>BNJV01000360.1_pt1 | contig 330879 bp, 442 predicted proteins | sample 8540591 | NCBI WGS metagenome assembly BNJV01 (sample SAMD00202457, study PRJDB9452) | human saliva metagenome | host: Homo sapiens | reverse complement strand
AGGATGATCACTAGGATCGTTTGCAATTAATGCAACATCACTGCTCCAGAACCAAGTTTAATATTTTGAATTCCTGCACCTGTTCCTGAATAGTTTCTAATATAATAATCATTTATATGAATATCTTCTCTTGCATAATATCTTTTCCCTGCCCAATAAGTAACTCCGTCATTTGGAGTTATATCAACATAAAATTGTCTAGTTTTAAATGAATCGTTTTCAGAACCTGGATTTGTTGAACTTCCTGAAGTCCATGTTTTATATTCGTCTCCTGAACCTGATTTTGTTGAAAACATATAGTGAACTGAACCTTTTGCTCCATTTACATCAAATTTTTTAACCAATTCTAATTCAGCATAAGTATCATCTTCATTACCTAATCTATATTTTTGAGCAAATCCTTCATCTTGAACTTTAAATGCGCTTCCTTTATCTCCATTTTGATTTATAAGAAGTCCTGCTCTTCCATAACCGTGAAATTCAAATCCATCAGTTAAACTTGCTAAACTAGATGTTGGATTTGCTATCACCACTGGTGCTGGTGCTGGAATTTGTTTTTCAGCTATTTGTTTTTGTAATTCTTCTTTAGTTTCTCTCAATTCTTTTTCTAATCTATCCACTCTCTCTTCAAGTGTTTCAGCATTTACTAATGTACAAGCCAGTAAAAATGCTGTCAATGCCAATAACAATCTCTTTTTCACGAAAAAATCCTCCATTAATTTTATTTTGTATTTTATTTGAATCAAATCTTTTATAAAGTATACCTCCAATTTTTTTCATTGTCAATACCTTTAATAGAGGTTTTTTTATTTCCCAGCCAAAATTTTTTTCTTACTACTTCCCTATCATCAAAAATGTGTTTTTTTCATTTCCAATTATTTGATAAGTTTCATGTCCTTTTCCTGCGATTAAAAGGCTGTCCCCCTTTTGAAGAAGTCTCATTCCATATCTTATTGCCTTTTCCCTATCAGAAATAATTATATATTTGTCAAATGGATATTTTTCAGCAATAAGCCCTTTTTCTATATCTGCCAAAATTTTTACAGGGTTTTCTGTACGAGGATTGTCTGATGTTAAAATGATGTAATCACTAAATTTTTGTTGCTGCTTTTTGCCATCTTTGGACGCTTGTCGTGATCTCTGTCGCCACCTGCGCCAAATATTGTTATTACTTGATTATCTGTAATTTGCTTTAAGGTTTTTCCGATGTTTAAAAGTCCATCATCTGTATGTGCAAAATCCACTACAATTCTTGCTTCCAGATCATTTTTTATTGTCTCAAATCTTCCTGGAACTGATGGCATTTCCTGTAATTTTTTTCACAATAAAATCCATTTTTTTGCCCCAAGCGACAATGCGCTGGCAACACAGCCAAGGACATTATACAAATTATATTCTCCCACTAATTCTATTTCAAATTTGTATTCTTCTTCATCTTTATTTTTTTACAAGGTTTCTTCTTTCAAAAATAATTATCCAAATTTATTTTTTTATTTTCATTCCATGATTTGTATAATTTAAAAATATCTCCCCAAACATCAGCTTCTTCGTTTTTTTATACTTATAGAAATATAATCGTTATTTCCATCTTTTTTCAGAATAAATTTTTTTCCCCATATTTATCGTCAATATTAACTATTCCTACACCATTATTTCTCAGCATTGAAAAATATTTTTTTCTTGGCATTAAAATAATTTCTCCATAGTTTTATGAAAATCAAGGTGGTCTTGTGTCAAGTTAGTAAATATTGCAGAATCAAATTTAAGCATATCCACACGTCCAATTTGAAGGGCATGGGAACTTACTTCCATTATAAAAGTAATCTGCACCTTTTTTTACACTTTTTATCTATTAATTTTATCAGTTCCAATGATTCTGGAGTTGTATTAACTGTTTCAAATTCTTCATCTAAAAATACGATTTCCAGTAGTTCCTATTCTAGCTGTTTTTTTTCCAGAATATTTTCCAAAAATAAAAGCTCGATGTAGTTTTTACCATTTGTTCCTGTAATTCCAACTATTTTTTTATTTTTATTTTTGCGGATAATCGTAATAATTTGAAGCAATTATTCCTAATTTTTTACGTATATCTTCCACTTGAACAAAAGTTACAGAATCAGCATTTCTATACTCTTTTACATTTACATCCTTTTCACAAATAATCATTTTAGCCCCACTGTCAATAGCCTTTTGAATAAAATCATGCCCATCCACAGCACTTCCTGTCATTGCCACAAATACAAAATCCTTTTCGATTTTTCGTGAATCATACTCAATACCCCTAATTTCAAAGTTTTCACCCTCTTGAAGCAACTTGTAACTTACATCTTTAAATATTTTATACATTTTCACATACTCTCCCTTTTCCAAAAATCCTGTAATTCTAAAAATTTTTCATTTATATATACTCGAATCTCCTTAAAAACCAAACTAATAAAAAAATTGAGTAAAAACTAGGATTTGAGTAAAATTATCATAACTTTAAACTTAGTTTTAAAGTAATCTTTATAAAGCAGGCTGAAGTTTAAGTTCATTAAATTTATTTAGCTTTTTATTAATTTAATTTTTTTGAGAGATCTAAAAAAATATCTTATAATGTATTTTACCACTTTAACTAAAAAAATCTAGAAAAAAAGTTGTTGACAAATTTAAAAAAATACTGTATAATCTTATTTGTAAGTTTACTTTTTAAGTAAATATGCCTTGGTGGCGAAATCGGTAGACGCACAGGACTTAAAAATCCTGTGGGAATTTATCCCGTGCCGGTTCAAGTCCGGCCCGAGGCACTCACTTAATAAAAAAACTTTCATTGTCGCGGGATAGAGCAGCATGGTAGCTCGTCGGGCTCATAACCCGAAGGTCGTTGGTTCAAATCCAGCTCCCGCCACCAAATGCCTAGATAGCTCAGTTGGCTAGAGCATACGGTTCATACCCGTAGGGTCGGAAGTTCGAATCTTCTTCTAGGCACCATTATATTAATTAAGTCGTACTTGCAATTAATGTAGGTATTTTTTTATAAAATGTAGTTAAATAGCTACATTTTTTTATTTTATACTATTTTTCCATTAAAAATAATAGATTTGCTATAATTTCTACTATGCAAGGGGTCAAGATCCCTTGTCAGAAAAATAAATAAAAATATAATTTCTATTTTTTTAGAAAGAAAAAAACACTTGACTAATAATAGTTTTTAAATTATAAAAATAACATGAAGTAACATAAATAAAAAGTTTAAAAAAACTTATAAATATTTTTGCTCAAATTTTTTTACTTAAATTTATCTTGATATTAAAGAAATCGAGTAAAAATATTATACTTTAGAAGAGGAAAAAAATATGAAAAATATTAATAATAAGATTTAGCTCATTTGGGGATGTAGTGCTTACAACTCCAGTAATAAGGGCAATTAAAGAGAAATATCCAAAGGCTGTAATAGATTTTTGCAGTTTATGATACTTTTTTTCTGAAGCAATTTCGTTAAATCCTGAAATTAGGAATTTGATAATTTTTTTGAGAAAAAGAAAAAGTAAAGACCGAAAAATATAAAAAGATATGATAAATAGACTAAAAAAACAGAAAAATTATGATTATGTCATTGATCTTCATTCTAAATTTTTTTGTCTAGAATTATTGGAAAAAAAGTCTTGAAAAACAGGCATACTCAATATTGCCGATACAAAAAAAGAAAAATGGTGGAAAAACTATTCTTGTGAAGGCAAAACTTATAACTTATAATGCAGATTGCACAATTGTTGAAAGTTATTTTACAGCTTTAAAGAAATTGGGAATAAATTTTTTTCTGATGAAAAATATAAAAAAATGGACTTGGAGATAATCTGGAATTTTATATTGACAAGCAATCTGAAGAGAAATTTGTAAAAAAATATAATTTAAAAGATGGAAAAATATTTCGTGCTAGCTCCTGGAGCCTCTAAGTTTACGAAAAAAAGTGGCCTTATTATGATGAATTGGCAAAAAAATTTTTGGAAAAATAAAAAAATAAATTTGTAAATAATGAGGAGAAATTGAGAATTTTTTTGTGATTGGTGGGAAAGAAGATGCAAATGTTGTAAAAAGCTGATGAAGATGGACAAATTATTGATTTGTGCGGGAAAAATTTCCTTTAAGGAAAGCGGAATATTGTTGAAAATATGCAAAAAGTGGCTGTTGCAAATGATTCAGGCCCATTTCATATAGCCAGAGCTGTAAAAGCCAAGACTTTTTGTATTTTTTTGGACCGACTGATCCAAAAATTATTTTTCCTTTGAAAAAAATACTTTTTTTACTGAATAATCCAAGCTGTCCACCACATTCACTTTACGGAGATGATAAATTTCCAAAAAAATATGCAGATTGCATGAGTGGAATCTCGGTAGAAACTGTATTTAATAAAATTGTTAAAGAATACAATTAACAGACTTAATTTTATTTATTCAAGATTTTAATATTAAAAGATTTTATAAAAAATTAAAAATTTTACCAATAATTACATAGTTTATAAATTATCAAATGATTCTATATAAAAAGAAAGTGTAAACTTTTTTGTGTAAATAAACTAAAAAAACCTTATATCATTAGGTTTGTTATACATTTATACAAAAATTATATGCACTCTCAAATAATAAAAAAAGAAAGAGAGAAAAATTATGAAAATACTTGCATTTGAATCATCTTGTGATGAAACTTCCGTTGCAGTTGTTGAGGATGGGAAAAAAATTTTAAGTAACATTATTTCCACACAAATTGACATTCACAAGGAATTTGGCGGTGTAGTGCCTGAAATTGCCTCACGGCACCATATAGAAAATATTTTACCAGTATTTACTGAAGCTCTGGAAAAAGCCAGCTGTAAATTAAGCGATATTGATTATATCGCTGTAACGAACACTCCTGGACTTATTGGATCTTTGCTTGTAGGCTTAATGTTTGCAAAATCCCTAAGTTATGCCAATAATATTCCATTGATTCCTGTAAATCACATTAATGGGCATATTTTTCTCAAGTTTCATCGACAACGATGTAAAATTGCCTGCAATATCGCTAGTCGTGTCAGGCGGACATACAAACTTATATTATATTTATGAAGAAAATGGAAAAATAATCACTGATTTGCTTGGTGAAACATTAGATGATGCAGTTGGAGAAACTTATGACAAAATTGCCAGAATATTGGGACTGGAATATCCTGGAGGTCCGCATATTGATAGACTATCAGTAAATGGTGAAGATATTCTAAAAATAAAAAAACCAAAAGTTGATGGCTACAATTTTAGTTTTAGCGGAATAAAAACTTTCATAACTAATTATGTAAATAGCCAAAATATGAAAGGTAATCCAATTTCAAAGGAAGATATTGCAAAAATCGCTTCAGGAAATTATTGTAAATGTTCTATATGATAAAAATTTTTAATGGCTGTAAAGGAAAAGAATGTGAAAACGATACTTGTTGCAGGTGGCGTTTCTGCAAATAGACGCCTTCGTGAAAAATTTTCAGAATTTACAAATTTAAAGACTGATGAAAATGAGCAAATTCAAGTTCATTTTCCTAAAATGGAATATTGTACAGACAATGCGGCTATGATAGGAGTTGCAGCCTATTATGACTTAAAGAATAATTCTCAAATTAATTTGGAAAAACAGTATGATGTGGATGCGATTTCTACAAAATTAGAAAAAAATAATAATAAAATAACCAACAAAAAAATATTACTTTGGTTATGCTGCAATAAATCAAATAAAAAAATAACCGCTGTTATTTATAAGAACGGTTATTTTTTTTAATTATGTTAATTTTTTTACAAATATCTCTTCTATATCCAACGGTTAATGCTGAAATTATCAACTTATTATCTCCGATATTATTTTTAAAAATAGAACTGCTAAAAAAATTATATAAATCTAGGGTTTGAGTAAAAAAAGTCATAATTTTTTTGAGTTCAGTTTTTAAATAAGTTTTACTATACAAATAATCAAAAATTATAATTAAATATTCTTTGCTCTTTCCAAAAAACAATTCCTGCAATTTCACAGCTTCTCCATCTTCTGTATTTGCTCCAACAAATTCAAAATCCTTAGGCAGCAGCTTTCTTAATCTCTCAATGGAATTTCCCATTGCATAACCTTTTCCAACCATTGTAAGCATTTCAAAATCATTTTCACCATCGCCAAAAAGCTACCGCATCCTTCAGTTCTAAAGCCTTCTCTTTCTAACAGGAATTTTTGCCGCTGCACCCTTTATTGGCTCCTTTTTGCCATAATTTCCATACAATAATCGGTAACAAAAAAATAACATTTACATCATTTCTTATTTTCAAGATGGCTTTTTCCAAGTTTGTAAGCTGCTCATGTTCTCCAATGTAAAATATTTTTAAAATATCCAAGTTCTTTAATTCATCCTTTGGAACTTCCTTAAAGTCAACTTTTACATCCCTTGAAACCCTGTCATATACTTTTTGTGCTGTTCCTTTCGTAATAATCCAGTCGTTTCCTGAAAAAAATATTTAAATGTGAACCTTCAGCTATGCTTTCATAATCCAGCCCCAAGATTGCCTCTGCCGCTTCTTTTTTTGGCAATCCTTTTTTTCATAAATCATATTTCCATCTGCATCAAAGATTCTTGCGCCATTTGCAGCTATAATAGGAATTTTTACCTCAAGCTGCTCAGTTATATACCCAATCTGGTCATAACTTCTACCTGAAGCAATATAAAAAGTTTATTCCTTTTTTTCTATTATTTCCTTTATTACATCTTTTAGTAAATTTTTGTAACATGATGCCCTCTGCATAGTAAAGTTCCATCCAAATCACTGATAACTGCTTTATACATAAACTCCCCTTTCCTATTTTTTATCTTTTATAAATTAAATAATTCTCTTAATTTTTTTGCCATTCCATCTTCAGCATTACTTTCAATAACTTCCGTATCTGTTAATTTTTCAAGCAGCAAATAAATTGAATTTCCCATCGCAAATCCAAGACCAGTTTCTGTTATCAATTCATAGTCATTCAATCCGTCTCCAAATGAAACTGCATCTTTTAATGTAAGTCCGTCTCTTTCTAGCAGCACTTCAGCCGCTTTTGCCTTATTGCAGTTTGCCGAAAACACTTCCAAACTTCCTTCGTTTGCAAATAAAAGACTTATATTTCCATCTCCAACCGCTTTTCTTATTTCATTTTCAAGTTCCAGCAGTTCATCATGATCTTCTCCAAGAAAAAATATTTTTGTAAAATTATGCTTTTTAAATTCTTCAGGAGTAATTTGTTTTTGGATATCTAGTTCTATCAGGCTTTTTTTATTGTAAAAAAATATTCTTGCAAATCTTCAGTAACAAACCAATTTGGTCCAGAATATCCAGTTATAATTATATCTTTCCCAAACGACTTGTAATCAATATCCAAAGACTTTATCCAAATATTCTCGCTTCAAAGTTATTTGAAAAAAATTTCATTCCCATTTTCATCAAAAGCAACAGATCCGTGTGAAGTAATAAGTGGAACTTTTCACACCAAGCTCATCCATCGCTTCTTTTCGCTCCTAAATAATTTCTTCCAGTTGCAATATAAAAACTTTATCCCTTTTTTTAATAATAATTCTACTGTTTCCTAGTAAATTCACTCACTTTATGCTCTGCATTCAAAAAGTGTACCATCCAAATCACTTACAACAGCTTTTAAACATTTTATTCTCTCCTTCTTTTTATTATGTAAAAAAATTTATAATACTAAACTTCACTTAAAAAAACAGAAAATTATGCTTTATTTAGTTTTTTTAAATTTATAGCAAATCTGCCATTATAAATAAAGAATAGTATAAAAATATCATTGATATAACTATTTTTTTCAATTCTTTATTTTTTTAAAAACTATATTTTTTTATAAAAAAATAATTTTTGAAAAATTCATTCATAAATTCCTCTTCATCAAAAGGTTTTTGACAAAAAAATGCTTTTTGCTCCGGCTTCTTTTTCCCATTTTCATATAATTTGGAAACATAACCATTGTACTGCAAATCATAATTCTAGCTTCCTTATCCAAATCCGTAATAACTTGTGCAGCTTTTTAATCCGTGCATTCTTGGCATATTTATATCCATTGTTACAACAGATGGATTTTACCTTTTTATACATTTCCACAGCTTCCAGCCCATCGCTTGCTTCATACACTTTATATCCCTGTTCTTCAAGAATATCCTTTTTATGTCCTCTCTAATATATGATGTATCATCTACAACCAATGCAATTTTATTCATTTTTCCCTTCTCTCTTTATTTTATTTATTATTTTTAATTCTCTGTAAATCTATTATTTAAATAAAAAAATAAAATATTTAAATTTTATATTTTTACTAAATCTTAAATATTTTCCTTACTTTCCTTGCCATCCCATCTTCAGCATTGCTTCCAATAACTTCTGTATCTGTTAATTTTTTTCAAGCAGTCTATAAATTGAGTTTTTCATTGCAAATCCAAGTCCAGTTTGAGTTATCAGGTCATAATCATTAAATCCATCTCCAAATGAAACAGCATCTTTTAACGTCAGCCCATCCCTTTGAAGCAAAAAAATCCAGCTGCCACAGCCTTATCACAGTCACTTGAAAAAAATCTCCAAAAGCTTTTTTTCGTTTACAAATACGATATTAACTTCATTATTCGTTACTTTTTTTCTTACTTCCTTTTTCTATTTCCAGCAGTTTTTTTATGCTCACCTAGAAAAAAATATTTTTTTGTAAAAAGCAAGTTTTTTTCAAAAGTCATTCTGCTCAATTTGCTCTGGATACTGCTTTCTATTTGGCTTTTGAGCATAAAAAAATAATCTCTGGCATCTTCTGTCACATACCAATGATTACCTGAGAATCCATTTAAAAATTATTCCCTTGTCAAATGATTTATAATCAATTGAAAAAAATTTTTGTCCACATATTTCTGTTCAATATTATTCACGTAAATTTCTCTTTCCATTTTTCATCTACAATCCTAGCGCCATTTGACGTAATCAAAGGAATTTTTCAGTCCCAATTTCATCCATAATTTCCTTTTGCTCCGACATATCCACGTCCAGTTGCAATATAAAAATTTTATCCCTTTTTTTCCAGCAACAATTCAATTGTTTCCTTCGTAAACGGACTAACTTTATGTTCTTCATTCAAAAAGCGTTCCATCTAAATCGCTTATTACCGCCTTATACATAATAAAATTTCCTCCTACATTGATTTTTAGCACATTCCCAAAAAATTGAATTAAAAATTTTTTTAAAAACTTGCAAAAAAACTAATCCAATAATGATACAATATTATAAGAAATCAAGAGTAAAAAAATAAACTTACGAGGTGAAAAAAATATGGCAACATTTGAAGATTATTTAAAATTTGAAGTGACTGAAGCAGAAGAAGATAAAAAAAGCAGCTCAGAATTATAGAAAAAAATTTCATTGTCAAAAGGAAACAGAAAAAAAGTTATTAAAAGCTATAGATAAGGATATTACAATTATTGCAGTAGCACAAGTTTATTGCCCAGACTGCCGTGCGACTGTCCCTTTCTTAAAAAAATTCAGCGACTTGAATAGCAAAATAAAAAAATTGACTATCGTTCAAGAGAAGCTGCTAAAGAATTTTTTTCCAGATACAGATGAAAGAATTAAAAATACCTACTTTAATTTCTTATGTTGATGGGAAATATAATACTTTCTGGAATGAATTTCCAGCTGTGGTGAAAAAAAGAAAAATGGATGAAAACCCAGAAAATTTTTGAAGATATTAAATACAATTTCAGAATTGGAAAAAATTTAATGTGGAAATTGAAAAAAAGAGCTGGTTGACTATTTAACTTCGCTATAAAAAAATCATAATATATTTTTGAATAAAAAGTTCTGTTCTCTATATGAATGGACTTTTTTTGTTTAAATAAAAAAAGGAGTTATTTCAACTCCTTGCTAAATAATATTTTTAAATTAATTTTTTTATTAATTTACAGAATACCCTAACTGATAATCCAAATCTTACTTCTTCTGTTTCTGTAGTTTTTTTCTATTAGATCCAGATTCCTTATAAGAATCTCTATAATATGGACGATATTTTTACAAAAGGATTTTACGGAAACTTTACCTTCTCCCGCTCCAAATGATTTTTTTATATCCAGCTTCTGTAATTACACCAAGCATATTTTCCCAATAATATCTTGGGTATCTTTCAAATTCATTTTCTAAGACAACTTTCCCGTAAATTCCCGCAACTGACGGTGTCGTGTATGATAAGTTTGCATAATAATCTTGATAAACTGATGGTTTAGCCTTTTTCCCATTTTCTTTTGAATTTTATTCGTATCTCTATAATGATTTGTAAAATAAGTATAATAATCTAAACTTCCCCATTCTCCCTTTTTAATATTATTACTTACTTCAAGATCCGCATTAAGTCCCCATCCATTAACTTTTGATCCTTTAAAGTCATTTCCGCTTAGATAATACTCTCCTCTTCTGTTCCCCTTAAATCCAAAATAAACACCTTCTACAGCCAATGTTACATTTTGTCCCCATACTTTTCCTGTTGAAATGTCGGTCCTACTGCAAATTCATTTCCAATTCCTGTTGTAGAAGTTTCCTTTGTAACTAAATTCTTATTTCTATAAGTATCATTTTGCCATCTTATTTTCAATTTAACATCATCTGATAATTTTTTTTCCAGTCCCAATTTGCTATAAATTCTATCAGTTTTTCTAAAAGTTCCATACTGAGTAATTTTTTGTCCATTGAATCTATTTCTATTCTGATCCTTATCCCATCTTGTCGAGAATGTCAAATCCCAATCCCCTTCATCAACTAATCCAATTTTTCCAGAAAAAATACTTCTTACCCGTGTTCTCCCGCGATTATCCTTTTTTTAAACCCGGCAAATCCAATTCCATTCGCATCATCTCCAGTTTTATCCTGATAATTCTGCCTATATTCAGTAGAAATATTAATATTCTTCAGCACATCCTGATCCGCCTTAGCAAATCCAGAAACTGCCAGAATCAAAGTCAGCAGTCCCAACAACTTTTTCATAATTCATTACCTTCCTTTCGATTATTTTTAATTATCAACTATATAGCTACAATTTATTCTTGACTTTATCAAAAATTTCAAGTATCAAAAATATTTGTATATCAAATTACAATTTATATTAACATTTTTTTACTTAATTGTCAATAAATCAATTATATATTTTTTTATATATTTCAATATATTTTTATTAATGATTAATTACTCAATTTCAATCCCAGAATTTACTTTACCTCCCTTTTTTTCCCATGTACAACAACCAGATCCACCTTTTTTTATACTTATTCACCTTAATCGACAATATATTCAGCCTATTTTCATAAATACACCGAAAAAACATCATTTAACCTGCTATTCGGCACAACCACAAAAAAATTCTCCATAATTTTTTTAGAAGTCTTCTTATTTCCAAAATTAATTCCTCCAAAGTCAGCAAAATTTCATATTTACTAATTCGTTCCATTTCGTTTTTCAGGCATTTTTTTCCAGAACTGGTCTTTTTATACGGCGGATTTGAAAAAAATAAAAATCATACTCTCCATTCACATTCTTTTATATTTTTTTATTAATTGGAATTATTTTTACCATTTAAATCATTTATCTCTATATTTTTTTAAAAGTAGCAAAAACTTCCTCCTGAATTTCCACAGCAAAAAAATTTTTTTGAAATAATATCAAGTTCTGAAAGTAATAACGAAATTATCCCTTGTCCCGCCCCAATTTCTAAAAATGATTTTCTCCCCTTTTCAAATTCTTACGTTTTCTGCTAAAAATATTTTTTTCATAAATTCTGAAAGCAAAAATAGCATCTTCTGTTATTTTTTTAACCCTTTTTTTCCTCCACAATCATCTTTTTTTCAACACTTTCTAAATTTTTCAATATAACTCATTTTAACTCCTAGATCTTCAATAAAATTATACTATTTCCCATTTAAAAATATAAATTTCTTTTGCAAGAGTTCAAAGTCTCTTTTTGGTAAATAATATTTTAAACGAGATTTAGCATTAATATAAATAAAAAAACTGTCTTAAATATTTTTTTAGTATTTAAAACAGTCCTTTTTTTAATATATTGTACCTCTTCTATTTGACAACAAAAAGAATCCTTGATAAATCAAATTTAACTATTTAAACAGAAAAACTATTGTGTAATTCCCAACTGCTTATCTGCATATTCATGCGCAAGTTCCAATCTTACACGTTCTTTTGAATTTTCAAATGTTGCTTGTGTAAATGGTATTTCTGATGTTTTTTTGCAATTAAATAATATCCAGTTGCATCATTTCTTTCTAAGAAATCCCATCTACCTGCAATGCAAATATTTGATCCATTAGTTCTTTATTTATTCCAATTCCTGGAATCGCATCAGTTTTAACCAGTTTTTTTAAATCTTTCTTTTTACGCTAAAGTTATATTTATCTTGTTTTTTTCCACAGTGCTCCAAGTAACTTTCTTGCTTTGAATTTCAGCTTTCAAGTCTTGAATTTTTCTTAATAACTTTTTTTGTTTTGATGCCTCAGAAATAGTTGGAGTTATTAAAATATGGCTAACTTTCGCTACATTTTTCATTTTTTTGGATCTTTACTTTGAATATAAATAATATGATAACCAAACTGTGTTTTTTTATTGGTCCCTACAATATCTCCAGCCTTACCATTTTTTTAACAGCATTTGCAAATTCTGGGACAAGTTTTGATAAATCCGCTGTTTCTCCTAAACTTCCGCCATTCTTAGCCGAACCAGGATCCTTTGAAAACTCTCTGGCTTTTTTTCTGCAAAAATTATCTTTTATTTGTAGTTTTTCATAATTTCTTCAGCCTGCTTTTTTTAGCCACAGCAAAATCATTTTCTCCAGCCTGATATTCTTCTCCAATTACATAACCACCTATACTATTTTTGAGTATTGTAACTATCCTCTTAGAATCAAATCTTGCTTGTAATGCCGCATTATCAGGCTTATAAGTATCAATTAAATAATTATAGTATTTTTTTGAGAATAATCTCTTAACTGATCTACTCCTGTTAAATCAGCATCTGCCTTTATTCCAGCCGCTTTTAGCTTTTATTCGCTAATTTGTATAAATTTATTTCAAATTTGTTTTTTTAGCATGCCTTTTTAAATCATTTACCATTTTTTTGGCGAATAACCTTCTTGAGTTTGTGAAACTGCATTTATAATTTGTTCATTTACATCTGCATTTGTATATTTATACTCTCCATTTTGTGCCACAACTGCTGTTATGTTAGCATACATCTTTTTAAATTCCTCATCTTTAAACTCAATTTTTAGCTTTTTTTGCTTAGCCTTTGCAATAAATGAATTTAAAAATCATAATATCCTTATCTTGCTTCATATTTTTCCTTAATTTGATCTTTTTACATCATCAAATTCTTGATTTTCAAAAGGCTTGAGTATATTTATTTCTTTCATAAGCCTTTTTAACTTCCTCATCTGTAACTTTATCATCTGCAAATAATTTTTTTCTCATCTTGTCAACTGTTTTCTGGTCTTTTTATCATTTTTTTAAATGAAGTAACGTTATATCCAACTGATCTTAAATATTGAGAAAAATTCATCTTTTTCCTAATTTAGACTGTTTTTTTGATAAGCCTTAAATTCCTTATTAACAGTTGAACCGCTTACTCTTATTCCCAAATTCTTAGCCGATGAAAGCAATATTTCCTTATTTATCAAAAGTTGTAAAAACATATTGATTTATAATATCATCAGGAACATTTTTTTATATTCTCAGTATTTACTCCTGCTTGTGCCAACTGCTGCATTTTTTTGCTGATTAATCTCATTTAACTGACTTTTTTTAACGAATAAAGCTTCCCTTTCAAAATCATCACGATAAATTTTTGTCCCGTTAATCGTTGCAATTACTTCTCTATTACCTTTTTGAAGCTTCAAAAAAATATTATTCTTCAAAAAAATAATATTCCAGTAATAAGCATTGCTATTCCAAACATCCCCATCATAACTGCTGATGCGATCTGAATACCTCTTTTGTGACTTCTGAATCCCATTGTCTATCTTCCTTTCTTTATTCTCTCACTTTTTAGTCATTTTATTATTATAACACATAATACTTTATTTTTTTCTATCGTTTTTACCAGAGACAGAGCAATACTATTTTTCCATTTAAACAGCAGACTAGTTATAAATTTCTTTACAAGGGAGCAAATCTCTTTTTAGCAAGTAAAAATAAATTATAATCTCTATTTTTTTAGATGGAGTTTAATACAAATACCAAGTTCTGTTTGAAAAAAACAATAAAAAAATCGGAAACTGATTTTTTTCCTCTTCCGATTTTTTTAATTCTCTACAATTTTTGAAAACTAATAAATTGCCCTAAATCCAATTCCACCTCTGACATTATTTCCTTTAGTATCATATCCAGCATTTACTGTAATACCAAATCTAGTATTGTCAACTCCGATGTTAAGGTCAAACTTACCATTTCCACGTCTATCTTCTTTTTCTTTTTTTCCAGATTATACCAATCTGCTGTCGTATATCTTACTCTTGCCTGATTTCCGTTTTTGTAGTTTTTCCAATCTCATTTTCATAAGCGGCTGTAAGCCCCTACTGTCAAGTTTGTTTTTTTACTGCAAGTGGCTGAACATACTTAAATTCAACTCCAGTTTCTGGTTTTTACTGAAAAAGTAGTCATTACCCTTAACCTGCAGTCTTACTTGTCCAGAGTTTTTCTTTCACATCATTAAATCTTCCATATTCCATTTTCAAAGCTCCAAATGGTCTTAAATGTGTTCTTTCACTCATTCTTATATCATAACTAAGTTCATTTTTAAGAGCTGCTCCATAAGTATGGTACGTAGATTTAGCTTCAAATGTATCGTCAACTATCCAGAATTTACGCTTCATGTTATTAATTCCTGCAAACACATCTCCTGCAACTGTCCACTGCAATGCTCCGTTGTAATCCTTTTTAGGCGATATTGTCTTAAATATTCCAGCTTTTATCATTGTCTGATCTTCTCTCGATTTTCCTAGATCCTTGAATCTGAATCTGTTTGTTACTGCTCCTGCATACCATCCGCTTGAGTTGCCCATTCTGACTTTTTCATCTTCATGAACATAAGCTACTCCATAGGCATTGCTCTTATAGTCAAAAATTCCAGCTGTGTTAGTGCTATATTCATCTCTTAATCCAAATGCCTTGATTTTATTATTTTGCTTAGTTGGATTCCTCCATTCATTTCTCAAATAGCTAAACTCATTATCTAAAGCATTTCCTGTAGCGTTAGTTCTTTGTTGAATATTTGCATATTGATGACCTTTCATCTCATCTACAGCTTTGTGCTAAAAATATGGGATTCACCTTTTCCTAAATCATTTAATTTATTAAACAGTTCTTTTTTTCTCTTCCAGTAGTTTCCACACCATATCTTTTGTTCTAATCCACCTAAAAAAATTATATGTATTTCCATCTTGTGCAAATGCTGTATATGGAATTTTTACTAAATAAACTTTTCCTAGAGCACCTGTTGATAAATTTTGTGTTGCTGTTGCAAACCAAGTCAAACTTCCTGCATTTAAAGCAAATTTCATTCCACTACTTGATGCAGCTAATGATAATATCATATTATTATAAGGGTTTATTATATTATCTCCAACCTCTATAACTTTACTATCAGTATATCTTGCTGCCTCATTCCCAAATATCAAATTAATTCTTTTTAATCCTGTTAAATTATTCAATCCTTCAATTGGATGTGTATAATTTACTCCCGATGTATCTATATACATTCCAAGTGCTCCAACTTGTTCATTTGATGGAATGCTTCCCAATCTTGTTGAGCCTAGGTCTATTGTTGTCACTGTTCCATCTGGAGAAGTTACTGTTGCAACTGATGGATTTGGTGTTGAAATATTTGTATCTATAACCGTTGGAATTACAATATTATTATTTATTTTTATAGTAGCCGCTGTTGCTGCTGATGGAGCTATTATTTCTATTCCTGCTACCGTTTTGCTTGTTGGATTGCTTACTTTTCTTACAACTCCATCTGCGCCATTAGTATTTGTAACAGTTCCTGTTGTACCTCCACTAGTTTCATTTGAGAAAGTTCCTGTAGAACCAAGATATCCAGCTTTTATTATTAGGCCCATCTACAATAATTTGTCCATAGTTTTTAATTACTCCACCACCTGTGGCAACTACACCTAAAATACCGTCATTATTTGCTGTTGGAACTGTTTTAATAATTCCCCAGTTTTCTCCTACTGCATTATTATCAACATACATTCCTTTTGTATTTTTTTCCACTTAATTCAATTGTACCATTATTTATTGCTTTTTGAACCACTTCCTGAAGCGAACATTCCAATTCCTTCATCAAGAGTCTACTTTTTATTGTTCCATCATTTATAATTGTTCCGTTAGAAGTAGCCATTCCCATTCCATATTCTGGAACTGGAGTTGCTGATAAATTACTTCCACTTACTGTAATTGTTTTACCTGCAGCATTTCTAGCAGTTCCTCCATCAATTGCATAAATTGCTACACTTCCTGTTCCTCTTCCAAAAATCAATATCTGCATTATTTGTTACTGTTCCTGCAGAATAAATTCCGTAAGTATTATTTCCTGTTGAAGTTAATGGAACATTATTTGTTACTGTTATATCTTTATTATTTGAATAAATAAATTTCGCTTCATTTCCTAATGTTGCAGTTCCATTTGTAGTTAAGTTTGTTGTTCCTGTATTTTTTATTACATAACCAAATGAAGAATCTCCAATTGTCATATCTGTATTAGAATTTATTGTTCTTCCTGCTGTTCCAGTAGTAAATACTCCAACTCCTTCATTCGCTCCAACTCTTACTTTTGACCCTGCATTTAATGTGACATTTCCTTCTGTTGAATAAATTCCTACTCCTTTATCTCCAACTGTGATTTCTCCTGTTGCTCCATGAGTTACTGTCGTTCCAAAGATACCGTAGTTTTTATTCCCACCAGTAATTTTACCATCATTTACTATATCCGTTGCCACATCATTAGTATAAATTCCTACGCTTGGAACAGAACCTGTTGTTGCCGCTAAATTGATTTCCCCTCTATTTATCAATGACGAACTGTTATTAGCAAACATTCCAACTTGTTCCTGCCCTGTCATATTAATTTTTGCATTTGTATCATTTGTCAATGTTGCTTTATCTCCTATCATTCCGATAGATTTATCTCCTGATAAAGTTAACACTCCATTTCCTGTATTTGTTCCAACGGCATTAGCTTTTGTTCCTGCTGAATTATTATTTTTTACATAAATTCCATGTGAAGTTGTTCCATCTAATGTAATGTTTCCTTTGTTTACAATATTAGTTGTTCCTTCACCAGGTTTTCCTCCAAATTCATTTACTTTAGGTGCTCCAGTAGTTGCATCTTCCCTATATGCCAATCCTAATAGCCCAATTGAACTGTTTCCACCAACATTTACAGTTCCTTCATTATTTACTTCAGAACCGTTTACTGCGTAAATTCCTACTGCACTGTCATTGTGAGGATTTGTTGTTAACTGCTCAACATTTATTGTAGATGATGCATCTGTATTCACTTTTCCATAGTTTATGAATAATCCAACTGCTCCGCTTCCTGCGTCTGTTCTGTCTGCATTTACATTAGAACCTCCAGCAAGATTTATTTGTGTTTCAGCATTTGAAGCTGCTGAACTACTTGAACTCATATCAAGTCCTACTACACCTTTCATTCCTGTTGCTGTTAGGTCTGAAGAATTTAGGTTTGCTGTTACTGTTTTACCTGCTTGTAAATTTAAAACTGCACGTTGAACTAAATATCTTTTAACAAATTTAAATGAATCTGATGATTCATTAGCAATATTTGTAGCCAAGCTTTTTATCAATATCTGCATTAATATTATAATTTAACATTCCATCTATAAATGCTTTTTTTATAATTAGTATATGCAGTTGTCCCATCTTCTCCATTTACAACTTGAATTCCTGAAGTTTCGCAATACCTAAATCTGTATCTATAGATGTTAAATTTACTATTCCTTTATCTTTAAATTCAAATGGAATAGCATCATTTGACATAACAACTATTTTTGTATTTGCATTTGTTGTTATATCACTTAAAGAAGATCCTTGTACTCCTATTGCTTTTCCTCTTAAAACAACTGTACTTCCTTGTAAATCTATTTTTCCCATTATTTCCACTATAAATGGAATAACCACTTCCTTTATAATCTAAAATTGAATTTTTTTAAATTTATATTACTTGTAGAGCCATCACTGTACACACCAACTAATCCATCAGATAATTTCATAAAACTGTTTTCTGCTTCAATTTGCCCTCCACTTGTAGCATAAAATCCAACACCATTACTTCCAGAAATAGTAACTTTAGGAGTTCCTATTGATGAATCTGTTACAACCGTTACTCCTGATGGATTAACAGTAGTTGATGGTTGAGTAACTGCTGCTTCTGTTACAGTAATTTTCCCATCATTTTTTGCATAATATAGTACTGCATCAGAACCAGTAACTTCTCCTGTAACACCTTGATTCAATGTAACTGTCGAACCAGCTCCTTCAGAATACGCTAAAGTAAACCCATTTCCACTAACTGTTGTTGAAGATAGAGGTAATGAATTATTTATTTTCAATGTCCCTCCATCTTTTGCAGCAAACAATATTGCATTTTTTCCACTAACCTTAAAAATTATTAGCTATATTGTTATAAATTAAATTATTATTTGTACTTCCATCTGAAAGATACCCTATATTATCTTCTCCACCAAGAGTTATTCCGCTATTTGCCGAATCATTAAATGTGAGCTTAAACTTTTCTCCTGCTCTAAAAACCTATTGAATTTTTTTAGAATTATTCTCTAAATTCACATTATAATTGTTTATATCTAAATTTGTAAATCCATTATTGAAATTGTAAAATCAAAAATTTAGTCCAACTGAATTTTTGAACTTTTTGTCAAGTCTCCTTTTGTATCACCATAAGTAGCATCTTGTGAAGTTAAAGAAGCTCCTCCAATTTGAATATTAAATTTTGAATTTAAAAAAATTATTTGAGTTTAGTATCTGGTTCTGACAGGAAACTCGCTCCTACTGATTCATCTCCATATATTTCAATCGGTGTATTAAGTTGAATATCTGCATGTGCCATTTGTTCACCAGAAGTATCATTGTCAGTAAATTATTCCTAAACTATTTTTTTACCAAATAACTGCATTTTACCATTATTAATTGAACTTCTTGTTATTCCTTGCGTATTGCCTGAACTGTATGCCCATCCTACACTTTCTGGAGCATAAAAAAATTACACTTCCGTCAGAAGCATTTTCTATTTTATCACTTTCTGAAGTTCCATAAGAATAAAGCTCCAAATATATGGTTTCCTGGAGTTGCTCCAGTTAATGCTGTACCTGAAGCATCAACAAATGTTCCATTTTGTGCATGTCCTATTATATTTCCCCTATTTACAAAAAGTTATACCACCTGTACTAAATTTACATTATCTATATTTACTACTGCTATTTTATTTCCATAAATATTAGTATTTGCTTTATGTATTAATTTAGCTTCAGAATTTCCTGAATCTGATGGATTCCCCATATAATAAATTGAATTTAAGTCTCCACCGCTACTATTATTACCTACTACGTTAACTGTCATTGTATTGGGCAATGTAATCACTTTTCCACTTAATGCGTAAAAGGCCGCTGTGTCATTACTATCTCCTGCATCAGAAGCTGGTAAATGTGGAACAGGTGCCCCTGTTCCAGGATCATTTGAAGGGGTATATGCTCCATTCTCGGTAGTACCACTAAAATTATATTTAAGAGGATCTCCTACTCCGCTAAAATAGTTATTAAATGTTCCTGACAGCACTTCTACTTGAGCAATTAAAGCGTTGTTTTGCAAAGGATTATTTACATTATAACCCCATGTCCAGTTGGGAACATTCTGATACGCAACATTAGTTGGAGGTGCTGAAGGAACCTGACTAATATTAACATTCTTAGGATTAATAACAGGTGACGTTACCATTAATGGCTCAAACGGAGGCAATCCCCCACTAGGCGTAGTAGGCACAAAATTAGGAGCCGATTTATCTATTGCTAACGTTCTTAATGAAGCATCTACTTGGATTTCTACTGGATTTTCCATATTATTAGAATCTAATTTCAGTCTTGTTGCTCCGTAAGTACTTAAATTTTTTAACTGATAGTTATATTTTTCCATTGTGGCATTTCTTTGGTAAAATTTACCATCCTGAACCCGATTTCCTCTACCCTTAAAATGTCCATGCCAATCATTATAAAAATCATTTGCTCCAATTTGCCAGTTACTCCATGGAGATTTTGTTACATGATCTCCTTGTTCCATTAATTGTGTAAGTTCCAAGTTTGTATTTTTTTGATTAACTTGTTGTTTTCAGATCTCGCATGCTTAAAAATCTTTACGCATTTGACCTATTGAAGAATTAATCAAATTCACTTGGTTACTAATTCCCGAATCTTTTGATTCTACACTCAATTCACCTGCTGAAATTAACATTCCGTTTAACAAAAAAATGTAAATAAAGCTGAATCTGTATATTTAAAATCCTTACATTTTTTTTGGCAAACGATTTTTAAATCCCTTTTTAACTGCGATAAATTATTAGTCATTACTATCTCCTTTTAATTTTTTTATAATTCAGATTTTCAATTTAGAAATATTTTTCAAAAAAATAATAATTATTTAAATAATGGAAAAAAAGTGATTTTTTTAGAGAGTGTAAAAAAATTTTTTTGTGTAAATAGAACAGCAAAGTACTGAATTTACTGGATTCATCTGTTAGTTTACACAAAAATTTTTGGACATTCTCGTATTTAATGATAAATCCTATTCTAAAAAACAGAAAATATATTTTATTTATATTCCATTAAGAAGCCTTAACCCCTTACTAAATAGTAATTTTTGCAATAAATTTATTATCTCCAAAAAAATTTCTTTCTGTCTATTATATCATAAAGAAAAAAACAAAAAAACAAGAGGTTTTTTTGAAATTTATTTAAAAAAATAATATTTTTTTTATTTATATACTCAAAACTATTAAAAAAACCATATAAATTTAGAATTTGAGTAAAATAGTCATAGCTTTTTAAATCTAATACTAAATTTCATAAAAAAACTGCCTTGATATTAAAAAAATCTCTTATTAATACCAAAAACAGTCTAATTTAATTTTTTTTACTTAAACATTTTACTTTTTATTGAACATTTGTTTCCCCGTCTATTTGAATTATGACACTTTGAATATTGGGAAAGTTTTTTTAAAATTGTATTTGTTACAGGCTTGAGAAAAATCCATTAAATAATTCAGGATTTTTTTCAAATTTGCAAATGCCGCATTTAATTTTACAACTGTTGTATTTACATTATCAATTCTAAGGTTGTAGGCACTTCTAAATTTCATATCATCTGTAATATAATTTGAATTTCTGATAATTCCATTTCTGAACCTCCCACGACTAAAGTCGCAGGGTTCTAAAAATCTTTAAAAAAATATTTAAAATTTTTTTCTAAGAGTTTGATAAACTTTTACACTACCCTTATTCTTTTTAGGTGTGTTCAGACTCACCTCTATTGTATAGGATACTTAAATCCACAACTTTACTTTTTCCTTAATATGTTTAATGCTCCATTACAATCTGCATTTATGAGTTTACCTGCACTTGTTTGATATAGTCCTCTTTTTTTATTCTTTTTTTCCACTGAATATATATTCTTTTTGATTTTCTTTATCATATATCGAATTTCATCTCCATCAAAGAAACTTGCTTTTTGATGTATAACTCTCTTCTTGTAATTTAAATTCTATTCCATATAGACTTTTACATAGATATATTAGTTTATCTCTTAATTTTTCCATATGGTATACTTACAAAGTTCTGATTATTTATACTTCCAATATTTGAATTTCTTTGAAAATCTTCATTATATCCTAGAACTAGTTTTCCTATATCATTATTAAGACAATGATTTATAATTATTCTTGCTGCTTTTGAAAGATAATCTTCTATACGATTATTTCTCTTTCTAGATATTCTCTTTTTGTCTTAATGTTATATGCTCTATCTTTTGCTTATCTTTAATGCTTTGCAATTTTGCATTTGTCTTGTTATAGTATTGATTAATTGATTTTTAATTTCCTACCATCTATTAGGAATGAAGCTCCATTATTAGCTACACAAGTACAAAGATTATCTATACCTAAATCAATTCCTAGTGCATTTTCTTTATTTAATTCCCTTTGAACTTCTTCTACTTCATAAATGTATTGAATTTCAAAGTACCTAGAATGTTGTTTTGGTATTATTCTAATCTCTTTTATCTTCTTGTCTTTTTAATACTGGTGGTAGCTTTAATTTTAACTTCCTGATGAGTTTTTCTTAAACGAATTTGAATAAGGAACTATCAGAATATCATCTTTTAATCTTACAAAACCTATAACAAGAGTTGTAAATCCATCTTTAGCAAGATATTTAGGTAATTTTATATCTTTAAAAATTATATTGACCATTCTTAGCAAGTTTTAAAAGTCCAAAAAAATGATTTGAAACTTCCGTCTACTTCTTTTTAGAATTTGTTGAGCCATATTAGAATTTAACTTCTTATAGTTCTCACTATTTTTTTAAGCATTTTATAGTTTTTCACTATAACTTAAATACTTTTTTTCTTATTAAAAATAATACTGTCTAATATTATATATAGACTTTTATTAGTTAAGTTCTTGGCTATATGAGATAAATATTTTAAATTCCTAAACTCCTTTTTTTACTAAGATGTTTTTACTTGTTGTTTTAAAGTTAAATACATATATAATCACCTCCTTTTCATCAGAGATATTATACCGTATATTCTACATTTTATCTATTAAAAAAAGTAATATTTTTTTTAAATATTTTTTTAAAGTTTTTTTAAAACCCCACAACAGCGGGAAGCTATCGTTCACATAAATACGCTACCATTTATGCAGTTCTCTTATGAACTTCTTGTTATCTCTAACAAGCACAGACTATATCTTATCCATATCCTATTTCAAGGACTTAGGCGAAACCACTTCCAATACCTATCGCTTGTATTGTACTCCCCTCACGAGGGATAGTCGTTGAACTTTCCTTTTCAGGATTAGCTGCTGATTGTCTATTATCATAATGTTTAGGATTTAACCTTGCACCATCTAGTATATTTTTTCTGCTTTCGCCACCATCACACTTATACCATATTTGAACGAAGGTATTATGTTGTGGTCATACTAGCTTTAAGAGTTCCCAGCAATTCAGTTTCTTTGTTGCACGGTTTTGCTCCGTGTCTACATACAAGTTTCCCTATATGCTTACTAAAATTTTCGTGCAATTCATCTCACAACTAAAGTCGCGATTGTTCTTGCACTATTTAATAAAATCCCCTTCAATTAAGTTCACTTGACGCGGAATTACGATTTCTCGCTCATAAATTGTTCTTGTACCAGGATCAAATACAAATATAGAAATTTTATTTTGAGTTTCCTCATTTTGCGCTGTTTCCTTTACTAAATTCTTATCAACAGTTACATGTATTTCTTCACTGTTATCCCTGTCATATATATTCGTTGCAACTACAACAGCCGTTATTAAAATAAGCAATATTATAAAAAAATACGCTGCTAAAAAAATCCTTTTTTTCTTTTTTTAGGTTCTTCTTTTGATTCTTCTTTTTGGCATAAAAATTCTCCTAATTTGGATAATATTTCCATTATTTAAAATGAAATTATCTAAAAATAACTTCTTATTGCACTTCCAATAGCATTTGCTGCTCTTTCTTGACCATCTGGTGTTAAATATTGTGATAAATCAGAATAATTATTCATAAATCCTAATTCTACAAGTATTGATGGTGAATTACTTCCACGAAGTACTGCAAAAATTTGCTCCAAAAACTCCTCTTCTTCTAAGCCCTGTTGTATTTATAAGATTATTTAATACAGATTCTGCTATAGCTTGACTTGTCTTTTGATTTTTTCTATAAAAAATATCATTTAAAATAAAGTCTGAAAATGGCACATCTCCATAGCTTCCATCAACTTTATTTTCAAATTTGGCTACTTGTGCAGCATAACTTCCTTGATCTTTTTTTACTAAAAATAAAATACTTCTGTTCCATTTGCTGATGAACTCGAACCTGAATTTAAGTGGATACTTATAAAGAAATCTGCATTTGCATCATTTCCAATTTTGGCTCTTGTATCTAATGGCACAAAAAAATCTGAATCTCTAGTCATTATAACATTGTAATCCTGTCTTAAATTATTAGCTAGCCTTGTTGCAACTTGCAATGCTATATCTTTTTCATTATATCCATTTCCTCTTGCTCCTGAATCATGTCCACCATGTCCAGGATCTACAACTATTGTATATTTTTTATTTCCTCTTGAAGTATTACCTGACTGGCTTTGTGACTGAGTCTGTGTTATTCTTGTATTGTTGCTGTTATTATTCTGGCTTTGTGGTGTATTATATGATTTTTGCACTGTTACAGCTTTACCTCCATCTAATGTTACTTGAAACTCTCCATTTCTACTGGTAACTTGATAAGTAACAGATGGTTTTAAATACACATACACTACTACCATTCCATTATTTTCAACTGTATAAACCTTACTTATATACTGATCACTTTTTGTTAATAAATGCTGGAACACCACTTTCCATTTTACTATCTGGGAAACTTAACATTAACAGGTCTTCACCCCTAATTTTTGTGACAGAAGCATTTGGAATAATCTGTTTATTTTCCCTAAATGTTCCAATGACTTTTCCATTATTATATGAAACATTTTTTTAAAGTATCAGAAAATGTAATTGCACTTACAAAAAAAGCAGCAAAAAAACAATAATATCCTTTTCATTTTTTTCCTCCTATTTTTTTACTATTCATTTCAATTATTTTTTTAAAAAAATACATAAATCTCAATAAACATAACATCTCTAAATTCTTATTTTGTTTCAATTCTTTCAACTGCTGATTTAAGAACAGTCATTCTTGCATTTTTTTATCAATTTTTCATTTCCACAGTATCTGTAAAAACATTTGTAATAGTTCCTTGGATTCCTCCAACTGTAGTTATTTTTAGCTCCTACTTTTAAATTTTCCATTAATTCAGCTTTTTTTGTTTTTTTCTTTTTTTATTTGCAAAGTATGTTGGTAAAAATCAATACTGCCAAAAAAATACCACATAAATTATTATTACTCCCATTGAATTCTTATCCATAATTATTTATTTCTCCTCCTTCTGAAATTCTAAAAATCTTTTTTTAATTATACCACAATTTAGATTATGTTTCAATTTTTTTAAAAAAATTATTTTTAAATTAAAAAAATCTTTTGTGAAATGATTATAACTTTTAATACCAAATCTTATAAAAAAATAATATTAAAGTGAAAATGACTATCTTAAAAAAATTGATTTCAAGACAGTCATTTCGTGATTAAAATGAAAAAAATTATTTTTTTAGTCAACTAAATTAATAGTTATTTAAGTTAGTTTATTATTTATCAGAAATTGCAGTTTACTCCTGGCAATACTTTTTCCTTCCAAGTATTCAAGAGAAGCTCCTCCACCAGTTGAAATGTGTGAGAATTTGTCAGCAAATCCTAATTGGATAGCTGCTGCTGCTGAATCTCCACCACCGATGATTGTCTTAGCATCAGATAATTCTGCGATTGCTTTTACATACACCAATTGTTCCTTTAGCGAAGTTTTCCATTTCAAATACTCCCATTGGTCCATTCCATACTACAGTTTTAGCACCTTCTAAAAGCTTTTTTTGAATAATTCTACAGATTTTTTTCACCTATATCTAATCCCATCCATCCATCTTCAATGTCATCTACAGAAACTGTTTTTAAATTCTGTATCATTTTTTTAAATTCTTTTTGCTACAACTGTATCAATTGGCAATAATAATTCAACATTTTTTTCTTTTTGCTTTTTTTGATTAATGAAGCGGCTAATTCTACTTTGTCAGCTTCCAATAATGAAGAACCTGTGTTTTTTTACCTTCAGCTTTTTAAGAAAGTAAACATCATTCCTCCACCGATAATTACTTTATCAGCTTTTTATCCAATAAGTTTTTCAATTACACCAATTTTATCAGAAACTTTTGCTCCTCCTAAAAATAGCAACTAATGGTCTTTTCAGGATTGTCAACTGCTCCACCGATAAATTTAATTTCTTTTTCTACTAAAAATCCTACTGCAGAATCTTTAATATTTGAAGCAATTCCTACATTTGAAGCATGTGCTCTATGAGCAGTTCCGAATGCATCGTTTACAAATACATCTCCAAGTGATGCCCAGTATTTTTCCTAATTCAGGATCATTTTTAGATTCTTTTTTTACCATCTAAGTCTTCAAATCTAGTGTTTTTCAAACATTAAGATTTCTCCATCTTTTAGTTCAGAAACTGCTTTTTCCAATTCAGGTCCTCTAGTTTCAGGAATAAATTTAACTGGTTTTTCCTAAAAGTTCTTCCAATCTTTTTGCAACTGGCGCTAAAGTTTTTTTGAGGCTTTGTCAGCTTCTTCCTTAACTTTTCCCAAGTGAGAAAAATGCGATTACTCTTCCGCCATTTTCCAAAAATATATTTTTAAAGTTGGAAGAGCAGCTGTAATTCTATTATCATTTGTAATAACTCCATCTTTTATTGGTACATTGAAATCAACTCTTACTAATACTTTTTTTACCTTTTTACGTCTAAGTCTTTTAAAGTTTTTTTTAGCCATTTCGTTATATCCTCCTAAAAATTTATTCAAAAATCTTTTTTTCCACTTGAATTATACCACTCTTTTAATCTGATTTTCAAGTAATTTAATATATAATCTCAAAAACATTTTTTTAACATTTTAAAAATATGTCATTTTATGCCTATAAAATCAATATTGGATTGTTTAATGACTTGATTTTTTTATTTACAAGGAGTCAATACTTTTTGCTTCAGAACGTTTGTTTTATTAAAAATACTAAAAAAATCTATACTTTTTACAGCTCTAAAATTTGTTTTAATTTAACTTCATCAATTTCTGATACTTTTTTTATCGGCTTAGGATTTTTAGGATATTCGGAAATAGACTTTTTTTCAAACCAAGTGACACCAACCCATTTTCCAAATTTGTATCCAGAATTTTCAAAAAAATGCAACTTTTTTTTAAATCCAAAGTAATTATGCAATTTTTTTCACTATTTTCGTTAGGATAAGTTACAAGCGCATAGACATTTACAATATTTTTGAAGTTTCAGTATTTCAATCAAAATTTTATACAATTTTTTCCCAATTCCATTTCCTGCATAATTTCCATCTGTATAAACCGAAAGTTCCGCATCCCACTGATAGGCAGCCCTGCTCCAAATCCTATGTGCATAAGCATATCCAATTATCTCATTTTCGTATTCACAAATAATATACGGATATTCCTTTAAAATTTCTCTTATTCTTCCTTTAAATTCCTCGGCTGAAGGTACTTCATACTCAAATGTAATTGTAGTTTTTTTCAACATACGGCTCATAAATTTTTAAGATCTTTTTCAGCATCTTCTTCAGTTGCAAATCTAAAAAAATCAGATTTTTCTTTTTAATTTCATTTTCAGCACCTCAATGTTCTTAATTTTTTTTCCTTTACTAAATTTTTATTCTCAATTTTTTTGATTAGTAATAATTTTTTTAAATTCATATAAAATATACTAGCATTTTTTTAGTTGAATTTCAATAGAACAGATTGCTTACTCTTGACACTCATAAAAAAATAAGATATAATTTTATTGAAAAAAATATTATTAGGAAAGGGATGGTTCAAATATGAAAAAACGTTATTAATTGGTGCATTTTTATTTGCAAGTTTAGTTTCATTTTTCAGCAGGAGTAGGAAATGACGTAACAACAAAACCGGAGGTGTACTTTTTTTAAAAAAAGTTCACAAGTTGTAAGCAGCTATGATTTGTTGCCACCTCCACCAGCAGTTGACAGTATAGCTTTTTTAAATGACAAGGCTCAATATGAAAAAGGAAAATTATTAAGAAATACTGAAAGAGGAAAACAGGCATATAATGATGCGCAAGTAGAAGGAGATGGAGTACCTCGTGCTTTTTCTGAAGCCTTTGGATACACAATTTCTGCTCAAACTACCCCTGAAATTTTTAAATTAGTTACAAAATTACGTGAAGATGCAGGAGATTTGGCAACAAGATCTGCAAAACAGACATATATGAGAATTCGTCCATTTGCATATTTTAAAGAATCTACTTGCCGTCCAGAAGATGAAGCAACTCTTTCAAAAAATGGATCTTATCCATCAGGGCATACTTCAATCGGATGGGCTACTGCATTAGTATTGGCTGAAATAAATCCAGCAAGACAAAGTGAAATTATAAAACGTGGATATGAAATGGGACAAAGTCGTGTAATTTGCGGTTATCACTGGCAAAGCGATGTGGATGCAGCTCGTGTAGTAGCAAGCACAGTTGTCGCAACATTACATTCAAACAGCGAATTTAATGCTCAATTAACTAAAAGCAAAAAGCTGAATTTCAAAAGAATTAGCAAAAGAAAAATAATAAACAAATCTATCATTATGACTAAAAAAATAGTATAAATTCAATAAATAAAAAGGGCATCTAATTTTTGATGTCCTTATATTTAAATAATGAATAATTTTTTTATAAAAAAATGGCGTACCCGTGAGGAATCGAACCCCAAAGCCTTCTGATCCGAAGTCAGACGCTCTATCCAGTTGAGCTACGGGTACACAAAAAAAGTAAGTTATAAAAAAACTTACTTTGCTAATACTTTTAGTATTTTAGGGCTTAATGTTTCTTTGTTTTTTTAACAAGATTTTTTTAACTTGATCGTTATTTTTTTCCCTTTTAATGTTTTTCATTGCTTTTTGTACAAACTCTTACTCTAACTTCTTCATTGTTGATAGTTAAAAAGCATTGTTTGTAAATTTGGTCTCCAAATTCTTTTTGTAGCTTTTGTGAGAGTGGCTCACTCTATTTCCGTGGCTTACTGTTTTTTTCCAAAAAACTTCACATCTTTGCATTTTATTCACCTCTACTAAATATTTTTAGTAGTTCTCCTTTCATCTTTATTTTTTTAACAGTCCTGCTGTTTTTTTATTATAATATATTAACTCAACTATTTTTAAAAAAACGTTATTTAGTTAAAAATTATTTTTTTACATATCGCATTCTATTTTATCATATTTTAGGAACTTTTACAAGTTATTATGATATTTTTTTACTTTATTTCTCAAAAATTTCCCCTTATTTTTTTCAAAAAAATTTCTTCAAATTTGGCGGAAAAATAATTTGGTCCTTTTACAACTTTCCCATCTTCCCGATAAATCGGATTCCCATTTTCATCTAATTTGCTCAAATTGCTTCTATGAATTTCTTCAAAGACATCGTCAATCACATTTTGCATACCATGTTCTATAATAGTTCCACAAAGGATATAAAGCATATCCCCAAGGGCATCTGCCACTTCTGTAACATCTCCTTTTTTTAGCCGCTTCCAAATATTCTCCATTTTCTTCAGCCATCAAATCAAATCTCAATTTTTTTCCAATCCATCCTTTAATTTTTCCAATTGGCTTTTCAGAATTTCCAAGTTTATAAATTCTGTGAAATTCTTCCACACATTCAATTTTTTTCTTTTCATATATTTTTTTATTTCCCTTTCAAAATTTATATTAAAAATCATCGTGCTTATTATAAGCAAAAATCAGTATTTTCACAATATCCGTATACAAAACTGCCGCCACATAAAAATCTTATTTTTCTCCAAAAAAATTCAGTTTCATTATCTTCTAAAAACTTTTATTTTTTTATCATTTTTATTTTTTTGAATCAAAAAAATTATTAAAATTATTACGAGAAATAACGATATTATTAGCAATATTGCAGGTAAAAATTCAATATTTTTTTCTGAAACAAAACTTTTATTGCTGAAGAAAAAAATTGATAAATTTAATCCAGTTAAAAAGCGAATAAACTACAAAAACTTGACTTTATAATTTTTTTTGCTTTTTATTGATTATAATTTTATACAAAAATGTCAAAAAAATTTCTAAAATAATTATTGCAATAAATAAAAAATGACATTTTATCCAAAAACTTTCCTTATTTTAAAAAAATATACATAATTTTGTATATTTCGAACTTGTAAATTTAACATCTGTGACAGCAAAACTGAAATCATTATTCCACAAAAATACCCAAATCTTACTGTTTGTAATTTCATCGTTAATAAATTTTTTTCCAAATCACCATTTAATTTATTATTCTGCAAAAATTTTCCCGCTTTTCTAAAAAGTAAAATTGCTTTTAAAAATCAGAAAAAAACTCCAACTTTAAAAGCACTTTCACATTAATATTTTTAAATATAGTTCTATTTTCTTCTTCCTAAAAGTCTTAAAATGTAAATAAACAAGTTTACAAAGTCTAAATATAAATTTAATGCACCAACTATTTCTATTTTATTTAGAATTTCTGAATCCTCTTGAGCCGCATAAGCAACAATGTTATTTCTTATTCTATTTACATCAACTGCAATAAAAAAATTGTAAATATAATTACTCCAATTATTGATATGAACAAGTCAACTCCACTATTTTTGCAAAAAAGATATTTATTATGCTTACTAAAAATAATTGCAATTAATCCAGCAACTAGAATTGGTGTAAACTTTGTCAAATTTTCTCTAGTCAAGTAACCATAAACAGCCAAAACTGCAAATAACACAAATGTTCCCAAAAATGCCGAAACTATAATTCCAGGAGCATAGACAATTCCAAGAACTGAAAATGTCAATCCATTCAAGAACGAATATGCAAGAAACATAAGTCTTAACGTACTTGAATTAGCTTTATAAACTAACGCAGTAAATCCAAACACCACAGCTATTTCCAAAATAGCAAACAGCCAATACATTTTTAAAATTCCGTATGCAATCGGATTACCTGATACCAGTCCTGTATACACCATATAACCCGTAATTCCTGTCACAAGAAGTCCCAGTACCATCCAAAGCATACTTCCACAAACTTTTGCACTTACAACTCTGTTTAAATCATCATAAGTCATTCTTGCTTGTCCACCATATTCATTATAACTGTCGTTATTATGATTATAAGTTTCAATTCATCGTAATCTTTTTTTCATAAAAAAATCACCTCTTATTTATAAACTTTTTTTATTTAAAAATAATTTAAATAATTTTTTTAAATTCTACAGGGTTTAAACTAAAACCTATATCTAAACTATTATAATAATACCACTATATATTTTTTTAAGGCTTTTTATCTGTAAAAATCACTTACATTATATTTTTATTTATTCATCAAGGGCAATCCCCTTATTACCGAATAAATATTTCTGCTTTTTTTATTATTAATTTAACTATAATTCAAAAATTATTTTTTTAAACGGAACTTTTGATTCTTCGATTAAAATATTAACAATTTCATCAACAGATACATTTTGACTGTCTTGAGAACCAAATCTTCTAACATTCACTTCATTATTCGCAACTTCATTTTTACCAATAATTAGTTGAACTGGTATTTTTTGGTCTTCATTTGCTTCCCTAATTTTGTATCCAATTTTTTTCCACTCTTGTATCAAGTTCAACTCTAATTCCTGCATTTTGAAGTTTTTTTCAAACACTTCTTTTGCAAATGGAACTTGTTCATCAGAAATTGTCAAAATTCTCGCTTGAACTGGCGCTAACCAAGTAGGGAACGCTCCTGCATAATGTTCAATCAAAATTCCAAGGAATCTTTCTAAACTTCCGTACATTGCACGGTGAATCATTACTGGTTCGTGTTTTTCTCCATCTGCACCAATGTAGCTCATTTCAAATCTTTGTGGTAAGTTGAAATCTAATTGAATTGTTCCACATTGCCAAATTCTTCCAATCGAATCTTTCATCTTAAAGTCAATTTTTGGACCGTAAAAGGCTCCATCTCCAGGATTCAACTTGTAGTCAATTCCTTTATGTTCCAAAGCTGATTTTTAAATTAAACTTCAGCCATTTCCCAAATTTCATCAGAACCAATTGCTTTTATCTGGTTTTTGTCGATAATTCAATGTGATATTCAAATCCGAATAAAGTATAGAATTTATCGTATAAATCAATAATTTCAATAATTTGTTCTTCAATTTGCTCTTTCGTACAAAAAACATGCGCATCATCTTGTGTAAATGCTCTAACTCTCATAAGTCCATGCAATGCTCCACTAAATTCGTGTCTGTGAACAAGTCCCATTTCCCCGTATTTTAATGGCAAATCTTTGTATGAATGCAAGTTATTTTTGTATGAAATTATTGAACCTGGACAGTTCATTGGTTTTATTGCATAAGTTTTTTCATCAATTACTGATGTATACATATTTTCTCTGTAATTAAACCAATGTCCAGAAATTTCCCAAAGTTCTCTATCCAGCATAATCGGTGTTTTAATTTCCTGATATCCTCTTTTTTTATGCTCAACTCTCCAAATTTCTTGCAATTTATTAAACAATTCCACACCTTTTGGCATGAAGAATGGGAAACCTGGTCCATGTTCATCCAAGAAAAATAAGTTAAGCTGTTTTCCTAATTTTCTGTGATCCCTTCTTTCAAAACTTCTTCCATCATTGTCAAATATTCATCCAGACTCTTTTTTTAGATGCAAAAAGCCACTCCGTAAATTCTTTGAAGCATTTTATTTTTAGAATCTCCACGCCAGTAAGCTCCAGCAGTTGACATTAATTTAAACGCTTTTAAATATCCAGTTGATGGAACATGTGTTCCACGGCATAAGTCTACAAATTCTCCCTGTTTATAAATGCTAACTTTATCAACTCCCAAGTCATCAATTATCTCAACTTTATAAGTTTCACCTTTTTCAGCAAAGAATTTTTTTAGACTTTCTTCAGCACTCATTCCGCTTCTTTCAAAAGGATAATTTTTCTTTTTACTATTTTTTTCATTTCTTCTTCGATTTTTTTGCTAAATCTTCTTCAGTAAAAAGGTCTTTCAGGATCAAAGTCATAGAAAAAAATCCATTTTTCCACAACAGGCCCTATTGTAACTTTTGTATTTGGGAATAATCTTTGCACAGCTTGAGCCATTATGTGAGCCGCACTATGTCTAATTATTTCTATTCCCTTTTCACTTGTATTAGTAATTATTTCAATTTCTCCAGATTTATCAATAACATAAGACGGATCAACTTGCACACCGTCAATTACAGCTCCAACGGTTGCCTTCCCAAGACTGCTCCCAATACTTTTTGCAAATTCCACAACAGTCATCGGATTTTCCAACTGTCTTTTACTACCATCAGGCAAAATCATTTCTATCATTTTCAATACCTTCTTTCTCTCTTTTGTCGTATAAATTAAGGCTTAACAAGCCTAGTTGTAAATTAGTCGTATAATTATTTATTATAGTATAATTCTTGCTTTTTTTCAACCTAAAAAAATTTAAAAACATCTCCAAAAAAATTTGCATTTCAGAATAACCAAGCAACTATATTCAAAAAAACAATAAAAAAATGAGTAAGAATTGAAATTTTATTCTCACTCAAAAAGTTATTTTTTTATTAAATATCACTTTTCGATATTGGGGTAGTCTATATCGATAGCAGAGAATCAGCCTAATGTTTCTTTTATAGTTTTAGTCCCCTTCGATATTGGGGTAGTCTATATCTATTATCTATCTTTTCTATACCAGATGATATAGTTTTAGTCCCCTTCGATATTGGGGTAGTCTATATCCCTACACTATAATTACATCTCAAATATTTAGTTTTAGTCCCCTTCGATATTGGGGTAGTCTATATCCGAAATGATAAGAGAGAATTTAGATTTCTCTGTTTTAGTCCCCTTCGATATTGGGGTAGTCTATATCAAAATGGAAATTATTACGTTTTACTATATGGTTTTTAGTCCCCTTCGATATTGGGGTAGTCTATATCTAAAAATAAAAGTTTGGAAAAATATCAATTAAGTTTTAGTCCCCTTCGATATTGGGGTAGTCTATATCGAAGGTGGAGGATTTAGAGATTATTATATTGAGTTTTTAGTCCCCTTCGATATTGGGGTAGTCTATATCCCATCCTAAATTCTTACTGATGAGATATTTATTTCTAATTTTTTTCTATTTTTTTGTCTTTATTAATGATATAGAACCACTTTATACTATTATATCACATTTTTTTGATTTTTTTCAAAATTCTAATATTTTATTTTGTGAAATTTTTTTCTCCCATTGTCACTTCTCCTGCAAGTACCTTCATTTTTTTGAAATTGGTCTTCTGTCAGGATAATGGAACGGATTGAGGAATTTTCTGGAGCAAGCATTGATAACTGTTTTTCTGCCAGTTCAATTTTTTCTTTTGTTTTTTTGACCTCATTATATATACCGATTTTTTTGAAGTCGATAATATCCTTTTTTTCTATCAATTTTTTTCCTAAAAGTCCTATATTCAAATATCTCAACATCTGTCTGCATAGGAAAAATCATACATAAGCAGACCAAAATACTCAATACTCATAGTCCATCACGCTCAATGTCGGAATTATCACTTCTTCATCTTTTACAAAATAATTTCGTATACTATCCAAATAATAGTCTACCGCTTGGAAAAAATCATATTTCTTATTGTTAAATAATACCTTCTGCTGTGCTACAAGAAGTATTTTTTGCCGAATTTCTTTGCTTAGTTTCACTTCATTCAAAAATATCCTTGTACATATAAACAAGATAATCCACCATAGGACGAAAAACTTCTATTATATCATCAGAAAAATTATAAGCATTAAACTGTGACTTATGATGTAATCCCAAACTTGGATGAAACCCTTTTGCTACAATCTTTGACGATATTATAGCTCTTAAAAATCATATATCCATAATTAAGTGCGGAATTCACACCATCTTCATCAAATCTTTTAAAAACTATTACTATACAATTCCTGAAAATATATCCTTGAAGCTATTGCTTCCTGATGTTCAGCACTCACATCATCTTTTTTCAAGTTTTCCTTATATGTTTTCAGTCTCTCAATGGAAACATCACTTTTTTCAAGATACTCTAACAATGCTCTTTGATTTTCAATCTTATTCTCCACTATCCTGCTCCACAATTTTTTTCCTTTTTCTCCTTCTCCCACTCAATCTGCTCATTTATTCGTAAAGTCACTTGAAAATGATTAAATAATCCCAGCGAATGAATTTCAGGCTGATGTCTCTCATTGCAAATAATAATCGGAATATTATTTTCCACCAGCCTCAACTGCAAAATCGCACTAATCTTACAATGACAGTTTTCAATAACTATTGCTGATATATCATTCAAGGAAATCTTATTTTTCTCATCATTATTATCTTCATCAATCATTACAAGTCGATTATTTGATATTGATAAATCATCAGCCTTTGTTATGTGAATTATATTGGGCATTTTAATCATACTCCTTATAAATTTCATTCTTATAACGTATCATTCGTATTTTTCTATTTTTTTGTTAAAAGTTCTATTATCAAGTTTTTTTAATATAATCAGAATTATAACTTTCTAATTCTAAAACAGAAACTTTTTTTAGATTCTATTAAATTCTCAATTTTTTTAATATTTTAATATTATCATTTTTTTCATCATCAAAAAGTTTAAATTTTTGTCTTCAATTTATCATAATCTAAATTCACATCTTTTTTTAAATACTTCAAATACACTTGCATAAGTTGAATTATTATAACGTGTACTATATGATAGTAAATTAGAAACTCTATCAATTTGTTCTGCAATACTGTAATCAACAAACGGATTTCTTACAATATAGAAATGTGAAATATAATTTCTAATACTTTCATTTTTCCGGCTTATTAATTTCAGAATTTTTCAGACAAATCAATTCCAAATCCATAACATATTTTTCTCAAATTTTTTTATAAGATTCTTCATCAAAAAAATTTATAGTATGCTGTTGTTGTATAAAAAGCCATCAGATCCATTACGCTTAGGATAAAGTCTCTACTTATTCCAGTATTGTAGCCATTTAACTTAATAATTCCTAATTCTCTTAGTCCATTTTACAATATAATGCATATCTCTTTCAAATCTAGCCATCTGAATAGCAAGTTTCCAATTTATATCTATTAAATAACTTTCTATTTTTATTTAAATAATTAAATTCTACCAAATCTCTTATTTTTTTGTACTTAGAAACCTTATTATAATTCTCTTCAAATCTTTTTAAATAATTTATAATTTTTTTATTTTGTATATTTTTTTTATAAAAAAATCATTATCTTCTTTTAATTTTTTTCACATACTTTTCTTTGTACTCTTTAGAATATCCATTTAATTTATTATTTAAATTTTTTCAATATTTCATCAATTTCAACTATTTTATTATTTCTAATATCATCTGCAAATAACATTTTTTTGTGTCAACATTTTTTTATATCTTTTTGAAATTAATTCATAAATTTTTATCAAAATTTGGATTTCAATATTTAAAAATAAATTCTTTTTTTATAAATATATAGTTCATTCTTATGTTCTTCAGGATAATATTTTTTTCAAATTTATTTTTTTATTCTCTGATTCTGTATCTTCTATTAAATTATCTATTTCTTTTTTTGTATTTTTTTCTAAAAAAATCAGAATTAAATATTATTTTTAAGTAATATATTTTTTTCTATATTATTTTTTTCTATCACTATTAATTCATCAATTTCTTTTATTAAATCTATTCCGCCTTTTTTTGATCAATATTAGGCATTAAATTCTTTTCGTTCATCAATATCTAAACTATTCGTATTTATCTTTTTTTAATTTCATTATCATTTTCAAAATCTATAAAAGCTTTTATTTAATTTTTTTCCTCTAATATTTTCTGAACATCTGAAAAATCCTATAAATTTACTTAACACATTGTTCTTTATACTCTCATAGTTATCATTAAATATATCTTTTTTTGTTTGTATTTTTAAAAATCATCAAAGTCTTTTTTTCTATCTCTTTCATTTTTTTGAATAAATTCTTCTAAATTAAGATTCCAATTTTCAGTTATACATTCATTTCTCAAAGTATTTAATTGCATTATTTCATCTAAAATATTTATAATATTTTGATATTCTGAAGTATTTAACCAAACTGATGTTGCAAAAAAACCTATTTCTAATTTTATTTATAACCGCATTACTATTTAACAGTGCAAATATTGAAATTATATATTCAAAAATCATCATTTATTACTATAGTTTTATCAATAGTCTTTATAGTTATTCTTTCGTAAGTTTTATTATCATTAATGTCTTTTTATTTGTTTCTTAATTTCTTGAATATTCATTTTAAAAATCTGAAAAAAATCAAAAAAAGTTCCTCATAATTTTTTTCTCAAATATCCAATATAACATTCTATTACTTTTTTTCTGATATTTTTTTAATAAACTTTTATTATTACCTTTTTGAAGCAGAAATCTGAGCATTTTTTTATAATAATTTTCTATAATATTTTCATCTGTTTCATCAGTACCACTTAAATTTTTTTCTTCAATTCTTTTTAAAAAAATTTATTTTTTTACTTTCATTTTCTTCCAAGTTCTTTTTCTGAAATTAATTTTTTTATACAATTCTTTATTCACATATATTAAAGCATTTTTGTATTATTTTTTTTCTGTTTCTATAGTATCAAACGGATTATTTTTTTATTCTCATTTTTTTGTATAAATTTAATATTTCAGGAAGCACTTTAGAAAAAAAGATGGTAAATATTTAATGATACTATTATTTTCTTCTGAAATTTCAATATCATTTATTTTAGTAATTATATTTTTTTATCTTTAAATACTACATTTAAATTTAATGCTTTTTGACACTTCTTCATCTGATATTTTTTTAAATTTTTGAATTATATTTATAACTTTATTATAATCATCTTGTGTTCCTTGCGGAACTCTTCTCTTATTACTCGCATGTAATATTCTGTTTCTTTCGTTTGCTCCTATTTTTTTATAAATTTCTCAAAGAAATTTTCTCGTATAATTTCATTTTTATTATCAATAAAATCTAATTCTCTTATCATTTTTATTTTTTTGAATTTAAACTTTTTTTTATTAAGTTTTATTTTTTTCTCTTTTTTTATTACTAAACGCTCCTTCTCCAAAAAAATCTGTATTTTTCTTCATATTCATCTTTTTCTAGAAAAAAATCTTATTCAATTCCATATTAGTAGAAGCAAAAAAAGTTATCAATTCTAAATCCAATTCTTCTTTAGCATGAAGCCTAAAAAAATCATTATTGTTTACTGTTGCCATATTTATCTTATTATGTACTAATTTTTCCTAAATACATAATATACTCTAACGTATATTGCTTAACTCTTTTTTTAAAAATTTTTTTCAGATAATATACTTTCATTTAAAAATTTTCTCTACTTCTATTTTTTTCCATTTTTCTTTAATCTGACTTTTTTTGTTCATTTATCAATATTTTTTTCAATTCTTCCTTTTTAAATATCGATATATAATTTTATATAGTTCCTTTTTCTTCATCAGATTTATTTTTCAAATTTTTCTGAACTAAATATCTTTTTGATAATGAGTTTTAAATATTCCAAAAAAATTTCTGTGTCAAAAATTTTTTTATTTTCTGTATTTTTTTCTTTAATTCTCCTATCAACTCTTCTATTTTTAAATTTACTTAAAAATCTGATTTATTTTTTTCTTCCATTGTATTATTATTTATATCTTTTACAAATAATTTTACAATTTCATCTTTTTATTTCTATTATATTTTTTTAAATTTTTTTCATGTTTATCTAATGAAACATAAGTATCTATATACGTATTTTTTTTATATCTTTATCTGTTCGATCTGCTTTTTTTTCCTGCAATTTTTTTCAATTCTTTTTATAATTCCATAAAAATTTTTAATTCTTTTTACAATAAAATCTACTATATCTTCTTCCGTTAAATCTACATTTATATTTAAAAATCTTTTTCAACAAACATTTTTTTATTTTCAGATTTTTATCACCATCAACATTAAGATAAAATTTTACAAAACCCATAATTTCTAAATTACTTTTTTTATTTTTTTCTCTTATTTTTTTATAAAATTAGTTAAAAATAACATTTATTTGATTATCTTCCAATAATTTTTTTCTTTTTAAATATTCTTCATAATATCGATTTTTTTGAATACTTTTTTTCTACTTCATTTTCAATTATTTCTTTTAATTATTTGATATAGATCCATATTAATCATTTTAAAAACATCATAAACTTCTCTTTTTATTTTTTTAATTCATTTTCTGGTATTACTTTTTAATGTTATCTGATACTCATTTTTTTATTTTTTTAGATTCATCAGTAAAATTTATTTTTATTTCTTTTTCCAAATTTCGTTTTTTTATTAAAAATACTATCATTACTTTCATTTATTCCTTTATCAATTATTTCTTTTTAGTATACCCTGTTTTTGTAATTCCTTTTTCATTTCTTAATTTTTTTCAGACTGTCCGTATATTTCTTTATCTAATACAACTTCTTCTGTTTTCAAAAAGTCATTACTATCTTCTATACTTCTTTTTGTTACCTTTCAACTTAAATAAAATATTTCCCATATGAAATTTTTCTAGTAAATTTTTTTAAAAAAATATCATTATTTGTTTTGTATTCAATAAATTGATTAACAAAATCTTCATTATTAATATTATTTTTTTCTTTATTATTAGTATTCAATGTATATCTGTCAACTGAATAATTTCTCTTAATTCTTACTTCTTGTTTTTATTGTACTCTCTTTACCTTTTTTTGTCTTTAATTATTTTTATCTGCTTTGTACCATTTCTTATGTCCAAATAAATTTCCCATTTCAATCTCCCCATTTCTACTTTAATCTAATAAAATATTTTAAAAATTAAATCCAATTTACATCTTTCTATCCCAAAATACAATTTTTCCATTTTTTTAGTATACCACATCAATATTAAATCTCAAAAAAATAAGGAGCCATCAAACATAGCTCCCTACTTCTATTTACTCATAATCCCCATCTATCCTCACTTTTCGCAAAATCAATCCTTCTTTCGCCTTTAGATCCAACTTAATTTTCCCATTTGAACCTGTTCTAAATGTTCTGCCTTCTGTTACCAGATCGATAAATCTTTCGTCCTGATAATTTGTTTCAAATTCCACATTTTTCCCAGCTGTTAAATGAATTGTTTATTACAACAATGATTAATTGATCTTCGATTACTCTTTCGTATGCAATTACATCTCGTTCATTGTCGGCAAATACTTCTCTAAATTTACCATAAACAAGTGTTTTATTTTTCTAATCTTATTCTTATTAACTTTTTGTACCATTCAAATAAATCGCTGTCGACTTTTTGTTCATAAACTTCATTCTGATTAATATGTGATGGATTTTTTTCATTATCATACAAAAAAATTCCTTCCATAACATTGGCTTTCTGCAGTATGGGTCTGTTGCTCCCCACATTCCAACTTCATCGCCGTAAAAATAGCATTGGTGCTCCAATATAAGTCATTTGGAATATTGAAATTAATTTTAGTATATCTTTTGGCTTAATTGGGCTGTTTCGCCAATCTATCGTTGTATTTGGATGATTATTTGAAGCTAGGTCAGGACGAATTCCATTGTATCCTTTTTCTAACTGCTTTCCTTCTTCCAGATTTCTTCCAATTACATCATTTACAATTCTTGAATAAAGCCTGTCAGTATCGTGTGAACCGTTTAGATTCTGACTCGCCTGCAATGCCTGATACGGATACCAGGTTCTTTTTTCTCGAAGTTCATTGAAAAAGTCCTGTGCCTTCAACTTGTATCTTACTCCACCTTCACGGCTTTGGTTTATGAAAAATCCGATAACTGTTTTTAGCCATTCATAGTTCATTACAGTATCAAATTTATTTCCGCCGTTAATATCTCCTGAAGCATTTCCCCAAAGTTCGGCAGTTATGTAGGAATCATTCTTGCTGCCTTTTACAACTTCTCTCCATTCATTCCAGAAATTTTGATTTTCAAGGCAGTTTGGCACATCTAAACGCCATCCATCGATTCCATCATCTTCCATCCAGTTTTCACTTTCTTTTCCATCAGGTCCGTACATCCATTTTCTTGTGATATTAAAAATGTATTCTTTATATTCCTGATTAAAAGTGTTAAATTCAGGAAGCGAGTCAAATCCACCCCAGGCATTATAAATAGTTCTCTTTCTATTTGCTATTAATGTTTCAAATGCCTGCTCATCACTCATATCATCTGTAATCTGAACATGCTGTCCAAAATCTGTAAATTTGTACCAATCTTTATATTTAGAATTTTCACCGTCTGCAAGCACCATATTAAATGTCCAATGCTCACTGCTGCTATGATTGAAAACTCCATCAAATATTACACGAATACCATTTTTATGAAATTCCTTTATCAAGTCAACCATTATCAAGTCTGACTCTGTCCAAACCCAAGTAGTTTGGATCTTCTGTTTCTCCATATCCATTTTTTTCCTCTGTTTTTCACCCTTTAAGTTCACTTCCAGAAGTTTTTAGCTCACTACTTGTTGTAGCCTTGTTTCCAAGCACATCCACGTATGACTTATTCCCATATTTATTATTTCTATTAATTTCCACACTGTGAGTTGATCCGCTTGTCTTTATTGTCCCAAAATCTGGCGAAATATGTCTAAAGTCATTTGCTCCATACTTATGGTTCTGATACGAGAAAAATACTGGATTTAGCCACACAGCATTAATTCAAAGGCTCCTTCATATATGGTATTTTTTTCCTTAATTCCTGTAAATCTCCACCATACATTCTGGCATATTTCAAAAGCTGTAGTCAATTTCACGTTCTCCCAGCTTTTTCCCATATTGTCTGTTCCCTAAAGTCAGATGTCCATCGGTTTCTATCAAAATGGCTAATTACATTGTTACTTTTTCCCATTTATATTCCTCCACAAAAATTCTGTTCATGAAGTATGTTAGGCTTAAATGCCTCTGGTCCAAATTCATTGAAAAATCGGATCATTGTAATGATTTCCATTGTAAAATCTATCTGGAAAAAAATATTATACCAGATAGACTTCTTTTGCCCAGTTCGGCACATTAAACAACTGTATATCTTTAGAAGTTGTATTTACAACAAGTCTTTTTGGGCTTGCTGTAAAGCTTAATGTCGTTCCATTAAAGTAGGCTCTTGTGCCATTATCCTCTAAAAATAAAAATAATATAGTAGTTTTTTTAAACTTCTTTTTCCGAAGTTTATAATTCTTTCAAAATAGTCAAATCCATTTGTCTTATCCTGGTATCTTTCAAGTTCGTAAATCATTTCATAGTTATCTTCTTCGTGTAAAAACAATGCTTATATATGCACGTTCCACATCGTTCATCTGAGTTCTTATTTTTAAACTCATATTCACTGTCAGACAATTTGTTAAAAATATTGCAAACTATCGTATTTATGAACAATCGCCTTTAAATTTGTATTTTTTTATCAATCGCTTCATAAACAAATTTTTCCAGTTCCCAAATCTCCTTGTGCGAATAATGCTCCATTTTCTCCTATTACAAAAGCTTTTCTATTTCTATTTTTCAGGAAACCATTTTCCGTCAATCAAATATTTGTATTCATAAACTCCTTCAGGTGAAGCCAATGTCACTTCGTAATTTGTCCCTTCAAAAATGATAAATCGGCTCAGTATCGGGCTTCCAGCCATTAAAGTTCCCCGCAATTTCAACTTTATCCGCCTTTTTCCAATCCAAAATCAGCAATATTCAAATTCATTCTGTAAAAATTTCATTTTAGTTAATGAAAATGTCTTTTTTTAGATGGCGAATATTCCACATAAATATCTATTCCCTTTTGAAAGCCTGTTATTGATTTTGGCGGCAAATTTTTCGCCTACCACAGCTTCAAAAATTTTTGGCAAATGGAGCTGTATGGCTGTAAGTTACACCGCTTATTGTACCACTTTTCTTCATCCTTTATTTCAAAGAAATAGCTCCCTGATTCAACATTTCCCCATTTATATATATAATTTTTCCCATTTTTTTGCTTTTAAATTCTCTTCACTATAAAAATTTATTATCTTTGTAAATTATTAATTTATAACCCATTTTACTCTCCTAATTATCTGCTCTCTAATTTAGTTCAAAAAAATACTTTATATGCTCTGTATGTTTCATACAAGTCCGCTTTTGATGAAATTTCAAATAAAGAGTGCATTGATAAAAAGTGCCGGCCCTGCATCTATCGTTCTAATTCCATAGTAAGCCAGAAACTTCGCAACAGTTCCTCCTCCACCTTCATCAACTTTTTCCAAATCCGCCCGATTGATATTTAATTTCATTTTTTTATCAAATATTTGTCTTATTTCCTGAATAAATTCAGCATCTGCATCATTTGCCATAGATTTTCCACGGCTTCCAGTATATTTAGCGAATGCCAGTCCATAAGATAGCCGAGCTACATTTTTCAATATCGTGAACAGATTTATACACAGGATTCATTGCAGCAGTAACATCTGATGACAAGGCTTTAGAATTCCACAAAGTTTCCCTTAATATCTGATCATTATAAACTTTTTTTCTGTAAGTGAAAGCATTTTTTTCCAACAATATATTCAGGCAATGTCGACTTCAAAGACTTGTCGAACCTTCACTTCCGATTTCTTCCTTATCTGTCAAGTAAACCATAACAGTTTTTTTCTGTTTCCTCTATTTCAAGCAAAAGCTCTAAGCGAAGTAAATGCACAAATTCTGTCATCTTGCCCATATCCTCCAATCATGCTCTGATCAAGCCCCCACATCTCGCAATTTCCCAGCAGGCACAACTTCCAGGCTCTGCAGTAAAAAGTCATCTTCTTCTATTCCATAATCTTTTTTTCAATTTATCAAGCACAAACTGTTTTATTTTTTTATTTACATTTTCATCATTTACAGGCATATTCCCAAATAACAATTTTAACTCTTCACCTTTTTATTACATCCCTTGCCTTTCTTTCATCCTGCACATTATACGACAAATGCGGCAATATATCAGGCACGCTAAACACAGGCTCATCATCCCGCTCTCCAATTGAAAGCGAAATTTTCTCACCATCCTTCAGAAAAAAACTACACCGTGCAATGCCAACGGAGTCGCAGCCCATTGATACTTTTTTTAATTCCACCGTAATAATGTGTATTCAACAGTGCAAATTCTTCAGACTTCCATTATTGGATTAGGCTTCAAATCCAGTCTTGGGGAATCAACGTGGAAACAATCATATTAATACCGCTTTTTATATCATTTCCGACAATTACCGCAATAATATTTTTTTATTTCTATTGTTAAAATAAATTTTATCCCCCTTTTTTTAATTCGCTTTTTTTATTAATATCGACAAATCCATTTTTTTATAAAGCTCTTTTTTTCTGTCAAATCTACAAATTCACGCTCAGTCTTTGCCAAATCCAAATATTTTTTTTATAGTCTTCAGCAAATTCAAATATTACTTTTTTTGTTCATCTGTATAACTTTTTCCACAAATTTTTCCTTTGTCATTTTACTTCCTTTCCCAAAGTTTCAATTATAGCAAAAAACATAATAGATATATTCGACAACCCAAGTTTTTTTTATTTGTTAAATTTTTAAGTTTGCGTAGTTATCAAACAGATCTAATAAATCAACATTTAAATAAAAAAATAACAAAAAAACGGTGGCTTGAAAAAAATATCCCGAATCAGCCACCTTCTTTTCCAAACTAAATTAATTTTTTTCGATTTATTTAATTTTATTTATCTAAATATCAAATTTATTTAACTTCGTTTAATTTCTTTTCCAATTCTTTTTCCAGACTTCTTCATATCCTGGTTTTTCCTAATAATGCAAACATATTTTTTTCTTATATGCTTCTACTCCAGGCTGATCAAACGGATTTACACCTAAAAGGTATCCACTTACTCCACATGCTTTTTTTCAAAGAAATAGAATGTATATCCTAAGTGATAAGGAGTTACTTCAGGAATATTTATTCCTAAGTTAGGCACATTTCCATCAACGTGCGCCAAGATTACTCCATCAGTTGCTTTTTTTATTTACATAATCCAATGTTTTTTTCCAGCAATAAAGTTCAATCCATCAAGATTTTTCCTTGTCACTTTCAATAACAAATTCCACTTCAGGTTTTCCAATAGAAACTACTGTTTCAAAAAAATAATCTTTTGCCCTTGTTGAATATATTGACCTAATGAGTGTAAATCAGCTGAGAAATCTGCTGAAGTTGGATACAGTCCTTTTCCTTCTTTTCCTTCAGATTCTCCAAATAATTGTTTCCACCATTCTGCCAAATAGTGAACTCTTGGTTCATAATTTACCATTAATTCCAAATCTTTCCCTTTTCTATGCAAGATGTTTCTAACAGCCGCATATTGTAAAGCCTGATTTTCATCCATATTTTTGTTTGCAAAGTCATTCATCGCATCTTTTGCTCCAGCCATTAAGTCATCAATGTCAATTCCAGCCGCAGCGATTGGTAAAAGTCCTACTGCAGTCAACACAGAAAATCTTCCTCCAACATTGTCAGGTACAACAAAAGTTTCATATCCTTCAGCTGTAGCAAGTGTTTTTAATGCTCCCTTCGCTTTATCTGTTGTGGCATAAATTCTTTTTTTGCAGACTTCTTCTTTTCCGTATTTTTCTTCCAGCATTTTCTTGAATACTCTGAATGCAATTGCAGGTTCAGTTGTAGTTCCAGATTTTGAAATTACATTTACTGAAAAATCCCTATCTCCAACTACATCGATTAAGTGTTGTAAGTAAACACCGCTCATATTTGTCCCTGCAAAGTAAATTTCAGGAGTTTTTTTCTCTTATCTTTTTGGCAAGTTATTGTAAAAAAACTGTGTGATAAAAAATTCAATTGCAGCCTTCGCTCCTAAATATGACCCTCCAATTCCAATTACAACTAAAACTTCCGAATCATTTTTTTAATTTTTTTCAGCCGCCTTTTTTTAATTCTGGCAAATTCATCTTTATCATAAGTTTCAGGCAAATCAACCCATCCTAAAAAGTCATTTCCTGCTCCAGTTTTTTTGAAGTCAATACTTCATTTGCCAATTCCACATAAGGCTTAATTTGTTTTAATTCATCTTCGTTAAAAAAATTTTTTTGCAAATTGATAGTTTAAAATTTAATTTCATTCTTTCTTATCTCCTTAATATACAATTTTATTTTTAGTCCTTTGTAAAAGTTTGTAAAAATTCCATTAATAAAGGTTTTATCAATTTTAATCTTCCATTTCAATTTTTTTAGCAAGAGATTTTTAAACTCATCACTTAAATTTTATACCCATTACTTTTTACAATTTCCTAATACAATTTTATTTCCTAAATTTTTTTGAAAATCAAAAAAACTTTTTATTTACACATAATAACACAACCTTAAAAATCGAATAAAAAAATAAATCTCTGTAATTTCAATTTAATATCTCGATTTTTGAAGCAATTCATAAACTTGCCTAATAACCATATAGTTTTTCAAATTACAAGCCAAAAAAAGTTTAAGTTGGCAAAAATAAAAAAATATACAAAAAAACTTTCTTCCGTTTTAAAGTAATTTTTTTACCAAACTATTTTTTTCAATTAAAGTATAACAAAAAAACAAACTTTTTTTCAAATTTTTTTCCACTTATATTTTACAATTTTAAAAAAATTTTTTTCCTGAAATTTTAAGTTTTATTATACAAATATCCTTAATATCTAGTCAATTTCCCTTGCTTATTGTCCCCTTCACATTAAACTTTTCATCAAAAATATGTCAAATCTGCAAAAATATCCCTCCTTTATAAATCCATATTTTTTTCATCAATAGCCACCGCTTCAGCAGGATAGGAAGTTGCCATTCTGAGTGCTTCCTCAAGCGAAATATGAACTTCTTCCACTAGATTTTGCACCCCTTTTATCATGACAAGCGAAGATCCCCAAAGTCCCTTCTGAGAAATACATTTTCCATCCCTATACAAAAACTCTGTTGCCTTCAAACATAAATTCCGTCATATTATCTGTTCCAGCAGGGCTAACTGCATCTGTCACAAGATAAAGCCTATCCTTCATTATTTTCTTAGCAATTTCCACAGAAGCAAAATCTATATGAAGTCCATCAACTATTATCCCGCAATTCGTAGTATCATTATTGAATAAAAATCCAACAACCCCAGGCTCTCTCGAATCCAGTCCTCTCATTGCATTATACAAATGAGTTCCGCAATTATAATATTCCTTCTTTTTCCACACACTCCTTATAAGTTGCATTCGTATGCCCAATAGCCACATTAATCCCAGCATCCCTCAATTTCTTCAAATGTTCAACTTTAGCCTTTTCAGGTGCTATCGTTATTATTCTAGTAACTTCTGGTCCTGCCTTAGCTATTTTCTCAATCATCTCATCCGACAAAACTCTTATATATTCAGAACGATGAATCCCCTTTTTTTCCACACTTATATAAGGCCCTTCAATATGAAGCCCCAAAACTCCAATTTCCTCCTTATCCTCCATTCCCTTCACAAGTTCAATAGCCTTTTTCTATTTTTCTCATCTGGAGAAGTTATAAGCGTAGGCAAAAACGAAGTACACCCATATCTTTTATTAGTTTCATTCATTATTTCCAACGCTTCCCTAGAAATATCATCATTAAACAGCACTCCTCCGCATCCATTAATCTGCAAATCAATAAACCCTAGCGACAAAAATCATCCCTTCAACATCAATAACTTCCTGATTTTTCCAATTCTTTTTATCAATCAAAGAAAAAAATCCACTATCTTTTTTTATAAATTTCCTTCTAAAAAAACCGCATTTTCCCCAATAAATTTCTCCCCATCAAATATCTTTTGCATTTTTTTATAATCATCTTAACAATAGTTCCTTTCTTTGTTTTTTTATTTTAGGATATTTTTAGTTAATAAATTTGTTTTTTTCTTATTCTACCTAGTATGCTTTTTAAAAACAACTATTATAATTAAATTAAAAAAATGTCGTGATTTTTTTGGAATAAAATTGACTGTTTAAACTTTTTTTAATAACCTTTAAACTATAATTATTTAAACAGATAAAAATAACTATTATCAAAAAAAGCGAATTTCAATTTTGTTTCAAAAAAATGCTTAGACAAAGCCAGAGATGCAAGGAAAAATGGCAATTAATTTCCCTTGCTTTGAAAAAAAGAAAAAAACATAAAAAAACTATAGAAAAAAACATTCATTAACAATAAGAAAATTAATAAAAACTTATTTTTGCCAATTCTATTAAATATTTTTTTATATTTTTTTCTAAATCTAAATTCTTAGCTTCAATTTCCTTAAAATACCTATAAGTCTTAACTTTTATATCCGAAGCCGCCATCTCATCAATCACCAGCACTGCCCTTCTATGCAGCTGCAAAGCCGAAATTGTCCAAAGATGATTAACTCCGCCTTCTACTCCATGATAAACCGCACGGGCCTTTTTATACCCATTTGCAAGAATCATAACCTCCTTTGAGTCCATAAGCGTCCCCACACCAATTGTCAAGGCTGATTTTGGCACTTTTTCAATATCATTGTCAAAAAATCTGGAATTTGCCAAAATTGTGTCATAAGTCAGATCCTTGTCACGTGTATGTGAAGAAAGCGATGAACCTGGCTCATTAAATGCAATATGCCCATCTTCTCCAACTCCACCCAAAAAAACAAATTTGAATCCCGCCAGATTTTTTTATTTTTTTCCTCATAGTTATGACATTCTTCCTCTAAATCTTTAGCACATCCATTTAGAATATTTATATTTTCTTTTTTTATATTAATATGCTTAAAAAAGTTCTCATTCCTGAACCTCCCACGACTAAAGTCACAGGGTTCTAAAAATCTTTAAAAAAATATTTAAAAATCTTTCTAAGAAGTTTGATAGCTTTTACACTACCCTTATTCTTTTTAGGCGTGTTCAGCTCACCTCTATTGTATAGGACGCTTAAGTCCACAACTTTACTTTTTTTCTTAATATATTTAATGCTCCATTACAATCCGCATTTATGAGTTTACCTGTGCTTGTTTGATATAGTCCTCTTTTTATCCTTTTTTTCCACTGAATTTATATTCTTGCGGATTTTTCTTTATCATATATTGGGATTTCATCTCCATCAAAGAAACTTGCTTTTGATGTATAACTCTCTTCTTGTAGCTTTAAATTCTATTCCATATAGTTTACATAGATATATTAATTTATCTCTTAATTTTTCCATATGGTATATTTACAAAGTTTTGATTGTTTATACTTCCTATATTTGAATTTCTTTGAAAAATCTTCATTATATCCTAGAACTAGTTTTCCTATATCATTATTAAGACAATAATTTATTATTATTCTTGCTGCTTTTTGAAAGATAATCTTCTATACGATTATTTCTCTTTCTAGTTTATTCTCTTTTGCCTCAATGTTATATGCTCTATCTTTTGCTTATCTTTTTATGCTTTGTAATTTTGCATTTATCTTATTATAGTATTGATTAATAGATTTTAATTTTCTGCCGTCTATTATGAATGAAGCTCCATTATTACTAACACAAGTACAAAGATTATCTATACCTAAATCTATTCCTAGTCCATTTTTCTTTATTTAATTCCCTTTGAACTTCTTCTATCTCATAAGTATATTGAATTTCAAAGTACCTAGAATGTTGTTTTGGTATTATTCTAATCTCTTTTATCTTCTTGTCTTTTTAATACTGGTGGTAAAGCTTTAATTTTAACTTCCTGATGAGTTTTTCTTAAACAAATTTGAATAAGGAACTATCAGAATATCATCTTTTAATCTTACAAAAACCTATAACAAGAGTTGTAAATCCATCTTTAGCAAGATATTTAGGTAATTTTATATCTTTAAAAATTATATTGATCATTTTTAGCAAGTTTTAAAAAGTGCAAAGAATGATTTGAAACTTCCGTCTGCTTCTTTTTAGAATTTGTTGAGCCATATTAGAATTTAATTTTTTTATAGTTCTCACTATTTTTTTAAGCATTTTATAGTTTTCGTTATAACTTAAATACTTTTTCTTATTAAAAATAATACTGTCTAATATTATATATAAACTTCATTAGTTAAGTTCTTGGCTATATGAGATAAATATTTTAAATTCCTAAACTCCTTTTTTTACTAAGATGTTTTACCTGTTGTTTTAAAGTTAAATACATAGATATCACCTCCTTTTTCATCAGAGATATTATACCATGTATTCTACATTTTATCTGTCAAAAAAGTAATATTTTTTATTTATTTTTAAATATTTTTAAAGTTTTTAAAACCCCACAACAGCGGGAAGCGTCGTTCACATAAGTGCGCTACTACTTATGCAGTTCTCTTATGAACTTCTTGTTATCTCTAACAAGCACAGACTATATCTTATCCATATCCTATTTCAAGGACTTAGGCGAAACCACTTCCAATACCAATCGCTTGTATTGTACTCCCCTCACGAGGGATAGTCGTTGAACTTTCCTTTTCAGGCTTAGCTGCTGATTGTCTATTATCATGATGTTTAGGATTTAACCTTGCACCATCTAGTATATTTTTTCTGCTTTCGCTACCATCACACTTATACCATATTTGAACGAAGGTATTATGTTGTGGTTATACTAAACTTTTAAGAGTTCCCAGCAATTCAGTTTCTTTGTTGTACAGCTTCTCTCTGTATCTACATACAAGTTTCCCTATATGCTTACTAAAATTTTCGTGCAATTCATCTCACGACTAAAGTCGCGAGTGTTCTTGCACTATTTAATAAAATAGTGATAACTTTGCGGATCTTCAGGCTTTAATCCCACATATTCATCCATATTAAAAGTCACGACATTTTCAAACGACAATATCCCTTCATTATACAAATTTATCAGTTCCCGATAAGTCGCAAGCGGTGTAGATCCTGTAGGAAGTCCCAGCACAAAGGGCTTTTTCCTTGTAGGCTTAAATTTTTAATATTTTTTTAGTAATCTGATAAGCACTCCATCTTGCCACTTCATCAGCATTTTTTTAAGATAATTACACGCATTTCATTCACATCCCTAATTTGAAATTTTAAATTTTTCATTAAAATGTTTCTTACTACTATTATATACCCTTTTTTTTATTATGTCAAGTCCATTTTATTAAAAATTTTGTTTGGAAAAAAATTAAAAAAATTGTATAATTTAATCGGTGATGATAAATAAAAAAAGTCTGTAAATTACAGTAATTAATTAGGAGGATAATATGAAAAACATATTTAGTGACAGGTGCTGCCGGCTTTATTGGCTCTAATTATTTAAAAATATATTTTAAATAATTATAAAAAAATGATGATATTAGAGTAATTGTAGTCGATGTGCTTACCTATGCAGGAAATTTAGGCACGATTGCCAATGAAATTAAGGATGAAAGAGTAAAATTTGAAAAGGTTGATATTCGTGATCAAAAGGAAATTGCTAGAATTTTTTCTGAAAACGAAGTGGATTTTGTTGTAAATTTTGCAGCAGAATCGCACGTGGATCGTTCCATCGAAAATCCACAAATTTTTTTAGAAACAAATATTCTTGGTACGCAAAATCTTTTGGAAAATGCTAAAAAAGCATGGACTGTTGCAAAAGATGAAAATGGCTACCCAATTTACAAAGATGGCGTAAAATATCTGCAAGTTTCAACTGATGAAGTTTATGGAAGTTTATCAAAAGATTATGATACAGCAATTGATCTAGTAATTGACGATGAAGAAGTGAAAAAAGTTGTAAAAAATAGAACAAACTTAAAAACTTATGGTAAAAAATTCTTCACAGAAAAAACTTCCCTTGATCCAAGAAGCCCGTATTCAGCTTCCAAAGCAAGTGCAGATCACATTGTAATTGCCTACGGCGAAACTTATAAAATGCCAATAAATATCACAAGATGTTCAAATAACTACGGTCCTTACCACTTTCCAGAAAAATTAATTCCACTTATGATAAAAAACGTTCTGGAAGGTAAAAAGTTGCCAGTTTACGGAAAAGGGGACAACGTAAGGGATTGGCTTTATGTGGAAGATCATTGTAAAGGAATCGACTTAGTTTTTAAGAAATGCTGACATTTATGAAATTTACAATATTGGAGGCTTTAACGAAGAGCAAAATATTAACATTGTAAAATTAGTTATTGATATTTTAAGAGAAGAAATTGAAAATAACGATGAATATAAAAAGGTTTTAAAAACTGACTTGCAAAATATAAATTATGATTTGATTACTTATGTTCAGGATCGGCTTGGGCACGATATGAGATATGCCATTGACCCTTCAAAAAAATTGCAAGAGATTTAGGGATGGTATCCAGAAACAGACTTTGAAACAGGTATCAGAAAAAAACTGTAAAATGGTACTTGGAGCATCAAGACTGGGTAAATGAAGTAGTTTCAGGAGATTATCAAAAAAATATTATGAGGAAATGTATGGAAATAAATAGTTCAATAAAAAAAGTTCGAGTATAAAAAAATTTTTGTTTAATATAAAAAAATTGATAAAGAAAGGTGATGGTTTATTATGAAAAAAATTATTTTTTTTCTGGCACTTCTTTTGGGAAGCCTGTTATCTGCTGCACAGCAAAATGTGGTTAATGTGTCATTTCTAGGACTTCCGCTATATTCTAACAGAAATAGGTTAAATTCGTCTTCGATTATAGATTTTAACAATCATTCGCTGATTTTTTTATATCAGATCAGAAAGACTGGTTCTGTTATACAGAAAAATAACACTAATCGAGAAAAAAATGTGAATATTTAAATTTTTGTTATGCATGTAGTTCGTGTTGGAGAAAGGGAGTTTGCAGTAAACTTTATACGGCTTTTTGAAAGTAATAAAAAAATCAGATGGTTATCCAGATATAGGATTTAAAAAAGATGATAATCAGTTCTATTATATTGAGTTCAAAGATATGGAAATAATAGTTGGAGCAGGTTCATATGTAAAAAAATGGCAAAAAAATATAAGAGAAAACTATCAGACGTATTCATTGAATGATGTATATTCACTTTTGAGAAGTAAAAATACAGTAACTTTATTTCCAAAAGATCAAGAAAAAAATTCAAAAAAATAGATTAAATTGGTTAATTACAACTGTAAAAACAAATTATCCAAATTTTACAAATGAAAATTACGGATATATAGAAAGAAGTGGTGGAGCATATGTTTCATCAGGAAGTTCAGGTGGAAATTATGGATACGGTGGCTATGACTCTAATGTAAATTATAGCAAAAAAATAGAATACGTTCTTCATATTCAGGTGGTGATAATGCCACTTTGACAGGAACTTTAAGACATTTTTCAGAAATTAAGAAATTTGGTGCATTTTCGGGACAGAGAATAGATTTTTTTATGTTTTGGAGCTTTCCAAATTCAATAACTGTAGATAATATGAGTGCCAAGCAAATTCAGTTAAATATTATTAATAATGATGGCAGATACACACGATATGTTAATAAAAAAAGTAACAATTTCTGGATCGCTTCGAGTACCTGAGAATTTCAATTGGCAAAAGAAATGTTGTGTTAGACAATCCAAGTTTACAGTGAAAAACAATAAAAAAATATAAAAAAATAAAAATGAACAAAAAAATCAAATCTGCTCAAACTCTAAAGACTTTATTTAAGTTTACCAGTTTGAGTAAATATTGTATAAGGAGAAATTCAATGAACAATTTTATAGTAAAAAGAAACCCCAATAAAAGACTTGGTAATAATCGAGCCAAAAAAATTTTTTTGGAGATGAAAGAGGATTCTTTATGGAAACATATAACAAAAAAATCCTTTGAAGAATTGGGACTTACAATGGACTTCGTTCAAGATAACCATTCAAAAATCTAAAAAAAGGCGTTTTACGTGGACTTCACTTCCAGACAAAAGCACACTCAAGGGAAATTAGTACGTGTGATAAAGGGAAGCGTTTACGATGTGGCAGTTGATTTGAGAAAGGACAGCGAAACTTTTGGAAAATGGCATGCGGTAAAATTATCTGCCGAAAATAAACTGATGTTTTATATTCCAGAAGGCTTTGCACATGGCTTTTTAACACTTGAAGATGAAACAGAATTTACTTATAAATGCACAGATTTATATGCTCCTGAATATGATAGCGGAATTTTTATGGAATGATGAAACAATAAATATTGACTGGAAATTTGAAGAATTTGGAATAAACCCCGATGAACTGACAATTTCTGAAAAAGATAAAGTTCAACAGAAATTTGACAAAACAAAAAATTATTTTGGATGATTAGTCAAAAGTAAATCATTCATATAACTTATTGCTTCTTTAAAAATATTTTCTTTTTAAATTGAAATATGAGCCACTCCTGCCTAAAAAAAGCGGGAGTTTTTTTGAAAAAAATATGCTTTTCTCAATCCTGCTTAACTATTCCCTGCTCTGAATTTTTTTATCCTTTCTATATTTGAACACCGTTTCACAATTTTTTTATTCAAATTTTCTATAACATAAATTAAAAAAATTCTTTTTTTATATTTTGTTAAAATTAGTAAAAAAAGTTTACTTTTTCAAAAAAACTTTTTATATAATTAGGTAAAGGCTAATATAAGGTTATTGCACGTTATGCTAAATCCTATTTAAAAAAATAGAATACATATCTTATTATTTTCTAGTAACGGATCAACTCCCTTCTTGGAAAAAAATTTATAATAAATCTATTATTGTAATGGGAAATAGTATTAATTAAAGATAAAATCGATATTTTATCTGTAAAAAAATTAAAAAAAGTTAAATTATAGATAAAGAAAAGAAATGTATAGTTTAAACAGATTTTTTTGATTTTTTTAGAAAGGAAGAAATATGACAAATAATTTAAAAAGAATTTAAGCAAGAATTAAAATCATTTGCTAAAAAAAGTAAAAGATTTTAAATACACAGATTCAGCGCTTATCACATTTTTTTATTAACTGGTGCGATAGGAAAAAAAGTGCATCGGCTAATCACTTTTCAGACGGAAATGAAATTGAAATACAGTCAAAGGCAATAAATACTTCGATTGAACAGCAGAAAAAAGATTTCAAAAGGGCAAGGAAGGAAAATGACAAACTTATCAAAAAAACAAATTTAGAATTGATTCAAACTTTTATGGAGCAAGGAGATCATGCGGTTAAATCACCTTGGGGCAATTGGCAATTTGGAATAAACGAATTTTACAACAATTGGCAAGGACGCTACAAAGGCCATGGAGATAAGGTCAAAGATGTTAAATATGCCAGAGATACTTCGTACAAGAAGACAGGAATTATAAAAACAGTTATAGAGAGCGATAGTGATAATGATTATAATAACAGTAATGGTACGAGCGGCGAAAATAATATAACTGGACAAGATAAAACTTTAGTAAACAGGAAAAAAATTTTTCTGTATACCAGGGCTTCTAATAATCCTAATGACTATGTTAACGGGATTATTCGTTTAGATATGCACAGCAGGGGCTAATCTTGAAAGCGAAAAAAATAAATTGGGAAACAAACTTGGAACGGCTTCATCTGAATATGCAGCTTTTGATGATGTAGCAAAAATTGCTGGCAAAATAACGAACAGTACAGAAGGGTACACTTTTATAAATTCAGGAACATATGTAATTGAAGGTGGAAATGCAGCTTTTTCTAACAGTTATGAACATATCGGAGGTAAAAATGATACGACAGTTGCTTCTGTTGTAAATACAAGCGAAGGAAATATAATAATTCATCCATATTCTGGAAATGGCGGGATATATGATTCTAATTCAGCGGCATTTATAGTTTCTCCATCGGTTATAGGAAATGGGAATCCGCAAATTTTATATAATGCCGGAACGGTGGAAATGTATAATAAAAAATCTGCAATTTTTTTCTTGAATCCAAATGGAGATTATACACGAAATCATAGTAACCACAATTACGGAGGATTTTTTGAACAGCCATATAGCAATTTAATTCCAAATCCTAGTGGAACATTTTATGATGATGACACGTTAAATCCTAGAGAAATAACAATTGTTAATAGAAATAAAAATAAATACATACGGTGAAGAAAAATGTAGGAGTATATGTAAAAACAGGAAAATATATAAGTTCTGCAAATCTTGATTTTAAGACAAAATCTTCAAATGGAGAATGGGCACCGTTGACTATGTATGGAGACGGCAGCATCGGGCTATACGTTCCAGTTGACAAAGATTCAAAAAGAAATTACTGAATTGATTCCAAATAGGGATTCCGGTCCAGTTATTGGGAATTTTGCTGTTAATTTAGGAGATTCCAGCGGAAATTCCAGAGAAATTTATGAATCAAAAAACAGCACAAATATTGATGCTCAGACTACTGCTGGCATTCCAAGCAGATTTACAATAAACAATGACAGATACATTGACAAGTCTTACGGTATTTTTGCTTCCAGCTCTGTTGACCTTGAAACATCTACTGCAAGTAAAAAAATATAGAAAAATGGACATCAGATAAATCTTTTTAAAAAAATGTAAAAGACAGCATTGGAGTATTGACTGGAGATGGAGCCGATATTAAACTTGGCGCTGGAAAAATCTCGTTAAAAGGCGGATTTGACAATATCGGCATTGTTGCTGGCGGAAGCGATACTTCAGTTTCTGGAGTTCAAAGCACGGACGGGAAAGTAAAAGGAGATGTTGTCAATATTGAAGGTGACAGCAGAAATGACAGGGGAAATATAGCCATTTATGCTGGAAATAATGCAAATAATGAAGTTGCTGTAAATGCGGTTGTTTCAAAGGATGCCACAAATTCAGTAGCGCTTATTGCAGATAAAGGGGCGAAAATTACTGTAAATGATTCTATTTCTTCTCCTTCAATAATTGGTACAAATGCGACAAAAATAACAAATGCAGGAGTGCAAATATCTGGACTGGAATTTCATTATGATCCAAGCCGTGTTGATGCTAAGAATGTTTCCACAGACAATGCCGGAGCAGCTTATGCCGACAATGGTGGAACAATAACAATGAACAGAACTTCTCTTCCTTTGGCACAAAATATTTCTATAACAGGTGGAATTGATTCTCAAACTAAGAAAAGCGTAGGATTTGGACTTTTTGCCAATAATGGCGGTAAAATTAATGCACAGAAGAACTGGATAAAAGTTACAGATGGAACGACAAATGTTGCTTCAATTAACGGTGCAAAAATTGATTTACAAGGCAGCAAAGTGGAATATAAGGGAAATGGGTATGCACTTTATACTGACAGTACAAGTAATTCTACAAGTGCCATTGATATGAAAGATGCGACATTAACGCTAGATGGAAAAGCTGTCGGATATGTTTATGACCAGGCTAGGCCGAATGTTATAGCTTTTAACAGCAATACAGACATTGATGTGCTTTCTGATGATGTAATAATTTCAGATTTAAAAAATTCAGCAGGGCCGCTTGTCATAGATGTGGAAAACAAATCTGGCAATAACAGCTTGAAAAGCCGGCTTCTTGGAGGAAACGTGAATGTTACAAGTTCAAACGGGAAAACAGACTACAAATATGCCTTGATAGATGATGCGACAGTTCAAATAAAATCGGCAATTGATAAAGCAAATTTGATAAGCGGTTCAGACAGTGAAGTATTTACAAAAAGATTTTTATACCAAAATTCAAGATTACATATTGAAATGGAGTATGGTTCAATAAATTCTTCCTTAAATACTGCACAAATAAATGCGATAGATAACAAATTTTTAGTACCAGTTGGACTTGCAATCGCTGGAAGTTCAAGGTCAATTAATAACAGTACAACGGAAATCGGGAATAAAGGTAAAGTTTTTGTTGACAGAACAGATGCTGGGCAAGGTGGAGTAGGATTTTTGGCTGATTATGGATGGATTAATAATTACAATGCTGGAAAATTGGAAGTGGAATATAGCAGTGTACCAGGTGTAACAGTAACACCTAATGACAAAGCAGTTGGAATGTACGGAACAAATAATTCAAATATGGTAAGTTCTGGTCCAATACGTGTCGGCGGTAAAAACTCAATTGGAATTTTAGGACTTTCTTATAAAATAGACCCTGCTACAGGTTTGGCTATCGATCCATCTAACGAGCCTTATTTTAGAAGTGCTGCACATCCAGAAAATTTCGGGAAAATAGACATTATGAATTTGCCATGGGGTGTAATTACAATGTATGGGGATGGAGCGATTGGAATATTTACAAAAAATAACAGTATTGATCCTACTGTAAGATCTGTTCCATCTACATCTAAAGCCTGGCTTGTCGGTGTAAATGAAGGTACTATTACAATGGAAGGAAACAATCATGCGATAGGAATGGGATCTAATTTTGGAGCTGTTACAAATTATGAAGGTGAAGATCCTGTTACTCATGTTTACCAGTCTGGAATAATTAATATACTTGGTACACAATCGTTTGGAATGTATGGAACAAATAATACCGATTTGAAAAATTTTGGAATAATAAATGTTGCTGCAACTTCTCCTGGAAATGAATCAATAGGAATGTATGGGGATGATCCAAAGACAAAAGTTTATGTATTAGAAACTGAAAATGGAACTAGAATAAGAAACAATAGTATAATAAATGTTGGACAGTATTCTTACGGTATTTTTGTCAGAAACATAGAAATGAACGGCGGTACAATAAATGTAGATAATAATGGAGTAGGAATTTATTCTCAAGGGCCTGATGTCAATCTTATTGCAGGAAAAATTAATGTAGCAAGCAATAATGCAGTCGGAATATACATTGATGATGCTACCGTAGAGCCAAAACCTACAATTGTTAAGGGAAATGTAGATATGAAAGTTGGGCAAAATTCAGTTGGATATTTGATAACGGCAGCAAATACTAAGACGGATATAAAAACAAAGGCATCAAGTGATGTTCATATTGGAGAAAACTCAGTTTATATTTATTCTAGAGCACCACAAAATTTAGGCGGAAAAATTGAAACTGAGTCAAAGATTGTGACTGATGGAAATAACAGCTATGGGATTTATTCATCTCAAGATTTTATAAATCGTGGAGATATTGATTTAAAATCAGGAACTGGAAATGTTGGAATTTATTCATCTCAAGGAATTGGCCAAAACTATGGAACAATTGATGTTGGTCCGAGTGATGTGACAGCTGGAAAATACGGAATTGGAATGGCAACAGGAAGTACAGCTGCATCAATGGGAACAATAGAAAACCATGGAACAGGAATAATTAATGTCACAAAAAACAGCAGTGTTGGAATGTATGCATCAGGTTCTGGTTCAAAAGCAATAAATAGAGGTACTATTAACCTGGAAGGTAATGATACAGTTGGAATGTATATTGACGATCATGCTACTGGAGAAAATTATGGAACAATTCAGACAACGCCAGCTGCAAGTGGAACTGGAATAAAAGGTGTAGTTACAAAAAATGGAGGTATCATTAAAAATTATGGAACAATACGTATTGCTGGAGGTGTGGGAGTATATAACGAAGCAGCTAGCGAGTACCAAGTTCAAGGAACTAATACTTCAACAACTGCATCTTCTGTAGGAACAGGAGTTAATAGAACAGTAGCAGAAAAATCAATAACAAAAGTTCCAGCGCATCCAAGTCCAGTATCAATACCGATTCCTGCCGTACAAAACGAAACATCAAGAGTTGACACAGATATAGACTTTTGCCGCAAGCACCAAAAAAATGCCTATTTCTGATTTTTACAGGAGTTACAACATTAAATATGCCAGTGGAACAAGCAGGTCATAATTTTTGATAATAGTAGCAATAACAATAATAATAGCAGCAGCAATAACACCAATAATACAATTTCAATAAGAGAAATGTCAACTATAGGAATGTATGTAGATACTTCAGGAATAAATCATACAAATCCTATCCAAGGTTTGAACAATTTACTAGGACTTACAGATGTAAATTTAATAATGGGAACAGAAGTTACCAATACTTTGAATGCAAAAGCAGTTCAAATAGGAGATGACATTCTGCAGCCGTATAATGATGCTTTGGGAAGTGCAGGGGCTAAGGTAAATGTAGATTCAGCAAGTTTGACTTGGAAAGCGCACCTAGTGGAATCTGGAAATACGGCAGCACCAATAAAAACAGTATATATGGAAAAAATTCCTTATACTGATTTTTGCAAATAAAAAAATGACATGGATACCGGACATTTTTTTAGATGGGCTTGAACAAAGATATGGAATTGAAGATATAAATTCAAGAGAAAAAACAAAGCTCTTTAATAAGTTGAATGATTTGAGAAAAAGATGAGAAAAAGATATTTGCACAGGCTATAAATGAAATGAAAGGTTATGAATATTCAAATACTCAAGAACGTATTAATTCAACTGGAAATAAATTAGATAAGGAAATTGGATATTTACGAAACGAATGGAAAAAAATCCAGTTAAGCAAAAATGACAAGATTAAGATATTTGGAACAAAAAGATGAGTATAAAACAGATACAGGCTGGAGTTGTAGACTATGACAGCAATGCTTATGGAGTGGCCTATGTTCATGAAGGTGAAACGCTTAAAATGGGAGATTCTTCCGGATGGTATGCTGGTGCTGTTATAAATCAATTTAAATTTAAAGATTTAGGAAAATCGACTGAACAAGATACGATGATTAAAAGTTTGGAATATTTAAAACAATATCGCCAAAAAAAGTGATCAAAATGGTTCATTAAGATGGACAATTTCAGGAGATGTATTTGGTGGAATAAATAGTATGCATCGTAAATTCTGGGTTGTAGATGATACATTTGAGTCTAAAAGTTTAATTATTACACTTATGGAGCAGCTTTAAAAAATGAATTAGGCTATGATATAAGATTGTCTGAAAGAACTCATTTGCGACCTTATGGAGCTTTAAAAATGGAATATGGAAGATTTTCAGATATAAAAGAAGATAATGGTCAAATGAACTTGGAAGTTAAAGGAAGTGATTATTTTTCAGTTAAGCCTGAAGTTGGAGCAGAGTTTAAATATATTCAGCCACTAACTGCGGGAACTCAACTTTCAGTCGGACTTTCGGCTGCGTATGAAAACGAACTTGGAAAACTTAATAGATTAAATCAGGCTAGAGTTCGTTATACTACTGCAGATTGGTATAATTTGAGAAATGAAAAGGAAGACAGAAAAGGAAATGGAAAATTTGACTTAAATATTGGAGTGGGAAATACAGGATTTGGTGTGACAGCAAATTTAGGGTATGATACGAAGGGTAAAAATATCAGAGGCGGACTTGGATTTAAATTGAGTTTCTGATTTTTACTATTAAAATTTGATATAATTGTTTAGCAAGGAGCCATCTCATAAGTGAGATATGCTCCTTTTTTTAAAAAAAGACAGAAAAAAACTTCCTTCACTAAATAAAAAAGTCTTTCTGTCTAAATTATTTCTATTAATCAAACTGGAATTAATCTATTTTTTTCTGATAAACTCTTACGTAATCAACTTTCATCTCTGTTGGAAAGTCAACATCTCCATCTTCTCCAGTTTTTTTACTCAAAGCCACATTTATCATTATAAAATATGGTTGGTTAAATGGATTTTGCAATCCTTTTTTTCTCTAATTCCTTGTAGGTAAATCTTTTATATACTTTATTGTTAAATAACCATTTTATTTCTTTGTCATCCCATTCTACAGCATAAGTATTAAAATTTGTCAACTTTTTCTTTAGACCATTTGCCTATTTTATAGTCACTGCCTTCAAATGATTCATAAGTATTGTCACTTCTTAGAACATGAGACTGTACCTGTAACACGGTTCATTTCACCGCCATCAGTTTCCACTATGTCAATTTCACCGTTCGCTAGTTTTTCCAGCAGCCTGAGAATATCCTTCAGGCCATAGCCAAAAATGCAGGCCAAGTTCCAATCCCCTTAGGCATAGCCGCTCTCATTTCGATTTTACCAAATTTAACATTATAAAGATTTCTTGTGTGAATTGCTCCTGAACTATAAAAGAATTTTTTTCTTTCAACTCCATCCACATTTACTTTTTTTATCATTTTCCTTTTTTTCAATGTTATAACCATATTACCATTTTCAACTTTAACATTATCTCTCAAATAATACTGTTTTTGCATCAAATCCATACTGGTTTACCAATTTCCCATTTTCATCAACATAATTACCAGCATTCCAAGGATTTCCATTTTCCCAGTAAGCCCACTTTGTACTGTCTAAACGATCTCCATTAAACTCATCATCCCAAACTAATTTCCAACTTTTTACCTTTTACTTTAGAAATGAATTTATCTAACTTTCCTTTTTTTAGACTTTTTACACTATTTTTCAACTTTATTTAAATTCCCTTCAATTTTTTTCTTTTTGCCTGAACCACACTTGTTTCAACTTGCTGAGAACTTATTGTATTTTTGGCTATCTCCTGCAGCAAATGCCATATTTCCCATTAGCATAAGCAAAAACTGCTCTAAAAAAATATTTTTTTCATATTCTGTATCTCCTTTTTTTAATTTATGAATCAAACTCAAAAAAAGTCTATGACTATTTTACTCAAACTCTAAGTTTATACATTTTTTTAACAGTTAAATTTTAGATGAATTTGAATATACATTACACTCTATTATAGCACTTTAATAATAAGAATTTCAACATTTCAGTCAAATTTATGCTATTCTCCATTTAAATTATTTTTAATTATTTGAAAATAAATATTAGGTTTAATCTACTGAAAAGATTTATAGCATATCCGTTTTTCAAATAAGGTTTAGTATTAATTATAAATTCCTTCTAGCAAAAGTAAATTGTTTTTTTATTAATAACAAAAATAAACTACAATTTTTTTATTTTTTTATATTTACTCATACAATTTCTATTTTTTTACTTTTTCTCCTTATCAAAAAAACCATCCCCACTTATTAAAAATACTTAATTGCCGATTTTACGTGAAACATCATTAATTTTCTTGATTTATACGAAAGCTTTTTCCATGCTCATGAAATATTTCAAACTTCCGGAAAAATAAATAACTTTGTATTTCTGTCCAATTCTTCGACACAAATCATAATCTTCCATATACATAAAAATATCGCTCATCAAATCCACCTATCTCCTTCAATGCCGAAACTCTAGAAAAAAATAAAACATCCTGAAAGAATTGGAACCTCCATCATTTCATTAAAATTAGCCCATTTCATTTCATAATCATAATCCATTTTTTTCAACAATATTTTTTTAAATGGCAAAAAAATCTCCTAAAAAAATAAGATTTGCAGGTGTTGGAAACAATCTGCGAGTATAACTGAATTTCCTTCAAAATCTCTAATTCTTGGCCCTATTTTGCCCAATTTCATTATGATTTTTCATATATTCAACAATTTTTTTCAATTATATTCTCCTCGAAATAAATATCCGCATTAATAATCAAATGAAATTCTGATATTTTAGAATTACTGATTAATTTATTAATAACTACATTATGTCCAGACTCCAAATCCTTTATTAGAATTATTAAAAAATATTCTATTCTAGCATCATCAGTCTTTTTCAAAAAAACTTCAAATTATCTGTTTCTGAATTATCTGATATCCACAACTTAAAAATTCAACTTAATCTTTTGAAAACACTTAATTATCCTTTTCCAAATCGCTTGCTGGTGTATTATATGTTACAATACAGGCTGTAAAATCATACATAAATAACCTCGTTTATCTTTATTTATAAAAATTCCTCATAAAAACAAAAAAATGGCGTCCCGGTTGGACTCGAACCAACGACCCTCTGATTAACAGTCAGATGCTCTAACCGGCTGAGTTTACGGAGACACACATATTTAAAAAAAGTTTGGCAACTACCTATCTTCCCTAGGACGAATCCAAGTATTTTTAGGCACTAACAGACTTAACTGCCGGGTTCGAAATGTTTCCGGGTGTATCCCTGTCGTTATCATCACCAAACTAGATATATATACTGTCCATTAAGACAATGAGAAATAAATAGCGGCAGCAAAAGATTATCTTAAAAGCAGACGTAATATTAGTACTAGTCAGTCTAAATGCATTGCTGCACTCACCCCTAGCCTATCGACCATATGTTCTCTATGGATACTACGAATATTCATCTCAAAGCCGGCTTCCCGCTTAGATGCTTTCAGCGGTTATCCGTACCAGACGTGACTACTCAGCCATGCCACTGGCGTGACAACTGATACATCAGAGGTCTGTCCAACCCGGTCCTCTCGTACTAAGGTCAGATCTTTTCAATATTCAGGCGCCTGCAGTGGATAGGGACCGAACTGTCTCACGACGTTCTGAACCCAGCTCGCGTGCCTCTTTAATGGGCGAACAGCCCAACCCTTGGGACCTTCTCCAGCCCCAGGATGAGACGAGCCGACATCGAGGTGCCAAACACTTCCGTCGATATGGACTCTTGGGAAGTATCAGCCTGTTATCCCGGGGTAGCTTTTTTTATCCGTTGAGCGACGGTCCTTCCATGCGGAACCGCCGGATCACTAACTCCTACTTTCGTACCTGCTCGACCCGTCAGTCTTGCAGTCAAAGCTCCCTTATGCGTTTTGCACTCTTAGGCTGATTTCCATCCAGCCTGAGGGAACCTTTGAACGCCTCCGTTACTCTTTGGGAGGCGACCGCCCCAGTCAAACTGCCCACCTAGCACTGTCTCCGTTGCCAGATTAGAATTCCGACAGCATATGGTTGGTATTCCAACAGCGACTCAGCAATGGCTGACGCCATTGCATCACAGTCTCCCAACTATCCTATACACACATTGCCAGAACCCAATGCCAAAGCTACAGTAAAGGCTCCACGGGGTCTTTCCGTCCCTACTGCAGGTAGCGGTATCTTCACCGGCATTACAACTTCACCAGGTCTCCAGCCAAGACAGGGCTCTCAAATCATTTCACCATTCGTGCAGGGTCGGAACTTACCCGACAAGGAATTTCGCTACCTTAGGACCGTTATAGTTACGGCCGCCGTTCACGGGGCTTCAAATCGGAGCTCTCACTCCTCCTCTTAACCTTCCGGCACTGGGCAGGGTGTCAGCCCATATACGTCGCCTTTCAGACTAGCATAGACCTGTGTTTTTTTGGTAAACAGTTGCTTGAGACTCTTCACTGCGGCCTGTTTCCCTGGGAGCGCTTCTCTCCTTCAGGTATGTCAGGCACCCCTTCTCCCGAAGTTACGGGGCTATTTTGCAGAGTTCCTTAGCTAGAGTTATCCTGTCGGCCTTAAGTTTCTCACTCTGTCCACCTGTGTCGGTTTACAGTACGGGCGCTGCTTCTCATCGATAGAAGTTTTTTTCTTGGCAGTGTAGGGATCTGCGACTTATGCAAATGCACTTCCCCGTCAGGTCTCACGTTTAGGCGTGCGGATTTACCTGCACGCCCACGCTGGGCCCTTAGAAAGGCTAAACCGTCAGCCTTCTCGCATACCTTCCTGCGTCACTCCGTCTCTCAAGCGATAACAGCGGTACAGGAATATTAACCTGTTTTCCATTCGCCATCACAATTTTGCTTATGCTTAGGGTCCCGACTTCCCCAGGGGCGGACAAGCCTTCCCTGGAAACCTTGGACTTCCGGCCGGCGGGATTCTCGCCCGCCTTCTCGCTACTCATTCCTGCATTCTCGCTTCTGATACCTCCAGGACGGCCTTGCGGCATCCCTTCGACGGCCTACAGAACGCTCTCCTACCAAGATACGGTGTATCTTCCGCAGACTTCGGTTTATGTCTTAGCCCCGTTACATCTTCGGCGCAGGCACTCTCGACCAGTGAGTATTACGCACTCTTTCAAGGCATGGCTGCTTCTAAGCCAACCTCCTGGTTGTCTATGAATGTCCACCTCCTTTCCCACTTAGACATAATTAGGGACCTTAGCTGGCGGTCTGGGCTGTTCCCCTCTCGTCCGAGGACCTTGTCATCCACGGACTCACTCCTGAACATGATATATGGTATTCGAAGTTTGCTTGATTTCGGTAAGCAGTACGCCCCCTAGATCATACAGAGCTCTACCCCCACATATCTCAGTTCAAGGCTGCACCTAAATGCATTTCGGAGAGAACGAGCTATCTCCTAGTTCGATTGGCTTTTCACCCCTAGACCTATCTCATCTCCCAACTTTTCAACGGCGGTGAGTTCGGCCCTCCACTGAGTCTTACCTCAGCTTCCAGCCTGGACAGGCCTGAGATCACTGGGTTTCGCGTCTATGACTGGCGACTTGACGCCCTATTAAGACTTGGTTTCCCTTCGGCTCCGTTTATTAACCTTGCCACCAGTCATAACTCGCAGGATGATTAACCAAAATCCACGCAGTCACACATAACGTGCTCCTACCGTTTGTAAGCACACGGTTTCAAATTCTATTTCACTCCCTTGCTCAGGGTTCTTTTCACCTTTCCCTCACGGTACTCTTCACTATCGGTCAACAACAGTATTTAGCCTTACGTGATTTGGTCCACGCTGATTCACGCCAGATTCCTCGTGCCTGACGCTACTCGGGTGCTTCCAGTCTCCATATATGCTTTATGTTCTACAGGACTTTCACCTTCTCTGGTTCAGCTTCCCAACTGATTCTACTTACACATATATAGATTAAACATTATGACAATCCGTTAATGGAAGTCCCGCAACCCCGTGCCAGCAACGCTGTCCGCTTGACACTGGCACGGTTTAGGCTTTTCCCTGTTCGCTCGCCGCTACTTGGGGAATCGTTTTTACTTTCTTTTCCTCCTGCTACTTAGATGTTTCAGTTCGCAGGCTTGCCGTTTTCACGCATGCCCTCCAGGCATGCAGGTTTACCCATTCGGAAATCCGGGGATCAATGATTATGTGCATCTTCTCCCGGCTTATCGCGAAACTATCACGTCCTTCGTCGGCTGTTGCTGCCTAGGCATCCTCCGTGTGCCCTTATTGACTTTTTATATCCAGAATAACTTTTTACTCTAGTTTAGTTATAATCTTTTTACCTACTATTCATTTCCCATTGTCCTAACAGTTATAAAGATATATAAAGAAGCAGTGCTTGTTTCTCCTTAGAAAGGAGGTGATCCATCCGCACCTTCCGGTACGGATACCTTGTTACGACTTCACCCCAATCACTATCCACACCTTAGATGCTTTCCTCCTTGCGGTTGGACCGGCGAAACTTCAGGTGCAGACAACTCTCGTGGTGTGACGGGCGGTGTGTACAAGACCCGAGAACGTATTCACCGCAGCATTGCTGATCTGCGATTACTAGCGATTCCAGACTTCATGAAGTCGAGTTGCAGACTTCAATCCGAACTTGGACCGGCTTTAAAGATTGGCTTGGCGTTGCCGCCTTGCGGCTCTCTGTACCGGCCATTGTAGCACGTGTGTAGCCCAGATCATAAGGGGCATGATGACTTGACGTCATCCCCGCCTTCCTCCTGCTCTTCGCAGGCAGTCTTGCTAGAGTTCCCAACCCTAATGATGGCAACTAGCAATAGGGGTTGCGCTCGTTGCGGGACTTAACCCAACATCTCACGACACGAGCTGTCGACAGCCATGCACCACCTGTCTCTGCGTTCCCGGAGGCACAGCCTGCTCTCGCAGGCCTTCGCAGGATGTCAAGATCTGGTAAGGTTCCTCGCGTTGCGTCGAATTAAACCACATGCTCCACCGCTTGTGCGGGTCCCCGTCAATTCCTTTTGAGTTTCAGCCTTGCGGCCGTACTCCCCAGGCGGATTACTTATCGCATTAGACTTCGGCACGGACACTCTTCATGCCCACACCCAGTAATCATCGTTTACGCTTAGGGACTACCAGGGGTATCTAATCCTGTTTGCTCCCCTAAACTTTTCGCACTTCAGCGTCAGTTACCGTCCAGTGAACTATCTTCATCATCGGCATTCCTGCACATATCTACGAATTTCACCTCTACTCGTGCAGTTCCGTCCACCTCTCCAGTACTCTAGCCACATAGTTTCCAGGGGCAGGCTTGCGGTTGAGCCGCAAGTTTTCACCCCAGACTTATCTGGCCGCCTAGATGCCCTTTATGCCCAATAATTCCGGATAACGCTTGCGACATACGTATTACCGCGGCTGCTGGCACGTATTTAGCCGTCGCTTCTTCTGCAGGTACCGTCATTTTTTTCTTCCCTGCTGAAAGCACTTTACAATCCGAAAACCTTCATCGTGCACACAGAATTGCTGGATCAGGGTTGCCCCCATTGTCCAATATTCCCCACTGCTGCCTCCCGTAGGAGTAAGGGCCGTATCTCAGTCCCCTTGTGGCCGTCCACCCTCTCAGGCCGGGCTACCTATCATCGCCTTGGTGGGCCGTTACCCCACCAACAAAGCTTTTAATAGGACGCAAGGCTCTCCTGCAGCATCTCTTTTTCATCAGGCTGGACATGAGTCCGCCTGACCTTACCAGGTCTTATCAGTCGTTTCCGTCTGTTATCCCTGACTGCAGGGCAAGTTCCTTACGCGTTACTCACCCGTCCGCCTTGGCTAGGCTGTGCAAGCACAGCTTCGCCAAAGACTTGCATGTGTTAAGCATTCTGTCAGCGTTCATCCTGAGCCAGGATCAAACTCTTCATTCAATATATTCACATATATTTAAATTTCACCTAATTTAGTCTTGACGTTATCTTTTTCAAGATACTTGACTTTATTGATTATACACTTAATTGCTTCTTTACATTATTAATATCTCTATTGTCCGTTGATACATTTTCGTATCGACAAGATATATATTATCATAAAAGAAAATGTTTGTCAACTACTTTTTTGAAATTTTTTTCAAATTTTCTCAACGGTGTATTCTCAAGTAAAGTGTAACAAAAAAATGTATACTCATTATTTCTTCAAACACTTTATCTCTTTTCTACTTTTTCTTTCAAATATTTTTTTCTATACCATTCACTATTCCTAATACCATTTTTATTCTGATATTCTGATGTTGACATTTTTTTATCTTCTGCGGGATTTGACATAAATCCTAATTCAATTAATGTATTAGTTACTTTCGACCAATTTGTACCTGTAAGGTCATCTCTATAGGAAACCCCGCGATTTTTTGCTCCTGTTGATTTTATGTATTCAGATAGAACATCATGTGAAAATTTATCGCTGGATTTTTGAACACTTTGTGTGTAGCGATTTTTTTGTGAAGAAGTTAATACTGAAGCTCCATTTACAGAAGAATTATCTACTCCATCTGCATGAAGTCTTACATACAACGAGCATCCTGCTTCGTTTGTTTTAATTGCACGTTCTTTATTACTGATATTTACATCATTTGTTTCACGTACCATAAACACTTTATAACCCTTACCTTGTAATTCATCTCTTAATTTTTAATCCTACTTCAAGCACATGGTCGATATTCATATTTTTTTCGTTGCTACTCCCATTGCTCCAGATGAAACTTTCGGCTTTTTTTCCAATGAGCCTGGTGCAACTTCTTCTAAGCCTGGATCTCCTTTTATTTGATGTCCAGGATCAATACAAATTAATTCTTTTTTTCCAACATCTGCAATATGGTTTGTATTTTCAGTATTTATTGGAGCAACTGCTGTTGTACTTAATGTTAATATTGATAACATCTTTTTTTATTATATTTATCATTCCTTCTATCATAATTTCTCCTATTTTTTTTACTTTTTTTATAATTTACCAAGCAATATTTATAATATTTGTAATTTCAATCTTTTATTTTAATATTTTTTTCCCAAAAATCTTTTTATCTTTAAAAAAATAAAAAAACTATCACAGCACAAAAGATAAAAAATATTTCAAGATTATTAGCATTACTATTACTTTCAATACAATCCTGTCTTTTCTTAATATCAACAATATTTTCACAATTTTTTCGACTTGAACTGCTTGAATGAGAACCACGACTTCTCCAAAAAGATGACGAATTTTCTTGCTCATCATCACCAGATTTTTTAGATTTCCCATCTCCTTCTCCATCCGAATGTCCTCTCGAATGCTCTCCACTACTATGTTCTCCGCCATAGTGACCACCATAATGATGACTTCCGCCACTTCCATGAGAATGGCTGTGTCCTCCGCCGTGAGAATGTCCGCCACCACCTCTTCTTACTAATTTTTCCATTTGACCTCCTCTTTATCTACTATGTTTTTCTAAATAATACTTATTAAGTATATATACAAATCCTATTCTCAGAAATTATCACTTTTTATTACTCATAAAAATATTTTTCGTTTATATTTTTTTCTAAAAACCTATTTCTATCTTTTTATCAGACAATTTTTCATCATATTCATGATTTTTTTATCTTTTATTTTCACAATTTCTTCTCCATTTTCATCTTTTTTTCTTTAAAAAAATTCTGAATGTCTTGTAATCTGCACCTTCTAATATCCTTCCATCACAATAAATGTTTTTTTCTTATCTCTCGCATAAGATGTATAATCTTCTCCAACTTTAATCAAGTTAAACGACTTTCTATCTGCCTCCATTTTTTTATTGGCATCATATATTCCAAGTTTGGATACAAAAAAATAAATATTGCTTTTTATCCCTTGCATAGCCGTTCCCAATAACTTCAAATGTCTTTTGCATCTGCCTTTTTCAAATTTGATAAATTTATCATATCCATATAAATAATAAACATTGTTTTTTTATCTTTTTATAAATTTGTAATCAAAAGGTTTAAACGTTTTATTGTCCATTTGGGATAATTCTTCAAATGTAAATTCGTATTTAACTAACGGATAAAGATTTAAAAAAATATAATTTCCCATTATTTTCAGTAAATATTAAATTATATCTTAAATTATCTGCAATAACTTTAAAATTTTTTTAGGAGTAATTCCCTTTATTTCTTTTTATTCCAAAAATCAATTAAATATCTATTATGTGAATCTGCTATAAACGAGTTAACAAAATAAACTTTATTTTTTTATCCTTTACTAAATTTTTTTAGACACACTCTCAAAAGTTTCATAATCTACATTTAATATTTCGCTAAAAAAACGCTATGATTATACCCATATACAACATATATTTTTTTATCATATTTTAGAAAATAAAAAAATTACTATTTTTTTACATTACTTGAAATTAATTTAAATTTTTTTTACATCGTATTCTTCTTTATCTATTTTTCAATTTTCCTGAATCACTTGAAAGTTTGTAAACAGGTTCTGATGTATCATAAGCATTTTTTTCAGATTTTTATCGTTCTGCTTCCTAAAAAAATATATTCTGACTATCAACAGCAATTTTATTATTCAAAATCCTAAAACTTCCTATATCTGCTCTCAAAAACTTCCTTACCATCATAAAAAAACTTTCCCTGTCTTTCACAACATATTCTGAAAAATGTTAAATTCCCAATTAAAAAAATAATAGCATTAATATTTTTCAATAACCGCTTTTTTTCATTCAAACCTCCTTTTACAAATCAATATAATTTCAAACATTTACTTCATATATTTAGCACATCATATTTCCTCATATTTTCATATTCATAAGACTGATTAATCCCATTCATAAACATATCTCTACTTTCCACATCTTCCGTCAAATTCTCCTTCAAAAGCATCTTTAGTTCCAAATCATTAACCACACTTCTTTTCATCGTCGATAAATAATCATTTTTAATGATATTTTCCCAATTCACACACATTCCAAGCCTTTTTATCAACATCTGATCCAGCCAAATCCTAGTCGTTCTTCCATTTCCCTCATAAAACGGATGCATTATATTCATCTCAGCATATTTTTCAATTATTTCCTCAAAAGTATTTTCAGGCATTTTAGAAACTGTCTTTAAATTATCTTCAAGATACATCGCACGACAAAACCAGTATCGCCTTTCCGAATATCATGTTCCCGTATTTTCCCTGCAGTCCCATAACATTCCTGAAACAAATACCAATGTATTTTCTTCAAGCCTTCAAAAGTTCCCACTTGAATATCTTTCAATATTTCATTATCAAACAATTCTCTTGCCCTTCTTTTTACTCAAAAAAATTCTTCTTCCTCTTGAGAAACTAACCTTTTTAAAAATTTTTGTCACTTTCGTTTTCCCAGTTGTATTTTGCTATTTGTCATTTATTTACCCTCTTATAAAAAAATTATTTGTATTATTTTTTTATAAGTAATTGTCTATTTACTAAAATTTGTAACTAGAACTTCCCTTGTCGTAGTATTCTTATTTTTTTAACTTGATAACTGGAATTATAATAATTAAAAATCCATTTCATTTATAAAAAAATTATTTTTTTAAACACCAATCTTTTTAAAAATCTCATTCTCTTTCCCTTTTATGTTCCAAAAACATTTGAAAGAGCAAATCTAATTTTTTTCTTTCATTGCATCTTTCTAAAAAAATTTTTAATAAATCCTTTTTCATCATTTTCAGTCCAGGAATTATTTTTCATTATAACTCGCTTGACCCAATAAATATGGCGGATCAAGATAAAAAAAGTATTTTTCGCTGTCAATTCTTTCTAAATTTATATCACGAAAATCCATATTTTGAAATTTTGTTTCAACTAACTGTAAATTATAAATAAAATTTTTTTAATTTTTTTCGTAAATTAGAATTAAAAATCTCTCTTTCCGACAGGTAAATTAAATTCATTTTTATTAAACCTAATTTGATTGTTAAAAGAATAAAAAAATTAATAGAAGAAACAATATTTCATTTTTATTATTATAATCTTCTCGTAATTTTAAAAATTTTTTTCTTTGTTATATTTTCCCAAACCATTCTGAGAGTTACAGCCATAGTATTCATACCCATTTTTTTAAAAAGTATTACTTAACCCGTAATATTCTGTTTTTTTCTCTATTTCTTTTTTTCCAACTTTTTCATAATTTTGTTTTTTTCAAAAAAATCAAGTAATTCTATCAATTCTTTATTTTTATCAATCCCAATTACTTTTTCCAGCATTAAAGTTCGCTCCTACATTAAAGCCACCACAAAAAAATATCATAAAAAAATTTCAATATCTTTTGGTAACTTTTTCAAAAAAATTTTTAATAATTTAAATTTTCCACCTGTATAATTAAGTGGTGATTGACTTAATTTTTTTCTCTATTATTTATTTCAAAAAGTTTATTTTCTTTTTTTATTTTTGTTTTGTTTCTGTTTTTTTCTTTTCTATCATCTTTTTTTAAATTTTTTTACTTCACAAAAAAATATTCTTTCTGTATGATTTTCAATATTTGTTTTTTTCCCACTGTAAACGGATTAAAGTCTTTTTTTCAAATATAGTAACTTTTTCCTTTGGATTCTAAAAATTTCTAAAATTTCACTATCACTAATCCTTGCATTTGAACGAGAATTAGCCTTTTTGTTGTGTATTATTATACGAAAAAAAGAATATATTTTTGCCGAAATCTCTTCAATCAATTCTTCCAAAGTTTTTTTGCACTTGATAAACAATATTTACTTTTTTTATGTGGGTTCTATCCATTTTTTTCTAGCAACTCCAAATACATCTGGTTTTTTTCATTTGTCGCAATATTTTCTAAAAAAATGATAAGCATCGCTGTACTGCCTTGAATTATAAGGTGGATCAATATACACAATATCTGCACTAAATTCTTTTTACTAATTCATTTTGCATCCATACAAAAAAATTTTTATTGTTTTTATTATTTTCATTTTTCAATTTGAGGAAATTTCAAAAATTAATTTTTTTTTCTAAATCTCCATTTTTTTCTGTAAGCATCATAATGTCCCACTGTATTAGCAATTCTATCAACAGCATATATCAAAGATGTTATTAATATTGCTTTCTCTCGTTTATTTATTTCTTTTTTTCTCAAATAGATTATCAATATCATCTCTTATAAATCCAACTTTTTTTAAATTTTTTTCTCACTTAAATATGTATTTTTTTAAAAATTTTTCAGAATAATAATTATTATCTTCAATAATTTTTTTTCGTTATATTTTTTTCATAATCTCAATCAATTTTTTTCATCATATTCCAAATTTGAAAAAAACATTCATAAGAAAAAAATAATTACATCTTAGCAAATCATTCAGTACAACATCATGCTTTTTTTATTAAAATAATCTGCTACAACTCCTGTTCCTGCAAATAAATCCAAAAAAATACTTTTACTATTTTCTGTATTTTTCTTCTACTATTTTTTTCAATAAATTCCAACAACTTATATTTACTTCCCAAATATCTTCTATTATATATTTTAAATCTTTCCAATATTTTCTCCTTTTTACAGAATTATTCCATGTATCTTCACACCAGTTATTTCCTATAAATTCTATTTTGCTGTAATTCTCAAAAAAACTCTATTTAGAAAATATTTATAATTTATATTATTTTCAAGTAAATAAATTATCTTGTCTATCGTTAATGAATAAATCTTTATTCCGTTTGTATATTTCTCTCTATTTTGCGTTGATTGAAGTTGAATTTGTGAAGTTGCTCTAAAAAAATATTAATTACATTTTGCATCTAATTCATTTGCAACAAAAAAAGTATATGTTTTTTTATTTTCTTCCATATTCTTTATTGTCAAATTTGCTGTATGGCGTATTACAGGCTCAAGTTCTCCTCTTTTCTGAGTATTTCTATCCATCAATGTTACTTCTAGCATAACATCAAAAATCTGAATATTCTGCAATTATATCGCCATCGCCACCTGGAGCATGTGAAAGTGGAAATCCATCTCCATCAAGCGACAATTTCAGACTTTTCTTCAAATTAAATTCTTTATTAGAAATTCTATGCCAGAGCGATTGCCAACATATATTCAAAAAAATTGTAGGAATTTTTTTGCATTATCTGTAACTTCTTTTTGAAATTTTTTTTCATCATTTTCCCTATTTTTTTAAACAAATTTAATATGCTACAGACTTTATCATTTGAAAAATCTTTCTTCCAATTTTTTTCAAAAATCTTTATCTATTTTGTTTGAAAAAAATATTCAAAAATTGATATTTCTTTTTGGAATATTGTTCTCTTTTCTTAATTTTTTTCTATAAAACTTTCAATTCTCTCTTCTGATAAATCAAAAAAATCTCTGAAAATGAAATATTTTTTTATGAAAATTATCTTTGACTACTTCATTATTTAACTTTTTCATACCTATAATTTCTGAAAAAAATATTTTTTTACTCAACCATTTATACGATAAATTTACCAGTCCATTCTCAAAACTAATTATTCCTGAAAGATTAAAAAGTTCTAATTGTCATATCATTATATTCAAAAAAATCAAATCATAGTTTTTTTAGAATCTCGAAATAATTCATAAAATAATTTATTAAATTCTTCAATATTTTCAGACTTCAAATATTGTTTTTTTATTCTCTTCAAAAAAATTCCTTTAATGTCTTACAAAAATTTAAATGGAACTTTATTATATCCAAAAAGCCTTTTTTTATACTCTTTTTTTACTTATTTTTTTTCTAATTTTTTTATATGTTTCCGAATCTCTATTTTCAAAAAAATCTAAAGATATTTCGTAAAATTCAAAAATAATCCTCTATTTTATCTTTTACTTTTTCTATTTAAAAAAATATTTTTTTCAAATTTCTCTTTTGAAATTCTATACTTTTCTTCAAATTCTATTTCTAAAGTTTCTTCTTGTATATATCTTGAAACATATTCACCAAAAACTCATATTTTTTTATTTTTTTACGAATTTATATTTATCCAGTATTTCTCTATATTCTTCCTCTTTCTTTCCTGCTCTGATTAAAGACAAAAATCGTACAAAAATTCCTTTTTGTGGAATATCATCAAATTTACTCAGTAAATAAATTCCCATTCTAAATGGATAAATATAATTTTCTCCTTCAGATTCATAAACTTTTTAATTTCAATAATTGTCTTAAAAAAATAATGTTGTCTGCTGATAAATTAAATAATTTTTTTCAATATCATCCTGTTTTGTATCTCCGTCTAACAACGCTTCTCCAACTGCTGTTATTTTTTTCTTTTTTTCATCTACAAGTCCTATTTTTTTACAAGTGCATTCGTATAAGTTCTCCTCTTTTTTTCTGTTCTAAAAATAAAAATATTTTACTAAACTCTTATAATCTGTGACTTCCTTTTTATTTTTTTATATTTTTTTCAAAAAAATACTTTCTTTAAATTTATCAGATATAAAAGAATAATAATCTCCATAAAATGTATCATTTATCAATCCACTTTTTAGCAACATATTGATAAAAAAAGTCATTTGTGAACTATTCTTCGTAGACCATTCTTCCAATTGTTCCGTAATTCCTTGCAACATTATTTTGTAATCATCTAACAAATTTTTTTCTTCTAAAACTTGTATCTCCTAAGTTCATCACGGAATCTTTATTCTGTAGACTTTCATTTTTTTCACTCTCCCATTCAAAATAAAAGTTTCTCACAATACTATTATTTGAAATTTTATCATTATTCTTAATTTTATAAAAAAATATATTCTCTCACTAATTTTATTAATTTTTTTATTATTTTTTTCTAAAATATTTTTTTATTCTTATTTTTTTGAAAAATTTCTCTAATTCATTTTCTGTAAATTTAGAATAATCAAAATTTTCTTGATTTAATATGTATTTCCATAATATCTCTAACTCATATTGTTTCAACGATTTAAAAAAATTCCTTATTTTTTTATATTTTTTTAATTTTTTTCTATAAAAAGAAATCGGTAATCTATTATTTAAACCCGATACTAATAAAAAAATCTAAAATCTTTTTCTTTTTCAGATGTATAACTTATTAAATTATTTATATCTATATCTTTTTTTGAAAAATTCTATCTAATTCTTTTATTATTTTATCTTCTGTTTCTGGAATAAAAATCTATAAATTTTTTTGATTTAATAAAAAAACTATAAACTTCTATATTTAGTGTATCTTTTATTTCTTTGAGTATTTCATTTTTTTAACTCTTCAAAAATATGTTTCATCTATTATTCTTAAAAAAATAACATTTTTATTTTTTTAAATTATTTTTTTATTAATAAAGTTTTTCTATTTTATCATTTTTTTGAAATTTTTTTGGCATTTCTTTTTTTATTAAAAATAGTATGTAATGTGATGCAATAAATTTTCATCTATTCTTTTTCCTATCAATTGAAAAAAATCTTTTTCCAATATCTTATCAAAAAAACTCTTTGTTCAAATTTTTTTAAAAATTTTTTTACAAATTATAACTCTAAAGTTATCTGCTACCTCCAAAGCATAATTATTTTTCAAAAAAAGACATTGCTATTTTTTTATCATTTAATATTATGTCAACTAATTTTTTTCAAACTGAGTTTCTATTAAATCTAATTTTTGAGATTATTAGTAAAAATACTTTCTAAAGTATCTATTTTTTTCCATAAATTCGTTATCATTCTCTATTATCCAATCAAGTATATTTTTTTGAGTAATACAATTAATTTATCGAAAAATTTCTTTCTCACATTTTAAATCTTTTTATCTCATATTCATTAAATAATTTTTTTTCAAATCACTGTAACTTAATTCTAACATCATAAAAAAATCAAAAATATTCAAATTCTTCTAAAAAAATTTCTATTTTTTTAAACATTTGATTTTTTTAACCTCAACATTCTTATTTGTATACGACATAAGTAAAATTTCAATATATTTTTTTCATAAATTCTGAATAAGGAGAAAACGAATTTCCAAATATTCCATTTAAAGAACAAAAAAATAGAATAAATCTCTTGACAAAATTATAAACTTCATCTAATGGTGGTGTTCCTAAGTATGATGCTCTTTTTTTCTTTTTCTTGCCTTATCAAATAATCTATTCATTTCCTTATTTAAAAGCTTTCTAAAGTTGAATATTTAAATATTTCATTAAAAAGTTCCGTTTCATATTTAAAAATATTCAAAATACTTATCTTCCAAACTTTCTTCTATACTTTCAAAAAGTTTTATTTAAATTTTTCTTCTGCATGTGTTATTTCCATAAATTCAATAATACTCAATATAAAGTTATTCCAAACTAATTTTTTTCATTTTTTTACTATTAACATTTTCTTTTTCTTCTATCATACTTTTTATTGTTTCTTTTTGCTTTTATTTATTTTTTTTAAAAAAATAAATATCCATATCTAATTACATATTTGTTAATATTGTTATTTTCTTTGTATTCTTCTACTAAATTCTGAAAAATTTTTGTAATCATAATCACAAATTATTTTTTTAAAAAAATTTTTCTTCTACTTCTATTTTTTTCCTTCTAAAATATTTTTTTGTTCTTTTCTCTTAGGAGTAATTCCTTTTTCAGAAAAAAAGGAATTAATATTTCTTTTTCATTTCTATTTATCCTCTGAAGAATTTTTTTATCCTTGATTTAAAAAAGTATCTCTTCATATTTTTCTATATCTTTAAACTCTAATCTTGTATATAAAAATTCTTTTCCAGTCTTCATCTATACGAATTTCAGAATATTTATTAAGTTTTTTTTCCAATTGTGCTCTGTTAAATAATTTAAATTTATATATATTTCAAAAAAATTTTTTTCTTGCTTCACTTTCTCTTTTTTTCATTATAGATATTCGATAAAAAAATTTAGTTAAAGTTTTCTCGTAATTATTATTAAATCTTTCTTTTTTTACTTTCATATAGTACTTCGTCGTTATTATCATTCAAAAGTTTTAATGAAATTTTATTTATCTGTTCACCATTTTCTTCCTCTTTATTATCCTCGTTTGTAAATTCAACAAGAAATGCCTTTCTAGTTTTCTCTTTCAAAAATTTCTTTTATCCAATTCATAATTTGTTGCACATTTGTATCACTGTATGAATAACCTATAAATAGTACTGTATTTGTTGTAAATAAACCTTTTACAAGAGTTGAAATTAATTGAAAATTTTTTTCATAATTATCATAATCACTTTTCTTCAAAACTATATTTTTTTATTTTCAAAATCACCATGCATTTTTTTATAAGCATTCTGTTAGAATTAGTGTATGGTAAATCTTCATCTTTACTTACAATTTGTAAATTTTTTTATTTCATCTTCAATTAATGTATCATAATTTGTTGTAATTATATAAGTCAATTTCATTTTTTTTAAAAATTCTATGAATAGAATTGGGAACATATTTCCCTAAAAAAATCTTTTTTTTCTGCAATTTCATAATATTTCAAACTACCATATCTTTCAAAAAAACTTCTTCTGGTATAGTTAAAAAAATTGTTTTGATGTAAATTCTTTTTATTCCTCTATAATCGGCATAATCTTTTATTAACTCTTCCCATTCTGGCAATCCACTATTTTTTTAGAAACTCCTGCTCCAACAAAAAAACTACTAATTTTCCTTTTTCTAATTCTTCACTTTAAAAAAATCTAATATCTTGTTCTAACACCTTTTTTTCCCTCCTTTATTCCAATCTCTTCAACTCCTCACTCTTCAAATCCCACTCTTCCATCATTTCCATCTCGTCACTATCCAATCTATCAAATTCCTCCTGAATTTCCATCAATTTTCCAACATCATTTTTTCGCCCAGCTTCTTCATAATCTTTATTCAATTCTTCCCGTTTTTCTGAGATTTTCTCCATTTTTTCTTCCAATTTCGCAATATCTCTTTTCAATTTTGAGATTTTTTTAGAAAGTTCCTTTTGCTCCTGATATGACAATTTTTGTTCTTCTTTGGTCTCAATGTCAGTTGCAGTCGGATTCGATTTATTGTTTTTCAAACTTTCCTTGTAATCTTCGTAATTTCCTTTAAATTTCGTAAGACCATTTTCGTCAAGATAGTAAATTGTGTTACAAACTGTGTCTAAAAAGTGACGATTATGCGATACGACAAGCATTGTTCCGTCAAAATCTTCTAATGCATCTTCCAAAACTTCAATTGAGTAAATATCCAGATGGTTTGTAGGCTCATCTAAAATTAGGAAATTCGCTCTTTGCATATACAATTTTAGGAATGAAACTCTAACTTTTTCTCCACCGCTCAATTTTTTTCTACTTTTTTTCAAAAACATCATCGCCTGAAAACAAGAAAGCTCCCGCAAGTGTTCGTAAATATTCTTCCGTCAAATTTAGAGAATTATTAATTTCCTGCAAAATATTGTTTGCTGGAGTTAAATCCATGTGATTTTTGGTCGTAATAACCGACTTTTACACGAGAACCAAACTCGACAGTTCCTGAGTCCTGCTTCAATTTATTTACCAAAATTTTTAACAAAGTTGATTTTCCAATCCCATTTTTTCCAATAATTCCAACTCTTTCTCCACGAAATACTGAAAAACTCACATTATTCAACACTTTTTTTGTTGTCAAAACTTTTTGAAATTCCATTCACTTTTAAAAACATTGTCACCAGTAATCGTATCTGTTTCAAATTTCAATTTCATTCTTTGCGGATTAAAAACAGGATCGTCCATTCGCTCGATTCTATCCAGAATTTTTTGTCGTCCTTTTGCCTGTCTAGCTTTTATTCCAGCACGGAATCTGTCAATGTATTCTTCCATTTTCTTAATTTTTTTTCCTGCTCTTTTTCGTAACGCTTCATTTCCCCTTTCAAAATCATCTCTTTTTGAATGATAAATGCAGAAAAATTCCCATCATATTTATGCAATTTCTTATTCTCAATTTCAAAAATTTTGTTACAAACATTATCCAAAAAAATCCTATCATGTGAAACAAGCAAAAACGCCTTCGCATACCGTTTCAAATAGTCTTCCAGCCACTCAATTGAAACCAAATCTAAATGGTTTGTTGGCTCATCTAAAATTAGCAAATCTGGCTCAGACAACAGCAATTTTGCAAGTGAAACCCTAGTCTGCTCTCCACCACTCAAATCTTTTAACACCAAATTGTAATATTCCTCAGTCAGCTCCAGCCCAGTCAAAATCTGCTTTATCTTATACTCAATATCATATCCGCCCTTCGCCTCATAAAGCGACGACAACTCCGCAGACTTATTAATCAATTTTTCCAGCTCATCATTTTCAGCCGTTCCCAAAAGCAAATTAACCTTCTGAAGTTCGTGCCAAATTTCCCTCTCTTCTGCAAAAACCGACATCATCTCTTCATAAATCGTATTTTTTTCATCCGAAAACTCATGATTTTGCGACAAATATCCAATTTTCATCGAAGCACTTTTCACAATATTCCCAACTTCATTCAAATTATCTTCCGCCCCATCAATTCGCTCTCTATCAAGTAACATCCGAATAATCGTCGATTTCCCAGCTCCATTCACCCCAACAAGCCCAATCTTATCCTTCTCCTCAATCGTAAAATTAATATCCTTCAATATATATTCCCCAGCAAACTGCTTATACACCCTATTAAATTGCACTAAACTCATCAAATTCCCTTCCTTTTCTCTATTTTTTTATCAAATTATTTTTTTATCCTATATTTTAATTTTATTCGTTAAATTATATCATTTTTTTGATATTTGTTTACAATGTTTGGGAATTTCTCATTAAAGAAATTTTTTTCTTTTAAATTTGACAATAATATTAAACTTTGATATAATTTATATATGTACTTTTTTTAAAAAGGAGGTAATTTTATGAACAAAAAAAGAAAAATTAACACGGTTGTTGGTTCAATTGGAGCATTTATTGGAGTTTTTTTGTGTTTATAACTTATATTCCTCAAATTATTGCTAATTTAGGAGGAGAAAAAAAGCTCAACCTTGGCAGCCTCTTACGGCTTCGATTTCTTGTCTAATTTGGGTTATTTACGGATGGACTAAAGAACCTAAAAAGATTTTATTCTTATCGTTCCAAATTTAGCTTTGGTGTAATATTAGGATTTTTTTAACTTTTATTACAGACTTTTATAAATTTTTACTTATAAAAAAATGAAATTTACTATTAAATATTTTTTTATTATACTTTTTATATTAAAAAGCAAAAAGAGGTTTTATCCCTCTTTTTTTATTTTATCAGAAATTTTTTTATTTATTTTTTTCTATTATATAAATAAAAAAATATATTATTTTTGTAAAAGTTTTTCCTAGTATAAGTTGAAAAAGTTTACTATTTTTGACAAGTTTTTTTCTTCTATACACTGAAAAAAATAACTATTTTACAAATTTTTTTATCCTACTACTCTCAAAAACTCTACAATTTCTCACAAATAAAAACGAAATATCTTTAATCAATATTTCTGATTTAGAAACAAAAATTCCCGTCATTTTATCTATTTCTTTTTAAAATTATTCTCTCATTATCAAATTTTTTTCAATTATTCCAAATTTTTTTCAGAATATGATTTCTCATGCTCAAAATGCACTAGTATTTTTATTCTCAAAAGCATTTTTTTAAAAATTTCTTCTATTCTCATTTTTACAATATTTGAAAAAAATTCTTCCAAATCTATATCTTCTGTTTCTATTACACAAACTCTGTCATTAATCTCTTCAATATCCGACATTTGTAATATTGTAAATTTACTATCACCAAAAAAATAAATCTTTTTCACAAATCAATATATAATTATCATCTTGAAAAAAATAATATCACCTAAAAATACTTTCTAAATCGTAACTTTCTATTAATTTATTTTCCTTAATTTCACTATCTTTTACAATAATATCTTTTTACAACATTTTTTTTCCTGCTCTTATAATTTTTTTACTCCATATTTTCTTATAACTTCTTCTTCTTTTTTTATCATCTTCATCACAAAAAATGAAATTTAAAAAAATTCCTTTAAGTTTTTTTATCAAATATCCACTATTATTCCAATCTTTATCATAAGAAATTTGCAATCTTATTTTATTTTCTATAAAATATTTAAACAAATTTTTTTAAAAAAATTTATCTTTTTCTAAAATAATAGTCTTTCCTTCATTTAGTTCTCTTTCCCTCATTTCTTCTTTCATCAATTCTAAATACCACTTATTTCTTCCTAATCTTTTCAATTCTTCTTCTTTTAAAAATTTATAACCTTCGTATTTTCCATATGGATTAATTGATGTAAAAAAATATGAAAAATCATTACTACTCCCAATATAATTTCCAACAGAAAATTTATCTCCTAAACGTGAATATTCAATCAACTCATCTTTTTCCAATTTTTTTCTAAAAAAATTTTTTTCATAAAATTTCCTCCCTTAAAAATCATCTTCCCATAATATTAACTTTCAATTCCCCAACAATTTTTTTATCACAAAAAAACAGTTGAAATCCAAAAGTTTTTCATAAATAAATTCTTTTCTCCCAGAAAAAAATTATTTTTTTCTCCAAAGTAACATCCAAAAAAATTTCAAAAAAATCTTTTTCAATTCCCAAAGCAAAAAGCGTAAATATACATTTGCTGAAAAATTTTCGATTAATTCATCTTCACTTGAAAAAAAGTGGGAACTTTTAATTTTTTTCAAAATTTAAAAATATATTTTTCTGAATGATTCAATTTCATTCATGACCAAAAAGTCCATTTTCAGTATATCGCACGATTAATTTCTTGTAAATAAAAAAATAAAAATTACAAATGTCAATGGAATTAAAATATAAAAATCTTAGTCCAAATATGAATGCAATATTTGGCAACATAAAAACTATACAACGAAAAATAAAAAAATACCAATGCAATAAAAAAATTTTTACTATTTTTTTGGGATATACTTAGAAAAATATCGGTAAAAAATGATATTCTTAGCCAAAAGACTTTCCAAGAAAAACGATTATTGCAAAATTTAAAAACTATAAGTCCAAAAATTCCTTCCCCACTTCCAAATTTTTACATCTTTACTTGTCATTATAATTGAAGCCAAAAATAACTCCAAAAATAAAAAGATATAAAATCCTGAATTTTTTTCTTATAAATTATAAATCCTTCCAATTTTTTTCAGGCGACCAGAATGAACCTAAAAAAACTTTTTTTCTTCGTCCTTTTATAAATCTCAAACATTTTTTTCAAAAAAAGGATCTAAAGATTTTTTTGATTATATGAACTACTCGAAGAGCCGTTACTCGAATTATCCGACGAACCCTTTAAAAATTACATTTATCAAAAAAAGTCTACTAAAAAAATTATTAACACTTGCAAGACTTCTTTAAAAATCTCTTTTCTTCTATCAATATTTTTTTCATCCATTTTCGGCAATTTCTCTCTATTCCCAGAACTTTGATAATCACTCAAAATCCCCTTTTTCAGAATCCGCCAAAGTTTATCTAAAACCCATCGCTCTTCTGCAAAAAAAGTCTCATCTTGTCTGTAATAATTACTTTTTAGATTTTTTTCCAAATTTTTTTCTTATACAAAATATCTGATTGAAAACCCATATTTTTCAAAAAAAGTTTTTCTCTTTTTCGCAGTTATAAAATTTTTTTCTCAACCAAAGAAAAATATCCCAATATGAAAAATTTTTTTCTCCGGCCTCGAATTATTCAAAAATCCCCACTCCCATTGCAGAAATACTTTTTTTGGAACTTTTTAATTTTGGTAGCACATCTTTTTTTGAAAAAAATTTTTTTACCCCAAAAATTTTACTGTCCAAAAGCAGTAAATCAGTAAAACTGTAATCGCAATTATATAAATAATTGTTATTTCACTCATAAAAATCCTCCACTAACAACTATAAAAAAACTAACAAATAATATTTATTGTATCATATTTTATTCTAAATCCTATTTGAAAAAAATAGAAACTATATTTTATTTATTTTTTTGTAACGAGAAGTTAAGACCTCTTGTTACAATAAATATTCGCTTTTTAAACGGGGAATAGTATTAAACAGGAAATGTATTAATTGCTGTATTTAAAACATTTAATTTTTTTGAAAAATAAATTTATTCAATAAATAAAAAAAGAACTACTCAAGATTTCAAGTAATTCTTTTTATTTAATAAATTATATTTTATAGCGAAAATTTTTACAACTTGCTAAAAACCAATTATTTTTTTAAATTTTTTTATTTTCCACCAAAAAATTTACCAATCATCCCAGTCAAATCATCCATTACATTTCCATCTTTATTTGCATCCAATAAATTTGTAATCATGCTCATAATCCCGCCTTCTCCGCCAAAATTTGCAGCAAGATTTGAAGTTAAATTGCTAATTCCTTGTGCATCCAAATTATTTTCCTTTTTCTGTTGTCCCAATGCTCCTAAAACCAATGGTGCTAAAGTTTCTAACATCTTCAAACTTCCTTGTGCATCTAAACCGCTCGACTGAGAAACAGCATTTGCCACATTTTGTGTATTTCCACCAAATAAATGGTTCAAAATTCCCGCTCCATCTTTTAAATCTGGATTTTGCAAATAACTTCCAAGATTATTTAATACTGATCCATCGTGCTGTTCCAACGCTTTATTCAATCCTTGTGCTTTTTCGCTATTATTTGCATTTTTATTAACTGCCGCCAAAATTGCTGGTAGAGCCGCTGCTACTCCATTTCTCGCTTCTGTGCTGCTTCCTCCAACTTGCTCGGCTAATTTCCCTAAATCTTGTCCTTGTAAAAGTCCTAATAATGCTTCTAAATTCATTTTACCTCCATTTTTTTCTTAAATTATTTACTTTCTCCCAATTTTGTTAATGCTTTTTTTCACTAACTTTTTTTCTTATCAATAAAATTTAATTTTGGAATACTTGTTACTGCCTTTTCATCTTCCGATTCCCTAGCAAAAAATATAAGTTCTCCTGTTGCAGGATCTATTCTTATTCCATAAATTATGCCATTTGTATAGGTTAAAAAGGCTTGATAATTCCTTTTCTCCCAAATTTGACAAAAATTTTTTTGTATAAATTGCTCTAGACTTTCTGAATCCTTAATATTTTTCATCAGACACTTGTATCAAATTTACAACCATATTTTCAATAATTCCCAAATTTGCCCCATTTACATTATTAACCTTTAAAAAAATATGCTAGTTGCACTTAGCCCACTATAATCAAGTGCATAAACGGCATTTCCCCTTGAATGTATTTTTAGCATAATAATAATTTTTTTATTTTTCATAAGTTAATTTTTTTCAAAAATTTTCAATACTTATTTTATTACTTTTTAGATTTTTTTGAAAAATATTTCAATTATTTTTTTCTATTGAATTATTTGAAAAAAATGTTTTCCTTTGCAGTTTTACTTTGTATATTCTCAGGATTATCTCTTTTTTTCTTTCGCTTCACTCCCTTTTTATCACATCCTGCCATAAAAAAATAAATAAAAAAAGTAAAAATTATATTCATTTTTTTATTCAGCATTTTTTTATTACCACCTATTTTTTTTTATACAGCAAAACCACTTTAAAAACTAAACTTAAATATTATATTCCCATTACTTTTTTTAACTATTACTATTGGAAAAAAATAGTTACTTATATTATTTTTCTTTAAAGTAATCTCAAACTCCATAAAAAAATAGAAGTTATATTAAGTCAAACTTATAACTAATCCGCTGTTTAAATGGAAAAATAGTATAAATTTACTGCTTAAATGAGAAACAATATTAATTTTTCAGTTCAATATTAAAGGGATTATGTATATTTGATACATTATACAATATTAATCTTAATTTTTTTCCACATTTTTTTCATAAAAAAAGACTATTTATAAACAAGCCAAACTTATTTTTAAATAGTCTTGGATTTTTTTAACTAAATTACGGCTAAAATTATAAATATATAACCGTAATTTTTCAATTAAAAGAAAAAAATTTATTATTATTTTTTTCAATTCTTGTATAAGGCATTAAAAGCGATTTGTCTCAGCTCTTTTTAATTGCTTTTTGCAATTTTTTTCTTTGAACTTTAAACTTCTAATCCTGTTACTCTCGCAGGAGAGATTTTTTTCCCTTATCATTCATAAAGTTTTTTTAATAATTCAACATTTTTTTATAGTTAATATCTTCTACTTTAAATTTAACTTTTTGGTCTTCTTTTTCTTCTTTTTAAATTCTGTAACTGGTTTAGCTCTCATTAATTTGCACCTCCTAAAAACTTTTATAGCAATTTTTTTATAAAACTTGCCTAGTTACTAAAACGGAAAATCTTCATTATCATCCGTATCGTCATCATTTTCATATGTATTATTATGAACTGGTTTACTTCCGCTATTTCCGCCATTTCCATTATAAGGCTGATTTTGCTGATACCCGCCATTATTATTGCTAGTTCCTGAACTTTCAACAAACTCAAAACTACTTACAACAACTTTTGTAGATTTTCTTTTTTCTCCGTTTTGTTCGTAACTGCTTACATTCAAACGTCCTTGCACAAGAATTTTTCTACCTTTTCTAAAATATTCGGCAATGGTTTCTGCTGTTTTTTCCCAGGCAATACAGTCAATAAACTCAGCATCATCTTTCGTTTTTTGCACAGCCAGCGTAAAACTAGTATATGCTTTACCTCCTGAAGTATACTTTAATTCAGGATCTCTTGTCATTCTTCCCATTAATATTACTACGTTCATAATTTCCCCTAATTATAATATTTTTTTTAACCTCAAATTTTTTTGTATTTATCAATTATAATACTTTAAATTAGTCGTTTTTTTAACAATCATATATTTTAAAAATTGATTCATTAATATTTAATTTTGATTCAATTTCAGTAAATTTAGTTCCATCTGCTTGGAATGTTGTTAAAACATAGTATCCATTTTCTTTTTTTCTTAATTGGATAGTTTAATTTTTCTATCTCCCCAAACTTCTGTCTTAACTTCAAATTTGCTCCTGCAACTTTTTAATGTTTCTTCTACAAATGCAACTCCAGACTTTTGTTTTTTTCTTCATCTGTTAATTGTGTAGATAAAATAAACATAATTTCATAATTTCTCATTTTCTTTCTCCTTTCCTATGGCTTTTTTTAGCCCTACTTCTAAAAATAGAGCAGGTTCTATAATTATACCAAAAAAAGCCTAATAAAAATCAAGTTATTTTCAAAATTTATTTAAATTCTTTTTGATATTATATCAAAATATATTCTTAAAAAAACAAAAAAATTTCAAGAAATTCTTTCTCTTAAGTTTATTATTGAGATTGACTTATATCTTAAAGTTATTCTACTTTTATAAAGTCATCAAAATTTTTGTACTTTACTTTGACAATATTAGACTTTTTAAATTTAATTACTCTTCAAAAAAATGGCGGCAATACAAAAATCTCCTGGATCTTCCACTTTTTCTTCCTCTTCTTCATAATCATTTTCTTCATTTTTTTATAATTAATTTTTTTTCGTTATTTTTCTTCTTCTTTAACTTTTTTTCTTCCGATGGCGCAAATCTTATTGTTTGTGAAGATTTTGCATTATTTGAAAAAAAGATTCTTCTTCAAAATCTGTCGCCACTAATGATACGCTTATTGTACCTTCCAATTCGGGTTCCATAATGTAACCCCATAATAAATTAGACTTTTGTCATGCCCTGCTTTTTTTCTGAGATTGTTTGAGCAACTTCCTGTATTTCCTGTAATCCAATATCTGGACCAGTCTGTAACGTTTATCAAGATTTTTTTCTTGCACCTTCGATAGATTTTTTTCCAATAGCGGGCTGTTTAATGCCTGAGTTTGTTGCACTCTTGGCTTTTTTTCATCGCCATTTGCTTCCCCAAATCCTAGCATTGCAATTCCAGAATTTTTGCATAATAGATTTTATATCTGCAAAATCTAAATTTACAATTCCTTGTTTTGTAATCAAGTCAGAAATACCTTTTTATTCCCATTTTTAAAAACTCCATTTGCCTCTTTAAATGCATTCATTAAAGAGATATTCATTCCAGGTATTTCAAACAACCTGTCATTTGGAATAGCAATTAAAGTATCTACATTCTCTCTTAAATTGTCGATTCCAAGTGCAGCGTTATTTTTCTTTAACGGCCCTTCAAAACTAAAAAGGCTTAGTTACAATAAATTTACAGTTAAAATTCCCATTGCTTTTTGCCACTTCGGCAATAATTGGAGAAGCTCCTGTTCCAGTTCCACCACCCATTCCGGCAGTTATGAATAACATATCTGTACCTTCCAGAACGTCTTTTATTTTTTCTTCTGATTCCTTTGCAGCAATTCTCCCTTTCTCAGGATCTGCACCGGCTCCCATTCCTTTTCCTAAAAGTACTTTTATAGATGCCTTTGATCTATCTAAATCTTGCTGATCTGTATTTATCGCTATAAAATCAACAGTCGTTATATTGCTCTCTATCATATCGTTTATTGCATTTCCACCTGCTCCACCTACTCCCACTACCTTCAGTTTCGCTGCATTGCTAAAGTTATCCATTTTTTTCCTTGCTACTCAAATTAACTTAATAACTTTTTAAAGTAAAGCTTCTCCTTTCTCTTAATTTCACGTAAAATATCATTTCACAATAATTTTATCTATAAATCTCAAATCCATAGAAATTACTGGTCCTTTTTTTCTTATTTTTTTCGTATAATCTATATGCTTCTTCATATTTTTTTCTGTTACTGTTGTTTCTGTTATTATTCTTACATTATTTGTAAGAAGTATTTCGTAATTTTTTTTCAGATTGCCTTATTTCTGAAATCATAGCATAAAAAGTCTTTGTTTTTTTATTCTCGAAAGTATAGTCTTCATTGCATTTAGACTTTCATCATCTGTGTAATCTATTATAGGAATATTTTTTTGCAGGTTCTTCCAGAATATCACCGTATATATTTAAATCCTTGTCTGCTAAAAAGTGTTTCATTTCCCTTTTTATATAAACATATGGCTCTCTTTCCTCCAGAACAACTTTAATTTTTACTTGGAAAAAAGTTTTTTTTACTGATACTTTTTTTACTCGCACATCACTTTTTATATGATTTTCAATATCATTCGTATTTAAATATACGATATTTTTTTCCCTTTCATTTTGTTCAAGTCTGAGCTACTATATCCTGTCTAAGCAGATCAGACTTACCTTCCACCAGAACTTCCTGAACTTTAAAAATAATCAGTCTCAATAAACATTTTTACCCAAAAAAACATTATCCCTGCCAATAAAAAAACAGTAAAATCAATACTTTAACCGGTTTTTTTCATTTTTAACTCCGTTTTTTTATATTATTATACACTTTTTTTGAATTTTTATTCAATATCTTAAATAAATTTATTTAAATTTATTAATAAAAACCGCTCCAAAAACAGAACTAAAAGACTATAATTCTTTATTTTAGAACCCACATTTTAAAAATTTTTTTAATTTAAATTTTTATTAACTTTTTTTAGAATTATAATCTCTGTTTCTAATTTTTATTCCAAACTTTTTCAAAGACAACTTCCTTAACATGTTCAATAACTGAAATAACATCATTAAAAGTAGCATTACCTAAATTTGTAACAAAATTTGGATGTTTTGTGGAAACTGCCGCATCTCCAACTCTATATCCCTTCAAATCAGCATCAGAAATTAATCTTGCTGCAAATTTTCCTTCTGGATTTTTTTAAATGTACTTCCTAAATTTGGCAAATCCAATGGATGTTTCACTTTTCTTTGTTCCCTTTTTATCCTCTGAAGCAGCCTTGTCAAACCCAAATCCAAATTTAAAAAGAGCAGAAACTACAATCCATTTATTTTCCTTTATTTCAGTAGTTCTATATTTAAAGTTCAAATCTGTTGTCTTAATTTTTACAATTTCTCCATCATTTTTACAAACTTCGACTTCCTCAATACAGTCAAAAATCTCTGTCCCATAAGCTCCACCGTTCATATTGACAAGCCCACCGACAGATCCTGGGATTCCAGTAATATTTTCCAGTCCTGAATAATTATTTTTTTCCATAAATTCTATCAGATCATCTAAGTCCAGTCCAGACTTCTACCCTTACAAGATCGTAGTTATTCTCTTTATTTTTCATCTCCAGACTTTTTCTTCATTTCTAACTTTTTTTCAACTGTTATATTTTTTTCAGTCTTTTTAACGACAAAAAAACTTATATCTAAATTTCCGTCGTTAATAAGAGTATTTGTTCCATTTCCCAAAAGGAAAAATATTGCTTCTAGTTTGTAAAATTTCCTTTAATTCATTTTTTTATCATCTATGAAAAATAAAGGCTCTTTTTGCAGTTCCGCCAACTTTCATATTTGAATATTCCTTCATTTTGGCATTTTTTTATTATTTCCATTTTCTATTTTACTTCTCCTTTTTTTGGATTTCTACTTTTTTTAATTATATTTATTTTTTTCCATCTTTTTCAAATCATCCGCAATTGCATGAGTCTACTCCTGATACACTTCCAGCTCCCATAAATACATAAGTATTTTCCGCTATTTCTATCATTTTTTTATAATATCTTCAATTTCCTCCTGAGTTTGCACCCTCACATTTCCTCCGATTTTCTCAGCAAGCAATTCTGAAGATACTCCATAAGTATTGTCTTCACTTGCTGCATATATTGGAAGCAGAATTAAATCATCGGCTTCCTTTAATGAAGTTACAAAGTCATCAAAGAAGAATTTTGTACGGCTATATCGATGCGGCTGAAAAATTACAGTTACTTTTTCCCTTTTTCAGTCTTATGTGCCGCAGTTATTGTAGCTTTTTACTTCTGTTGGATGATGTGCATAATCATCAATTATTCTTAAATTATTATCATAAATAACTTGGTATCTTCTCTTTGCCCCTTTAAATTTTTAAAAATTCTTTCCTTTACTTTTTTTCATATTGCAATTAAATTCGTGGGCAAAATAAATTACTGGAAGCGAATTTTGCAACATTGTGCTCTCCAGGAATGTTCAAGTCTGAATGTTCCCAAATTTTCACCTTTTTTTCACAACTTCAAAAACTTGTTATTCCATTTTCCACTCTTATATTTTTTTGCATAAATATCAGCAGTTTCATCTTTTATGCTATACCATGCTATATTTTTTTATTCTTCAAATTAAGCTCCAACTTTTCCGACAGTATCTTTACAAAGAACTGCAATTCTTTCTGTGCTGTCGATAAATTGCTCAAATGATTTCTTTATATTTTCAAATGTTCCGTGATGATCCAAGTGATCGGCTTCTACATTTTGTTACAACAGAATATTTTTGGTTTTATATACAAAAAAATGAATTGTCACTTTCATCAGACTTCAGCAATAAAAATATTCTGAATTTCCAATTTTACTGTTACTTTGAATTTCAGGAATTATTCCTCCAACTACGATAAATGGCTCTTTTTTTCCAAAAAGTGCCACGCTCATCATTGAACTTGTAGTAGTTTTTTTCCGTGAGTTCCCGCTACAGCGATTCCATCAAATCTGTTCATTATTTCCGCAAAGCAATCTGTCCTCTTTTTATTTTTTTATATTATTGTCAACAATATATTTATATTCTGGATTTGTTTCTTTAATTGCTGTTGAATATACAAATAAGTCTATTCCCTTATCTTTTTACATTTTTCTTCAACTTGCCCGATGTAAACCTTTATTCCCATATCTTCCATATCTTTTTGTCACAGTTTTTTTCTTTCTAAATCTGAACCTGCCACATTAAATCCATCTGCTGCTAAAATTTTTTTGCAAGTCCACTCATTCCAATTCCATTTATTCCGCTAAAATACACGTTATTTACTTTTTGTTAACATAATTTCCTCCAAATTTTCTCTTTCCTGTTTTATAATTTATTTCTATGTTCTCTGTTTAAAGTCCCATTTCATTTACTATTATTTCCGCTGAATTTCCCTTTTTCAAGGTTCTTACATTTTCACTCATAAATTCCAGCATTGAAGCCTGTCTCACTATTGACAAAGCCTCATCTATCGCCTCTTCTGCAGTTTCATTTGTAAATATTTTTGCACCATTTACATATTCCAGCACATCTGCATTTTCCTTTTGTCCGACAAAATCGTATGGAATCAATACTGATGGCTTTTCCAGCTGGATAAGGTCTCAGAAATAGTTGAAGCTCCAGCACGGCAAATTACAATATCAGAAGCTGCCATCAGTTCTGGCACATTTTCAAAATACGGCTCAACTACCGCTGTTCCAAAATCTCTTATTCTGTAAGTCGAAGCCTCATAATTATCCTTCCCAGTTGCCCAAAATAATCTTATTCCCCCATCTGATGAAAGTGTTTTCCACTTTTTCAAGATAGCCTCATTTATATTTTTAGCTCCCAAACTTCCACCAATTACAAGAATTACTTTCTCATCATCCTTTATATTCAGTTTTTTTCTTTCTTCAGCTTTATTTTTCCCATAAAATTCTTCCCTCAATGGATTTCCAGTTACAACAAATTTGCCTTTATATTTTTCCTTAACACTTTCAAGCGTATTTTCAAAAGCGACAAATACTTTTTTTGCCCCTTTGTAAAACCACTTATTTGCTTGACCCATTGTGTGATTCTGCTCCTGAAGGTAATATGGTATTCGCAGCACATTAGCCGCTACCAATACTGGTATTGTTATATAATTTCCAAATGCTATTATTTTTGTAGGTTTTTCCTTCTTTAGCAGCTTTATTGTATCCATCGTTGCTTTCATCATTTTAAATACAGATTTTTATACTTCTTAACGGCAATACATCAAGTCCTATAAATCTAAAATTTTCCTTTGGCACAATGTCCTTTTCCATTCTATGCTTCGTCCCAATAAATAAAGTATCTATTCCCTTTTCCCTTACTTTTTTTGCAATTGATAAGGCAGGATAAATATGTCCACCTGTTCCACCTGTAGTAAATACTACTTTTTTTCCATCGCTTATTCTTCCTCTCGTTTTATTTGATTTATTACATCATATAGTCAATTTCATTTAACTCATCCAGCTGATTTCCCATTTCCTGCTTATAGACTGTTCTTATTATATTATAGACAATGCCCAGCATCAACATCATCGCAACCATTGTACTTCCACCGTAGCTCATCATTGGAGCGGGATTCCTGTAGAAGGGATTATTTTACTTGTAACTGCCACATTTCCAATTACCTGTGTTGCAATTATTATAAAAAAATTCCAGCTAAAAGATATTTTTGCATACAAGTCTTTTTACTTTTTTTAAAGTAATTCCAATTATAATTAATAAAAGCCGCATATAACCCAAGCAGAAATAATATTCCTAAAAACCCATTTTTCTTCAGCATATCCCGAAAAGATATAATCTGTATGTATTTCTGGCAAAAAAATCCATATTTCTGGAATCCATTTCCATAAAAATTTTTCCAAAAAAATCTTACCGTTAGATATTGCAATTAACGACTGCGTTGTCTGGAATCCGATTTCTTTAGAAGTATGCTCCGCAATTCTGCTTGCCCTATACCCAACTTTCATTACTCCAAACCATCCTAAAAATCCCGCCTAGTCCCGTATAAAGTGCAATTATTGAAAATTTTAATTCTGAAACAAGTAAATAAGTCATTCCAATTATTGCAATCTGGACTGTATTACTAAATGATTTTTCAAATAAAATAAGAAACATATAGACTCCTGTAGTTCCCATTATAACTATACTTGACAACCAAGGATGCTTACTTATCTTATTCCGTATTTTTAAGATTATATACAAGTGTTGAAAGAACTATAATCAATATCAGCTTTTACAAATTCTGAAGGCTGAATACGCATTCCCATTCCAAGATCAATCCAACGTTTAGGCTCCATTTTTAGTTGTTCCTATCACTAAGACCATCACAAGTGAAAAAAAGCACCTATAACATATAAATATTTTGTTATTTCCCTGTATTTTTTTTATAATTAAGATTAGCAGTAACCAAAAAAAGCCTAGCCATCCAAAAAAATTAACCATATCATTTGCCGCATTAAATAATAATAGCTTTACTTTATTTTTCATTTTTGTGCCCTTGGAGCACTAAGGCTTGCCATCGTTATGATGCTAAGTGCTGAAAGTATTAAAATTACTATTATAAATCCTGTCCCTAATATTTTTTTCCTATTCAATTTTTTTCTCCTAAATTCCATTTTTCCAAAAGAAAAAAATTATTTCCCAATAATTTTTTTCTGTCAATTCCTTAAACACTTTTTCCCCTATGTTCAAAAACTCTTGAATTGGCAAAAAAACTAGAAGTCGCAGGTGAAAAACAGCACTGTCTGATCCTTTGAAAAAAATCTACATTTTCCTTTAAATAATTCAGCACATTTTTCAACTGTCTCTAAATTTTTTTATAATTCTTATATCCAACTTTTTTTCCATATCATCAATCAAAATCTGAGCATTATCTCCAATCAGATAAACAAAATCAACTTTTTCCTTAACACTTTTAATTAAAGGCATATTATCAATTTTTCTTATCATCTCCGCCTAAAAATCATAATAATCGCATTATTAAACGAATCAATAGCCTTCAATGTCGATTCCACATTTGTTCCTTTAGAATCATTAATAAACGTTGTATTCCCCTTTACAAAGAAGTTTTCAAGCCTATGCTCCAATGCAGTTGTCGATTTTCAAAAAAATTCAACTAATTTTTCATTTTCCACATTTAATATTTTTTTGCCGAACTTATTAAAAAAACAGCATATTTTTCCAAATTATGTTTCCCTTTTTAATGACAATTCATCCGTTTTTCATCAAAAATTTCTGAAACTTCATCAATTTTTTTCTTCAAAATTTTTGAATTTCATCAATACGGCTATTTAAATCCTTCATTACACGGATATTATTTTCATAAACAAAAACTGTTCCCTTTGCCTGTGTACTCAAATATACTTTTTGAGCCTTTACCCTTTCGTTTATTTCACTTCTTTTATACAATTCATCAAAAACTTTATCATCTAAATTAATCAATGCAAAGTCATCTTCAGTCTGTTTATCAAAAAAATTGCAAACTTTGTAATATAATAATCTTCTACCGAATTATATCTTGTCAGATGATCTGGTGTCAAATTTATTATTCCAGCGATATTTGAATGAATTTGCGGATTATTCTCCAATTGATAGCTGCTAAGTTCCAGCACAACATAATCCAGCTCTTCCTCATCAGCCACCAGCTTTGCAAATGAAAATCCGGCATTTCCAGCAAGTCTGGCACGAAATCCAGCAAAATTTAAAAGTTCTGCCATTTTTGTCGATGTGGTAGTTTTTCCATTTGTTCCAGTAAATGAAATAATTTTTATATTTTTATCCACATGCTCATAAGCCAAATCTATTTCTGAAATAACTTTAACGTTCTTTTCCTTTGCAACCTTCAAAAGTTCTGCCTTCCAAGAAATTCCAGGACTTTTTACAACAAACTCAATTCCTCCTTCATTCAAAAGTCTAATCCCTTCCTCTGACGGCAATGCAACCTTATCATCTATCAAATACACTTCATATCCATTTTTTTCCAGTAATTCCTTCGCACCAAGCCCACTTAACCCAGCACCGAATACAATCCCTTTTTTTATCCATATGATTTCTTCCTCTCTATTCATTTCTATATTTCCAAAATTTAAAAATCTCTAAATATTCAATAAAAATAAATACTTAAAGAACAAATTTATTATATTCTTATTTACAATTTCACTTTTCATGAAATAATAAATAAAAAAACATAATTTTTTTCAAAAATTTAAAATTAGATTGCAGGGGAAAAATCCCCTGCTTTATTTATCTTAATTTCAAAATTACAAATGTCAATAAAGCATGTCATTATTGAAACAATCCAGAATCTTATTGTAACTTTTGTTTCAGGCAATCCCAATAATTCAAAGTGATGATGGATTGGCGCCATTTTAAATACTCTTTTTCCAAAAGTTTTAAAGTGCCAGACTTGAATCATAACCGACAATGCTTCCATAATAAATATGAAACCTGCTATTGGAAGCAACAATTCCTGCTTTATAAAAATAACTATAATTCCTAAAAATTCCTCCCAATGTCAAAGAACCTGTATCTCCCATAAATACTTGAGCTGGGTAAAAATTATACCATAAAAATCCAATTAATGCTCCAATTACCGCCGCAAGATAAACTATTATTTCAGCAGCTTGCGGAACATAGTAAAAGATTTAGGTATTTTTGCATATTTTACATTTCCAGTCAAATAAGTTATGATTAAAAAGTGTGATACTTACTACAATTGTAGGTCCGCTTACAAGTCCATCCAATCCATCTGTTAAATTTACAGCATTTGAAGATCCGATTATTACAAAAAGCTATAAATACAAAAGAATAAAATTGGTGTTATAAAAAAATAAGAATTTTTTTTATTATTGGATTAACTATTGAAAAAAATCAATTGTTTTATTAACAAGTCCATATTTATAAACAAACCAAAATGTCAATGCTGTAATTATCATTTGTCCCAATATTTTTTTCTTTCCAGAAAGCCCATTCTTATGTCTTGTTAATTTTTAAATAATCATCGTAAAATCCTATTGTTGTAAATAAAATTGTAATTATAAACAAAAAAACACAATAAATTTATTTGTAAAAATTTCCAGCAATGGCAGTTGCAAATAAAATTGCTCCGATTATTAAAATTCCTCCCATTGTAGGTGTTCCAGACTTGTCAAAAATGCGACTTAGGCCCTCTTCTCTCGCCGTATCCCCATATTTTTTTTCTTTTTTTAGCCAAGCAATAAAAGGTTTTCCCAAAAAAATCAGCATAAATAAAAAAATGCGATCATAAATGCTACAGAGGCTCTTAACATTATTGATTTAAAAAAATACGTAAAACTCCCCAGCTGTTTATAAATAAATCTTGTAATAAATATAACATTATCTTTTATAGAATCTTCTTATTTTAATAAAAAAATTCTTCTCCTTTCCAATTTTAAATATTTATTTTTTTCTATGATTTCTTCCAGTTTCATTCCTCGTGATGCCTTTAACAGCACTACCTTTTCCGCCGAAATCTGTCTTATTTTTTCTTTTATTTTTTCCTTTTCATCAAAATGCTCAAATTCTCCATTTTTCAAGGCTTCATTGATTTCAAAATTCCCATTGTCCATATTTTTTTATTTTTCAACATTTTCTTTTATTTTTTTCAAATAAACTTTTCATTCTGTTTCCAAATAAATAAAGTTTGTCAAATTTTTGTATTTTTTTATTGTATTAAAAAGATTGCTATGAAGCTCCAGTTCATTTTCCCCTAGTTCCAGCATATCCCCCAAAAACTACAACTTTTAATCTATCATTATATATTTGGGAAAATGTTTCAAGTGATTTCTCCATAGACATTGGACTTGCATTATAGGCATCATTAATATATGTTGTGTTGCCGTTTTCAATTATTTGAAACCGCATTCCAGTCAAGCCAATATTTTTTACAGCTTCACCGATTATTTTATCTTCCATCCCGAATTGCTTAGCCACAGCAATCGCCATAACTAAATTTAGCACGTTATGTTCTCCCAGAACATTCGTCTTATAATTTCTTTCAACTGTACTTTGACAAATTTTCCCAAAATATTTCAGAAAAAATTCAGTCCCACTTTCGTTAAAATGAACATCTCCATAATAAAAATCAGATGTTTTCTCCTTAAACTTATTATTTTCCAAACTTAAAGCCCTTACAACTTCAATATTTTCAGCCTTCACATTTTTTAAATACTCATCATCGCCATTAATTACAAGCATGTCTTTAATGTATGGAATAATTTCCGTTTTTGCCAAAAATACATTTTCCTTCGTTTTCAAAAATTCCAGATGCGACTCCCCAATATTTGTAATTACATTAATATCAGGCAATGCAATTTGCCCCAGCAAATCAATTTCTCCAAAGCCGCTCATTCCCATTTCCAAAATGATAAACTCATCATCCTTTTCAGCACGCAACAAAGTGAAGGGCAGTCCAATATGATTATTGTAATTCCCTTCAGTCTTTTTCCCTTTATATTTTTGTGAAAGCAAATGGTAAATCATGTCCTTTACAGTCGTTTTCCCATTGCTTCCTGTAATTCCAATTACTTTTATATCTAAATTTTTTCGCCATTCCCTAGCAAAATTTTGCAAAAATTCAACACTATCCTTTACCAAAAAAATGCACGGTCAGCATATTTTTCATCAATTTTCACAGCTTCGCTATCATAAACAGCAACAGCTCCCTTTTTCCAACGCTTCATTAACAAAATTATTCCCGCCTCTAATGGCAACAAAAAAACATCATTTTTTTCAAGTTCCCTTGAATTGATTGAAATATTTTTTTATTTCAAGATCTAATGTTTTTTTCTTTATTAAAAAAGCCTTTGAAATACTTCACTTTTATTCATAAAATTTCTCCAAATCCTATCTATTTTAATACTTTTTTTTATAATAGTTCACATTATAAAATTATATCATTTAGAAAGCATTTTTTTTCAATATATTTTTTTATTTTTCCAAATTTTTCTAAAAAGAATTTACCTTATGTTCCACCTGATTTAAAAACTAAGCTGGCAAAAAAACTATAATTATTTTTTTCAAATCTTAAGTTTATATGATTTTTTTAACAGTTCAATTTTAAATGGATTAGAATATATGAACAAAAAAAACTAAACTTAAAATTTACTATTATAAGCAAGCCTTTTTTCTGTTTTCATTTTAAACTAATAATATCTAGTTTTCAAATTCTGTCTTGCCATCCATTCAAATAAATGCTCACCTTTATCATTCACAGGCATATTTCTAAGGCTGTAAATCCAGCTCCAGTGTCCATTGTACTCAGTTTCACCAATTTTTACATTTGGATAAGAGGAAAGTATTGCACCATATTTTGAAAGAACATCGTAAACTCTTTTACTTGTATTTTCGTAGGAAATAGTCGGATCATTTTGTGCGTGAACCATCCAAAGCGGTTTATTTCTTATTTTCATCAAATCCTGTGTAGTAGTTGCAACTCCGCCAGAAGTAGCCGCTTTATCAAGAGCAGCTGCACTTGTACTAAATGCCGCAAAATAATCTGGATATTCAATCATCATTCTAAACGACATATATCCACCAGCAGAAGCTCCAAAAACATAAATTCTATTTTTATCAATATTATTTTCAGAAACAAATTCATCAATCATAGCCTTTACTGATTTTATATACCCTTTGGTATAATTATTGTACCAAGTGTCATCAGCCTGCGGTGCCACAACATAAGCCCCGCCAAATATCTTTTGTGTTTCATCTTCTGCAAAAGCCACTGCCCCACGATTTGCTAATTTTTGTGAAACATTATTCCGATAATCCTTGTATCCGCCTTCACCATTCCCATGAAACCATATTATAAGCGGATGTTTCTTCCCATCATCTTTATTAACAGGTTTAAAATATTGATAATTCACTCCACTTTTAGACTTCGCCGCTACAAACTTATCAGCTTCCTCATCAACAACTTTCCCTTGTCTATAAAATCCTGCTTTATAACCCTTTATCTCCTTTTTTTGCTCCACTCTATACTTTAAGTCCATCAATATATTTCGAGAAACATCCCCAGTAACATAACTCAAAGTATTTGCTCCAGCCACATCTTTTCCATATTTCAAATTAATAACAATATTCCCCTTATCATTTACAAAAATATTCTCAATTTCCCTCTCAACTTCAAATGTCCCAAGAGATTTAGTTTTTTTTCGTCAAGCACGATCCCAGTATCTTTTGGTAAAGTCCCTTTAGCAAAAAAACCTTGAATGTATCTTTTAGCAATTTGTTTATTTTTGAATATTTTTTTCCCTTTTCCTTTAGTATTAATTTCAATGGAAACAATATTTTTGCCCATAATCAAAAAAATTTTTGCATTTAATGAATATTGATCACTAAACGAATAATATATTTCTTGATCACTAATTGTAATTTCAGTTGAAATTCCAAACACACTTACCAAAAAACAAACCTACAAACACCAATACCTTCGTTCTCATAACCATCACTTCCTCTACAATATTTTTTTATTTCAAATTTAATTAATAAAATTATTAAACAAAGTAAAAAAATTTAAAAATAAACTATTTTATTTTCAACTTCCTATATCTATTAACTGCCCCACAAAATTCCTGTTTTCTAGGCAATGCCAAATTTCCTGGATGCCCTGTGTACGAAGAAATTGAATCAAGACCATCTTTTTCAATCTTTTCATAAATTCTGTCAGTCGCTTGCGAAAGTGTCAATTTTTCATCCAGTACTTTATTTTTAAAATAGTCAATCATTACAGCAATGCAGTTTGTTTGGCTGTCATCCACAAGTTGCTCCAGTCCTGAAATGTCGATTAATTCCTTTCCATATAGAATGCTGTGTTTTCCTTTGGCTTTTGTTTTATCTAGTTTTCCAGATTGTAAAAAACTTTTTTTGAGTGGAATTCGCTGTGTAATTCCTTGAAATTTATCATTTGAAGAAAATTCTCGCTTATTTTCATCTGATTTTGCAATTTCCTTTGCCTTTTCTGTTACATCTTTTGGTATATACTCATCCATCATTATAACATGATTTGCCACATTAAAATAATCTCCAGAGCCGCCGACAATCAATATCGTAGAAACTTCAAAATTATCATAAAGTTCTTTTACTCTATCAATAAATGGCGTTATAGGCTCTTTTTCCTTTGCAACAAGTTTTTGCATTCTTCCATCACGAATCATAAAATTTGTGGCTGAAGTGTCTTCATCTATTAAAAGTAAAGAAGTTCCATATTCTAGTGCTTCGGCTACATTTGCTGCTTGTGAAGTGCTTCCACTTGCATTTTCAGTTGAAAAAGTTCTAGTGTCTTTATTTCCTGGCAAATTGTTGATAAATCCACTGATATTTACTTTTTCTACATTTCTTCCGTCTTCTGCACGTATTTTTACTGCATCTGTTTCAGAAATTATGAATTCACGTCCATCTTGAGCAATGTGATTGTAAATTCCTCGTTCGAGAGCTGCTAGTAAAGTGGATTTCCCGTGATAGCCTCCACCTACAATTAGAGTAATTCCTTTTGGAATTCCCATTCCAGACACTTTTTTTCCACTTGGAAGATTTAATGTAATTTCAAATTTTTCTGGACTTTTGAATTTGACCGCATTTTTCATAGGTTTATCTGAAATTCCGTTTTCACGTGGAAGTATTGAATCGTTAGCTACAAATGCAACTAATTCTTTTTCTTTCAATACTTTTCTTATGTATTCTTGGTCTAACACTAAAAATTATTTGCTCTTTTAAGGATTCTTTATTTAAATTATCATATATAATAGATTTTTTTCAACAATTTTTAGGTAACTGTTCAAAAATAATTTTTTGTGCAGCTTTTCCCATTATTCGTCTACCTCTTGCTGGCATTCCCATTTCAAATCTAACTTCGATTTTATCTTCCTTTATCAAAACTGATGTTCTTTCCAAAATTTCTTGCCCACATCTGTCAATAAAAAAATTCTTCCGCTTCCTCCTGTTCCCGAACTATCATTTCCATTTTTTTCTGAATTTCCTTGTAAAAAAATTTCTTGTAAGAAAAATCTGAAACTGCAATATTTTTTTCTCCTTTGTATCTGTTAATTCATAAGGAATTCCTGAAATTTTTCTATCCATTATAATTCGCATTCTTGAAGGCGGAGCATAAGGATCTGATTGGACATGGTCAATTGCAAGAACATACTTTGGAAATTTATATTCTCCCTTTAGGGATTTATACGCTGAATAACTTTTTTTCCATCCATTGAAAAATAATATTTTTTTCTAATTCTTTATAATTTTTTTCATATTTTGTAAACTCTCCTTTACTAGCCATATATCTTTCTATTCTTATTTTAACACACTTCTCTTTTTATTTCCCAAATTCTTTTTTTACTTTAATATAAAAAAACCCCACAGGTACATTAAAAATCTGTGAGGCTGAAATATTCAAGAACGAATTGACAGACTTTCTATTTAATCTTACTAAACTAGAAATGCAAAAACACAACTAGAATAATAAATACTAGAAAGTCCTGTTAATCATAACTTAACACCTCTTTCCATAGTTTGATTGTGAAAAAGGTAAGTCCTCATAACAATACAAAAAAATAACCGCCGTCTTTTTACAACAACGATTATCTAAAAATTTCATAAATTTTTTTCAGCAATAAACTTATTTAAAAAGTTAAAATTTACATCAATATCAATATTTATATCTCCCATTTCTAAATCTCCTTTCTCTCAACACGTTTTTTTAATACGTATTAAGTGTTTTTAAGAAAATTTTTTTTATTAGGTTTTACCCTAATAAAAAAATCTGATTTCTATAATTCTTCCAAATACTCTACTACGGCTCCTACTACTGATAAGCCACCTAATAATAATCCTAACATATTAGTACCTCCATAATTTTTATTTGTTTTTATTTCTTATAACTTACAAACCAAGTATAACACGTATTCAATCCGTAGTCAATACCTTTTTTTTAAATTTTTTTATTTTGATTAATATTTATCCACGGTATCTGTTACGATTCCTTTTTGTAATATTTACATCTTCTAACAATCTATCTAACACGCCCATAAATATCTCCATTCTTAAATATATTAAAACTGCTTTTAAAACTAGAATAAAAAAAGTTATGATTATTTTACTCAAACCCCTAAATTTATATAATTTTTAGTGATTTAATTTTAAATAGGTTTGAGTATATTTTATAAAAAAATGAAGGAAGTTTTATCAATTCCTTCATTTTTTTATTCACAAACTTTTTTTAAAAAGTTAAAGTCTATATCAATATCTATATTTATATCTCCCATTTCTAAATCTCCTTTCTCTCAATACGTTTTTTTAATACGTATTAAGTGTTTTTAAGAAAAATTTTTTTATTAGGGTTTTTACCCTAATAAAAAGTCTGATTTCTATAATTCTTCTAAATATTCAACAAACTCTTTTACAGGCTCCAACTAAAAGTTTTAATCCACCTAAGACTAATTTTTAACATATTGGTACCTCCATAATTTATTTAATTTGTTCTTTTTGATTTACAAACTAAGTATACCATGTATTTGATACGTAGTCAATACTTTTTTTAAATTTTTTTCAAAATATTATACATTTTAATTTTTTTGTACTATTTCCCATTTGAATAGTAGATTAGTTATGGTTTTTTAACAAGGGAGACAAGACTCCTTGTTAGCAACTAACATAAAATATAATTTCTGTTTTAACTTAGCATTAATTACCTGTACAAAAAATGGCTTTAATACAAGCCAAATTTAGGTTTTAGACCCCTTCGTTTTTTTGGGGTTATCTATATCAAGATAGCGACAAGGACTGGAACTATGAAGAGTTTTAGACCCCTTCGTTTTTGGGGTTATCTATATCGCTAGAAGTTACGCTGAAGACCTGTTTTTTAAGTTTTAGACCCCTTCGTTTTTGGGGTTATCTATATCCCATCCGAATATTGAATGGGATATTTGTCGATATAGAGAACCCTCTATTTATATTTTATCACAAATTTACCAAAAAAATCAATACTCTAAGATACGATTTTTGCTTTTTTTAATATTTTTTTCTCCGAAAAGCTAATTCTCCTGATAAAATTTTCATTTTATTAAATTGGTCGTCTGTTAAGGTTAAAGTTCTAACAGATGATTTTGAGGGAACTAGCATTGATAATTGTTTTTCAATAACATTTAATTTTTTTCTTTTGTACTTGTACTTACAATGTAAACTGATTTTTTTGTATTTGATAGTAGCCTCTTTTTATTATCTCTTTTCTAAAAAGTTGTATATTCTTTTCTTTCTTCTCCTGTTTTTCATAGGAAAAATCATACATCAATAAACCCACATAATTAATACTCATAATCATCAATCCTTAGTTCTGGTATTTCAATTTTTTTGTATTTTCATCAATAAAATAATTTCTGATATTATCTAAAAAAATAATCAATTACCTGTGACAACTCATATTTTTTTATTTTTTTCCAATACACTTTTTGAGTTAATATTAATAATAGATTTTGTCTCAATTCTTTACTTAACTCAAACTTCTTCTTTTTGATTAAAATAAACAACATAATCTACCATCGGTCTAAATATTTCAATAATATCATCTGCAAAAATTATAGTTATTAAATTGTGATTTATGATGAATACCCAAACTGGGATGAAAGCCTTTGGCAACAATTTTTTTGAAGAAATTAGACTTCTTAAAAAGTGCATAACCATAATTTAAAGCCGAATTTATGCCATCATCATTAAACCTTTTAAAAATTTTTTTCCAAAAAGTTCCTGAAAAATACATTCTCGCCGCAATTGCTTCCTGGTGTTCTGCTTCTTTTTTTCTTTAGAAATATTTTCTTCATACATTTTTTTAGTTTTAATACTGTACTTTCCAATTTCTCCAAAAAAATTGTAATAAATTTCTTTGATTCTTAATTTTTTTGAATTACTATTTTTTTTCCCAAATTTCATCTTTTTTTATGTCTAGCCAATTTACTTGTTCATTTATTCTCATTGTTACTTGAAAATGATTATACAGACCTAATGAATGAAGCACTGGTTGATGTTTTTTTCATTACATATTATTAATGGAATATTTTTTTCTCACTTAATCTTAATTGCAATATTCCTGTAATTTTACATCTACAATTTTCAATTATTATTGCCAATATATCTTTTTAACGAAATTTTATTAACTTGCTTTATTATTCTCTATCTCAATATTCGACATAACAAAGTTGATTGTTTGAAATCGATAATTCATTTGCATTTGTAATATGAACAACACTAGACATAATTAGTCTCCTTTTTATTTTTTTAAGATTTTTTTATATTCTAACATCATTTTTTTATAAGTTCACATAAATCTTCAGAGTTTCTTGTTGTTACTAATCCATTATTTTTTTAAATGTTTTATTTTTTTCCGAGTCTACATTTAATACTTCTATTTTTTTCACTATTATTTACATGAGGTATTTTTAAGTTCTATAATAAATCCATATTTCTTAAATATGTCTTTTTATAGATTTCATTACTGCATTTTTTTAATTTTTCTATCATATTTTAATAAATTTCTCAATTCTTCAAGTATTTCTAAAAATAGATTTTTGTTGCATCAGGAATATAATTAAAGTGAGTTTATATAATTTCTTATTTCTAACCCTTTTTTTCTTCCGATTTTTTTATTTATTTTCTTTGTTCTAGCTCTTTTTACCTTCTTTTTTTCAATCAAAAAAGTCAACATATTTAAAAAACTATTGCTCCATTTTTTTATATTTCTCATTTTTTTACTATTATCAAAAATTAAATATTTCATCAATATACTTATCTTCAGGATACTCTCCTTTTAATTTAAATTGTAAATCTCTTTCCCAAAGTGAAGTATATCCTGCAAGTCTGTGTAATATTCTAAATAACAAACTCTGCAATAAATTCAAATCATTAAATTCAATCTTATTTTTTTTAATTGAGTATAATTTTTGTATATTTTCAATAGACTTTTTTTATAATCATTAAAAATCTTTTTCATTGTTTTTAATTAAAAATGGTTTTTGATTATAATTTTTTTATGAATACGTTCTTGAATTTTATAAAAATCATTTCTTTTTTTAATTCATTTTGTAAATTTTTCATATTTTTTTATTTCTTCTTTTTGTAATCTTTAAATCAGACTTTTATCCACAATTTTTTTCAAGTAAATCTAAAATACCATATTTTTTTAATATTGTAAAAAGATCTATGTTTTATAACATTTTTCACCATCAGCAAATATTTCACTAAAATTATTTAATTGATTAATATTTCTTATTGAAGTTTCAGTTTTTAAAAAAATTTTCCTATATCTTCAGGCTTCAAATTAAAATTAGCTCTCACTTTATTATTATCCAAACTTACCAAATTAACTATGTTTAATTCTTCTGAATAAATTTCATTTTTATTCATACTCTCATATTTTTTTCTAAATTTCCTCTTAAGTTAGTTAATTCTCTATAATCAATAAGTTTTTAGAAGTAAATAAAAAAATACTCATTCTATCACTATAGTTTATTTTTATTTATTTTAATTTTTTTATATATTCATATATTTCTTCTGGCATTTTAGATAAATTACTTCCATTATTTTTGCCATAATTTTAATTTTTCATCATAAGAACTTTTTTTATTAAATTTATTACTTCACTTTTTTTCTAAATTCAATAAATATTTCAATGAACCTGATTCTTGCAAGTAATTAATAAATCCTTTTTAAAAAAATATCTTTTTGTACAAAAATCAACATATATATCCTTATCTTCTTCTATTTTTTTCTCTATCATAATTAATCTGGTGTAAACTTTGTAATTTTTTTCAAGATATTCTGTTGGCGTATTTGCTTTTTAATGTTTCAAATTTTTTTCTAATTTATAAAATTTTGTTTTTCGTATTTGTTCCAGCATTTTTATTTATTTCAATAATTTCCCTAAATATTTTTTTCAAAATTATCATTATTATTAACAAATTCTTCAACAAATTCTCCATAATAAATATTTTTTTAATAAATAAATTTGTGAATCTCTAAACTTCTTTTCTTTTTGGAATGTTAATGTATCCTAAATTTAAAAGCATTACTTCCTTTTTAAATTATCTATTCTATTATATAATTTTTGTAAAAGATGGAACAAAAAGGAATATTCTTATTCACAAATTTAAATTCTATATTTTCTAAATATTTTTTTTATTTTCCAACTTTCCCAATAATCAAAAAAACACCAGCACTATTTAATTGTCTAAATATTTTTAAGTTTCAATTCTCTTTTGTCTGTTTCTTTTTCAAAAAAATGTTCTTTAATAGCCTTGAAACTTCAATATCAGAAAAAAATTAAATATATTTTCAGAATTCGTATTCATATTATAATGAACTACTCTATGCCTGATACTTGTTATTGCATTAAGCATATTTACAAAAAAATTGCTTTTAATTCATCTTCATCAGCATCATCAAAACTATCTCCATAAAAACATTTTTTTAAATTTTTCTTTTTATGTCGTAAATTCCTTTTTTTGAAAAACTTTTTATCTACAACTTTTTTTCAAAAAAATACTTTTTATTTGCGATGTCTTCTTTTACTTTTTTTTAATGTACTACTTTCTTTTTTTCTTTCATCTTCAGTTAAATCTTCTTCTATTTCATAAAAAAATCGTCATCATTAACTCCAAGAATATTTCTTAGTGAAAAAGTATCCAAATGATGAAACACCTATCATACTTCTTAAAAAGGCTTCCTTTTGTCTATTTCTCATATTAATATCGCTCGTTGCTATATCCCCATTTTCCATATGATAATTATATTTCCCACAATTTCTAACATAATTATTTAATTTATTTTTCAAAAGCTTTTATTTATAACTAATTTTTTTAGTTTATTATATTCAAAAAAATATTTTTTTTATTTTATTTTCATAAATTTTGCTTACTCTATAAACATTTCCCTTTAATAAATCATTTACTTCTATTTCTACAAAAATAGCAAAAATACATTTTTTTATATTCTCATCATCTAATTCTTCATTTTCTAAAAAAATATTTATAAAAAAATTTGTGATTTTGTTAATTCTTTTTAATTGTAAATTTTTCTATATTTTCTAAAAAAATTTAACAAATTTTTTTCTTTTTTTCATTTGATCTTATTATCTGATTATATAAAATTGATATTCCATCCTCACCTTTTTTTCAGAAAATTCACTCTCTCCAATTATTTCATTTTTGATAAAATTCTCGTACAATTGATTTTAAATGTGTTTTTTTAAAAACTTCTTCTATCTTTGAATATAATTCTTTTTATATTTTCTTCAGTATATAATTTTTTTCAAACGCTTCTCTTATGTTTTCTTCAAATTTTTTTGAGATTTTTCAGATTTTTTTATAATATTCATAAATACGGCTTCTTTTATTTTTCACCTTTTCACATTACTATATTTATCATCTCCTATCTTGATAGAGTCTTTTTTTATAATTAGACTTTTATTTATTTTCAATGATTTTTCTATTGCTTTTATTTTTTTGCTTCTTTCTTAACAAAGTCTTCTCCAAATACTTTTTTTCAACTTTTCTGAATCAAAAAGTTATAATTTCTTCTTTCTCAGTTTCCTTTATTTTTTTAATTCTAGTATTTCTTTTTAATACATCAAAGATTTCTTGTTGGTTTTTCTTACTTTTTTTACATCATAATAATCTATTTCTTGATTAATATCCTTAAATTTTTTTGTCTTTTTTTAGTATATTTTTTTCATCTTCTTTTCTTAAAATTATTTCTGAAAAAAATATTTTTTTAAATTAGTTCTTCTAATTTTAGTTTCTTTCTCTGCATCTTTATCTTTATTTTTTTTACATTTTCAGGATTTTTTTATAATTATCTAATTTTAATTCCTTTAGTTTCTTTAGTCTTTCTTTTTATTTCATTTATATTTTTTTATTATTTCTAAATTTTACAAGTTTTCCTTCATCTTCAAATTTTTTTATGAGATAAACCATCAATTTTAGTTACTTTCATATTTTTACCCACTTTCTAAAATTTATATTAAATATACTCAAATAATTAAAAAAATTGAAAAAAATATACAATATTAAAAATTATTCGAGTATTTCTAAAACTTTATTAATTAACATAAAATTATGAATCCAAATTAAGTACACTACTCAATTCCCAATTCTTTTTTTAATGCTTTTTTTGTAATAATTGTGAAAAAAATTAATTTTTTTCTCTTGAGTTTACTATATCTAACCAAGTTTGGTATATTTACAGTTTTCTTTTTTTCAATACATTTGTTACTTTTAGCCGCTTCATAAACAGGATCTCACTGAAATCACTTGAATAAACTGATTTTTCTTTCAGACTTTTATATCTTCTAATTTTTGCTGGCTCTGGAAATTCTTTTTTTCATATCTAACAAATCTGCTAAATACAACGCTAAACTTTCTCTAATCGCTGTACTTACTTTCTCTAAGTCTTCAGAATATGTTGCATAATAATTTATATTTCCATCTTCTAATCTATCAAAAATCTACAAGTCCAATATAGTACACTCCATCTTCTTTTGTTACTACTGCTGGATACATCACATCTCTTTTTAACATTTTTTTACTCCTTATCTGTATTAAATACGTATTTTGTTTTTTTGTGAGAAAAAAATTAGTCTAAGACTAAAAATTTTTACAAAGATAAGAAGTATAGACAAGGGATTAGAATTTAATCCCTGATTGTCTTTCAATACTTCTCAAAGTTCCTAACGGAATATCTTTTTTTGGATAAGGTACTGTTACTAAATTCCCATTTGGCAGTCTATATTGTCTATGGCTTCCTCGTGTTCTTACTAGTTCTCCACCGATTTTTTTTCGATTATTTTACAAACATTTTTAGCACTCATCGCTAAACCTCCCTAAATTTATTTACGTTGAATAACGTAAAAACCTCTTCATTATGTAAATTATATTTAAGGTTTTCTCCCATATAAAAATAATCAATCAGTGATTTCCCTTATCACGTTATTAGTATACTACATTTTTTTTGGACGTAGTCAATACCCTTTTTAAACATTTTTGATTAAAATATAATTAGAAATAGTCAGGCAAGTTGATAATATTCCAAAAGTCATATAACCTATATTTTCTGCAATTTTTTGAATCGGTTGATGTAGAATTGAAATAGCATTTGAGCATATCATTACAAAAAAGAAATCTTTTGGGGACTTTAATTTAAAATGTACAACTGTCCAATGAATAATTCCCCACTGTTATTCCAAATACTATAACTGAAACTACCTTGTTAAAGCTAAAAACCAATCCTATTGTATAAACTGCTCTGTTATTTTTTTTTACAACTCTACATGGGATACCAGCCGCTACAACTCCAGAAGAAATATCTTTCGTAACAACGCTTCCTGCTGCAATCACGACATCATTCCCAATTGTAACTCCTGGCATCACATGAACTCCAGCTCCAAACCACACATTATTTCCAACAGTTATTGGTTTTGCATACTCAAGTCCCGCATTTCTCCGCTTACTGTCCAAAGGATGCCCCACCGTATAAAATCCACAATTTGGTGTAATAAACACATTATCTCCAAATTTTACTTTCTTTCCTTTAAAAGCTCCTCATCATAATTCGCATCATAAATCATTCCTGCCATCATTTTTTCCTTTTCAGTCATCCCATTCTCCCTTCCTAAAAACCATATATCTTTTTCTATTTTTACCCTCATTTTATCACACTCTCCTTTCATTTCCCAAATCATTTTCCTTGATTGGATAAAAAAAATACCCAATCAATTAAGATTGAAGCATTTTTTAATTAGTTATAGCATACTTATTTTCAAAAATTCATAGCAATATATCGTAAAATCTATGATTAAGGATGAATCACGTTGCCAAATTCTTCTTAAACTTCCTGAAAATTAAAATTTAATCCCAATCTATCGCCTGTTGAGGTATATTCCCTAAATTTATAAATTAATGGTTTCCATTTCTTTGTATCAATGTGAGAATCATCCTTCATTATTTTTTCATCAACAAAAATCCCCTGTATTTCGCAGGTTACTACGGCAAACCAGTCTTTTTTTTTGAACATCTGTAACTTTTACCTCTATGTGAATTGGACACTCCTTTATTCTGACAGAATTTACTATTTCACCAGCTAATTCAGTAAATCCTGCAATCTTAAACTTATCTTCACAATATGTATATCCAGGATTTTGCTTTACTTCTGATATTTCTGTATCGCCTGTAAATTTTTCAATCTTTTTCACACTTTCGTACAAGTTTTCATCTGGAACGTTAAAAGTTACATCCGATCCAGCTTCAATATTCTTAAATCCTTTATTTCCAAATCCTATTCCCACAATTATTGATTTTCCAAGTACAAATGAAGATGATAACGGAGTTACATTGCTTTTGCCTGTTTCTTTATCCTTTGTAGTCATCAGTAATACTGGAAATCCATAATAAAAACCCATTTTTTTCTAATTTCTTAAACATAATTACCACTCCTCAATATATGAAAAATTTTTTTATGTATCTTTTTAGTAATTATACTCCCCTAATCTTTTTTTCTCAATTTGCAAACAAATATTTTATCATTCAGTTATTTCTATCAAATTCCCTTCACAATCCTCAACAACGCTCTCATAATAACCATCTCCAGTCGTCCTAGGCCCACTTAAACATCTAAATCCATCATTTATAAGTCTTTTTGTCAATTTATCAACATTTTTCTTTGTTCCCAACGCTAAAAAGCAAGATGAATAAAGCCTTCATTCATTATTTTTATCGTTTCTTTCCGAAAGTTCAGGACGTGACATTATTTCAAGTCGTGCTTCACTATCGGGAAAAATTAGGAAATAAGTCTGTAATCCAGTATTTTTATTATGATATTTCTCATTTGCCCTTGCTTCAAAATATTTCTCATAAAAATTCCCTTGTTTTTTTCCAAATCTTTTACATAAATTGCTACATGATTTATTTTTCATAATTAATCCTTTTCAATATTTTTTTATTTCAATCCTTCTATTTCTTTTTCAATTTGACTTTTTTTCCATCAACTAAATCCCATTTTTTTCATAGAGTTTTTTTCAATTCTTGTCATAAACATTCCAAGTAAAGGTCCAAATAAAACCATGCTAATTATCGCTCCTTCACGCAGACTCCATTCTAAATTTCTATTTTTAAAAACATAGCCTTATTAGCAGCCCCAAAAATTAATAAATGTACAAGATAAAACAAATAATTCAAGATTTTATCCTGTTTTTCCTCTCTCCCGTCAAGCCAACTTATAAGTAATGCTAAAGCCAATGTAAACAGTACATTATTTGAATTTAGCTGAAAAAGTACTGCCGACTGGAACAAGTCAATCTACCCTCATACCAATTTTCCCTTTACATTTTTATTTTTTCTGTAATTCTGATTTTTTTAAGTTTCTCAGTTTCATTTTAAAAAGTTCCACAAAAAGCAAAGGGATTCGTTATTTTAAAAAAATCCCCTTACTTTTTACTAATTTTTTCAATAAATAATTTCAAATGCTAATCCAAATCTTCTCCATTGCTTTCAATAACTTTTTTTATACCAGTCAAATGATTTTTTCTTGCTTCTCTTTAACGTTCCATTTCCATCGTTATCTCTATCTACATAGATAAATCCGTAACGTTTTTTCATTTCTCCAGTTCCCGCACTTACCAAGTCGATAGGTCCCCAAGTTGTATATCCCAGAAGTTCCACTCCATCCAGTTCAACTGCTTCCTTCATTGCCCTTATATGATCTCTTAAATAATCTATTCTGTAGTCATCTTCCACATATCCATTTTCATCCGGAACATCCACAGGCTCCAAGCCCATTTTCCACAACAAACAGCGGTTTTTGGTATCTGTCATAAATTTCATTTATTGTTGTTCTAAATCCTAACGGATCTAATCCCCATCCCCAATCTGTCACTTCAATGTACGGATTTCTCATTGTTTTTAATAAGTTTCCTTCTCCAAAGCTTTTATCGACTTCGGCAGAAAATACAACGAGTTGTATAATATGAAAAAAACTTACAAAAATCAACTGTATTTTCCCTTAAAATTTCTTCATCTTCACTTGTAATTCCAACATTTATATTTTCTCTTTCAAAAAATTTCTTAGCATAATTAGGATAATATCCACGAGCCTGAACATCAATGAAGAAATAGTTTTCCCTGTCTTTTTCAAGTGCAACCCAGACATCTTCAGGCTTAGAAGTCAATGGATAAAATTTCCCAGCCGCAAGCATACATCCAATTTTATTTTCAGGATCAATTTCATGCCCGATTTTTGTAGCCCAAGCACTTGCCACTAATTCATTATGCGCTGCAGTATACAAAACTTGATTTTTATTTTCTCCTTCTTCAAACACAATACCCGCCCCCATAAATGGTGCATGTAACAAAATATTGATTTCATTAAATGTAAGCCAGTATTTTACAAGTCCTTTATATCTAGTGAAAATTACAGTACACAATCTCTTGTAAAAATCAATAACTTTTCTGTTTCTCCATCCGCCATATTCCTTGATTAAATGAATCGGAAAATCAAAGTGAGTTATTGTAACTAATGGCTCAATCCCATATTTTCTACATTCCTTAAATACACTTTCATAAAAATTCAAGTCCTTTTTTTCATTCGGAGTTTCTTCATCTCCATTCGGAAAAAAATCCGAGTCCACGCAATCGACATTCTATAAGTCTTAAATCCCATCTCAGCAAACAATGCAATATCTTCCTTATATCTATGATAAAAAAATCAATCGCTCCTTTAGCAGGATAAAAAAATGTTCATCATCAAATTCCAGCATTTTTTTCGCTCCCCAGTAATCACAGCAAGCCTATCTTCTCCAACTGGCGACAAATCCACATTGGCAAGTCCTCTTCCATCCGCATCATAAGCACCTTCAAGTCTGATTTGCAGCAGTAGCTCCACCCCACAAAAAAAGTCTTTTTCTAAATCCCATCTCTATTTTTCTCCTTAATAATTTTCGTATTTTTTTAGTTATTTAAAAATCAAAAAGCAAAAATTAGAAATATATCCAGTATATAATTAATCTTAAAAATAAAAAAACTATAAAACAAATAAAAAAACAAAACTAAAAGGGGAAAATATTCATTTAGAGCCATTCCCCACCATTTCAGTTTTGTCTAATCCAAATAGCAATAATCTAAAAATTTACAAGTTTATAATTTCACATATTCTTTACATAGTAATTATACCCTAACTTTTTCATTTGTCAATAGAAATTTAGTTTTTTTGTTTTTATATTATTTAATAAACAATATTTAATTTAGTCTAATCTGAAATTTAAAAAAATAGTACTAAATGTAATATCTCTAAATTATTCTGCATAATCAAAAATCTTCTATTATTTTTTTCCAGATTCCCCATAGTAAAATTTTTTTTCAAATATTCTAATTTTTCTCTTCAGTTCCTTTTCCTTTTTAAATATTCCAAGTTTATTTTCATATTCATCCAGTTTCTGAACTCCCTTTTTTTATATTATCAAAAAAACTGCTTGTCTCGTAACTCCACATTGCTCTGCAATTTCTGAAAGAGAACTGTTTTCTTCCAGATAAAGTTCTAAATATTCTCTCTTTTTTTCTTTGGAAAAAAAGTTCGCTATAATAGGAAAAATAATACAGAATATTTTTAAAAAAATCATCTAATTTATCCATATATTTTCAAACTCCCTTTATTTTTTTACTTTTTTTACAATTTGTTTTTTTCCATACATACTTTTCCATCTTATTTTTTTATCAATTTTATTTTTTTCACAATTTTTTTATTTTTTTCTAAAATTGCTTTTATAATTCTCATTTTCAATTCCAAAAAAACATCCTTAGAAATTTTTTTTCACATTTTTTTCTAGCAATTCCAACGTCTTTTTTTATAACTTTTTATTTTCAAAAATAAGCATTTATAAAATTATTCAAAAATATTTAAATAGAGATTACTGCCTTCTTCAACTCGTCTCTTTAATATTTTCAACACTTCATCTACTATATTTTCTGCCATCTTTTTTCATCAAGTTTCAAATAAGGATTTACCATATTACTCAATATAATTGCTCCCTGAATTTCACTATCTTCCAGATCCTGCAATATTATCAAACTTTTTGCCATTTCACCGAATCCTGATACCGACCATTTTCCTCATAAAAAGCCCCAAATTATTACAAATTCCAGCAAATATATATCCATTTTGAAAATTATTCTTTTTTTATAAATTTTTTTATCGCCTTATGATATTTTTTTCCTCAACTTTTTTTCATAATTCTTCATAACTCTGTAAACCTCAGCAAGATTAGCATTACAAGTCACATACGGAAGACTGTTTTCACCATAAATCTCCAAAATAATATTTTCCGCCTTCGTCAATAATCTTACCGACTCATCAAATTTCCCCACATATTTCAACGCATTCCCCAATTCCGTCAAAATTTTCGCATTCTCTTCACTCTCCTGCCCAAAAATTCTTCTAAACAATACCCTCAATTCCCTCAAAACCTCAATTTCTTTCTCAATTTCCCCGCTATTCAAATACTCTTCCCTTTTCACAAGCAATTCCTGAATCCTATTTTCTTTTACTTCCTTTTCTTTCCCAGTCATTTATAATTTCCCTCTTTTTAAATTTTTTTATTTTATATTCAAATTTATTTTAAATTAAACTGCTAAAAATTATATGAATTTAAGAGTTGACTAAAATAGTCACAGTTTTTAAGTTCAGTTTTAAGACAATTTTACTATATATTCAAATCCCTTTAACAAATGTTCTCGACAACTCCATTTTTTTGAAATAACTTATCAACAATTCAATATTAACCACTTTTTTTATTTATCTATTATATTCATCTCCATTTAAAAAGTCAAAAAAATTACATTCTATTTATTTTTTTCTTTCAATCTTTTGTAAAAAAAATTTATAACAAATTAACTATCTAAATAAAAAAATAGTATTAACCTCACCATATCAATATTATTTATAATATCATAATTTTTTTAAATAAATCTAATTTTTTTTCCTTTAGGAAAGAGTAAAAATTTTTGGAGAATGATTAAAAAAATTATATTTTTTTAAATAATTTAACTTTCTATAAAAATATAATAATTAATTTCATAAATTTAAATATATAGTAAAACTATCTTAAAAACCGAACTCAAAAAAACTATGATTATGATTATTTGCTTAAAAACCTAGATCTATATAATTTTCAATAGTTTATACTATTCTCCGTTTAAAAAAGCGAATATTTATTTTAATTATTTGAAAATAAATATCAGGTTTAATCTGCTAAAAAAGATTTATAAAAATATTCGTTATTCAAATGGGGTTTAGTATTAATTTTTAAATGGATTCGAGCATAATAAAAAATATTTTGTTTTATCTTCAATCAAAAAAATACACAAAAAAATATAATAATAGATAAAAAAAACTCCGCTAAGGAGAATACGACATGACAAAAATAAATTCAATTCTGCAAATAAAAAAATGGCGTCCCCGGTTGGACTCGAACCAACGACCCTCTGATTAACAGTCAGATGCTCTAACCGGCTGAGCTACGGAGACACACATATTTAAAAAAGTTTGGCAACTACCTATCTTCCCAGGACGAATCCAAGTATTTTAGGCACTAACAGACTTAACTGCCGGGTTCGAAATGTTTCCGGGTGTATCCCTGTCGTTATCATCACCAAACTAGATATATATACTGTCCATTAAGACAATGAGAAATAAATAGCGGCAGCAAAAGATTATCTTAAAAGCAGACGTAATATTAGTACTAGTCAGCTAAATGCATTGCTGCACTTACACCCCTAGCCTATCGACCATATGTTCTCTATGGATACTACGAATATTCATCTCAAAGCCGGCTTCCCGCTTAGATGCTTTCAGCGGTTATCCGTACCAGACGTGACTACTCAGCCATGCCACTGGCGTGACAACTGATACATCAGAGGTCTGTCCAACCCGGTCCTCTCGTACTAAGGTCAGATCTTTTCAATATTCAGGCGCCTGCAGTGGATAGGGACCGAACTGTCTCACGACGTTCTGAACCCAGCTCGCGTGCCTCTTTAATGGGCGAACAGCCCAACCCTTGGGACCTTCTCCAGCCCCAGGATGAGACGAGCCGACATCGAGGTGCCAAACACTTCCGTCGATATGGACTCTTGGGAAGTATCAGCCTGTTATCCCCGGGGTAGCTTTTATCCGTTGAGCGACGGTCCTTCCATACGGAACCGCCGGATCACTAACTCCTACTTTCGTACCTGCTCGACCCTGTCAGTCTTGCAGTCAAAGCTCCCTTATGCGTTTGCACTCTTAGGCTGATTTCCATCCAGCCTGAGGGAACCTTTGAACGCCTCCGTTACTCTTTGGGAGGCGACCGCCCCAGTCAAACTGCCCACCTAGCACTGTCTCCGTTGCCAGATTAGAATTCCGACAGCATATGGTTGGTATTCCAACAGCGACTCAGCAATGGCTGACGCCATTGCATCACAGTCTCCCAACTATCCTATACACACATTGCCAGAACCCAATGCCAAGCTACAGTAAAAGCTCCACGGGGTCTTTCCGTCCTACTGCAGGTAGCCGGTATCTTCACCGGCATTACAACTTCACCAGGTCTCCAGCCAAGACAGCTCTCAAATCATTTCACCATTCGTGCAGGTCGGAACTTACCCGACAAGGAATTTCGCTACCTTAGGACCGTTATAGTTACGGCCGCCGTTCACTGGGCTTCAAATCGGAGCTCTCACTCCTCCTCTTAACCTTCCGGCACTGGGCAGGGTGTCAGCCCATATACGTCGCCTTTCAGCTTAGCATAGACCTGTGTTTTTGGTAAACAGTTGCTTGAGACTCTTCACTGCGGCCTGTTTCCCCTGGGAGCGCTTCTCTCCTTCAGGTATGTCAGGCACCCCTTCTCCCGAAGTTACGGGGCTATTTTGCAGAGTTCCTTAGCTAGAGTTATCCTGTCGGCCTTAAGTTTCTCACTCTGTCCACCTGTGTCGGTTTACAGTACGGGCGCTGCTTCTCATCGATAGAAGTTTTTCTTGGCAGTGTAGGATCTGCGACTTATGCAAATGCACTTCCCCGTCAGGTCTCACGTTTAGGCGTGCGGATTTACCTGCACGCCCACGCTGGAGCCCTTAGAAAGGCTAAACCGTCAGCCTTCTCGCATACCTTCCTGCGTCACTCCGTCTCTCAAGCGATAACAGCGGTACAGGAATATTAACCTGTTTTCCATTCGCCGTCACAATTTTTGCTTATGCTTAGGGTCCCGACTTCCCAGGGCGGACAAGCCTTCCCTGGAAACCTTGGACTTCCGGCCGGCGGGATTCTCGCCCGCCTTCTCGCTACTCATTCCTGCATTCTCGCTTCTGATACCTCCAGGACGGCCTTGCGGCATCCCTTCGACGGCCTACAGAACGCTCTCCCTACCAAGATACAGTGTATCTTCCGCAGCTTCGGTTTATGTCTTAGCCCCGTTACATCTTCGGCGCAGGCACTCTCGACCAGTGAGCTATTACGCACTCTTTCAAGGCATGGCTGCTTCTAAGCCAACCTCCTGGTTGTCTATGAATGTCCACCTCCTTTCCCACTTAGACATAATTAGGGACCTTAGCTGGCGGTCTGGGCTGTTCCCCTCTCGTCCGAGGACCTTGTCATCCACGGACTCACTCCTGAACATAATATATGGTATTCGAAGTTTGCTTGATTTCGGTAAGCAGTACGCCCCCTAGATCATACAGAGCTCTACCCCCACATATCTCAGTTCAAGGCTGCACCTAAATGCATTTCGGAGAGAACGAGCTATCTCCTAGTTCGATTGGCTTTTCACCCCTAGACCTATCTCATCTCCCAACTTTTCAACGGCGGTGAGTTCGGCCCTCCACTGAGTCTTACCTCAGCTTCAGCCTGGACAGGCCTAGATCACTAGGTTTCGCGTCTATGACTGGCGACTTGACGCCCTATTAAGACTTGGTTTCCCTTCGGCTCCGTCTATTAACCTTGCCACCAGCCATAACTCGCAGGGATGATTAACCAAAATCCACGCAGTCACACATAATGTGCTCCTACCGTTTTGTAAGCACACGGTTTCAAATTCTGTTTCACTCCCTTGCTCAGGGTTCTTTTTCACCTTTCCCTCACGGTACTCTTCACTATCGGTCAACAACAGTATTTAGCCTTACGTGATTTGGTCCACGCTGATTCACGCCAGATTCCTCGTGCCTGACGCTACTCAGGGTGCTTCCAGTCTCCACATATGCTTTTATGTTCTACAGGACTTTCACCTTCTTCGGTCCAGCTTCCCAACTGGTTCCACTTACACATATGCAGATTAAACATTATGACAATCCGTTAATGGAAGTCCCAGCAACCCCGTGCCAGCAACGCTGTCCGCTTGACACTGGCACGGTTTAGGCTTTTTCCCTGTTCGCTCGCCGCTACTTGGGGAATCGTTTTTTTACTTTCTTTTCCTCCTGCTACTTAGATGTTTCAGTTCGCAGGCTTGCCGTTTTCACGCATGCCCTCCAGGCATGCAGGTTTACCCATTCGGAAATCCGGGGATCAATGATTATGTGCATCTTCTCCCGGCTTATCGCGAACTTATCACGTCCTTCGTCGGCTGTTGCTGCCTAGGCATCCTCCGTGTGCCCTTATTAGCTTTTTATATCCAGAATAACTTTTTACTCTAGTTTAGTTATAATCTTTTACCTACTATTCATTTCCCATTGTCCTAACAGTTATAAAGATATATAAAGAAGCAGTGCCTGTTTCTCCTTAGAAAGGAGGGTGATCCATCCGCACCTTCCGGTACGGATACCTTGTTACGACTTCACCCCAATCACTATCCACACCTTAGATGCTTTCCTCCTTGCGGTTGGACCGGCAGCTTCAGGTGCAGACAACTCTCGTGGTGTGACGGGCGGTGTGTACAAGACCCGAGAACGTATTCACCGCAGCATTGCTGATCTGCGATTACTAGCGATTCCAGCTTCATGAAGTCGAGTTGCAGACTTCAATCCGAACTTGGACCGGCTTTAAAGATTGGCTTGGCGTTGCCGCCTTGCGGCTCTCTGTACCGGCCATTGTAGCACGTGTGTAGCCCAGATCATAAGGGGCATGATGACTTGACGTCATCCCCACCTTCCTCCTGCTCTTCGCAGGCAGTCTTGCTAGAGTTCCCAACCTAATGATGGCAACTAGCAATAGGGGTTGCGCTCGTTGCGGGACTTAACCCAACATCTCACGACACGAGCTGTCGACAGCCATGCACCACCTGTCTCTGCGTTCCCGGAGGCACAGCCTGCTCTCGCAGGCCTTCGCAGGATGTCAAGATCTGGTAAGGTTCCTCGCGTTGCGTCGAATTAAACCACATGCTCCACCGCTTGTGCGGGTCCCCGTCAATTCCTTTGAGTTTCAGCCTTGCGGCCGTACTCCCTCAGGCGGATTACTTATCGCATTAGCTTCGGCACGGACACTCTTCATGCCCACACCCAGTAATCATCGTTTACAGCTAGGACTACCAGGGTATCTAATCCTGTTTGCTCCCCTAGCTTTCGCACTTCAGCGTCAGTTACCGTCCAGTGAACTATCTTCATCATCGGCATTCCTGCACATATCTACGAATTTCACCTCTACTCGTGCAGTTCCGTCCACCTCTCCAGTACTCTAGCCACATAGTTTTCCAGGGCAGGCTTGCGGTTGAGCCGCAAGTTTTCACCCCAGACTTATCTGGCCGCCTAGATGCCCTTTATGCCCAATAATTCCGGATAACGCTTGCGACATACGTATTACCGCGGCTGCTGGCACGTATTTAGCCGTCGCTTCTTCTGCAGGTACCGTCATTTTTTTCTTCCCTGCTGAAAGCACTTTACAATCCGAAAACCTTCATCGTGCACACAGAATTGCTGGATCAGGGTTGCCCCCATTGTCCAATATTCCCCACTGCTGCCTCCCGTAGGAGTAAGGGCCGTATCTCAGTCCCCTTGTGGCCGTCCACCCTCTCAGGCCGGCTACCTATCATCGCCTTGGTGGGCCGTTACCCCACCAACAAGCTAATAGGACGCAAGGCTCTCCTGCAGCATCTCTTTTCATCAGGCTGGACATGAGTCCGCCTGACTTTACCAGGTCTTATCAGTCGTTTCCGTCTGTTATCCCTGACTGCAGGGCAAGTTCCTTACGCGTTACTCACCCGTCCGCCTTGGCTAGGCTGTGCAAGCACAGCTTCGCCAAAGACTTGCATGTGTTAAGCATTCTGTCAGCGTTCATCCTGAGCCAGGATCAAACTCTTCATTCAATATATTTACATATATTTAAATTTCACCTAATTAGTCTTGACGTTATCTTTTTCAAGATACTTGACTTTATTGATTATACACTTAATTGCTTCTTTACATTATTAATATCTCTATTGTCCGTTGATACATTTTCGTATCGACAAGATATATATTATCATAAAAGAAAAATATTTGTCAACTACTTTTTTTGAAATTTTTTTCAAATTTTTCTCAATTTTATTCTTGCATTATATTAGTTATACAAGTTTTTGAATCCCATTTTTTTCCTTATTATATTACTATCAATACACTATTGATACTATATTGTTTTATTTTTTTAAAATAATTAATCAAAAAAATTAATTTTATGTTTTTTTAATAATATAAAGATCAATTATTTCCTTTATTTAAAGACTTCAATCCACTTTTTTTAAGTTTTTCTTTAATTTTATTTTAATATTAATTGTTGTTAAGAATCCTTTTGTCATTAGTGCTTTTAAATAGGATTTAATAAAAAAATAAAAATATACTCTAATATTTTTTTTGATATATTATGATACAATACTTTAAATTAATTTATCTGTTTAATTAAGATTATTTGAGAAAAATATTTAGGTATTTATAGAAAAGAGAGGTGATCTGAGAAATACTGAATATTGATTCAAAATTGAATATTTAAATTAATAAAAAAAGAATTAAAAAAATGGAGGGATTAAATTATGGAAAAAAATATTGAAGGATTTTTATTTATTTTACAGATAATGAAAAATATTGAAAAATTGAACAATGAGATGTGTAAAAATTTTTTTATTTGAAAAAAAGGAAGAAATTAAAGACAAGAATATTAAAAAAAGTTCAATTTGATAATCTGACATTTGGAATTTATTTTTTTCTAAAGCTGATGATAATAAAGGAAGAATACTTGTTTTAAAAAAATAAAAAAAGAAAAATAAAATGCGGGCATTTTTTTCTATAAATGGAGTAAAAAAAGGAATTTTATACTGATTTATATTTTTCTAATTTTACATAATAATGAAAAAAAGAAAAAAATATTATTTTTTTGAAGAACTTATTGAGAAAAATTTTTGGGAGTTATTAAAAATAAAAAGAGTTAAACTTATAAAAATATAATAAATTTATTTTTTTGAGAGTGTAAAAAAATATTAAAGAAATAAAAATTTCTTGAAATTCTTATTTATCAAGAACTGTAGATTTACTACTACAATTTCACAAAAAAATTTACACTCTCATTTTTTTAAGTATTTAATATTTTTTTGTGAGAGAATAAATAAAATATAATTTTTTTATTTTTTTATGAAATTTAATATTTTAAAATAACATAGTACATCATTTTTTTATTTAAATAATCTCCAGTTTTGATAGATTTTTATCTTGTAAAAAATCAGATATAAAAAAATTTTTTTTAAAAAAATAATTTGATTTTTTTAAAAAAATAGGGGTATACTTTAATTGTAAAGAATAAAAATGGAGGTATTTATATGAAAGTTTTAGCTATGATTTTAGCTGGTGGAAGAGGTTCAAGACTTGACATTCTATCAGAAAAAAGAGTTAAACCAAGTGTTCCTTTTGCTGGAAAATTTAGAATAATAGATTTTGCACTTAGTAACTGTTCAAATTCAGGTATTTACGATGTTGCATTACTTACTCAATATTTGCCATTATCATTAAATGAACATATTGGTTCTGGAAAACCTTGGGATTTTGACAGAAGAGATTCTAGCATTACAATGTTACAGCCACATGAAAAACTTGGTGGCAATTCTTGGTATCAAGGAACTGCCGATGCGATTAGACAAAATATTGACTTTATTAAAAATAAAAATCCTAAATATGTATTAATTTTATCTGGAGATCATATTTACAAAATGGATTACAGATGGATGTTAAAGGAACATGAAGAAAATGATGCTGAATTGACAATAGCTGTACAACCTGTACCTATTGAAGAAGCAAGCAGATTTGGTATTTTTTTGAAGTTGATAAAGATAAAAAAATATTAAACTTTGAAGAAAAAAACCTGCAGAACCAAAAAAAGTAATTTAGCTTCAATGGGAATTTATATTTTCAACACTGATTCTTTACTAGAATATCTTGAAAAAAATTAGAAAATAGCGATTTAGATTTTGGAAAAACATGTTATTCCTTCAATGATTCAAGAAGATAGAAAAAGTTTATGTTCACACTTATGACAGTTATTGGAAAGATGTAGGAACTTATGATTCATACTTGGAAGCAAATTTAGACTTAATCAAAAAAATCTGAAGAAGTTGGAATTAACTTGTACGACCAAGGATGGAAAAATTTATACAAGAAGTGAAGACTTAGCGCCAGTAAGAATTGGAGTTACAGGAAGTGTTCAAAAATTCATTAATCTGTAATGGATGTAAAATTGAAGGAAGTGTTGAAAAATTCAGTATTAGGACCAGGTGTTACTGTTAGAAAAAGGGGCAACTGTTAGAAATAGTATAATTTTTTTTCTGGAACTTATGTAGATGAAAAATTCTCACTTAGATACTATTATTGCCGATAAAAAAACATATATTGGTAAAAAAATTCATTTATAGGAAATGGAAATGCAAATATTCCAAATAAAGAACGTCCAGATTTATTATCTTCAGGAATTACAGTTATTGGAAAAGGTGTAGTTATACCTGATGGATCAATTGTTGGTAAAAAAATGTAAGAATTTTTTTGCTGGAGTAAAAGTACATGATGACAATAGATTAATAGAACCAGGAGAAACTATTAAATGGTAATCTAATTGTTTAATATAAGAAATTTTTTTAATAAGGAGTGATTAATTTGAAAATTGTATATTTGGCATCTGAAGTGGCTCCGTTTTATAAATCTGGTGGATTAGCCGATGTTCTTGGTGCATTGCCTAAAAAAATGCAGGAATTGGGACATGAAGTTTCTATAATAATGCCTAAATATGACATAATACCATTAAAGTATCTTGAAAAACTAGAATGGGTTGCAAGACTTGAGAGTCACGGAGATGTATTTAATTTGGTAAGATATCCTGATGACAAAAATAAATTATTATTTTATTGAAAAATAAAGCATTATATGAAAGAGGACATGTTTATGGAGATTTTGACCAAGATGTTCAATATGCGATGTTTTCAGAATTGGCACTCAGATTCTTAAAGGAAATTAATTTACAGGCTGATATTTTACACTGTAATGACTGGCAAACTGGTCCAGTTCCATATTTTTTAAATGTCAGATATAATTATGATCCGTTTTACTGGGACATGAGAACTGTTTATTCAATTCACAATCTAATGTATCAAGGTAGATTCTCTAAATATTCATTTGAAAGAATGGGATATTATATGGATGATAGAAATGATCTAAACTTCATGGAAATCGGAATAGGATATGGTGATGTAGTAAATACAGTAAGTCCGACTTATGCTGAAGAAATAAAATATGCATATTTTGGTGAAGGGCTTGAATGGATTACAAACAGAAAATATATTCATGGTATTTTAAATGGAATAGATACAGATGTGTTTAACCCTGAAACAACAAAAGGGATAATTCACTTTAATAAAGAATCTTTAGATAAAAAACGAGAAAATAAATACTTTATTACAAGAAAAATTAGGACTTCCAAAATCAGATGTTGCTCTAATTTCAATAATTTCAAGACTTGTTGAAGGAAAGGGATTGGATCTAGTATCTGCAGCTCTTGAAAATCTACTGCAATATGATGCAGTCCAAATTGTAATTTTAGGAAGTGGAGATAAATTTTACGAAGACTATTATAACCATCTAGCTTGGAAGTATCCTGATAAATTCAAAGTTTACCTTGGTTATAATGGACAGCTTGCAAATGAAATTTATGCTGGAAGTGACATGTTTTTAATGCCTTCAAGATATGAACCTTGTGGACTTAGTCAAATGATTGCAATGAGATTTGGAACTATCCCAATCGTAAGAGAAACTGGTGGATTAAAAGATTCTGTCAAACCTTATAACATCTTTACAGATGAAGGAAATGGATTCTCATTCACAAACTTTAATGCAGATGACATGTTATTTACAATAAAAGTTGCAGAAGGAATTTATTATGATAGACCTGACATTTGGGAAAAATTAGTTAAAAGAAATATGGATTTAGATTTTTCTTGGGATAGATCTGCAAAAAGAATATGAAAAAAACTTTATGAATTAGCTAAATCTTATTAATTATAAAAAAATCAAATTTATACAAAAAAATGGAGTAAAAGCAATATTGTTAAACTCCATTTTTTTATTGTATTCAGACCTATTTAAAATTAAACCATAGATTCAGGGTTTGAGTAAAATTATCATAACTTTTGAGTTCAGTTTTAAAGCTATAAATAAAAAAAACTCCGCTAAGGAGAATATGACACAACAAAAATAAATTCAATTCTGCAAATAAAAAAATGGCGTCCCCAGTTGGACTCGAACCAACGACCCTCTGATTAACAGTCAGATGCTCTAACCGGCTGAGCTACGGAGACACACATATTTAAAAAAGTTTGGCAACTACCTATCTTCCCAGGACGAATCCAAGTATTTTAGGCACTAACAGACTTAACTGCCGGGTTCGAAATGTTTCCGGGTGTATCCCTGTCGTTATCATCACCAAACTAGATATATATACTGTCCATTAAGACAATGAGAAATAAATAGCAGCAGCAAAAGATTATCTTAAAAGCAGACGTAATATTAGTACTAGTCAGCTAAATGCATTGCTGCACTTACACCCCTAGCCTATCGACCATATGTTCTCTATGGATACTACGAATATTCATCTCAAAGCCGGCTTCCCGCTTAGATGCTTTCAGCGGTTATCCGTACCAGACGTGACTACTCAGCCATGCCACTGGCGTGACAACTGATACATCAGAGGTCTGTCCAACCCGGTCCTCTCGTACTAAGGTCAGATCTTTTCAATATTCAGGCGCCTGCAGTGGATAGGGACCGAACTGTCTCACGACGTTCTGAACCCAGCTCGCGTGCCTCTTTAATGGGCGAACAGCCCAACCCTTGGGACCTTCTCCAGCCCCAGGATGAGACGAGCCGACATCGAGGTGCCAAACACTTCCGTCGATATGGACTCTTGGGAAGTATCAGCCTGTTATCCCCGGGGTAGCTTTTATCCGTTGAGCGACGGTCCTTCCATACGGAACCGCCGGATCACTAACTCCTACTTTCGTACCTGCTCGACCCGTCAGTCTTGCAGTCAAGCTCCCTTATGCGTTTGCACTCTTAGGCTGATTTCCATCCAGCCTGAGGGAACCTTTGAACGCCTCCGTTACTCTTTTGGGAGGCGACCGCCCCAGTCAAACTGCCCACCTAGCACTGTCTCCGTTGCCAGATTAGAATTCCGACAGCATATGGTTGGTATTCCAACAGCGACTCAGCAATGGCTGACGCCATCACATCACAGTCTCCCAACTATCCTATACACACATTGCCAGAACCCAATGCCAAGCTACAGTAAAGCTCCACGGGGTCTTTCCGTCCTACTGCAGGTAGCCGGTATCTTCACCGGCATTACAACTTCACCAGGTCTCCAGCCAAGACAGCTCTCAAATCATTTCACCATTCGTGCAGGTCGGAACTTACCCGACAAGGAATTTCGCTACCTTAGGACCGTTATAGTTACGGCCGCCGTTCACCGGGGCTTCAAATCGGAGCTCTCACTCCTCCTCTTAACCTTCCGGCACTGGGCAGGGTGTCAGCCCATATACGTCGCCTTTCAGCTTAGCATAGACCTGTGTTTTTGGTAAACAGTTGCTTGAGACTCTTCACTGCGGCCTGTTTCCCCTGGGAGCGCTTCTCTCCTTCAGGTATGTCAGGCACCCCTTCTCCCGAAGTTACGGGGCTATTTTGCAGAGTTCCTTAGCTAGAGTTATCCTGTCGGCCTTAAGTTTCTCACTCTGTCCACCTGTGTCGGTTTACAGTACGGGCGCTGCTTCTCATCGATAGAAGTTTTTCTTGGCAGTGTAGGATCTGCGACTTATGCAAATGCACTTCCCCGTCAGGTCTCACGTTTAGGCGTGCGGATTTACCTGCACGCCCACGCTGGGCCCTTAGAAAGGCTAAACCGTCAGCCTTCTCGCATACCTTCCTGCGTCACTCCGTCTCTCAAGCGATAACAGCGGTACAGGAATATTAACCTGTTTTCCATTCGCCGTCACAATTTTGCTTATGCTTAGGTCCCGACTTCCCCAGGGCGGACAAGCCTTCCCCTGGAAACCTTGGACTTCCGGCCGGCGGGATTCTCGCCCGCCTTCTCGCTACTCATTCCTGCATTCTCGCTTCTGATACCTCCAGGACGGCCTTGCGGCATCCCTTCGACGGCCTACAGAACGCTCTCCTACCAAGATACAGTGTATCTTCCGCAGCTTTCGGTTTATGTCTTAGCCCCTGTTACATCTTCGGCGCAGGCACTCTCGACCAGTGAGCTATTACGCACTCTTTCAAGGCATGGCTGCTTCTAAGCCAACCTCCTGGTTGTCTATGAATGTCCACCTCCTTTCCCACTTAGACATAATTAGGGACCTTAGCTGGCGGTCTGGGCTGTTCCCCTCTCGTCCGAGGACCTTGTCATCCACGGACTCACTCCTGAACATGATATATGGTATTCGCAGTTTGCTTGATTTCGGTAAGCAGTACGCCCCCTAGATCATACAGAGCTCTACCCCCACATATCTCAGTTCAAGGCTGCACCTAAATGCATTTCGGAGAGAACGAGCTATCTCCTAGTTCGATTGGCTTTTCACCCCTAGACCTATCTCATCTCCCAACTTTTCAACGGCGGTGAGTTCGGCCCTCCACTGAGTCTTACCTCAGCTTCAGCCTGAACAGGCCTAGATCACTAGGTTTCGCGTCTATGGCTGGCGACTTGTCGCCCTGTTAAGACTTGGTTTCCCTTCGGCTCCGTCTATTAACCTTGCCACCAGCCATAACTCGCAGGATGATTAACCAAAATCCACGCAGTCACACATAAAGTGCTCCTACCGTTTGTAAGCACACGGTTTCAAATTCTGTTTCACTCCCTTGCTCAGGGTTCTTTTCACCTTTCCCTCACGGTACTCTTCACTATCGGTCAACAACAGTATTTAGCCTTACGTGATTTGGTCCACGCTGATTCACGCCAGATTCCTCGTGCCTGACGCTACTCGGGTGCTTCCAGTCTCCATATATGCTTTATGTTCTACAGGACTTTCACCTTCTCTGGTTCAGCTTCCCAGCTGATTCCACTTACACATATACAGATTAAACATTATGACAATCCGTTAATGGAAGTCCCGCAACCCCGTGCCAGCAACGCTGTCCGCTTGACACTGGCACGGTTTAGGCTTTTCCCAGTTCGCTCGCCGCTACTTAGGGAATCGTTTTTACTTTCTTTTCCTCCTGCTACTTAGATGTTTCAGTTCGCAGGCTTGCCGTTTTCACGCATGCCCTCCAGGCATGCAGGTTTACCCATTCGGAAATCCGGGGATCAATGATTATGTGCATCTTCTCCCGGCTTATCGCAGCTTATCACGTCCTTCGTCGGCTGTTGCTGCCTAGGCATCCTCCGTGTGCCCTTATTAGCTTTTATATCCAGAATAACTATTTACTCCAGTTCAGTTATAATCTTTTACCTACTATTCATTTCCCATTGTCCTAACAGTTATAAAGATATATAAAGAAGCAGTGCTTATTGCTCCTTAGAAAGGAGGTGATCCATCCGCACCTTCCGGTACGGATACCTTGTTACGACTTCACCCCAATCACTATCCACACCTTAGATGCTTTCCCCCTTGCGGTTGGACCGGCAGCTTCAGGTGCAGACAACTCTCGTGGTGTGACGGGCGGTGTGTACAAGACCCGAGAACGTATTCACCGCAGCATTGCTGATCTGCGATTACTAGCGATTCCAGCTTCATGAAGTCGAGTTGCAGACTTCAATCCGAACTTGGACCGGCTTTAAAGATTGGCTTGGCGTTGCCGCCTTGCGGCTCTCTGTACCGGCCATTGTAGCACGTGTGTAGCCCAGATCATAAGGGGCATGATGACTTGACGTCATCCCCACCTTCCTCCTGCTCTTCGCAGGCAGTCTTGCTAGAGTTCCCAACCTAATGATGGCAACTAGCAATAGGGGTTGCGCTCGTTGCGGGACTTAACCCAACATCTCACGACACGAGCTGTCGACAGCCATGCACCACCTGTCTCTGCGTTCCCGAGGCACAGCCTGCTCTCGCAGGCCTACGCAGGATGTCAAGATCTGGTAAGGTTCCTCGCGTTGCGTCGAATTAAACCACATGCTCCACCGCTTGTGCGGGTCCCCGTCAATTCCTTTTGAGTTTCAGCCTTGCGGCCGTACTCCCCAGGCGGATTACTTATCGCATTAGCTTCGGCACGGACACTCTTCATGCCCACACCCAGTAATCATCGTTTACAGCTAGGGACTACCAGGGGTATCTAATCCTGTTTGCTCCCCTAGCTTTTCGCACTTCAGCGTCAGTTACCGTCCAGTGAACTATCTTCATCATCGGCATTCCTGCACATATCTACGAATTTCACCTCTACTCGTGCAGTTCCGTCCACCTCTCCAGTACTCTAGCCACATAGTTTCCAGGGCAGGCTTGCGGTTGAGCCGCAAGTTTTCACCCCAGACTTATCTGGCCGCCTAGATGCCCTTTATGCCCAATAATTCCGGATAACGCTTGCGACATACGTATTACCGCGGCTGCTGGCACGTATTTAGCCGTCGCTTCTTCTGCAGGTACCGTCATTTTTTTCTTCCCTGCTGAAAGCACTTTTACAATCCGAAAACCTTCATCGTGCACACAGAATTGCTGGATCAGGGTTGCCCCCATTGTCCAATATTCCCCACTGCTGCCTCCCGTAGGAGTAAGGGCCGTATCTCAGTCCCCTTGTGGCCGTCCACCCTCTCAGGCCGGCTACCTATCATCGCCTTGGTGGGCCGTTACCCCACCAACAAGTTTAATAGGGACGCAAGGCTCTCCTGCAGCATCTCTTTTTCATCAGGCTGGACATGAGTCCGCCTGACTTTTACCAGGTCTTATCAGTCGTTTCCGTCTGTTATCCCTGACTGCAGGGCAAGTTCCTTACGCGTTACTCACCCGTCCGCCTTGGCTAGGGCTGTGCAAGCACAGCTTCGCCAAAAGACTTGCATGTGTTAAGCATTCTGTCAGCGTTCATCCTGAGCCAGGATCAAACTCTTCATTCAATATATAGACATATATTTAAATTTCACCTAATTAGTCTTGACGTTATCTTTTTCAAGATACTTGACTTTATTGATTATACACTTAATTGCTTCTTTACATTATTAATATCTCTATTGTCCGTTGATACATTTTCGTATCGACAAGATATATATTATCATAAAAGAAAATGTTTGTCAACTACTTTTTTTGAAAATTTTTTTAAATGGCTTAAAAAAATTATAGTGGTTTTTTTGCTGGTATCCCAGTTTTTTTCTTGGGTATTTTTTTCACTTGTCTTTTTTTAATTTTAAAAATTTCTAATATTATTCTTTTATCTTCATTTTTCTGGCAATTTAAATTCAAAAAATATTATTTATTTTTGCATTTAAAAATTTTTAAAAGCCTTTTTTTAGATTCTTCTATTTCGTTTAAATTTAATTTTTGTGGCAGAAAACGGCCATTTACTTTTTATAAATGGAATCATGTATTCTAAAAATTATTCTTAGATTGGCCACTCCTCGACAAAGTGCAACATCATAGATTTCACGGTTATTTTTTTATTAACTCTTCAGAACGTTCAAAACTTGTATTTACATTTTTTTAAATTTAATTCTTTTTATTACTTCATTTATAAAGTCTATTTTTTTCTGACTGAATCAACTAATAAAAAAATTTCTTTCTGGGTAATAAATAGCAAGTACAAGTCCTGGAAATCCTGCACCTGTCCCAACATCAATAAATGATTTTTTTCATTATCATTTATAACTTTTTGTTAAAAAAATAATGAATCTACAAAGTGTTTTTTTCCAATATTCCTTTTTTTATCTCTAATTGCTGTCAAATTCATGACTTGATTTTTTTATATAAAAAGTTCTAAAAAAATTTCATCATCTTTCCAATTTTTTTCATTTTCCACTTTAATTTCTGATTTTTTTCAAGTAAACTTATAAAAATATTCTTTAAAATCAATATTTTCCAATTTTTTCTCCTAATTTCTATTTTTCATTTTATTTTAAAACTCCATCCAGATACATCAACAATACTGAGATATCTGCTGGTGTTACTCCAGACATCCTAGATGCTTGCCCAACGTTATACGGCTGATTTTCCTTCAAACGTTGTTTCGCTTCTCTCGTAATTCCCTTCATTTTTTCATAATCAAAATCTTTAGGAATTTTTTTGTCATCAAGTTTATGCTGTTTTTCCATAATTTGCATTGCTTTGGCGATATAGCCTTCGTATTTTGTCTGAACTTCAATCTGACATTCAGTTTCAGCATCAAAACTTAAATTTGGTGCATTTTCAATAATTTCAGCAATGTACTTTATATCTTGATATGTCACTTTTGGACGACGCAAAATTTCTTTTAATGTAGTACCGCTCTTTAGACTTTCATTATATTTGTCAAGAATTTCCACGAGTCTTTCGTTGCTAGTTCCTAATTTTATATTTTCCAGTTTCTCCATAGTTTCTTTGACATTTTTTTTCTTTTCCTGCACAATGTCATAATATTTTTTATCCAAAAGTCCGATTTTATATGCCTTTTCAGAAAGCCTGATATCAGCATTGTCTTCACGTAAAATAAGGCGGAATTCGGATCTTGCTGTAAACATTCTATATGGCTCAAATAATTCTTTGTTTATCAAATCATCTATCATCGTTCCGATATAAGAGCTTTCTCTATCCAAAATAAACGGTTCTTCTCCTTTTATTTTAAGAGCTGCATTAATTCCAGCAATAATTCCTTGTGCAGCCGCTTCTTCATAACCGCTTGTACCATTAACTTGCCCAGCCAGATAAAGCCCTTTTTACTTTTCTTGTTTCAAGTGTGTAATCAAGTTCGCTTGGATCTACAATATCATATTCCACAGCATATCCATATCGCATTATATGGGCATTTTTCAAGTCCATTAATTGTATTTACAATTTTTTTGCTGTAAACTGGCAGGATAGCTTGTAGAAAGTCCGCTTATGTAAACTTCCGCTGTTTCAAAGCCTTCTGGCTCTAAAAATAAATGATGGCTGTCCTTGTCGTTGAATTTTACAACTTTATCTTCAATTGACGGGCAGTATCTTGGTCCTGTACTGCTTATGCTTCCGTTATACATTGGTGCTTTGTCTAAATTATCAAGTATTATTTTATGTGTTGTTTCGTTTGTTCTTGTTAAATAGCAAGATAATTGGGGTTTTTCTAAAATTTCGCTATTTGGAGTTCTCATTGAAAATTTTAATGGTACTCCTGTTATTCCAGGCTGCTCTTCGAGTTTTTCAAGATTTAACGTTCTAATATCTAGCCTTGGAGGAGTTCCTGTTTTAAATCTTCCCATTTTTAATCCTAATGACTTTAGTGAACTCGTCAAATCATCAGCAGATAATTCTCCCATTCTTCCGCCTTTTACACGTTTATCTCCAATATACAAAAGCCCTCTCAAAAATGTCCCTGTTGCAAGTACAACTGCTTTTGCAAAAAATTCCATTCCAGTTTTAGTTTTTATTCCTCTTACAACTTTTTCTATTCTTTTAGAACCTTTTTCATCAATTTCAACTTCATCAACAATCAATTCTGTAACAATATCCTGTACAATATCAAGATTTTCCTGATGTTCTATTGTTTTCTTCATTTCCCTTGCATAAATTTTTCTATCTGCCTGAGCCCTCAACGAACGAACTGCCGGCCCTTTTTTTGTATTTAAAATTCTCATCTGTACAAAACTTTTGTCCATATTTCGCCCAATTTCTCCACCTAAAGCATCAACTTCCTTAGCCAGATGACTTTTTGCAGGTCCTCCCACCGATGGATTGCAGGACATAACTCCTATATTATCAAGCGTTATCGTAAAAATTGCCGTTTTCAATCCTAATCTTGCCGATGCCAAAGCCGCTTCATTTCCCGCATGTCCAGCACCAACTACAATTACATCATAATTTCTCATTATATAATATGTAATTTTTTTATTTTTAAAATTACATTCTCCTTTCGATTTTAAGTATGTTTACATAATCCATTATATATTAATATTTTGTTTTTTTCAATGTGATATTTTTTTACAGATTTTTTTATAAACTCATTTTTTTCTTAACTTTCATTATAACAAAATTATCAGCAATATCTTCTTTTTTTATTTTTTTTCCTGTTGAAACTGTTGAATTAATAATTTTTCACGACTTTTTTTTCATTTCAATTTTTTTCAATTAATTCTGCTCGCTTTTCTTGTGCATTTTCTAAAAAAATATAGTTCAAAAATGATTTCTTGTTTCAAGAATTCTCTGAATTTTTATGTTTTTTTCAGCAAATAATTTTTAATTTAATGCTTAAAAATGAATTTTTTTCATCTGCTCTGGAATTTTTTTCCAAACCTATCTCTAATTTCATCAAGCAAACCAGTTAATTCACTATCTGTTTCCAGCATTGCAAAACGTTTATAGATATTTAGCCTTTCATCCTTTTCAATATACGTTTCAGGAATAAATCCTCTCTCATCCAGAATAATTTCCACATTTTCAATTTTTTCCACAAATTCGCCCTTTTGCCTACGAATTTCCTCATTTAACATTTTTATATACAAGTCATAGCCAAAAGTTTCAATTGTTCCATGCTGCTTATCTCCCAAAATCTCTCCAGCACCACGTATTTTCAAGTCTTCCATCGAAATTTGAAAACCGCCTGATTTTACCCCTTCCACTTTTAGCATACTTTCTTCCTTTTGCCGCCCCTGCTTTGTAATATTTCTTGTTTTTAATAAATAGCAGTATCCTTGCCTGTTGCTACGACCTACACGCCCTTTCAGCTGATACACCTGCGATAATCCTAGTCCAGTAAAGTTTTCAATCAAAATAGTATTGGCATTCCCTACATCAATTCCATTTTCAATAATTGTAGAAGCAATTAAAATATCAAACTGCCCATTTTCAAAACGTAGTAATTTATCTTTAATTTCCTTTGGCGGAAGCTGTCCGTTTATAAATTCGATTTTTACAAAGTCAGGCAGCATTTCCTTTAGTTCCTTCAATTTTTCCTTCATATTTTTTACATCATTATAAATATAAAAAACTTGCCCGTCACGTGACAATTCACGTAAAATTGCCATTTTTATTGTTTCCTCATCCCAATCTATAACTTCTGTTATAATGGGAAGCCGATTTGTCGGAGGCGTGTCAATTATGGAAATTTCACGGATTCCAAGCATCGCAAGATTTAAAGTACGTGGAATCGGAGTTGCAGTTAGTGTCAGCACATCCAGCTTTTCCCGCCGTGCCTTCAGTTTTTTTCCTTGGCTTTTTACACCAAATTTCTGCTCTTCATCAATAATCAGAAGCCCTAAATTGTTAAACTGAACATCATCGCTTAAAAATCCTGTGAGTTCCAATAACTAAGTCAATAATTCCGCTTTTTAAGTTCTTCAAAATTTCCTTTGACTTATTTTTTGTAAGTCTTGACAAATTCTCAATCGTAATCGGATAATTTTCAAATCTTCTCTTAAACCGTTCAAAATGCTGTTCTGCAAGTACTGTAGTCGGAGCCACCATAACAACCTGCTTTCCATTGTCAATTGCTTTAAATGCGGCTCTCATTGCAACTTCAGTTTTTCCCGTATCCAACATCTCCGCAGACAATCCTGTCCATTATTTGTGGACTTTCCATATCCTTTTTTTCACATCATTTATGGCATTTTTTTCTGATCTTCTGTTTCCTCAAATGGAAAATTCGCCTCAAAGTCCTCCTGCCACACAGTATCCTTCTGATATACAAAACCATTCTGGCTTTGCCTTCTTGCCTGTATTTTTAATAAGTTCCGCCGCAAATTTCTGAATATCCTCTTCAATTTTCTTCCTTTTTCCGTTTAAACCCACGTGTCCCCAGCCCTAAATAACTGCGGTTCTATATCATTTGATACATATTTTTTTCCAGCCTGTCCAGCTTTTTCCACAGGAATATACAGAATATCCTCATCGGCATACTTAATTTTTCAGGTAATCCCGCTCATCTATTGTCTGAATTCCCTTGTAAATTCCAACACCGTACTGAACGTGAATTACATAGTCGCCTTCGATTATTTGATTGACTTTCTTATATTTTACAGACTTTTATTTGTTTTTTTCTTCCGCTCATAAATATATCCATCAAGTTCCCTATCTGTCAGTACAAGAAAAATTATTTTTCATTATTTTTTTATTTTCATTAAAAAAATAAATCCTTCAAACAGTCTCATATTTTTTTCAATTTCAAGATTATTTTTCCTTTTCAGTTAAAAATTTTACCGTATTCAGCCAATTTTTCATAATTATTTGTAAAAAAATATAAACATTTTTCAACTTTTGATAATTTTTTTAAGCCTATTTTTTTATCTCTAAAAGTTTCAATCTGCTCCTGCGAAAAAAATTTTTTTAGTCTGTACAAAAAAATACTTTTCTTCTTCAGATTTTCATACCTTTTTCCGATAAATTTCCTCACGATTTCTATCCAGCAGTATAAATTCTTCCATTTTATAATCTAAAAGTTCTTCATTTTCAATAACAATCGTAATATCTTCCGCCTTTAATTCATCAATTAGCTCAATCAGCTCATAATTTTTTTCCAGAAAGTAAATTTCCAAAAAAATCTTAATTTCCTTTATTTTTTTCCACGGAAATTTGACTGTCAATATCAAAAAAACCTAATGCTTTCCAATTCATCCCCAAAAAAACTCCAATCTCACAGGATTTTTCCAAATCTGGCGGAAAAAAATGTCAAGAATATCCCCACGTCTGCTATACTGCCCTTTTTTTCTCAATCAAATACGAATTTTTCATATCCATTTTTCCACAAGAAAATCCAAAATTTGTGGAAAAACTGTATTCTTTTTCAATTTCAAATGAAAGAAACTTAACCTTTTTCAAAAAAACGTCTAAAGTAATCTGTAAATTTACAAATAAAATAAACTGCTCCTGATTTTTTTAAAAATATCTAGCAATCTTATATTTATTCCTGTAATATCTTCCTTATTTTTGTGAAATATTTTCAAAAAAATATCAATTATTTTTTTTATTATTTTTTTAAAAATTTTTTTCAAAAATACTTTCTTGATTTTTCAGACATTTTCATAATAATTTTCAAGCATTGAATAATAATTTTTCCAAATTTCTATTGGATGTGGAAATATAAATTATCTTTTTCTTTTTCCGAACATAATAAAAAAACCACGGAATTGCACCGCGGTAAAAAAATTATTTTCAGATTTTTAAAAATATCTTTTTTTCTTTATTTTTTTAATTTATTTAAAAAAACTTAAATTAAAGTTCATATAAACCCTTCCTATTTTTTTCTATCTGTTGTTATACAATCTCCATATTCCATAAACTATGTAAATATAAACAATATATGGCACAAATCCTAAAGTGTGCAAATATGAAACAGCAAAAAAACAAGCGCTATTATCAAAATTGCAAGACCAAGTCCTTGTATTATTTCAGCAAATGAAACTGTTTCAACTCCGAATACATTTGGTTTTATAAATTGTATTTATTGGTCTTGTAAAAAGGATTTAATATTAATACAGAATAGATAATCGCTTCTGCCTGGATTCCCATAAACCAGAATATAATTGTTGAAACTCCAGCAAGAAATCCAAAAAAATACCTTTCCAAAGCCATGCTGCGGAGTAGTAAAAGGTATCTGTCAATACAAAAAAACTCCCATAAAAAATCACTTCTCCAAGTGAAGTAGCCACATTAATATTTTTGATTTGAAGCAATGTAATATCCAAAGAAAAATTGTAACAAAAAAACGATACAGGTATATGCCATGTTATTTTTTTGATCTAAAAAAAGCAAATATATGGCTCCTAAAAACCATTGCAATTATCGAAAGTTCCCCAATTATCCCTCTATCTGTTAAAATTAAAGAGGGCAATGAAATACTTTCAGAAATATTTAAAACTTCAGGATTAGCCCACGCTGCAGAATTTGAAGCAAGTACAGCTGGAAAAAATGTCAATACAAACAACTTTCCTAAAATTACTGGATTAAATATTTTCTTTTCTGTTTCTCCATATATAACTTTCCCAAACAATGTTGCCATTGCCCCTGCAAATGCCGCTACATAAAAGCGGTGTAAATGGAGCAAGTGCCAGTCCTGTCAAAGCCCCTATTACTATTCCTGACAAATCCTTTAAAGTTTCTTTTTTTCTTTGTATTAATAATGAAAATATCACTTCTGCCAATTCTGATGCAACAACTGCCGACAATATTACCAAAATAGGCGTTACCTGGTAAACTAAAAAAATGCAGCAAGCAGCATTGGAATCAGGGATATTAAAATATCTATATTCGTTTTTTTGCTATATTTTCCTGCAATTCCCTTCTTTTTACTTCTAAACATATTAAAAATTTCACTACCTTTCCTTTTTATAGTTTGTTTTTTTCTAATTTAAGATCATTTTCTACTCTCTAAATATTTGATAATCTAACTTTTTTTGTTTCAACAAGGGGTCAAATCCCCTTGCCTTACAACACTTATCTTACTAAATAAATTTCCAAACAAGTTTAATATTAGATTTCATAAATTTTTATCCTTATTCTGAAGAACTTGAATCTCCGCCACCTGTTGAAGTTCCTCCAGAACTGCTGCTTCCGCCACTATTTCCTCCACTGGCTGGTTTTGCAGAAGAATCTTGAGATTTAACGTGAAGATTTATGCGATGATGATGAATTATTTTTTTCAAACGGCTATGTTTTTGGTTCCTTATAAAAGTTATACTGGTTACTTTTTTTATATTTTTTGCTTCCTTTTTTGCCGCTAGTCTTATTATTTGCATCAAGTGCATATTCTGGATTAACAGCCTTGTTTTGTGCTGAATTTGGGTTATTAGGCACTGCATTTTGCTGTGGTTGTTGTGGCTGCTGCTGTGTTGATTGTGGTTGTGGTTGTGCCGCCGCTGCTGGAGCAGGTTGTTGAACGGGCTGTGGTTGTGGTTGTGCCGGTTTTTGTTCAACTTTTTTATTTTCTTCTTTTTTTGCCACCTCTTTCTTATTGTCTGCTTTTACAGCCTTTTATTTTTTTCTTGCCAACTATACTTTTTCCAACTTCCTTTGTTCCATCTTCTAGTTTTTTTACTAGGCCCTTTGAATTTTTTGAATCCTGACTTCCAAATGCCACTAGCACAACTGACATTAAAAACAGGAAAATTCCTTTAATCTGTTTCATCTTTCGTCTCCTTATTCTAATAAATATTAGCTTTTACTATTAAAAATCGAAATTTTTTTATTATATAATGCTTTGTAAATTCCATTTTTTTATTTAACAATTCATTATGATTTCCAACTTCTTTTTATTTCACCCTTTTGTATCACTACTATTTTATTACTATTTTCGATTGTTGTCAACCTATGGGCGATAACAAATGTAGTTTTTTTCCATCCATAAGTTTTTTTCAAGCGCATCTTGAACTAGCTTTTTCAGACTCATTATCAAGGGCAGAAGTCGCTTCATCTAAAATTAATATTTGAGGATTTTTCTAAGATTGCACGTGCAATTGCAATCCGCTGCTTCTGTCCACCAGACAGACTTCACTCCACGCTCTCCAATTTCTGTATTATAACCATCAGAAAGATTTTCAATAAATTCGTGTGCATTTGCCTGTTTCGCTGCCTCCACAATTTCCTCAAAAAGTAGCATTTTGACGGCTATATTTTATATTGCTAAGTATAGTTCCAGAAAATAAAAAAACGTTTCTTGTGGCACAATTCCTATTGCTTTACGTAAACTCTTTATTTCATAATCTCTAATATCAATTCCATCAATTTTTAATGAACCGCCTGATACATCAAAAAACCTAGGTATCAGGTTTACAAGTGTCGATTTCCCTCCACCTGAATTTCCAACAAAGGCAATTGTTTCACCCTTTTTAACATCCAAATTAATATTTTTCAATATTTTTTCAGTACTGTCCTTATATTTAAAATCTACATTTTCAAAAGTTATATCTCTTGCAAAGTTTTCAAATTTTATGCAATCTTTCTTATTTACAATGGCGGTACTTCTTCTAAAAATTTCAGAAACTCTTGTAATAGAAGATATATTTGCACTTATGGAATTAAATCTTGTCATTGCACGTCTTGCAGGCGTATACATTGACGAAATTGCCCCTACTATCGTAATAAAATCTCCAGGTGTGAAATTTTTTGCCCTTAAAACTCGGTAACCGCTAAACATTAGCAGTAACGCTATAATTATATAATTCATAGCTTCCATTATTGAATTTGCTTTTGCATTATATCTGGCAGATTTCACAGCAATTTTTCTTTAAATTAATGTTTTTCTTTTTTTAAAAATCATTTATTTCATGCTTTTCTGTCGCAAATGCCCTAATAACTCTAATTCCAGATAATGTTTCCTGTAATTTGGAATTAAGGCTGTCCAATGCTTCTTGCCTTTGTTTTCCCGATCGTTTTAGTCTTTTGGCATATTTTCTTACTGTAACGATAAGAATAGGGGTAACAATCATAACACCCAAAGTTAGATCAAAAATCTATATAAAAAGGCTATCCCAAGGCAAAGTACTAATTTTATTACTTCAGGTATCATATTAAAAAAACTTCTAATATAATTGAATTTATATTGCTGGGATCTGTCATAGTACGTGTCATCATATCTCCTATTTTTTTCCCAGAAAAAAATATTCCATATCCAGAGTCTGTATTTTTATTATAAATATCGGTAACGATATCTTTATAAATAGAAGATGAAATTACTGTTGAAAAAAATTGTATTCCAGTACATAAGTATTGCACCAATTGCTGCAAGCATTATCATTGCACCTGCCGCATATAATATATCTTTTTCGCTTTTTTTCCTGAAATTCCTTTGTCAAATAACCTTTTTTTATTAATGCTATTGGAGCCGAGGAAACAAGCGATGACATTGTTGCAAGCAAAAATATTAAGGATAATTAATATATAATATTTTTTTATGTATTTTTTTCAGTTTTAAAAATTTCTCCAAAAATCTAATTTTTACTATTTTCATAAATTTACCTTTCATTTTTTTATTTTTTTGTATTTCTTATTTTTCTATGTTTCCAAATTGGGCAAGCAGTTTTGGGTGTACCTTTGTTCCAAAAAAATCTATTTTTTTCTAGCATTTTTAATATCCCACACAGCAGTAGAATAAATTGTTGCAACCGTATCAAAAATATACTCCCATATATTCAAATATCTGAAAAGGTATTTTACTTGTAAATATTTCCATTTCCGAAATTCATCTTTATATGTAAAAATCCCCTTGGATGCAATTTAAACAACATATCGCTTTCATTGTAATTTTTTTAAATATTTTTTTATATAACTCAACTGTTTCTTCATGTGTAAGAGATTCATCTTCCTCTAGCGGCTGACTTAAAAAAACAACTTTTTTTATTTCTTTCATTTTTGTTCTCTCCTAATGCTTTTTTTGAATATTTTTTTCTATAAATTGCTGTAGATCCATCAGTCAATTCCTTCTTAAATTCATCAAAAATTCTCAAAAATCATCTCCGCTCACACGATAAATCCAGTCTTTATTAAAGTCTTTTAAGGAATTTACGCCCTTTCTAGTTGTTATAAAAAAATATCCACTCCCAATTTTTTTATATCGTCTCTATTGCCTTTTATATCGATGTCCCCAAGGATAAGCCAGACAATCTGGAATTTTTTTCCCAATTTTTTTCACTAATAATTTTTTTATTTTCCAAAAATTTCAAATTTCACAGTTTCTTTTAAATTGTTCTTCACTAATTTTTATCAAAAAAACTCATCTTTTCTTTCTTTAAATAATTTATTCAAAAAAATTTCTTTTTTTCTTTTTCAGACATATTATTCTCTTGAGGTTCCACAATATTTCTATACTTTTTCCACAAAAATCCTTTTTTTAGCCTTATAGCTAGGAATAGAAATCTTGCTTCGCAATTTAAACACAGGAAGTCCATTTAACTTTCCAGCATCCCTTTTTTTCATCATAATTTCCATCAAAAAAACAGGCTATAGACTTTCTCTTTTTAAAAATATGGCGAACTTTCCTCATCATAAAAAAACCCAGAACATCAATATTCTTTATTGTCAGCTGATGCGAATGTGTATGAAGTGAAAAATCAACTAGTCCGCTTTCATACATTTCCCTAATTTCAGCCCAGTTTAAATAAGCATCATCCTTTTTCAATAAACTTTGTATTCAAAAAAATATTGTAGCCTTCATATTATATTTTTTTAAAAATTGGAAAAAGCCAAAGTATAATTATTTTTTTATATCCATCATCAAAAGTTATAAGTATCGAATTTTTTTCGGCAACTTATAATCTAATCCCTTCAATTCCTCCATTTTAAAAAGTCTTTTTATCCTTTATCCACTTTATATGCTCTTCAAATTCATCCACAAAAAAATTCCGCCTTTTTCCCTTTTTCACTGTCAACACTGTGATACATAAGGCATAAAACAAAAATTTTTTTCCTAGTTTTATTATATACAATAAATGCCAAAAAAACAGCAAAAATTATTATCAAAAAAATAAATATATCATCTTTCCCTCCCTTCAAGTTATAACTACCTCTTAGCTTTCAAAAATTTTTTTGCTCTAATTTTTTTAATCAACCTATCAATCTTAAAAATTCAGAACTGTATTTTTTTCTCCTGTTGCTAAAAATGCACATGCCTTTTTATTCCCAATATGAGTCACATAAGGCTCCTTAAAAAAATACCGCTTTAAATCCACGTTCCTTATAAAAAAATCCGACAAAACTTCCTCGTATCGCTGATTTTTCCAATTTCTCGTGAAGCCCGAACAAATCCATATCTTTTTTTCTTCTCAAGGCTGGATTGTAAGTAAATATTTCTCCTTTTTACATTGTAGTAATTCTCCCTTTTTTTTGAAACATAATCTTCGTCATAAAAAAATCTTCCTTAAAAATCTTCCTTTGAACGAAGCCCGACAACTAAAAATTTTTTTCATCCTCCTCCATCACTTCCATTGACTTTTCAATAAATCCGCTTTTAAGAAATTTCCAGTCATCTTCACAATGGAAAATATATTCAGTATCAATTTCACGATAAGCCTTGTCAATTGATTTTAGCTGCCCTAACCGTGTTTCATTTACTATCAGCCTAAACTCTTGATTTTTACCATCATATTTTGAAATCAGCCTTTCCAGTTTTTTCCCTTCTGTACTGTCTTCTGTTATTATTATTTTCTTAATCGGATAAGTATTACATTCAAAAAAGCTGTCAAGCGTTTCTTCCAGCAAATCAAATCTCCCGCAGCTAGTTATTACCAGCGTTACTTCCTTCATATCTATCAAGCCCCTTCTTAGCCATTGTTTTTCTGCTTTTTATAGCCTCCACCAAATATTCATCATTTTTCTTCAGCCTGCTTCTGTCATTTTCATTATGATACAGATGACAAGTCAATGCCTCAAATTTTAATTTTTTCTTTTTACATCCAATATTAAATAGCCTTACAGCAAGTTCACTATCTTCCCTTCCCCAACCTTCTATTTCCTCCTCAAATCCGTTCACTTTAATTAGATCCTCCTTGAAAAAAAGGACATATTGCAAGACCTTATTCCACGTAAATTTCTATCTACTTTTGTAAATATTTTTAGAAAGAATTTTTACTTCTTATCATATTTATATTATTCTTTATACCTTTGCTAAAAAAATATTTATTCTTTTTGCCTTCCATTATCTTCTTTGCCGCAACTGCCGAAGTTATAACTCTTGATCCTTGAATGAAGCAGCCTTTTTTCATATTTTTTATATGATCTTCAACAAAATGCCTATTTAATACTAAATCACCATCTATTATTATTATATAATTTCCAGATGCCTTGCTTATCGCCCTGTTTCTTGACATTCCAGCCCGAAATCCCTTGTCTTCCTGCCAAGAATGAATAATATTGCTTTGCGGACGGCTTTTCCTGAAATCTCTTTACAAGATCTCATTGTTTCCTGCTTTGAGCCGTCATCGGCAACTATTATTTCCTTTGGAGCGACAGTCTGATCTAACACGCTATTCAGACACACTTCCAGAGCTTTCGGCCAATTGTAGGTAGTAATAACGAGAGAAGTGTCATTTCCCAAATTATTATAATATTCTTCACGTAATTTTGTATATTTTGTCATTGTGTAGATGGAACTGTATTTGGCAAGCAGGTAGCCTTCATATCCATCCATAAATCCAAGTTTGCAAAAATATACATTCTAAAAAAATCTGAACATCATTTTTGAATATATTTTTTTATAAAGTTCGGATTTTTTTCCCATTTTTTTATATTCTTTTTGCACTTTGTGAAGTATACCTGTTTAATTTTTTTCAAGAAATTCCTCAATGCTGTCGTAAGTATAATGAATTATCATTTCCTTTATTTTTTTATTTTACTGTCAGTCTGATATTGTTCATGAACTTCACGGCTGCTTATTTTTTTACTTTTTCCATTTTTTTCCACAGCCTGATTACATAATCATCCCATCCGCCAAATTTTATTTCCCTTTTTAAATGCAATATTTCTCAATTTTATTTTATAAACATCGCTTGATGGGTTTTCACTATTTATAATTGTTTTTTTATTTTTTTCCTTTAGCTGCGTTGATATTACTTCATCAGCATCTATTAATAAAAATCCATTTGCCTTTACATTTTTTTCCAGGACAGAATTTTTTTGCGGACCGTATCCCTTCCATTTTTTTCCACAAAAACCTTTTGCTCCCTTTGAAAGTGCAATTTCCACAGTCCTGTCTGTACTTTCACTATCAACGATTATTATTTCATCAGCAATTTCCCTCACAGAATCCAAAGTTTTTTTCCAATCCTGTTCTCCTCATTAAAAGTTATTATTCCTACAGATAGTTTCATAAGCCCTTCTCCCATTTCATATTTTTATAGTCATTTGTAAAAGTATAAGAACACAATATTTTTTTATGCTTGACTTTCTTAGTCTTCGCCGCTCTCTGACAAGGCCTATAAATACCGCTTTTTAATTCATTTACTTTTTGCAATCGCCTGCACATTTTATTAGATATTTACAAAAACCTGAAAAAAATTCTACATATCTTTTATAATTTAATTTATCAAATACTTTTTTTCAAAAATCCACATCATTGATACGTTTTTTTCAGTATAGTCAATTAATATATTGCCTTCTTCTTTTTATCCGCCATTTATTCTTATTAATTTTCAGTCCATAAAAAGCCATTATTTTTTTTATTCAGCCCTTCAGCAATATGCAAGATGGCAGTATCCAGCGATACCACCAAATCACTATTTTTTTAATTATAGATATTGAATCAAGTACCGTTCTGGACTTTTCAAAAAAATAAAATATTTTTTTATTATCTGTCTTTTTCAAGTATATCATAAATTGTTTCCCTGTCATTTGGAGAATCCAGAATTATAATCCTATGATCCCTATACATTTCACTTAGCCTTCTTATTATAACTAAGGCAACTTCCTCATTTATTTTTTTCTTCCTCTAGAGGCCCCAAAAAAAGTTTAATGCAATTATTTTCCCGCTAACATTGTTTTTCATCTAAAAAAATTTTTTTACATTTCTTTCTGAATCTTTGGAAACTGGAACATCATAAAGTTTCGTATCCTTTATTTCAATATTCACTTTCTTCATCATCCGCTTATAAATTTCAATCATTTTTTTAAAGTGTTATTCTGTCTTACATTCTTATTATATATTTTATAGCCGTCTTTATTATATCCAACATTAACTTTGGCATTTACCCTGTTTATAAGATAAACCTGCTTATACTTCAAACCTTCCGTCGAATCAAGCAATACATCATAATTATTTTTTTCAGTATTCGTGCAATTTTTTTCTCCATTCAAAAAAATTTTTTTCTGTCAAATATATAATATTCATCTATATTCTTATTTAATTTCAGTAAATCTTCTAAAGATTTGTCAGAAACAACATCTATTTTTTTATATTAGGATAATATTTTTTTATTTCTCTAAAGATAAATGAACTTATTATATAATCTCCTATTTTTTTCCATCTGTCCTTAAAAAAATAAAAATCCTGTTTATTTTTTTGATGGATCTAAATCTGCATCTTTTTTTTCTCTTATCAAATATCCTGCTTAATATTTCATTTTTTTATCAACTAATTTATCCCTATATGGTCTATAAAAATTTCCAGTTTATTTTACTCATTAAATTCTCATTCCTTATGTAAATATTATTTTATCTACGTTAATTCAAGGATAACGTATAATTCTAATTCTCCTTTGTTTCTTTTTATTTCATCTATCTTGCCGTTTAGCCATCTTATCGGCTCTGATAACGAAAAACCATAAGTCTGGTTATGATTCCCCTGCATTTTTTTGAAATTACCTGCAAAGTCTGTCAGCTGTTGTTTTAGGTGACCATCTGCATAAGTTATATTTATCATTTGCATAAAAAAAGCTCAGCAAAAGGCTTATCCAAAGAAGAAGCAACGTGAATTGCGCCGCCATCAACTCCAATTGCTAAATCACTGCAAAGTGCAAATAAAAACAAAAATCCCTGATGCTAAATTCCCTAGATAAAGAAATGTCCAGATCTTTTATTTATATTATTCATTAACTTTCTATAATATTCTTCACTTCCAGCAGTTTTTTTCCCATAATAATTTTTTTACATTTTTTTCATCTTTTCATCTTCGATATTATTTAATAATTCAGCCACTTCTTCAGGTTTCATTTCTCTGTCGCTTCCTTGTGGAACAAGTAAAATTTTTTTACTTTTTTTGAGTTTTTTTTCAGAATCAGATTCCCAAAAATTTTTTTCCATTTTATCAATATCTTTCTTTAAAAGTTCAATATGCGGCTTTTTCACCTTCTATTTTTAAAAATATTTAGAAAAATTCAGAACCTATTAAATAATCTATAATATGGGTTTCAACAGGTGGAGTACAGTCAAAAATCATAATTTTTTTCACATTTTTTTCTATTATAATAATGCCCCTCGTCACTTTCTCCGAAAATCATTGTGATTTTTGGACTTAACACTTTCTTCCAAATCATCCGCTTTGTATTTTCCTTACTTAAAAAATCAAGTAATACATCCCATTTTTTATGATTTTTAAGTACATCATTCCGCTTCACGATATTATCTATTATTTTTTCATTCTCATTGCATAATTTGGCAAATTCCATATTTCTGCTTGTCACTACTAACCCTAATTTAACATTACGATACATTTTTTTTAACTGTCTTGCATAGCAAAAAGACATTAGAGTATCTCCGATGGAATCCTTAGGATTTATAAGTATTGATTTCACATTTTTTTAAGTTAATATTTTTTTATGTCTTTTTTTAGCACCAAATAGCCATATTATTATTTTTAGATTTTATTCCATTAACTATACTCATCATGTACCCTTTCTTTACATTATTCTAAATAAATTTATTTATATTACTTTTTAAAAAATTTGTATTTTCTATTAATTTCTTTAGTTTTGCTTTTATTACTTTCCATTGAAAAAAATCATCAGCTCGAATTAATGATATTTTCTTATAATTTTCATATTTTTTTCATTATTATTTATTAATTCGTAAACTTTTTTTCCACAAATATGTCTTTTATCATTTAACGGAATAAGTTCACCATATTCACTATTCCCCCCCAATATATCCTTTGGGCCCGTAGGGCAGTCATAGGCCACAACAGGCGTTCCAAAAGCAAGGCTTTCCAGCAGTACAGTCGGCAATCCTTCATATTTTGCAGTATGTACAAATAATTTTGCATTTTTAAAAAATGGATATGGATTTTCAATTTGTCCAAGCAAGATCACATCATTTTCCAGATTATATTCCTTAATTTTCTGCTTAATCAATTCTACTTTTTCCCCGCTTCCAATAAAATAAAGTTTCTCCTTTATTCCTCGTTGCTTTAATTTATAATAAATGTCAACAAGATGTTCAGGCTGCTTCTGCTGTGTCAGGCGTGACACCTGTAAAAAATAATTCTCTTTTAAATATTTTTCATAGTCAGGATTTACATTCTCTGCCTTTTCTCTAATTATTTTAAGATTTATTGGATTATAGACTAATTCCACTTTTAGTTTTATCCATTCCTAAAATATCCACAAACTCATTTCTCATTGTATCACATATTGCCAGTATTTTATCATATTTTTTTTATATTGTTTTTTTTATATTTTTTTCTATTTTGTCTGCACTTATCTGTTCTCCAAAAAGTAAGTGAAAAAAATGAATCCAGGCAAATACAGGAATTGCTATGTCAAAAATCTTTATATTTCAACAAATTTGAAGAATAATCTATAACAACATCATAGTTTTTTTCTTTTTATTCTCTTTTCCACTTTTTTTAAATACGTTGTTTTTTTGCCCGTAACCTAAAAAAATTTCCTTAACAATTTTGCTTTTTTTCCGTCATAATTTTTTTAAATAGAAATTCATAATTCACCTTTTTCTGGAATTTCATTTTCAAATAAATTATTTTTTTCCATGATTCCAAGTTATAAGCAAATCAACATCATAATTCAGTTCAACCAAATTTTTTTAAAAACATTAAGTAAAACTCTCTCTTCTCCTCCCATGCTCAAATGACCATGTAATACCAGTACTTTCATATTTTTTTCATCCTTTTTTTATTTTTTTCCAAGTCTATTTTTATTTCATACATTTTTTTCAAAATATTCAAAAAAAGTTCCATCTTTTTTTTCTTTTTACTATTTTCTATTTTAAAAGACAATTTATGAATACTTGATTTTTTTGTTATTTCTTGTAATTTATCTTCAGAATATTTATCAAACCACACTCTAAACATTTCATGTGGAAAAAGTATCAGATACAATTTGACACTGCTCTTTTTATAATAATTTTTCTATCAATTCGTTATAAAGTATCTGCAAAAATAAAAATAATTTGGAACTGAATCGTTGTTTTTCCCAAAAAAATCATTAGCATATCTAATAACGTATTAATTACTTTGTTATTTTTTTATGTGAGAAAAATAACACTGCTTAACATTCTTACCTTCGATTTTTTTACTCCAAGAAAAAAATAAATTGAATCATAATCTTCCCATTCTTTTTTTGTTTTCCAAATTTTTCATCCCTTTGAAATAAAAAAATAATCCATTTCAAAAATATTTTTTTCAGACAAATAATCTGTCAAAAAGTATTGTCTCATCCATCCATACACCACCATAATTACTCAGCAATGCAAGCCTTAATATATCTGAAAAAGTGAGCATATCCCATTCTTTTTATCATTTAATTTTTTTCCAAAATATATTCTGGAATATCAAGATATTCCTTCATACTTTCATTATCCAGACGAATTACAGTATAATCCCTGCCATATTTCTCCATAGATTTATAGCAAATTTTTACAACGCTAGGTAATTTTTTTCATAATCCCAGCCTTGCCCCCAAAATTGCCATATTATGTTCTTATCTGCCAATGTCTTTTTTTGGCTTAACTTTTTTTCCCATAACTTTATTTTTCAAAGTAATCCTTTAAAAATATTATCCCAATCCTTTTGCAATTGTTTTTTTGATTCAAAAGATACACATTACTTTGTAATTTGTCATATATTTTTTTGGCAATAATTCTTTATACACATATTTATAGGGCTTTTTTTATTTAATTTTTTTCGTTAAGTTTGTAAATTTTGCTGTTAGAAAAATTTATATTTCTCCATTTTCACGCTCCTGTTATTTATATAGTAAAAACTACTTTGATTAATTCGATCTCACCAATTGAAAATTCAAACATAATATTTAAACTAAAAAAATAGTAGAACATCATTTTTTTCATTTTCAAAAATTTAAAGTCTTCTGATTTTTTTATATTTCTGTACAAATAGTCAATAAAAAAATATTAGTACAGTTAAAGTTATTACTAAATGCTTATCATTCAAATTGTCATCTGTCATCCCTTGAATTATCCAGGCTATAAAAAGAAACTTTAGTACCTATTTCAAATGCAGTTATTTTTTTGTATTCCTATCATATTTATAAAAAAATTTATCTTAAATAATTTTTATTAATAAATTTATAATTATCAAAAATAAAAAAACACAAAGCCTAAAAATTCCAAAAATCCAGTAAATATTGCAGATATGAATTATGTGAGTTTACATAATGCTGAGTCCGCAATTTATTTCCAGTAAGAAAATATTTATATACATAATCGCTAACTCCTATTTTTTTATAATAATCCAAATTAAATTTTTTTCTTTCCTCAGCTCTCCAGCCATATAGCGGTTTCTGTTTAAAAAGCTTCTGCTCCAGTTTTTCCAGAAAAATTACTCTTAAATTACTCGATGGATCATTTTTATATTTAACTATGTATTGTATTCTATTCGAGATTGAAACTGGCAATGCAAAGTAGCCTGTAAAAGCACATTAGAACAGCGGCTAATACATATCTTTTTTTCTTTTTTTATACATAATATACAAAAATTGTAGGAAGTAAAGAAATATAAACCATTTTTGATCTATTTACAATAACTATGAATAAAACTAGAATTGACATTATAGCCAAATAAATCTTTATCATTTTATTTTTTTATTATCTTCATTCTTGTAAAATAATAAAAAAAGACATCAAATATAAAAGTATTATACACATAATATTTGCAAAAATCCTGAACAGTTAAAAATAGCAGTAACTCTCGGATATTCAAACCCTACAGGATGTGCCCATTCATTATAATTTTTTTATAAAAATTAATAATTGCTAAAATTAAGATTATTGTTCCACCAAATAAAAAAATGACTTTAAAAAAATTAAAAAAATTCTTTTTATTGTCATTTATAAAAATATGCTAACGGAAAAATTAAATATCTTAAGTTATAATTATCTAACCGTGATCCTATTCCGCCGTCAAATGCCGCTATTATAAACGACATAGCTACAAACACGACTAATAATACTGAAAAATTTTTACATCTATTTTAGAAAAAAATCCTTCCGATTCTTTTTTTAAAAAAACATTGAAACTGCAAATGTCAATAACAATAACGGAATTACAACATTATTCTCAAACTTTTCAGATAAAAAAATAAAAGAAACTCCAGTTAACAGACAAAAAAATAAACCCCACCTTATTTATAATTAAATTTATTTTTTTCGTTATTCATATTTACTCCTTTTTTTACAATCATTTACAAAAAGCCTAAAAAAATTCCATAAAAATACGACCTTTGTTTTTTTCCGCTCTCTTGCAAGGTATTTATCCCTGCTTTTTATAGTTTTTTTAAATATGATTTATAATTTCTTCATAGACTCTTTCTATGCTAATCTCAGGTATCCCCTATAATAATCCTTCCTATACTCATGCTGGTGTACTGGAATTTTTTTACAATATTATTCTCATAAAACTCATTATCCTCAATAACATTACTTTTTTTCCTTCCAAGGAAAAAAATCCCAATGAACGTTTCCCAGGTCCAAAAAAATCCCAATTACAAAGGGCTTTTTCAAATCCGCTCGCAATATGAATTGGAGAACTGTCATTCCCTACAACAACATCAGCCCTTGAAATCAAGGCCCCAAATTCAACAAGGTTAATTTCTCCACGAAAATCAATAACATTTTTTTATCATTTTCAAAAATTTAGGGGCAGTTCCTTTTTCAGACTTTTTGAACCAGTTATTCCAATAAAAATAATTTTTATTTTTTTCTTCAATTTTTTTCAATAACTAAACGATATTTTTTTCTATAGGCCACATCTTTTTCAGGTCTTTGGCTTCCAGGAGCGATTAATATTAACTTTTGCCCTTCATTTCCAAAAATATTCATTATTTTTCCAAAAATTCTGTCAATTTTTGCAAAAATCCTCCTTTGCAGGATAAATTCTAATCGGAATTTTTTTCCCCTTTGTATTCCACCAAATCAAGCAATCTTTCCACTTCATGCTTTTTTTCATGTCATAATGAACTTTCTTATTTAGCAAAAAAATGAGCCTGTCGCCACATCAAATCCAGCAATATTCGGAATTTTTTTGCCAGTTTTGCAAGCAATATTGACTTTATAAATCTATGTGGTATTACTGCATAATCATATTTTTTTGCTTCAAGATTTTTTTAATACTCTCAAAAAAATCCCTTTATTCCCTTTATCTTTTTCCCTTTTTTTATCATAAAGAATTATTTCATTCAAATTGGGATTATTGCTTATAACGCTCTTATTTGCCGGCAATGTCAAATAATCAATCTCTGATTTTTGGATACATTTCCTTCAGTCTTTGAATCAATGGCGTAGACAAGACAATATCTCCAATAAATGCCGTATGTATTACCAATATTTTTCATTTTTTTCTCCTTAATCTGTATACAGAGTTATTATATCACATTTAGTGTCTTTTTTTATAATAGTTATTTTTTTACATTTTAGATTAACTTGTGCTAAATTTCTTTTAAAAAAATAACAAAAAGACATAAACTTTACGATTAAATTCACTAAGTTATGTCCTTACCAATATTTTTGGAATAAAAACTAAAAAAATAATTCAAATTATTTCAATACTTTTTGACTCGAATTTTTTTTCCACCATAATATAACATATATTTCTTATCTTGCAATGCTCCAGGATTTACAAATATTATACCATTTTTTTCTGCAAAGTATTCTTTGTGTGTATGTCCAAAAACACAAATTTCAGCCTTTTCCAAATGTGCCTTTTTCTCTAGTTCTTCAAGTGTCCGTTTCACATTATACAAGTGTCCATGTGTAAGAAATACCTTTTTCCCCATCAAGTCAAATATTCTCGTATCTCTGGACTCATAATCATCCATATCAGTATTCCCCTTTACAATAGCAAAAAAAGTACATCCCTATAAACTAATGACATATCAATTGCATCGGTGCTGTGATCTCCTGCAAAAATTACGATTTCTGGATTTTCCAGCTCCATCATCTGCTGAAAATAATCAAGTCTTCTGTGACTATCCGAACAAATTAATACTTTCATTAAATCTCCTCTCTCCATCTTTTAATTTTTCCCTACTGAAAAATTTTTTTATTATATACTCAAACCTCTTTAAAAACCAAACTGCCAAAAACTAGACAACCTAAAAAAATTTTTCAAAAAAATTAGTTGCCATTTCAATCTAAACTTTTATAAACAGTTTTATCATCTTATTAGAGTGAACTACTCTCCCTTTTTTAGAAGCAGGGAACTTCTTGGGAAGTATCTGCGCATGACTAGCCAAATATATTTACCAAAGGCTCTTCGGACAGTTCCTGCCCTGTTTTTTTGTTTCTTACTTAACAATAAAATTACTTTTGAAATTATTTTTGAATGTTACAATTATTTTTTTCTCAAAAAAATAAATATTTATATAATTTGATATTTAATTTTATAATCTTCTAAATAAATTTGCTATATTTTTTTAATTTTATACTAATTTTTTTATCTGCTTTTTTTGTATATGTTCAATCATAGATTTTTTTAATAAAGTTGCATTTATTATAATCTAAAAATAGTTTATTACTAATATTATTTTTTTATTATATTTTCCTTTTATATAAAAAAATAAAAAAATATTATTTAATTGTTCCAGTTAAAAAAATCAAAAAAAGAGGAAGAGCATATTTTAAAAATTTAGGAATACCCAAACAGATTTATTACAAACTGTTTGAGTAATATCCATTATTATTTGTGATTAATTTTTCTAAACAATGAAAAATCGGTTTTTGAAGATTTTTCAAGTATTCTAACTCAAGTTTACCAGTAATTCTTTCAACCATTACTGTATACCGTAAATCTCCCATTAAAAACTAAATCATAATTTTTGAGATTCATTCATAATTGTCTTAAATGTATCTCCTTTTTTTGTGAATGAGATTATAGTTTTTCTCCAAATCTTTGAGCTTAGGCTGTTTTCATCATCTTCTTCAACATTTACACGTAATACGTTCATCTTTTTGCTCACCAAATATGTAGAAAAAAAGTAAATAGCGTCTTATTGGCATTATAAGCCCCGTCATCAAGCAGTACTAAATTATCCAGTCTGAAATTTTTCCACATTTGGTAAAAATAATTAATGGCTTGAATATGCTTCTTAAAAATTTCCTTTAATACAGGAGTTACTTTTTCATTTTTTTACAAGCACAAGCAAATCATATTTTTTTCAATTCTTCCAGGATAATTTCAGAAGTTTCTCCATCCTTTGTGTAAAAATTTGAAATATCAGCTGTCATTTTTTCCTTTATTTTTTTTACAGTTTTTTCTTCCAGTTCCCTATATTCCTTAAAGGCATAATTTGCTCCGATATTTAGCCCCATACCTTCAATGCTCACAGGAAAAACTTCGTATTTTAAGACATCCTTGATGTAAATAACATCAATTTCAACATCATATTTTTTTCTTAAAAAAATTCCCGCAAAAATTAACCAACGGCTGTATTTCATTTTCTGCTGTAACTAAAAAAATAATGCTTTTTTTGTAACATTTTAACCACTTCCTTATTATGATAATTTTTATTTAACCTATTTTTTTCTTCACTAAAGTCAGGAGCTTCTGTAATTTTTTTACAACAGAGGCAATTTTTTTCATTATTTCTAACTTTCATTATTCTGACACCTGTTGCCGAACGACTTTTGCACAGTAATATCATTAATGCTTGTTCTAATTAACGTACCTTCTGAAGTAATAAGCATAATTTCATCATTTTTCCCTTACGATTTTTTTACATCTACAATTTTTCCAGTTTTATCATTCAGTTTTGCATTGATGAGCCCTTTTCCGCCTCTTGACTGAAGTCTGTATTCAGAAAGTTTTGTTCGTTTTCCATAACCTTCTTCAGTTATTGTAAGGAATCTCATTTTATCGTCATCCATTTCAGAATTAATAATTGCAGGCTCAATAACTTTATCCTTATCACGTAATGTAATTCCCCTTACTCCAACTGCTGATGTTCCCATGCTTCTTACATCTTTTTCAGAGAATTTGATGGCAATACCATTTCTAGTTGCCGCAAAGATTTCATCTTCTCCGCTTCCGCTTGTAAGTCCAATAAACATAACTTCATCATCATCATTTAATCTGATTGCCCGTTTTCCAGCCTTCATAATATTACTAAACAATGTCAGTTCAGATTTTTTAACAACTCCATTTCGTGTTACAAAGAATAAATTTCTATTCTTTTCAAATTCACGAACTTTTATTATAGTGCTAACTTTCTCATCATTGTCTAAATTTATAATATTTCCAATAAGTTTTCCACGAGCCTGTTTTCCAGTTTCAGGAATTTCATAAACTTTTATGCTGAATACCTTTCCTTTCGTTGTAAAGATAAGCAATGTATCAAGAGCCTTGGCAATATACATATCCTTTACAACATCATCTTCCACTGTATTTGTAGCATTTACTCCAATTCCGCCACGCTTTTTGAGAACGGTAAGTATCAATTGCCACACGTTTTTACATAACCTTTTTTTCTGTAAGCGTTACAACAACTTCCTCATCCTTAATCAAATCTTCAATGCTAATTTCAGGCTCTTGCATTTCTAATTTCAGTTCTACGTTCATCCCCAAAAATCTTCCTTTTAACTTAAGTGCTTCCTCTTTAATTATACCATATTTTTTTGAATCGTCAGACAAAAATTCCCATTAATTTTTTTCAATTAATTGCATAAGTTCATTATATTCCTGATTAATCTTATCTCTTTCAAGCCCAGTAAGTCTTTGCAATCTCATATCCAAAATAGCCTTTGCCTGAATTTCTGAAAATTCAAATTTATCAATTAATTCAGCCCGTGCAACATTTTGCATCTTTAGAAGCACGTATAATTCTAATTACTTCCTCAATATTATCAAGAGCAATTTTAAATCCTTCCAAAAATATGAGCCCTATTTCTAGCTTTTTCAGGCTCAAATTCAGTTCTTCTCGTAATTACTTCAAATCTATGCTCCAAATATTTTTTTGCAAAACCTGCTTTTAAATTCAATACTCTTGGTGCATTATCCACAAGCGCAAGCATAATTACACCAAATGTATTTTTGCAAATCGGTAAATTTATAAAAGGCTGTTTAAGATTAATTCACTTTCCTCACCTTTTTTCAGCTCAATTACAATTCTAATACCATCCCTGTCAGTTTCATCCCGTAAATCAGATATTCCTGTTAATTTCTTCTGTTTTACCAAATCTGCAATTTTTTCAATAAGCCTAGATTTATTCACTTGATACGGCAATTCTGTCACAACAATCGATTCTTTCCCAGTTTTTGAAGTTTCAATTTCCACACGTCCTGCGACTCTTAATTTTCCACGTCCAGTTTTATACGCATCATAAATTCCCTGTTTCCCGTTAATTATACCACCAGTTGGAAAATCTGGCCCTTTTATATAACCAATCAGTTCATCAATTGAAATTTCAGGATTATCAATTAATGCAACAATTCCATCAACTACTTCCTCTAAATTATGTGGCGGAATATTTGTAGCCATTCCCACTGCAATCCCATTTGCTCCATTTAGTAACAAATTAGGCAATTTAGCAGGCAATACAACTGGCTCATCCAGACTTTCATCAAAGTTCTTTCTATAGTCAATCGTATCCTTTCCAATATCCGCAAGCAGCTCTTCAGTAATTTTAGCCATTCTAGCCTCCGTATACCGCATTGCCGCCGCTTCATCCCCATCAATTGAACCAAAGTTTCCATGTCCATCAATAAGTTCATATCTCATATTAAAATCCTGAGCCATTCTAACCATCGCACCATAAACCGAAGAATCCCCATGCGGATGGTATTTCCCCAATACATCCCCGACAATTCTTGCCGATTTTTTAAATGGAGTTTTATGACTCATCCCCATTTCACTCATGGAAAACAAAATTCTTCTATGTACAGGCTTTAATCCGTCTCTTACATCTGGCAAAGCACGGCTTACAATTACACTCATCGAATAATCCAAATAAGCAGCCTTTATCTCATCCTCAATGTAAACATTCGCCTCATTCGACAAATCTGTTGCTTTAGGCATTCCTTCCACAACTATTTCCCTATCATCATTCTCATCCATTTCCGTTATTTCATCTTCTCTTTCCTCGTCATCTCTAAAATCGTCTGACATTACTTCACCTCCACATTGGCTTTATATGAAAAAAATTAAAAAAATTATCTTCATATTTCTTTATATATTGATCCAATTTATCTTTGTTTATCTTTATTTTTTTATTTCTCTTTTCACCTGTTGGTTGCTTACCTTGTTCAAAAATCTTGCAAAAGATCATTCATATTAATTTCATTTATTTCTATTATTCTCATTTTTTTCAAATTTTACAGAATGTTTCATTCGACTTTTTATATGATATTTTTTTCCTCCTGCTTCATATTTTTTTGACCTATCAATTCCATTCTCTTAATAGCCATTTCACTATTTTTTTATCTATATCTTTTATAGTTTCATGCTCATAAATTATATACCATAATTTCCCATATTTCTTTATTGCTTCTAGAACATTTCGCTTATCATTCCCCAAAAATTTCTTTTTTTGACTTATATCACTTGACTTCAAATCACCATAAAAAAATTATCTTTTTTTAAAAAAATAAATCAAAAATCAACTTTATTTATCTTCACATCTCCTACATACATCACAATATTCTGACACTTTTTCATTGCCTATAAAACTACTAAATCTATATTCTAAAAAACCATCCTGCCCATTCTGCCTGCCTCCAGCCATACCATTTATTTTCTTTCATTTCTTTTATAGACTTCATCAGCCTTTTAATCCATTTAGAAAAATTGAAATTCTTTATTAAATCTATTAAAAAAATTTTTTTGGAACAGTATTCTCTTCTAAATTATTTTTCTATATAATCTTTAAAGTTTTTTTCCCAGTAATAGTTATTATTGTATTATCTCTAGCATCTGTTTTTTTATAAAACAAGGATTTATCATCGCTTGATACAAGTCATTCAAATAAACATGGGCTGAACTATTGTTCATCTCTTTATCAATATAATCTTCAATTCTAAATTCCACAAAAAAATTATATTTTTTTCATAGTGATACAACCCTATTAAATGAATTTTTTTATATTATCCTTATCTTTATTTTCTCTATAAAAATCTTTATACCAAGTTTTCAACTGTAATCTTTTTTTAAAAAAGAAGGATGCGGATTGCTTAACCAAGTTACAGAAGTCTGTTAAAAAAATAATGTTTTATATTATTATTTTTTTATAAAAAAATAAATATTTTTTTATTTTCATATTTTTTTCAATACCACAATTTTTCCCAACCAAATATTTTTTTCATATATCTTTAAAAATTTCACTTAGATTTTTTTATTGGCTGGTCATAATCATATACAACTTTCATATCTGTAGTTATTTGCTGACTTTTTTTATTTTGTTTTTTATCCATGCCCTTCCTCTCAAATTTCTATCATTTAGTCTGAATAAACAGTTGGCTTGCTAAAAATTCTACACAATTAACATTTACTGCATTTCCAAATTGTTTATAAGTCTTGAAAATCATTTTCATTGATTATAAAATTCTCTGGAAAAACTTTTGCAATCTTGCCGCTTCTCTAGGAGTAAGTCTTCTCTTGTATTTTCCTATGATCGGTATCTGCACCATAGCAACTAATGCAGGAAACGAGGTGGGCCGTTTTACTCTTACTCCTGATGGCCTTATTTGAATATAGCCATCCCATATAGTTTCTATATCTTTTCCTGCCTGCCATTCCAATTTTTCAGTATTTGTAAATTCTTCTAAATTATTCCACTTTTTTTAACCAAATTTGTCTATAAATTTTTTTATTTTCAATATACAATTTTTCTATTTTTTTCAAACAAAAATTTTTTTCCATTTAGGCAAATCATCTAAACTTTTTTTATTTCTAAATTCCTGAGCCCAAACTGGAAATCCTATTACTTTTAAATTGATCCCTTTATAAAACTCATCCCAGCAATCCAATAATTTTTTTCTCATGCTCGCTTATTTTATATTTTTTTCTAGAACATTTTTTTATCAAATATTTTAGACTCATATGCATTTAGTACTTCCTTATTTCCTTCTGGAATTTCAAATTTCAATTCTTTTTTTCATAAAAAAATCCTTATTTACTCCTAAAATATAAATTCTTTCTCTTAATTGAGGTATTCCCAATTGATGTGGCGACATTATTATTTCCTTAAAAATTATATCCAAATTCCCTTAAAGTCTCTTTTATTATCTTCCAAGTATTGCCTTTATCATGTGAAATTAAATTTCTCACATTTTCCAGTATGATATACTTAGGTTTTTTTACTTTCCAAAAATTCTAACAATTTCAAAAAAAGTGTCCCTTTTACTTGATCTTTAAATCCTTCCTGTTTCCCCGCTTTTGAAAAAAAGTTTGACAAGGAAATCCTGCACAAAGAACATCATGTTCAGGAATATCATTTATATCTATTTTTTTTATATCTCCTGCTGATTTAATATGATAATTTTTTTCATACGTTTCTATTGCATATTCATCTATTTCTGATGACAGCACACATTTTTCCACCCAAATTTCTAATTGCCTGATGAAATCCACCTATTCCTGAAAAATAAATCAATAAATTTAAATTGTTGTTCATTTTTTTCATTTTTTTAACCCTACCTTTTTTTATTTCTTTATCTAAAAATCTAAATATCCAAATTCCTTACGTAATTTGCATTATCTTCGATAAATTTCCTTCTAGGTTCAACCTTATCCCCCATCAGAATATTAAACATCTTATCCGCATAAGATGCATCTTCCATCGACACTTTTAACAATGTTCTCACTTCTGGATCAAGTGTAGTTTCCCAAAGTTGTTCTGGGTTCATTTCTCCTAGCCCTTTGTAACGTTGAATTGTATATTTTCTTCCATCTTTTTCCAAAACTTTTGTCACTTGCTTTAGCTGGTCATCTGAATAGGCATATCTAATCGCCTTTCCAGCCTGAATTTTGTATAAAGGCGGCTGTGCAATATAAATATAGCCTTCGTTAATTAATTCTCTTAAATGTCTGTAAAAGAATGTCAGCATTAATGTTCGGATGTGAGCCCCATCAACATCGGCATCTGTCATAATTACGATTTTATGGTATCTTAATTTCTTTATATCCATATCATCGCCAAATCCAGCTCCAAAGGCTGTAATCATCGCACGAATTTCTGCATTTTCCAGAGCCTTGTGCACTCCTGATTTTTCCACATTTAATATTTTCCCACGAAGCGGCAATATCGCCTGAAACCTTCTGTCTCTTCCCTGTTTTGCAGAACCTCCCGCAGAATTTCCTTCGACTATGAAAATTTCTGACTCAGCCGGATCCTTTGAGGAGCAGTCTGCCAATTTTCCAGGCAGCGATCCAACTTCCAGCGTATTCTTTCTTAATACAAGTTCTCTTGCCTTTTTCGCAGCTTCTCTTGCTCTTTTAGACATTACCATTTTTTCAATGATTTTTTCAGCTGCCTTTGGATGATCCTCCAAATAAAATTTTAAATTTCCTCCAACAATATTTGATACAATTCCTGTTACTTCACTGTTTCCAAGTTTTGTCTTTGTTTGCCCTTCAAATTGCGGCTCAGGTATTTTTACGCTTATTACGCAGACTAGCCCTTCCCTTACATCTGTTCCTTGAAATGTTCCATTTTTATCCTTAATCAGGTTCATCTGCTTTGCAACATCATTAATAGTTCTTGTAAGCGCTGTTCTAAAACCGCTGACATGAGTTCCGCCTTCATGTGTATTTATATTATTCACAAACGAATAGACATTTTCCCTTTGAGAAGTTGTATAATTCATAGCGATTTCCACTTCCACAAATTTTGCGCTTCGGTGTTTTTTTCACAGTATTTCCGTTTTTCATCCACAGTTTCCACTTCTTTAGACTTTCCCTCAATCTGCATTTTATCAGCCATATAAATTACATCATCAATAATTTTTTCATCATCAATAATTTCATTTAAAAAGTCCTTTATTCCACCTTCAAACAAAAATTCTTCAGTTTTTATATCATCAGCATTTCTTTCATCAGCCAGCTCAATTTTTAAGTCCTTATTCAAATATGCCAATTCCTTCAAACGTGATTCCAGCACGGAATAATCATAAACTGTTGTTTCAAAAATTTCATCATCAGCCTTAAATCTAATTACAGTTCCATGTTCATTCTCGTCAGCTGTGCCTATTTCCTCCACAGGCGTTGCTGGCACACCCCGTCTATATGTTTGTCGAAAAACTTTTCCATCACGCGTGACGGTCGCCTCAAGCCACTCTGACAAGGCATTTACAACAGATACTCCTACTCCATGAAGTCCACCTGACACTTTGTAGTTGTCGTTGTCAAATTTTCCACCAGCATGCAATACTGTAAGTACAACTTCCAATGTTGATTTTCCTGTTTTATGCATTCCCACAGGAATTCCACGTCCATTATCAGTTACTTCGATTATATTTCCTTCCAATATTTTCACAGTAATCTTATCACAAACTCCAGCAAGCGCCTCATCCACACTGTTATCCACAATTTCCCACACAAGATGATGAAGCCCACGTGACGAAGTCGACCCAATATACATTCCAGGACGCTTCCTAACCGCTTCCAGCCCTTCCAGAACCGTAATAGCTTCTGCTCCATAATTATTAGCCATTATTTACTCCCTCCATTTTATACCAAACTTTATATCTTCTTTTATTTCAAATTACTCTAAACTTTGCTTATGAAAAGCAAAAAAATAGCATCTATCCGTTGCAATAACAAAAGCAATTTTTAAACTTCTTGCCAAATAATGACATGATTCAAAAATTCACAAAAAAACTTATTGTTCAAACAAGAAATCGCCTTATTTCCCAACACAAAAAAATTCCCAAATACGTGATCTAAAAATATCCTCAGATGATATTTCCCCAGTAATTTCGAAAAGTGAATCTAATGCTTCCTTTAAATCCACAGAAATCAAATCCATAGGAAGCCCCATATCTATCGTTTCAAAAAAATATTTTTTTTATCGCATCCTTTGTCTTTTTCAAGTGCTGTTTTTATGACGAATATTTGTAATTATCAATTTTTTTCTGATGAGTTTTCCACATCTTCTTCCACAATATACGAATAAATTTTTTTCCCTGCATATCTTCAATTCCAATATTGTCCTTTGCTGATATTTCAACAATATTTTTCCAGATTATGTCCTTCAAGATTAATTTTTTTATTTAAATCAATCTTATTCAATAATACTATAACTTTCTTTTTTTATTTTTCTTTAATCTGATTTATAACTTCTATATCTTCATTTTCAAAGGCTCCTTTGAAGCATCCAGCACAAGCAGCACCAAATCAGCCTTCCCAATAAACTGCTTAGACTTTTCCACACCAATATTTTCTACAATGTCATCAGTTTTTCTGATTCCAGCCGTATCCACCAGAACTAACGGAACTCCCTTTATATTAATTATTTCCTCAATAACATCCCGTGTTGTCCCTGCAACATGTGTTACAATCGCTCTTTCCTCGTGAAGCAGAGCATTCAGCAATGTAGATTTTCCCACATTAGGTTTTCCCACAATAACCGTTTTTATCCCTCTTTTATTTTTTTCCCCGTATCATAAGAATCAATCAGACGATTTGCCTCTTCATAGACTTTTTCCAAATTATTTCTCAATTCAGCCGGCAATGGATCATCAATCCCTTCCTCAGGATAATCCAGCACAACATTCACATGAGCCGTAATATCAAGCAATGCCTTTTTAAACTGGTTCACTTTATCTCGTAAATCCCCTCTTAACTGATCCAGCGATAAAGACACGCTTTTTTCCGTCTTCCCTTGAATTATATCCATAACCGCCTCAGCCTGCGATAAATCTATTCGCCCATTCATAAATGCCCTTTTTGTAAATTCACCGCTTTCAGCATGTCTTGCCCCATTTCTCAACACAAGCTCAAGCACCTTTTCTGAAATAAGTGTTCCACCATGGCAATTTATTTCCACAATATCTTCACAAGTGTAGCTTTTTGGAGCTTTTAGCCTAACAGCCATTACTTCATCTACTGTTTTTTCTCCATCCTTGATAAATCCGTAATTTAATTTATAAAAACCCAAATTAGCATTTGGGTTCTTTTTAACAAATATTTTGTCCAGTATTTCAAATGATTTATCTCCAGATATTCTTATTATGGCAATTCCACCTTCACCTTTTGGAGTGGAAATAGCCGCAATTGTATCAAATAACATCTTAAACCTCTATTTCTAAAAATCATTTTTTTCTAATTTTTTTCATCCAGCTTTTTTTAATAATCAAATATCTTTTTGGATCTTCTCCTACACTTTCAGTTTTCAATCCCTTCATAAATGAAATTTCTTCATGAATGATTCTACGTTCGTGTGAGGCCATAGGATTTAATTTTTATCGCATTCCCAGTCGATAAAAACAGACTTTTCCCTTTTCTTTCTAGCCAAATCCCGTAATGAATGTTCACGTTTTTTTCCTTATAGTTGTTAGAATCAACAGAAATTTTTAAATGCTTAAATTTTTTTAGTTGTGCTTATTAGATATTCCAAACTGTTCAAGGCACTCCCCTTTTTCTCCAATTAAAAAAATCTCATATCCTTTCCATCAAGAACAACTAAATATTTTCCATTATTTTCCTTCTTAACATTCACAATTTTCACATCCAGCCTTACACTCACAATAAATTCCTTAAAAAACCTCTAATCTTATCTATATTCGTATCAGAGTAGACTTTTCTTGACTAGTTTTTTTCCATCATTTTCAAAAATTTTCATTTTTATAGTTCTTCTTGGTATTGCTATTTCGATTATTTTCCTTTTGTAAATCATAATTTCTTGTTTCTTTTTTTTACAATTTTATTTTTCGCTTTGCACTTTTTGATTCTTGTGTTTTTTTATTTCACTATTAGCCTTTAACTCAGACTTTTTTTAACAATTTCAATTTCATATTCGCCTTTTTATATTTACAAATAATATTTTTTTAGGATACTTTAAAAACTTTTTACCTGATAAGTTTCATCTTCCTTCAGTGTCAAGGAACGGCTTATCATATTTTTAAGTTCTTCCTCATTTTGAGCTTTTAATATTATCTTTTCCATCATCACTTCTTCCTTTCAAAATGAAATACTGCTGAACTAATGATAAAGCCCCTGAAACTAAATAATATAACGTTACTCCTGATGGCATTTTATAAAATATAAATAACATCATAAGAGGCATCATATACAGCATTGTCTGCATTTGCTGGCTAGATTCCTGTCCACTTGTTGCACTTGTCATTATTTTCTGTTGAATATAAGTAACACCAACATTTAAAATTGGCAACAGATTAAATGCAAAGTTTCCTATCATAAACAGTCTATCAGGCTGTTTTAATGTAAACCATAAAAATTTTGCATCTGCTGGAATGGCATTTCCGCTAAAAGCCCAGTATAATGCCACAAATACAGGCATTTGAATTAATAATGGCAGACATCCTCCTAGTGGATTTACTCCGCTTTCCCTATAAAGTTCAGCTGTTTTTTGCTGATATTCTTGTGGATTGTCTTTATATTTTTCTTTTATTTTCTCAAGTTCAGGCTGTAATTCCCTCATTTTTTTCATTGACTTTTCCTGTTTCAATGTCAAAGGGAATATAATTATTCTCATTAAAACTGTAACAATTATTATTGCTATCCCATAATTTCCTACAACACCGTATATCGCATTCAAAAATATGTACGACAAAAATCGACTAGTGCTTGTATTTTTAAACATGTATAATTTCCTCCATTTTTTTATAATAAAAATTTCACTTGCCTTTTTGCGTGAAACTTTTTTTAATTTTTTTAAACTTTTTTTCTTTTTTTATTTTAACGGATCATATCCACCCTTATGAAAAAGGATGACATTTTAACAACCTTTTTACTGTCAGGTAAGTCCCCTTTACTGCTCCATATTTTGTAATTGCCTGTCGTGAATATTCCGAACAAGTTGGATAAAAATCTGCATCTTCTCCCTAAATAAGGTGAAATGCCCTTTTGATAAATTTTTTTATCATAAATAATAATATTTTTTTATCATTTTATCACCTTGATGATATCCTTTTTCTATATCCTTATACTTTAAATTTTTTTAAATTATCCTTCAAAATAGATTTGCCGACAAATACATAATCAGTATTCTCTTTAAATTTATCCTTATGTATTCTCACAAATTCCTAAAAATTCTTCTTATTCTATTTCTTTGAACTGCATTTCCAGTTTTTTTGCTGGCTACAAAGCCAAATCGCTGTTTATTATTTTCTCTTATAAAAAAATAATAGCATACTTTGTATGCATTTTTTTGATTTGTTATATATTAATGAAAAAAATCCTTTGATTTCTTTATTTTGTTAATAGACATATTTCTCTTCTTTAGATTTTTAAGATAAACGAGAGCTTAATAGATATTCAAAAATCTTTAAATTCAGACAAATTTCAAGAAATCTTTATTATATAAAAAAAGTCTCTCCTATTTGTTTAGATTAATGCTTTTTAAAAAAACCCAGTGTTGAATTTAACATCGGGTTATGCTGATAATTTAGCTCTTCCTTTAGCTCTTCTTCTCTTTTAAAAACATTTCTTCCGCTTTTTATTTTGCATTCTTTTTCTAAATCCATGATCTTTTTTTCTTTTTTTCTTTTATTTGGTTGATATGTTCTTTTTAGTCATTTCTTATCCTTTCTTTCGTGTTTTTTTAAAAAGTTATTGTCTTTTTGTAAATATTATATACAATATTCAAAAAAAGTCAAGTTTTAAGCCGTTTATATTTAAATTTCAATTTATATTGTATTTATAATTATTTTTTTATGTATTGTTGAAAAAAATTATATTTGATTTATCTGGTAATAATAGATTTTTGATCTTAAAAAAATACTAATAAATTTAATATAGTATCATTGAATAGTATAAATACACAATTGAAATTGTATATTGTAAATTTATAAAGTAAAAAGCGTTTTTTTAATATTATTAAATTTGCTTGGAAATCGTATATAATTTAGAATTTGATAAAAATAAATGTTTAAAAATAAGGGATCTTGATTCTTTGTGTAAAAAGTATATAAGTTTACTGTTTTTTTAATAGTTAATTTGTTTGAAAAATGAAAAAAAGTTATTTATATAGAATTTTTTTATTTTATAGCAGTTTCATATTTTTAATGTTTCTTAACAGCATTTTCAGTTTTCCACATTCCTATAATAACTAATATAATATATATTAATATATATATTATTATTATGCATTGTGGAAATGTGGGAATACTCGATGAATAAAGGGATTGCCAGCGGATAACCTGTGGAAAAACTTTTTGCCGATTTTGTGGAAAAACTTTTTTTCCACAATGTTATCCACATAGTTATCAACATAGGATGTGGAAAAACTAAATCAATTGTGGAAAACCTATGGAAAGTGCTTAAAAAAATGGGAATATAATATTTTGTGGAAAAAGTATTTAAAAAAAGTGAAATTATTGTGATAAATAAAGGTTTTGTTAGTATTTTTCCCTATGTGGAAAAGTATGTGGAAAAACTTTTTTTCAAAAATCTTGATTATTTATTTTATATATGTTATAGTTAAATCAAATTAGAGGTTACACGATAGTAATTTTTACTATAAATTAATAATAAAAAGAAGGGAAATAGCAGATGGATGTCGTGAAATTGTGGGAAAAAAAGTGAAAAAAACTATGAAAAGGAAGATTAGCGAAGGAGAATTTGAGCTTTTTGAGAATGTAAAGGCAGAAAAAAATAGAAGATAACATATTTACGCTTACCTGTAATTCTAAACTGATAAAGGAAAGTGTGGAAAAGTATAGAAGCCAGATGGAAGAAATTGTGGAAATTGTGACTGATGAGGAAATTACAATGAAGTTTGAAGTAAAAAAACAGGATGTAATGCTGTATCAGAATGAAGTACACAGACTTCCAAAGGAAACAAGGGAAAAAGCCCAATTCACACAGGATTAAATCCTAGACATCGGCTTGATAATTTTTGTAGTTGGGGAAAAACAGCAGGCTGGCATATAATGCGTGTCTTGCAGTTGTGAAAAATCCGACTGTTTACAACCCGCTTTTCATCTTTGGAAGTTCAGGGCTCGGAAAAACCCATCTTATGCAGGCTGTGGGAAATGCAATCTTGGAAAAAGGATCCGACAAAACGGGTTTATTATTCCACTTCAGAAGAATTTGCAAATGAGTTTTTTTCAAAGTTTTTAAACAGTGGACGGATTCAGCATTTTTCGGGACACCTTTCGTGCTTTAGATGTGCTTCTTCTGGATGACATACAGTTTTTTTGAAAAAGGTCTTTGGACGTGGAGAAGGAACTGTGGAAGAGGAGTTTTTTTCCACACTTTTAACAAAGTCTGCAGGAACTAGGAAAGCAGATAATAATGATAAGCGACAAGTCGCCAAAGGAGATAAAAAAATCTGTCAAAAACGTCTGGAATCGAGATTTTTTTGTCAGGCTTAACTGTGGAAATACAAAGCCCTGGCTATGAAACTCGCATGATGATTTTAAAAAAATATGGCAGAAGCACAGGGAATTGAGATAGATGAAAGCATTTTTAGAATATATTTCAGACTCCTTGAATACAAAATGTAAGAGAACTGGAAGGAACGCTTACAAACCTTAATGCAAGGGCAAAACTGCTGAATGAGCAAATAACATTGGAATTAGTGCAGGAAATGCTTATGCACAACGTAAAGCGGAAGCAATCTAAAATGACAGCCCAAAAAAAGTAATAGAAATGATTTCTGCACATTATAGTATCAGTGTAGCCGATATGAAATCTAAAAAAACGCCAGAAAAAAATAGTTGAAACAAGACAAATTGCAATGTATCTCTTAAAAAAACAACGATGATCTTGATCTCAAGCTTTTAACTGCAATTGGCGGGCTTTTTGGTGGAAAAAGACCACAGCACGGTTATAAGCAGTATTAGAAAAAAATTGATAAGAAAAATAAAAAGAAGATATTGTATTTAAGAAGGAAATTGACACGCTAAACAAGAAAAATATTCAAGGTGTAAAAGATTGTGGAAAGCATGTGGAAAACTTTGTGGAAAAACTCGTATTAAAAAAATCTGGAGTTTTCCACTGTGGAAAAAGTTTTTCGACAATCTAAATTTTTATAAATATTTATTATCAATATAATTATATTCTGATTAATTAAAAAAATAAATTTTATCATTGTGGAAAAAGTAAAAATTAGTTATCCACAGTATGTTGGAAAGTTTTCCACAATTTTTTTGTGGAAAAAAAGATTGTTAAAAATTTACGATTAATACTATGATTGTGGAAAAAGTAAAATATAATTGTGTAAAAACTGAAATTTAGTTATCCACATTGTTAAAAAAAGTTTTCCACATTTGTGGATAAATCAGTTTTAGTTAATATTAAATTAAATATAAATTGATAAAAAAATTATATAAATAAAAAAATTTAAAAAGTTTTTCCACATATATAAAATTTATATCCACAATGCAATGTGGAAAAAGTAAATAGTTAAAAAAAGTTAGTAAAAAAATGGAGATAAACTGCAATTGTGGAAAAGATGTGGAAAAAAATTGTGGAAAAAAAGTTTTCCACAAAAAAATGAGTTTTCCACAGAGAAATTAAGCATTAATTTTATTAATGATTGAAGGGAAAAATAAAAAAATATAAGGAGAAGAGAAAATGAGAAAAAAATAGATGATGAAATTGAAGAAATTGCGATAAATACTGAGTTTATAAAAATTGGATCACTTTGTTAAAGTGGGCGAATCTTACAGGTTCTGGAGTGGAAGCGAAAAATGTTTATTCAAAATGGTGAAGTGAAAGTAAATGATGTTGTGGAAACAAGACGTGGAAAAAAAATTTATGATGGGGATATTGTGGAATTTGCTGGGGAAAAGATAGCAGTGAGAAAAAAATAGAAATAATTTTTTGAGATTTAGTGTAGTATGAAGGGGAAGAAATATCAATGTATTTGGATCAGATTAGTTTTTAATAACTTTCGTTGCCTTGTGGATGGAAAGTTGAAGTTTGACAGGTATTTTAATTTAATATATGGGAGAAATGGACAGGGAAAGACATCACTTATTGAGGCTGTCTATTTTTTTGGCTACGGGGAAAAAGTCTTTTAGGACTAAGAAGGTAAAGGAGATTCGCAAGTATAATTTGAACAGGTTAATTGTATTTGGGAAATATCAGCATAAGGATTTCTCGGAAAAATGTTATTGCTATTGATGTAAATGAGGATAGAAGGGATTTTTATATTGACAGGGAAAAAAATAAATATATAAATTATGTGGGACTTTTGAATATTATCTCATTTATTCCTGAAGATATTGAGTTTAATTGTGGGAAATCCTAGGGGTTAGGAGAAGTTTTTTTAACTATGAAATTTCGCAGGCAAAAAGGGAATATCTGCAGTCGATTGTAAATTTTGAGAAAAATATTGAAGGTGCGAAATAAACTTATAAAGGAAAAAGACTGAGAGGAAATTTATAAAAATTTATAATGAAAAAAATTTATTGAGGAAGGGCTGAATATTGTTTTTAAATCGGCGGGAATTTATAAAAAAATTATCAATTTTGCTAAATCTAAATTATAGAAAAATTATTTGATGAAAAATTCGGAACTTAAATTAAAAATACGACTGTTTTCTTGGAGATGTGGAAAAAGAAAACCAGGGAAGAGTTGAAGGGGAATTTTGAGTTAATGTGTAAAAGAAAAAAGTGAAAGGGAAAAAAATTTTTTTAGGGTATAGTTTGCTTGGACCGCAAAAAGGATGATTTTATTTTTTTGAATTAAATGGGAAAAAAATGCAAAGGCATATTCTTCTCAGGGAGAAAAAAATCTATAATTTTTTTCGCTGAAAATATCAGAAATTGATATTTTAATAAAAAGAAAAAAATGAGTATCCGATCTTTATTATGGATGACATTGCTTCGTATTTTTGATGAAGTGAGAAAAAAAGAGCATTTTTAAATTATTTTTTTGAATAAAAAAATTCAATGTTTTATAACTTCAACAGAGGATTTGGGGATAGAAGGGAAAAAAATTCATTGTGGAAAGGGGAAAAAGTTACAGCAGAATAATTTTTTATGGTTTTTGCTGTATTTTTGGATAGTTTGATTGACAATTATATAATTTTACGATTGCAGTTAGATAATAATATAAAAAAATTTGGTTTATTAATAGATTTAAAAATAAAAAAATAAATAAAAAGGGTTGAAAAAAATGGAAGGAATTAGAGAATTAAAAAAAGTTTGGCATTAGAGGCGATTGAGAAAAAAAGTTCACTTTTGAAAAAAATGAGAAATATATTTTTTTGAAAAATTAAAAAGAAACTGGAAGCAGATCGTGAATGGTCCGATTGGTGAAAAAAACTAATCCAAAGGGGCTGTTTAATAAAAAAATTTAGTTGTAGTTATTAATGACAATGTTATTTATCATACGACAATAATGTGCGCAGAAGTCATAAGGGAAAAAAATAAATACTTTCCTGAATGGAGAATTTTTTTGGAAAGCATAGAGTTTATGAAAAATAAATTATAAGGTAAAAACGTGATTTGCTGGATGAACTTATTGAAAAATGAGGAAAAATAGAGGGACAATTCGAGCTGGAGAAATTCCGAGGGGAAATATTGGAAAAAAAGAAAAATAAATGTTGAATCAGAAAAATAAAAATTACTGAAAAAAATAAAGGATATTGTACTTTCTCCAGAGGAAATTAAGGAAATTCATAGAAATATTGATAAAATTGATAAAAAAAGTATGAAGATATTGCTAGAAGTTTGGAAAAAAAGTTGCAATAAAATTGAAAAAGAGAAAAAAATATTTGAAAAAGTATTGGGTATGTTGAATGTGAGAAATGTAAAATTCTGTTTTTGCAGGAAAGCAATGAAAAAAATTGTGTTTTTGAGTGCAGAATGAATGAGAAAAAAATTGGAAATTTCAGAAAATATCAAATTTAATAAAAAGATAATCCGTATATATCTGAAAAAAACAGGCAGTTAAAAATAGCGAATACAGATAAATCCACATACTATAAGGCACGGGATATTTTTGGCACAGCAGACTTATAACGATATGCTTTATTATTGTGTGGAAAAAAATAAGGAAATTTCTGTAAATGGAGATTATGAGTTTGAAATTCGGAGCGAATCACGAGAAGATGTGGAAAAAAATTTATAAAAAAATTATGTGGATTATAAAATTGGAAGTGATAATGAGGAGGTCTTTAAGATTGAAAGGAAGGCGGTTTTGAGAAGGTTGAAAAAGGGATGTCAGGTTTAGGCTTGAAAAATAGCAGGAGGTATTGATTTTATTTTTGCCATTTTATCGAAAAAAATTACAATTATTTCAAAAAAATATGTTAAAAATAATATATCTTATGTTATTTTTTTTATTTGATAGGATTTAGTATTAACTATTTGATTCAAAAAGAAGAAAGAGAGTAAAAAAATAAATAATGAAAAAAATATTTTTTTGATAGTTGGAATAATGTTGGGAATTAATGGATTTTCAAGTGAAAAATATTTATAACAATGCAAAGATGAAGCAGTCTGTAATTGCTGCAACATATACTTATCCAGATGGGAAAAATTTGTTTTGGGATGATATTTTGGCACTTGGGAAGGATAAAATTCCATATGTGCTGATAAATCCAGATAACGGGGCAGGGAAAAAGATTGAAATGAATTACGTGACTCAAATCAAGAAAAAAACAAGGAAGTCTGGGATAAAAAAACATTGCTTATATTTCTACAAATTATCAGAAAAAGAAATATTGAGAAAGTGAAAGATGAAGTTGACAGATATTTGGAGTTTTATGGCAAGGATAATATAAATGGATTCTTTTTTGATGAAATTGCTTCGGATACTTTGAAGCAGGTAAATTATCTGAAGGAAATTTTTGATTACGTAAAAGGGAAGTCTAGGAGTAATCTTGTAATTGCTAATCCAGGAGCACCGATTACTGATGCAATTTCGCCTTATGCGGATATTTTTGTGACAAGCGAAGCAAGTGCAAATGTTTATATTAATAAGTTTGAGAAGCCAAAATCTGATTTTGAAAAAAATAAGGTGAATGCAAAACATATCTGGCATATTGTGCATAGCGCTAATCCTAAGGAATATGCAAGAATTATAAGATTATCAAGAGAGAGAAATGCAGGGTGGCTTATGATAACCGATGATGTTATGCCAAATCCTTATGATAGGGAGCCATCTAAATTTGTGGAAATGGTAAATATGATTAATAAGTAATTTTATTATTATCATTGGATTTGTTAAAAGTAACCTGAAATAAAGGAATTGATCTTGAAAAAAATGCTGTATTAACTGGGTTTTTATAGATTTTTTTGTAAATTACAGAAGAATTTAAATATAAATGGAGAAAAAAATGTATATTAAAAGAATTATTGAAGGAAGCGGATAAGTCGATGGAAAAATTACAAGTATGACGATGCGCTTGTGTATTTGAAGTCGGTGCTTGAAATTGATGAGAGCAACTATTCGGCGCTTATGACACTTTCCAAAAATTTATACAGATTTTGGGATGTTTGAGGAAGCGAAGGAGTATGCTGAAAAAAATTGTATAAAAAAAGTATCCTGAGAGCAAGGATACGCTTTTTACGTTGGGATTTGTTTATCAGTCGCTCGGGAGACTGAAAAAAAGGCGATTTCGCTTTTATAAAAAAATTTTTTTAGATATAGAAAAAAATTATTTTGTGTATCTTAATATGGGAATGTCCTATGCTTTGTTGAAGTATTATAGAAAGGCAATTGAAAAATATTAATATTGCGATAGAAATGGAGCCTGAAAGTTCGGAAGCGTATGTTGAAAAAGGGAGATTGCCTTACAATGATGGGAAAAATATGATGAGGCGATTTCTGAATATGAAAAAAATTGTTAAATTCTAAATTTAATGAAGTGGAGGAATTTTTCACTTTATGCACGAATGGGCGATACAATGGCTTATGCGAATAATATAAAGGAAGTTATAAAAATATTATAATATTGCCATAAATTGTGAAAATGTGGAAGATTACGTGTTTGAAGATTATTTTTGAGATATTATTTAGAGCGGAGCAATATGAGGAAATAAGGCTATTGCTTTTTAAACTATGAAAATGCGACGAATGAAAATAAGGAACTTTCACGAATAAAAAAATGCTGAATTTGCAGGGAAGATTTTTTTGTGAAAAATTGCAGATTATGAAAATGCACAGAAAGTTTGTGATAAAATGATAATTTTAGAGCCTGAAAAATTTTAGGCATTATGTGAATTTGGCTTATGTTCTGGAATTACAGCATAAATATGACGAGGCGCTTGAATGTGTGGATAAGTTGGGAAAAAAATTATGGAAGATAAGGAATTTTCAAAGGAATTGAAAAAAAGAATAAGGAAAAAAATAAGAGAAAAATTTGAAAGGGAAAGCAAGAAAAAAATTCTGAAAAAGTAAAGAAATTTAAAAAAATAAAAAAATTATGGGGATTTTAAATGGAAGAAAAAAATATGAAGTTAATAGGAAATATGATGAAAAAAATACTGGTAAATGTATTGAAAAAAATTTTGATAAAAGCTGGGGAATATGTTGTAGAACCTGGGAGAAATGAGATAAAAAGATTTGAAATAGATTTTGAAAAATAATTTGGAAAAACGTGAATTTAAAAAAAGAAAAAAACATAATAAAAATTGATGATTTAAAAAAAGAAAAAAATGATAAATGTAAAAAAATTTAAGAGAAAGGATTTTATTACAAATTTTTTTCTATAAATTTAAAGGTTCAAAGGCAAAAACGTTCTTATGAGTATGCAAAAAAATTATTGGAATATAAAAATAAAGACGCCAGAGCCGATTGCTTATTTTGATGATTTTGTGAATGGAAAATAATAAAAAATAGTTATTATATAAGTGAAGAGCTGAAATATGATTTTACCTGCAGGGAAGTTTTCTGGCCTGAGGATATTGAGGAGGAAAAGGCTAAGCAAGGGGAAAATTACAAAATAAGTGAAGAAATGGAAAGAATGTTTGCAAAAGTTGAAAAAAATCGTGAAAAAATAATAAAGCAGTTTGCAAGATTTTCATTTAATTTGCATGAAAATGGAGTGGAATTTGAGGATTATTCGCCTGAAATGTGCTAATTAAGGATAAAAAGCGGGAATTATGAATTTTATCTTGTGGATTTGAATAGAATGAAGTTTAATGTGAAACTTAATTTAAATAGAAGAATGAAAAATGTTTCAAGAATGATGGAAAATGAAAAAATAGCAAAAATTTTTGCTGATGAATATGCGAAGTGTTATAAACAGCGGGAAGAGACAGTTTTTAGATTTTTGAGATATTATATTAGAAAAACATAAGAGATATGTTGATTTTATGGATATTACACGTCCATTTAGAAATATTTTTAAAAGAAAAAAATAAGAGTAAATTGAAAGGAAAATAAAAAATGAAAAATTATGATGTAATTGTTGTTGGAGCGGGACATGCTGGAGTGGAAGCTGCACTTGCTGCTGCTAGATACGGGCTGAAAACAGCATTGTTTACAATATATCTTGATAATATTGCGATGATGTCGTGCAATCCCTCGGTTGGAGGGCCTGGAAAAAGCCATCTGGTATCGGAACTTGGAATGTTAGGCGGAGAAATGGCTAGACATATTGACAATTATAATTTGCAGCTGAAAAATTTGAATCATACGAAGGGGCTGGCTTCACGAATTACTAGAGCACAAGCTGATAAATACTGGTATAGAATTAAAATGAGGGAAATTATTGAAAAGCAGGAAAACTTGGAATTAGTTCAAGGGATTGTTGTGGATTTGATTGTGGAAGATAAGAAGGTTATGGGAGTGGAAGATAATCTTGGGATTAGATATGGGGCAAAGGCGGTTGTCTTGTGCACTGGAACTTTTTTAGGCGGAGAATATGTTATGGGGGATGTAAAGTATTCTTCAGGACGGCAAGGAGAGCCTGCAAGCGTGGATTTGCCAGATAGGCTTGCAGAATATGGATTTGAACTGGACAGGTATCAAACTGCAACCCCTCCAAGAATTGCCAAATCTTCAATTGACTTTTCTAAAATGCAGGAATTAAAAGGAGAAGACAAACCACGATATTTTTCTTATGAAACAAAAAAAGAATATAACTCAACTTTGCCAACTTGGCTGACATTTACAACACCTGAAACTATTCGTGTAGGGCAGGAAATGCTTAAATATTCGCCAATTGTGACAGGAGTTGTAAGTACAAAAGGTCCTCGGCATTGTCCTTCGCTTGATAGAAAGATTATGAACTTTCCAGAAAAAACAAATCATCAGATATTTCTAGAGCAGGAATCTGTAGAATCAGATGAAATCTATATAAACGGATTTACAACAGCAATGCCTCCATTTGCACAGGAAGCGATGTTAAAGACAATTAGCGGGCTGGAAAACGCCAAAATTGTACGTTATGGATATGCGGTGGAATATAATTTTGTGCCTGCTCATCAGTTGAAATTGACGCTTGAAACAAAGGTTCTGGATGGACTTTACACGGCAGGGACAATTAATGGAACGAGTGGATATGAAGAGGCTGCCTGCCAAGGATTTATAGCGGGAGTTAATGCTGCGAGAAAAATTTTAGGGAAAAAGGAAATTGTAATTGATAGAAGTGAAGGATACATTGGTGTTTTGATTGATGACATAATAAATAAAAAAACGCCAGAACCTTATCGTGTATTGCCTTCGAGAGCTGAATACAGGCTAACTTTGCGACAAGATAATGTTTTTATAAGACTTTTGGAAAAGTCGAAGGAAATCGGGCTGTTAAATGCTGAAAAATTAGTCGAATTGGAAAAATACTTGTTTTGAAATTGAAAATGAAATTGAAAGATTAAAAAAAGATTACTATTTATCCGACTAAAGAAAAATAATGAGAAATTACTAGAAATTGTGGAAAAAAACAAAGCCAATCAGAAAATGTAGAAATTGAAAAAAATAGTAAAAATAGTATGAACAGTCCTGTTTCAGCCTTTGAATTTCTTGCAAGAAAAGAAATCAACTATGATAATTTAAGTGAATTTGTGGAAACTGTGGAATTATCTGATTTGGCGAAGGAGCAAGTGGAAATAAATGCGAAATATAACGTGTTTATTGAAAGGGAAAAAGGCGCAGATTGAGAAATTTAAAAAAAGTCTGGAAAAAATGGTAATCCCAGAGGATTTTGACTATGAAAGTGTAAAGGGGCTTAGTAATATTGCGATTTCTGGACTTGTGTATGGAAAGCCTGAAACGATTGGGCAGGCTAGCAGAATTAGTGGAGTTACTTATAATGATATTTCACTTTTAATTGCAATTTTGAAGAATTAAAAAAATATTATATTTTTGAAATTCATAGATTTTTACAAGTGACAAATAAGATAAGAATAGATAACTGTAAAAAGTAAAAATCTTTAAAAAAATTATCAACAATGTATCTATATTAAGAGTTCAAGGCTTCTTGGCATAAAGTGAAGAAAATAAGAAAAATTGAACATAAAAAAATATAGTATTTATTGGAGTTTTTAGAGTTTTACAGATAACTAAAAAAAGTAAAAAAAGGAGAAATAATTTAATGAAATTAATAGTGGGACTTGGAAACCTGGAGAACAGTATAAATTAACAAGGCATAATATTGGATTTATATTTATTGACGAATATTTGAAGGAAAAATAATATAAGCGATATGAGGGAAAAAATTTAAATCTCTGTTTGTTCAGACAAATTATAACGGGGATAAAGTTTTTTTATCAAAAAGCCGACTACATTTATGAATTTGAGCGGAGAAGCGATTGGAGAGGCTGTCAGATTTTTTAAGATTGATCCCAAAAACTGAGCTTTTTGTAATCTATGATGATATGGATATGCAGTTTGGAAAAATTGAAAATTAAGCAAAATGGAAGTGCGGGCGGACATAATGGGATAAAAATCCATTATATCACATGTCGGAAATGAATTTGTGCGAATAAAATTTGGAATCGGTAAGCCGAAAACGAAGGAAGAGACATTGGGATTTGTACTTGGGAAATTTTCACCTGAAGAAAAGGAAGTCTTAAAAGATTCGAGAGAAAAGATTTTTAATTTGATTGATGATATAAAGGACGATATGACAGTACAAAAAAATTAATGAATAAATATAATACTAAATAAAGTTTCGTTTATATATCAGTAAATTTATTGAAAGTTTTTTTATTTAGGAATTAGAGTTAAAAAAATGAAATTTTTATGTATTGTCAAAAAAACTTGTTTTTTTGTTCAAAGCAGTTTTTGCCAGTATATAAAAAAATAATCTATTAGTAAAAATTTAAATAAAAAGAAATGAAATTAATAATACAAATAAATTTGATTTTTTTGGAATATAAAGATTTTTTTAAATAGTCGAAAAAAATAGATGAAAAAAAGTTTATATAATTTTTAAATGAGTTTGGGTGTAATTTTTTTAAGAAAAATAAAAGAGGGCGTGATTTTATGAGAAAAAAGCTGTTCCTGTGGGGGATTGAGGATTTTAAAGAGTTGATACAAGAAGGATATTATTATATAGATAAAACTTTACTAATAGATGAAAATGTTAATAAATAAATCAAAAGTTACATTGTTTACAAGACCACGGAGATTTGGAAAAAAACGTTGAATATGTCGATGTTAAAATATTTTTTTGATGTAAAAAGATAAAGAAGAAAAATAAAAAAGCTTTTTTGAAAAATTTGAAGATATATGATAGTGAATATATGAGTGAACAAGGGAAATATCCTATAATTTTTTTATTTCAATGAAAGATTTGAAAGGAAATAGTTGGGAAGAAACCTTTAATAATTTAAAAGTCTCTTATTTCTGATTTGTATGCTGAATTTAAAGATATGAGAAAAAAATGGATGAACGGGATAAGATAAAAATTTGATAAAAATATTTTTATGAAGAGGAAAAAAAGGAAATTATGGAACTTCTTTAAAAATTATTATCAAATTATTTGTATGAATATTATGGAAAAAAAGTGTAATAATTTTAATAGATGAATACGATGCTCCAATAATAAATGCCTTTTGATAAAGGATACTACAATGAAGCGATAAACTTTTTTTCAAACATTTTACAGTTCAGTACTAAAGACAAACAATTCCTTGAAATATGGTGTTTTAACAGGTATAACAAGGATTATAAAGGAAGGGATATTCTCTGGTTTAAATAATTTAAAAGTAGATACAATATTGAATAAAAAAATATTCAGAGTATTTTTGGACTTCTTGAAAGTGAAGTGATTGAAATGCTTGATTACTTTGGGATGAAATACAAAATTGAAGAGGTTAAAGAATGGTATGATGGATATATTTTTGGAGAAAGTGAAGTGTATAATCCATGGTCTATTGTGAATTATATTGATAATGGAGAAATTAAGGCATACTGGGCAAATGTTTCAGGAAATACGCTTTTAGAGAATATGCTTGATCATGCTGGGGAAAGTGTTTATGATGATTTAAAACGGTTTACTGATGGGGAAAGTATTGAAAAATATATTTCGGATGGAACTACGATAAAAAGCCTTTTAAATAATGATGATGAAATATGGCAAGTACTTTTTATATAGTGGGTACTTAACAAAAGATGAAAAACAAAAAAAGAAATAGATGTAACTTCAGAATATACAGATGTTTATAACTTAAGAATTCCAAACAAGGAAATACGGAAATATTTTGGGAATATGTTCTTGAACAGATTTTTTGGAACAGAAGTGAAAACTAACATTTTGATAAAAGCGCTTGAAAATGGAGATATTAAAAAATTTGAGAAGACATTGGGAGAAATAATGATAAATATGCTGAGTCATTTTGACTTGGATAAGGAAATGGAAAAGATTTATCAGGTGTTTATGATAGGGCTTGTTGGATTTTTGATGGGGAAATATGAAATTATTTCAAATGATGAAAGTGGATATGGAAGATATGACCTTGCGATGATCCCTATAAAAAGTAATGAGAAGGCTTATCTTATGGAATTTAAAATATCGAAGACGAAAAAAGGGATGGAAGAGAGGGCACAGAAGGCATTGAAACAGATTGATGAGAAGAAATATGATACGAAATTGAAGGCAAGAGGGATAAAGAATATTTTGAAGATTGGGGTTGTGTTTTATGGGAAAGAAGTGAAAGTTGTTTTTAAATAGAGGTTTAAAATAAGATAACAGAGAGGTCAATGTGGAACTTGAAATCAAAAGTAAAAAAATAGACTATCATTATAGTGAATTTAGAATGTTGCTAATTGCATATATTTGTGTATACTTTATGAGTCCTATATTTATTTTTTTTATAAAAAGTGATATAAAAAACATTATTATATTTTTATTAATTAATGCTGTTTTTTTGTTATGATATTTTATATATTTATAGTTATATTACAAATTTTTTTCTTAACTTATTAATAGGATTAAAAAGAAAAAGAAAAATAATATTTTTTTAGAAAAATTATTTAGAAATTTTTTTGGAACAGAAAGTAAAAAAATAGAATATGATAAAAATAGAAATGATTTTTTTCTGAGAAAAAAATTTATTGAATTCAGCAGATATAATAATAAATTTTTCCAACCAATAATACAAGTTTATTTAATAGACAAGAAGAGTTATTTAAAAAGCGATAAAAAAATAGTATAATAATAAGTAATGTTATTAATTATGAAGAAATATTTAAAGAATTAAAACAAAGATTATTTTTTTCTTTGAAAGTAAAAATGAAAAAAATTTTAGAATATAAAAAGTTTTATCGAAAAATAAAAATAGTAATAATATTTTTTTAATATTATTATTTTATTTTTTTCTATAAAAATAAAAAAATATCAATATGTTTAATTATTATGTTATTCGTTAAAAATAAAAAAAGGTATAATTATAAAAATCAATTATTTAAATAATGACCAAATAAAAAAATTTTTTTAATGCGAATAAAGAAATTTATATAAAAAAATAACTATTTTTTTTGACAAAGATGACTTAAAAATTAAAAAAATTAAAAAAATGTTGATAGAATTTTTATTGTCGAGTAATTCAGTGTTTTTTTACCTATGCATTATAAAAATAAAGGGATAAAAAATGAAAAAAATATAAAAAGAAATTTATAACAAAAAAATGAGAAAAAAATGTTTACAAAAAAATATGAAAAAAATATTTACTGAGGATATGTTGAAAAAAATACGATGAAAAATATGTTAAATGTATTGAAAGAAGTTGGGGTAGATATATTAAATGTAAAGTATGAAGAAGCAAATAAAAAAAGTAGTGAATATTAATAAACAAGAAATATATGAAATAATATGGAATATGGCTGATATTACAGAAAGTTTCTCTTTTATGGATTTTCACAGTATATGTATAAAAAAACAGAAAATGTAATTTGGTTGAATTTGTCAGCAAGTTTGCTATCATTTACATTTTGTTGTGTAGAAGGAGCTTTACGCTGTCGGTATTTTTTTCATGCTAGAGAAGCAGTAAAAATTGAAAAAAATCTTGAAAAATTTGGTGACTTTATTAAGTTTTTTTATGGTCTTCCAGAACATTTAATGGATGCTGAAGAGGCAGAGAAAGTAGCAAAAGAGATTTTTAGAGTTAGATAAGAATAATGAAAGAGCGATTTATGTATTGAATGAAATTTTAAATTCTAAAAAAAGAATAACTAGAGAAAGAAATTTTATGTATATTGAGCTTTTAATTATATCAAATTCGCCCATATAACTCCTGCAATCTAAAAATTTTTATTTATGGCATTTATACCAAAAAAATTGATTTTTTTGAACTGCATGAATGTTATGTGAGCTTTTTTTAGAGAATATTTTTTTCAGTTATATGATGATATTTTTCTGAACTATTTTTTTCAAAAATTTTTGAAACTGTCAAAAAGTAAAGTCTTGAACATAGCTATAAAGAGAAAAACAAAAAAATCATAGAAAAAAACTAATCCAGACAGAGTTAAAAGTGCACAAGAAAGATATGAAGAAGCACAAAAAAGAATACAATGATTTAGATAGAAAAAAACAAATAAAAACTCCAGAGGATAAAATAAACAAAAAAATCAGCCTAGAAGAGCAATGGATAAAGCATTAAAAAGACATGGAAAAAAATCTCCTAATAAAAAGGACAACCTAGTAAAGGAGGAGGAAATAAAAAGAAGATGATGACAGAAACTTTTATAAATGAAACTTATGGAATAAATGGAATAACGAGAATATCATTAAAAAAATAATAGAAGTATTTTCGTTTCCAAATGAAATAAATATAAAGTTTTCTAATAAAAAAATCAATAAATATAAAGTTTATTTATGATGGATTAGAAGTCAATTATATGTTGTATTTTTTTCAGAAAAATATTGAAAAAGCCTGAATATCAAACATTATATTTTGATGTAAAAATATGTACACTTAAATGATGATAGCATAAAAAAATAGGTGATGAAATAAAAAAACTGTGATTCCAAAAAAATAAAAAAATTTTTTTAAAAAAATACCAAAAAAATCAGATTTTTAAATATTCTGAAGATAAATATACAGGGAGATATTTATTTGATAATGAAAAATATTGATATATTTTTTTCAAAAAAATATAGAAACAAAAAAATTGTTGATGGTATAATGATAAGTTTACCTTTATGAAGATATTTTTGCCAGAAAAATAAAGATATTTTTAAAATGAAATAGAAGATATTACAGAAATAAAAAAATAAAATTGATAACTTTTTTTGGAAATAAAGAAATACCTTTACAAGAAAAATACGATTTGTTAAATTTATTTCTTTTTAGAAGAATACTATATTATGAATAATCAATATACTAATTTTTAAAAAGTTTTATCTCAAATAAAACAAAGGGTGTGTAAAAATTTTTGTTGTAAACCTCTAAATAATATATGGTAAAAATAACTATATAATATTTGGAGGTTTTTTTATTATGGTTAAAAAAAGAAATTTTTTTCTGTTAAAAATATAGTTATAGAAATATTTAATAATCTGAACAGAAAAAAAGTGAAAGTTGCTTATAAATAGAGGTTTAAAGTAAGGTGTGGAAATGATGTTAGGAAAAATACAATCAAGATGTAATTTCTTATATAGAGGCTGCTGGTAATAAACATACATATTTTGATTTAGGAGATAGAGGCTGGAATGAAGCATTAAATAAAGTTGGGGAATCGAATATGTGGGAAATAAATAAGAAATTTTTTTAGAACGACAATTACAGCAAGGAAAAAAAGTTTTTTTATCTCGCATGATCCTATGAAAGCAAGTGGATATTTTCAAAAAGAAGTAAATTTTTTTAAAAGATAATGGTTTTAAATTTATAAAAAGATGGAGAATTCTGGAAAGCGGTGAAACAATAATGATTATAAAAGACTATAGTGAAGCAAAAAAATATTTTTTTACATTATAATGGAAGTTATTTTTCATATGCAAAGAGAGGAATATCTTGATCAATATATGAAATTTAATATTTCAAAAAAAGAAGAAAGAAAATGGTTAAAAAGAAAAAAAGTAGAAAAAAATACTATCAACAATAAGTGAAGTGAAGAATATAAACTTAAAATATGATAAATACTGGAATATTCTATATATATTAACTGAAACTTTAGAAGATAATCATCTTTTAGATAAAAACAATAAGTGCGTTTGAAAAAGATTTAAAATATCTAGATATATTTTCAATTAACATGATATTGGAAATGATTCATGATAATAAAAAAATATGGAAAAAAATTTTTAAAAAAAGAAATTAAAAAAATAATACAAAAATAATGATATAAGTAAAAATGAAATTATATCGAAAGAACATAATAAATTAAAGGGAACTCAGTTTTTGACAGAAGATAAAGTAATAAAAAAATATAGAGAAATTTTTATCTAAATTACAAAGTTAAATATTAAAAATTTTTTTAACACATAATAAAAAAATAACATAATCGTCGCTACAAGAAAAAGGAGCGACAGTTCTTGAAGAGGGATCTGATGGAGTATTCCGAGTTCCTAAAAAAATGTGACAAAAACCTTCAAAAAAAGTGTGGAGTGTACCCAAAACCTTGACAAATAAATTGAAAACTAGTTTTCTATTTGTTAAAAATATAGTTATAGAAATATTTAATAGTCTGAACAGAAAAAAGTGAAAGTTGCTTATAAATAGGGGTTTAAAAATAAGGTGTAGAAATAATTTTAAAAATAGAACAAACAAGAAAAAGGTATTGAATGGAAAGGGACTTCTCCAAGTGGAGTAGAAATAGAAGGTTTTTTTTAAATAATCACGGAACAAGGGCTTATCCTAAATATAAAGAAGGAGGTAAATAATGAAAGTAAAAATTTTTTTATAAATTATCTAAAAACTGGAGAATTATGGCCTTTAGTATGCGAAATTATAGAAGTCTGAAAAGTATGATGATAACTACTCAGGTTATTTAGTCGGATCTGTATGGGGAAATGGAATATGTTTCAGATGTAGATTATGAACTGGAAGAAATAAAAAAAGAGTGGAGAGTGGGGAAATAGAGTGCTTTTGAAACAGGAACAGAGATATTTTTTTCACTTCCGTATATAAAGACAGGGTAGAGTTTGAATCGGACTTTTATGATTGGCCAGACTGGAGCCTGTACTTTAGAAGAATATAAAAGAGTTCTGTTGGGGAAAAAAAGCATTTTTTTAATGTTGCCAAAAAGAATTAGAAAGTTATTTAGAAATAAAAAAATAAATGATTTGTAAAAAGTGTCCATAATTTTGTGTAAAGTTTCAAAAATATAATAGTTTATCATGTGTGTAAAAATTTTTGTGTAAACCTCTAAATAATATATGGTAAAAATAACTATATAATATTTGGAGGTTTTTTTTATTATGGCTAAAAAGAAATCTGTCTATTAAAAATATAGTTATAGAAATATTTAATAGTCTGAACAGAAAAAGTGAAAGTTGCTTATAAATAGAGGTTTAAAAGCAAGGTGTGGAAATGCTCCAAAAAGAAGTTACTATTAATAATGTGAAGTACAAGGTTATTATTAGGACAGTGAATCAGTAAAGACATATACAGGGATTTCTCGAAATGGGAATAAAGTATGGAATCTAAACCATGCAGAGAAGAAACTGGCAAGTTATATTCAGGATAATTATTCAGGTAAGGAAGTAAAAGTAGATATCGGAGTTCAAAATACATCAAAAGAAGTGAGAGGTATGTGTCCAAACTGTAATTCTTCAATATTTGATTTTTTTAAAAAATAATCCTGATATGAGAATAACTATTTATGAAGGAACAACAGGAATAAATCCATAAGTGAAAGGAGATAAAATGAATGAAAGATTTATGGATATGCTAAAAGAATATCTGAAAAAAATGAAAGAAAGGCAATAGGATACAGTGAAGAAGAAATAACTAAGATTGAAAAAGCTGTATGATATAGAAGCAAAAAGGAGATTTCAGGGAGTTCTTAAATTATGCCGGAAGATGTGGAGGAGGATTACTTGAAGATTATACAATAATTCTTTATAGAGAACTTTGGAGTATACAGTCTTTCTTAAGAAAAAAATTATTTTGGATTTATAGATGATGAAGATTTTTGAAGAAAAAGTATTTTATGATGAACTGAAAAGAAAGCCATTCATATTTTCAATAGAAATGGAAACCTATTATTTTTTTATAAGGACAGTAGATGAAGATGAAGACTTAAAGGTATACTGTTTTGATGAGAATGAAGAAAAGATAAAGGATACTGGAATGGATTTTAATGAATACATGGTTGATTTAGTAGAAAGATACAATCCTGAATTAAAACCTATATTGGAAATTCCATCAATAGGAGAACTTCTGGTACAGTGTGATACATCTGAAAAAAGAATTACAGGATTAAGGGAAATAGGGAATATATATCTTCAGAAAGAAAAAGAAAAACAAAGAGCTTTTTATCCTTCTTGAAAGATATCTTGAAAAAGAACAGGAAGGAATTTACAGGATACAATGATGATGAGATAAGAGGAATAGAAGAATTATATGATATAGAAGTGAAGGGAGATTTCAGGGAATTTTTAAGTATAGCAGGAAAAAGTTTGGGAGGATTGTTAGGAGAAGAAGAATTGTCATTATATAATGACTGGAGTATAAGAGAAAGAATAGTGTTACAATATGATTTTTCAGGAATATGTACAAAAAAAGATAAATTTCGTGGAAAAAGGAAGAGATGGTAAACCTTTTATAATTGACTTAAAAAAAGTAATTCTGAATACATTTTTATAACTACAAGGGATAATGATTTAAAAAGTATATCATTACAGCAGAGAGAACAGGACTTTAAAGGAAACAGGAATGAATTTCAGTGAATATGTTGCAGATTTAATTAAAAAGATATAATCCGAACTTGAAGAGTTAAAAAGATGTTTCAGTATCTGGAGATATTATAAACATATAATAAAAGTTTTCTTCATTTCTGAGTGATAGTTTAGTGAAAAAGTTTAAAAGAACTATTATATTAAAATAATACAAAAAAAGTTTGAACTTAGGAAATAAAAAAAGAAAGGTAAGGTTTTGGGTACACTCCATTTATTTTAAGAAAGAAGAATATAAAATCATAATTAATTTCGATTCTAATTAAGGGAACAAATAATTATCATTCGAAATTTAAAAGGTTATGAAGTTGCAAAAAAATATTCAATAGATTGAAACCAACTAATATAAAAATTTTTTTAAATCGAACATAGCAGAAGGATTTTCAGGAAAAAAATAAAGATAAATGGTAAAGAAATAAAAATTGCAGTTAGAAGTAGTTCTAGCAGTTTAAAAAAACTCCAACTATCGATATCTGGGTAAGTAAAAGTAAACATATTGAAATTAGGTTTTTAGAGGTGATTTATGGGACGACTTATAAAAAAAGGAGAAGCGTTTGAATGGATTGAATATGAAACTGGCGAGGAATTAGTACCATTTTATTCTTTTTGAGTATAAAGGAAATGTTTCTCAAATATATTTGAAAAGAAAAATAATGATAATTTGGATGTAATTTTTAATTTTATTGATATTAAAGAAAAATATAGAATATCTTACTGAAAAAGTAGTTTTTTTCATTTTGTAAAAAAATGATATTTTAGGAATTAGAAAAAATGGATTTATTTATGTCGTTAGATAATTTAATAAATATTAAAGAAATTGAAAAAAATATCTTTAATTTATAAATTTAAAAAAATCCAATTTATATTGGTTGGTATTTAAAAAAATTATAAAAAAATTCAGATATTCTAGTTTTTATAGACTCGAGCAGTAAATATGAAATAGTTTTTGAGAAAAAAATACAAAAGCCATTAATAGGAAAAAAACAAATGTTATTCAAAAAGAAATGGAAAAATAATTTGAAAAAAAGTACTTTTAGATTTGTATAAGCGAAAAAAAGATTTAAAAAAATAAAGAAAGAACATACTATGGAATTAACAAATGAGAAAAATTACAGAAAAAAATAAATTCTGTTTTTAGAATTAAAAAAGAAATATTACTTGTTGCCATATAGAAGATATTGAAAAATTTAAAAAAATAAAAAAATAGAAGTTGATAAAAAAATATTATTTTATTATCAAATATGATAAAGATAAAATAAACAATTTTCAATATATACATAAAAAAATACGCAAATACAGAAGATTTTTTTGATATAGCACAAAAATAAAGAAAAATTTTTTTATTTTGTTGAAACTCAAAAATTCAAAAATTTTGCAAATATTCTGATTATGACAATTTAGGCATTGATAGTTCTGATGATTGGAATTCACATAAATATATTTTTTTCGAATATCATATTAGAAGTATTGATTGAAGAGGAATATTATCCAGAGGTTTTTTTATTCAAGAGATTAAATTTTTTTATAAATAACTTTTTTTAAAAAAATTAAAAGATGGGAATCTCAGTAAATTCAGCCTCTGGAACAATCGGCGATATGAATTTAAAAGGTTCGTCATTCATTGCTCAAGATACGACAGGGCTAGCAATCACAGGAAATGTGAACGCTGAATCAGTCGTAAACAGCTACGAAAAACGAATCAAAAAAAGCACAAGCAAAGGTTTCATGTCATCAAAAAAAGCAGCTACAAAAAAATTCACATGCTGAAGAAAAATTTAGCAAGTAACCTAATGCTTGGAGAGAACGCTGTAATATTAGGCGATGTAAATTCAATTGGAAGTAACGTTGTGCTTGGAGATAATACTGGAGTATACCCAAAAATCTTGGACAAATAAATAGAAAAACTAGTTTTTTTATTTGTTAAGATATAGTTATAGAAATATTTAATAATCTGAACAGAAAAAGTGAAAGTTGCTTATAAATAGAGGTTTAAAAGCAAGGTGTGGAAATAACACAACAACAGCCCCAATTTTGAATAATTATAAAGTTTCAACAAGTTATATTAGATTTAAAAAGTCGTGATTATACAGATACTTGGCTTAGTAAAGATGGAATAAAAATAAGTAACATTGAAGATGGAGAAGACGAAATGGCTGTATTTGGAGATATAGAAGAATATAGAACTGTTGGTACAGGTTTTAAAGAAAAATCTACTACAGAAACAAAATTTGGATTAACAGGAGATTTTCAAGAGAAAGACGATATAACAGAAAATATGATACGACAGGATCATAATTTAGATTTTAGAGCAACTTATCTTAGTGTTATGTTTAATAATTTAACCAAAGAAGAAGAACAACAACAGGAATTGAAAATGAAAAAAATAAGAGAAGAAATGGAAAGAGGTAGATAGAATGTTTTCAAAAAAATTTTTTTTTAATTTTTTTTATTGCTTTTAAGTCTAGTTGTGTATTCAAAAGAACAGGTTCCTACTATTTATGATGGAGATATGCCTTTAGGTAGTGACTTTGAAATATTATTTGAATCACCAAATGACGGAATGGCGTCAAAAATGACCCTATACTTTAGTGGAAACTTGTTTTATTATTCTAGACAAGATTTATTGTCAGATGTAAGTGGAAAAATTAAATCCTATAGAAAGATATGAACAATTTATGAGTGAAGAAAGTCTAGTTGATTATTTTTTTAGATCATTACATACCCTGCTGTTTATAAAAAAACAAGATATATTTTTTTGTATGGAAAAAGTAAGTCTCGGAAGAGAATTATTGACTTTAAGGTTGTATTATATAGATGAAAAAACTAATGACCTCAAAAATAAAAAAATATTTAGAGAAATGGACAGAAATAAAAATAAATGCAATTGAAGAAATTGTTGAAAAAAATTAATGAAGAAAAAAATATCCTACATCAAAAAAAGAAAGTTTACAACTGTACCTAAAGAAATTATTGCTATTATAACAAGAAAAAAATAAAAATATTTTTGGCTCAGATAGAGGAATTTCAGGAAACTATAAGGAACTTTATGAAAAAAATAATAGAAATTTTTTTCGGATGAACTACCATCGGTTATTCATTATATACGAAGACCAGATTTTGAACCTATTAATGACTAAGAAAAAAATTAAGAGTACATTCCATAACTGTATGAATATGTACATTTTCATGAGAGTATGTAGATTTTTTTGGTGTGTAAAAAAATTTTTGTGTAAACCTCTAAATAATATATGGTAAAAATAACTATATAATATTTGGAGGTTTTTTTGTTATGACTAAAAAAATTTTTTTCTGTTAAAAATATAGTTATATATTTAATAATCTGAACAGAAAAAAAGTGAAAGTTGCTTATAGATAGAGGTTTAAAACAAGGTGTGGAAATGGAGAATATAAACCATCCCCAAAAACATAAAGGATCTAAAAATGCCTCCAAATGCAAGTCCCTGATTCAATTCCTGATATTAAAAACAGGTAATGATTTATTAAAAAAATCATTCTTATAATTCGGCGACCAAAAAAACAGAGGTTTGCTATATATAAAGGAAAAAAATGATAATATTTCAAACCAACTGGCACTAATAATGAATGGCACGCGTATGAACTAACGGATAAACAAATAAAAAAAGTCAACAAGTTTCACCAGATGTATTAAAAACAAATGCTAAAAAAATGGTGTTATAACAAAAAGCACAATATAATAAATGGCATTAAAGGAGAGTTTAAAAAATGAAAAAAATATAAAAATTTTTATTTTGATTTTGAATACTTCCCAGAGATTTCATATGAAAGTTATATTTTTGAAATTTTATGTAGATGGGAAAGATTTATGTGAATTAAAAAAATGAAAAAAATATAAATATGATAAATTGGGAGATATATATTTCACAGCATATTTACTTAAAGATAAACTGGATAAAAATCTTAAATGAGCCTTTTTCCAGATAAAGAATTGAAAAATAAAAAAAGGACAGAAAAAGATACTGCAATCGAATTAGTAAAGAAAAGTCTAATGAACTTTATAAAGATGTAGCGTTTAATTTAGATAGCACGGAATTTTTGGCTTTTTGTACGAGTGGGCATACAATCATCAATTACCTCAAGCGAGTGGAGAAATATATCCAAGAGTTTTTTTCTGTAACAGGAAACAAAATTGAAATTACATGGGAAAGTGATAAAGAATTTAAAAAAACAGAAAAAGGTGTTTATTATATCTCAAAGAAACTTTTTGAAGAAGAAGTTTTAAAATTTATAGAAATAATGTTTGAGAGAAGAGAAATTGTGGAACAAAAAAATTAGATCTTGTAGTAATAAATGGTAAAAAAATTTCTGCTAAAAAGAAATTATGATACCGAAATGGAATTTGAAGATCAAATGTTGGAAGAATTGAAAAAAATGTAAATTATAATTTAAAAAAACAGTTTATGAATTAATTCATATGACGGAAAAAAAGATAGAATAATAGTGCCTATTATTTTTAAAAATATATAAAATTGACGAATAATATATATGATAAAGCAAATTTAATTAGATTTTTGGGAATAAAAGGGCTTTTTGAAGCGTTGCCTGATTTGGAAGAGCAATTAAAAGGGGAGGATAATTTGGATATAAAAAGCGGCGATTTTGAATACAATTTCAGTAATAAAAAAATGATAATAAAGTCTCAAAAATTTCCATCTATGAAGTAAAAAAATATTTAGTAAAGTAGCAGCTTTTATTTAAAATTTTTCAATAAGTTGCTACTTCAGAAACTGTAGAATTGCATAATAATTATAAACTCAAATAGTTCAAGTATGGGAATAAATACCGAGCGACAATAGGATATTGGAGTGTACCCAAAATCTTGGACAAATGTTGTGAGATAATACATATTATACAGATGATCATTATAAGACTTTTTAAAGAAATTAAACCTGAACAAATAAATACTAAGTAACAAAGAAAGAAGGGTAGCAATAATGGGGAGTAGTTTAACCATAATAAATCAGGAACAACAAAAATTGTATAAAAAAATTTAGAAGGTAAATGGGTTATAGAATTAGATAGTGAAAAAAATAAAAAAATATAAATGATTTTTTTGTATAGCAATAATGGATGAAATTGATATTATATATGATTATAAACATTTATACGGGTATGATTGGTATTCTTTTAGAGATACTGCTATGGAATCTGAACATATAGTAAAAAAATTATTTGGAGACAAAAGAAGCAAATGTTGTAATAATTTACGATAATTCAAAAATTAATTATGAGTGAAATAGATAGGGGGATTAGCTATCAATACTTAATAGCACTTATGCAATGGTGGAGCAATAAATTAAATTTGGAAATTTATCTTGTATTTGATAATATGACAAAAAAATTTTTTTAATAGCAAGATTATAAGAGACGATATGTCAAATGAAGATAAAAATATTTAAATTAGAAGAAAAATAAAAAAATATTTTTTTATTATGGATTTAAAACAAAATGAATTAGCAGACGAATTTATAAAAAAAGAATAGATAAAAAAATATCAATTTTTTTCAAATAAAAAAAGAGTATGTATTAATTTTTTTAATAACTCCTACAATTTTGTCCAAGGAATAGACTATCAAGAAAGTCTGGATTAATGGCTAACAAACTTATAGAAGATATATTGCTGAAAAACAAAAAGATAAAAAAATATACTTATTGTTTTAAAAAAATTCTTATTTTGAGAATTCTGGAATATACTTAAGGACTTATATAAATTGTAAATGCTTTTTAAAAAAATGTTTACAAAAAAATTAGGTTACGATACATCAACCACAGCCAGTAGTTGATGTTGTACAAAAAAAGATAATCAGAAAATACTTGATAAAAAAATTGAAAACCAAAAAAATTATCTGAAAATCCAGTGCAAAATGTAAAAGACTAGAAAAAAATTTTTTTAAATAATCGTTGTTGTAAAAAGACAGCGGTTATTTTTTTTGTTTTGAAGAGAGTGTCCATAAATATATGGTACAGGATGGTAGTTTTACCATCCTGTTTTTACACACCCTATTTAGTTAATTCTTTTATTACTTTCAATGCTCTTTCATAATCTGGCTGTTCTCCAATTTCTGGAACATATTCTACATATTGAATAATTCCATTTTTATCAACAATAACGACTCCTCTGGCTAGCAATCTTAGTTCTTTTATTACAAATCCATATTTTGTTCCAAAATCTAAATCTTTGTGATCTGAAGCTGTTAGGGCATTTGCAATTCCCTTGTCTGCACAATATCTTCCAAGTGCAAATGGCAAGTCAACTGAAATTGTAAGCAGTTGCACATCATCTCCAAAACTTGCGGCTTCTTGATTGAATCTAGCCAGCTGTAATGCACATACTCCAGTGTCAACTGATGGAAATACTGCAATTACAACAACTTTTCCCTTATAGTCACTTAATTTTACTTCCTTTAGTTCTGGTGATAAAACTGTAAAATCAGGTGCTGTTTGTCCAGCTTTTACTTCATTTCCAGTAAGAGTTATAGGATTTCCTTGAATGTTACTTTATTTTTTTATTTCTGTCATTTTTTTCTGCTCCTTTTATTTTAGTTTTTTTCTTTTGTATTTACAATTGTCTATTTATTGTAATTATAACATATTTAAAATTATTTGTACAGAAAAAAATTATTTGGTTTTCAAATAATAATTATTTTTTTTACTTTTTTTGTTGCATTTGCCTTGACAATAAACTAATTTTAAAAAAACTGATTTTTTTACATACTAATAATTAATTATCTTTTTTTCCAGAATATGTGTCATTCCTTGCTCGACAATATGTTTTATATGCTCATCTTCTAGCGAATAATACACTACTTTCCTTCTTTTCTATATTTTACAAATCTTCCTTGCTTTAATACTCGCAATTGATGTGAAATAGCGGATTGCGTCATTTTTAAAAGATATGCAATATCACAAACGCACATTTCCTCTTGAAACAAAGCGCTTAAAATTTTCATTCTGGTTGTATCTCCCAATATTTTGAAAAAATCTGACAAATCGTGTACAACTTCTTCTTCTGGCATTGTCTTTTCCACTTTTTCCACAATGTCTTTATGTATAACTTTTACTTCACAATTTTCATTTTCTTCTTCCATTATTTTAGCCATTTTCTCTCCCAAGTTTTAAAATATACGTTAATATTATATCACATATTGAAATAACGTGAAAGTAAACAATTCACATAATTTTTTTCTTTGATACTCTAAGGTAAAAAGAAGTGAAAAAAACTACTAAAAGAATGTTATAATATAACAAAGTTTTGTACAATTCATACGTTATGCATAAGTTTGAAAAATTTTTGAATTTTTAGGAGCGAAGCTATGGCTGGAAAAAAAGTGATATTAAAAAAAGCAAATATTAGAAATTGAAGATGTGGAAGAACTGAATACAAGTGAAGAAAAACAAGTCTAAAAATAAAGGAATACATGGAATATTATGATAAAAAAATGAAGGTTCAATAGACAATTATGTGATAAAAAAATAAAAAAATGTCTTGATATTGTTAATCAGCTTTGACTGGAAGAGAACTTTAAAAAGAAAAAAATTGATATTTCTAAAATACGGAATATTTTTGAATGAAAGACATTACGGGATGGAAAAAAAGTAAAAGGAAACTATTTTTAGAAAGTTTAGCAATGCGTCACTTTATGAAAAAAAATGATAATAAAACCCCAATTATACTGTGCTTAGCAGGTTCAGCTGGAACAGGCAAGACTTCAATAGCTGAAGCAATAGCCGAAGCATTAGGAAAAAAATTTGAAAAAATTTCTATGAGTGGTGTATCTACGACATTTGAATTAACAGGGCTTACAAAAGGATATACTTCAGCTGCTCCTGGAAGAATTATAAAAAAACTTTGGCAAAAATTTGGATGTGATGATCCTTTAATTTTATCAGATGAAATAGATAAGGTTAATCAGAAAAAATCGGAGGGAGATATTGAGGGAGTTTTACTCGAAATTTTGGATCCAGATCAAAATAAAAGATTTAGGGATGAATTTTTAGAGTTGGAGTATGATTTGTCAAATGTAATGTTTTTAGCAACAGCTAATAATTTAAGCGAAGTTTCGGAGCCATTAAAAAAAGTAGAATGGAAATTATTTATTTAGAAGATTATAATTTGGAACAAAAAGTTGAAATTGCAAAAAAACTATATAGTTCCAAGCATAAATAAAAAAATAGGTTCAAAAATTATTCTTTAGTGATGATATTTTTAAAAATATGTGATACAAAAATTATACAAATGAAGTCTGGAGTTAGAAAAATTAAAGACAATTTTGATGAAAAATTTACGGAAGAATTGCTAAAGAATGGCTGGAAAAAAAGAAAAAAAGTAAATGTAACTTTGGAAAAATATAGATTCTCTCATTTGTGCAGACAAAAATCCCAGCATTTCATTGAAAAGTGAATACTGAAAAGTCAAAAAAATAGGAGAAGTGATGGGAATGGGGGTAACTTCGCTGGGAGGAAGAGTTATGCCAATCCAAAACGGCTGTTATGCCAGGAGATGGAAAAAAATTATAATAACTGGAAATCTTTCAGAAGTTATGAAAGAGGGAATAAATGTGGCAATTACATATTTGAGAACAAAAAAACTGAAGAATATCATCTAAAAAAATCCTAACTTTTTACAAGGAAAATGATATTCACGTACATTTTAATGAAAAATGCCATTCAAAAAGGATGGGCCTTCCGCTGGAATCGCTATTACAACATGCATCCTTTCAGCATTAAATCAGGTAGAATTAAGGCAGGATATGGCTTTTTACTGGAGAAATTACGATTTTGGGGGAGATATTGCCTGTTGGAGGAGTGGCAAAAAAATCGAAGGGGCTTATAAATCTGAATAAGAAAAATTCTTTGTTCCAAAAAGAAAATGAAGATTGTGTAAATTTTATAAGAAAAAGATATAATTGATAAAAATAAAAAAATAGAATTTGTGGAAAAATTATGAACAAATTTATTCAAAACTTTTTAACATGTGAAGAAGAAAAAAATTTATAAAAAAAGGAGAAAAATTTTATGAGAAAAAAATAAATGTAAGTTATTAATTTGGGCTAGTATTATGGTAATTTCAGTTGCATCTTTCGGAATGTCTGGTAAAAGTCCAGATAAATCGCCTTCAAAGCCAGAGGCTGCAGATGTGGATACAGTTAATGACAATGCTAGTGCTATTGGGAAAAAAGCCGGACTTAAAATTTCAAAGGCTGAATTAAATGCTGTTGCTGACAAGATTTTTTTAAAAAAATGAAGCCGGAGGTAAAAAAGAGAATATTGTTTACTGGAATACCGGAGAGGATTTTCCTTCACTTGGAATTGGACATTTTATATGGTATAGAGCAGGGCAAAGGGGAAAATTTGCTGAAAGTTTTCCACAGCTTGTGGCTTATTACAGGGCTCATGATATAAAAATTACCTAAAATTATTGAGGAAAAATGAATATTCTCCTTGGGCAAATAGTGATGAGCTTTTTTTAGATTGAAAAAGAATTATGGATAATGATATTACTGAATTGACTAATTTTTCTGTATAATACGAAAGATATTCAAGTTGCATTCATTTTTGAAAGATTGGAAAACTCTTTGGAAAAGATGATGGCAATTTCAGATAATCCAGAAAATGTAAAAAAACAGTTTTACCGTGTTGCACAGTCGCCAAACGGACTTTATCCTCTGATTGACTATGTCAATTTCAAGGGGAAGGAATAACGAGAACAGAAACCTATAATGGAGAAGGATGGGGTCTTCTTCAAGTCTTGGAAAATATGAAGGGAACAGGAAGTGGAAAAAGCCGCTCTTGAAGAATTTAGCAACTCTGCAAAAGCTGTGCTTGAAAGACGTGTAAAAAATGCTGGTCCCGACAGTAATGAGAAAAAATGGCTGCAAGGCTGGTTAAATCGTTGCGATACTTATAAAAACTAATACTAAATCCCATTTGAAAAAAATAGAAATTATATTTTTATTTATTTTTTTTATAATAAATCCATTGCTTTTAGTGGGCAATAGCATAAGTTTATAAAAATTAAATTGGGCAGTCTAAATTTTTGTTTAGGCTGCTTTTTTTGTTTTTTTACGAAATTTCAGTATTAGTAAATATATTATATTTAGGAACTATTATTTGTTCATAAATAGAATTAATAGTAAAAAAATATTTTTTTATAGACAAAAATTGCTTGCAAATATGACTGAATATAAGATATAATATAGATATATAAAAATTTTTAGTGAAAGGAAGCGAGTATGAAAAATATTTTAAAATTTTTAGTTAAGAGAATTGCAATGGGACTTGTAACATTGTGGCTAGTTATTACGATTACATTCTTTCTGATACATATGTTACCTGGTGACCCGTTTCAAAGTGAAAAAGCAATTCCGCCTAAAGTAAAGGAAAACTTGATGGCAAAATACCATTTAGACCGTCCGCTTGGGGAACAATATGTTGAATACTTAAAAAATATAGCAAAGGGGGATTTAGGATCATCCATGAAAGTTCGTGGGAGAACCGTTAATGATGTAATTAACCAGAGTTTTCTTACATCGGCTGATTTAGGAGCCAGATCTATTATATTTGCATTAGTTTTGGGTATTCCGCTTGGAATTATTGCAGCCCTTAAAAGGGGGAAATATCAGGACAGGCTGGCTATGATTGTGGCGATAATTGGAATATCGGTGCCGAGCTTTGTACTGGCGGGACTTATGCAGAAGTACTTTGTCGATATACATAATGGATTTTTAATTGACAATGGATTTTTGCCAGAATTTTTTAGAATTCGTTTGTCTGGATGGGACAGTCCAGAGAAAAAAATACTACCAGTTGTGGCTCTTGGACTTTATACGGTTGCATTAATTGCACGTTTGTTAAGAGATAAGATGATTGAGGTAATGGGACAGGATTATATAAGGCTGGCTGTTGCAAAGGGTGTAAAACCTAAAAACATTGTATTTAAGCACGCTTTAAGAAATGCGATTTTACCGATTATTACAATAATGGGACCAACAATTGCGGCAGTTTTAACAGGTTCATTTGTAATTGAAAAGATGTTTTCAATTCCAGGATTAGGAAAATATTTTGTAGACAGTATTAATGACAGGGATTATACAATGGTGCTTGGAGTTACTGTGTTTTATGCAATATTCCTGATTATAATGATGATACTTGTGGATATTATTTATGTTTTTAGTTGATCCTAAAATTAAACTTGGAAAAAGGAGATGAAGTGTAGTGGCAGAAAAATATAGAAAAAGTTGTAACTGAAAAATGATTATATACCAACACCTGAAGATTTTAAAATCGTAGGTCCAGATACCACTCAAAGTGAAGAAATCTACAAACCAAGTTTAACATTTTGGCAGGATGGATGGAGAAGATTTAAGAAAAATAAATTGGCTCTGACATTTTTAGGTATAACAATTATCTTTTTGTTTTTTTAGCAATTTTTTTGGGCAGCATTTAACAAAAATATTCCTACAGAGCCCAAGATTTGTCAGAAAAAAATTTTTAAGCCCTTCAAAGGGAATTGTAAAAAGGTCATTACTTGGGAACAGATAATTTAGGACGTGACTTGTTTGCAAGACTTTCGCAAGGGATAAGAATTTCAATGGAATTATCAATAATAACAGCTGCTATTTGCGTTATTTTTGGAACAATTTATGGAGCTGTTTCAGCGTACTTCGGCGGAATTATTGATACAATAATGACTAGAATTGTGGAAATTTTACTAATTATCCCATCAATGATTTATATAATTTTATTAATGGTTGTTATGGGAAATAGTGTAAAGACAATAATTATCGCAATGTCACTTACAAGATGGCTGAATTATTCGTTGCTTGTACGTGGAGAAGTTTTAAAGATCAAGGAAAATGAATTTGTATTGGCTTCAAAATCGCTTGGTGGAAATTTCTTGTGGATAACTTTTAAAGCATTTGATTCCAAATACGTTAAGTGTAATAATAATAAGACTTACAACAGATATACCAAATATTATCTTTACAGAAGCATTTTTAAGTTTCATCGGGCTTGGAGTACCAATTCCGCAGGCTTCATTAGGAAACTTGGTATTTGATGGATTTGTAAATATGACTTCATATCCATATTTATTCGTTATTCCATCAGTTGTAATTTCATTGATTACATTGGCATTTAACATCGTTGGAGATGCTTTAAATGATGCATTAAATCCAAAATTGAGAGATTAAAAGTTAAAAAAATAAAATAAAACAATCCATATTAATACAGAGAGGATTAGAGAATGGGAAAAAAATTATTAGAAGTGAAGGACTTGAGTGTTTCTTTTAATACGTATGCTGGGGAAGTGCAGGCTCTTAGAGGAATCAGCTTTTCTGTGGATCGTGGAGAAACGCTTGCAATCGTTGGGGAGTCTGGTTCAGGGAAATCAGTTACTGTGCAGACGATTATGAGATTGATACCGATGCCTCCAGGAGAAATTAAAAATGGAGAAATTCTTTTTGATGGGGAAGATTTGGTAAAAAGCACCTCTTGAGAGAATGCGTGAACTTCGTGGAAGAAAAATTGGAATGATATTTCAAGATCCTATGACATCGCTTAATCCGACTATTAAAGTTGGAAAGCAAATTATGGAAGGGATTTTGATTCATAAAAAAGTAACAAAGGAAGAGGCAAAGCAAAAAGCAGTTGAAATGCTTAGAAAAGTTGGAATTCCTAAACCTGAAGAAAGATTTCATCAGTATCCGCATGAATTTTCTGGAGGAATGCGGCAAAGGGCTGTTATTGCGATTGCTCTTTCGTGTGAGCCAGACCTGCTAATTTGTGATGAGCCGACAACAGCTTTGGATGTTACGATTCAGGCACAGATTCTAGATTTGATAAATGAATTGAAGAAAGAACTGAATATTGCAGTAATACTTATAACGCATGATCTGGGTGTGGTTGCTGAAACTGCCGATAGGGTAGTTGTTATGTATGCTGGAGAAAAATTGGAGGAAGCTCCTGTAAGGGAACTGTTTAAAAATCCAAAACATCCATATACTTGGGGACTTTTAAAATCGCTGCCAAGACTGGATATGAAAATTGGAGAAAAGCTGGCTTCTATTCCAGGGACACCGCCAGATTTGCTTAATCCACCTGTGGGAGATCCATTTGCGGCACGTTCTGAATATGCGATGAAAATTGACTATGAAAGAAAACCTCCGTTAATTGATTTGGGAAATGGGCACTTTGTAAAATCGTGGCTATATGTAAAGGGTGCTCCAAAAATAAAATCTCCTTTTGAATCGGAAGAAGAAAACAAAGGAACGGAGGGGAAATAATGGCATCGAATGAAAATAAAAAAGAAAAATTAATAGAAATGAAAAACTTGAAAAAATATTTTCCAATGAAAAAAAGACAAGTTCTAAAGGCTGTGGAAAATGTCACAATGGATATTTACAAAGGTGAAATTTTAAGTCTTGTGGGAGAGTCAGGGTCTGGAAAGACAACGCTTGGAAGAACTGTCAGCAGACTTTATGCAAAGACAAATGGAGATATTTTGTTTAATGGAAAGCCAGTGGAAGACTATGGAAGAAAAGAATTTACAAAAAAAGTTCAGATGATATTTCAAGATCCGCAGGCTTCGCTTAATCCGAGAATGACTGTTGGAGATATTATTGCCGAAGGAATTGATCTTCATAGTCTGGCAAAAGTCTCAAAGCAGGAAAAGAATGGAAAAAGTCTATAAATTGTTGGAGATTGTTGGATTAAACAGGGAACATGCGAGCCGTTTTCCACATGAATTTTCAGGTGGTCAAAGACAGAGAATTGGGATTGCAAGAGCGCTTGCGGTTGATCCTGAAGTGCTTGTGTGTGATGAGCCGATTTCAGCTCTGGATGTGTCGATTCAGGCTCAAGTTGTAAATTTGTTAAAGGATTTGCAAAGGGAAAGAAACTTGACATTGTTATTTATTGCCCATGACTTGTCGATGGTAAAAATATATTTCAGACAGGGTGGCAGTTATGTATCGTGGAAAAGTGGTTGAACTGGGAACTCCTGAAAGTCTGTTTACGGTGATCCTGTTCACAGCTACACAAAAATCGCTTATTTCACCAGTGCCAATAGCAGATCCTGATTATAAAAAAAGACAAAGAAAAATTGATATGGATGAATCATATTTGAGAAGTCCGATGGGAGATGTGTCTGAAATAGAGGTTATTCCTGAAACGCCTGAATTAACAGAATATAGACCTGGGCATTTTGTAGAAACTTCTTTTTAAAGGAAAAAGGGGCTAATTTAGTAAAAATTTGAATATTTTTTTAAAAATAATTTTTTTATAAAAAAATTTATTGATGGAAAGGAATTGTTGAGATATGAAAAAAACTTTTTTTAATACTTTTGCTTAATGTTATCAATGTTTATTGTTGCTTGTGGAAAAAGGGGGAAAAAGGCTCGGGAAATTCAGTATCATTTAATATGGAAGCTGAGCCGACTTCGTTAGATCCGCAAATTTTGACTGATATGAGCGGACTTTTTGTAACAAGTATGACTTATGAAAGTCTTGTAAGATTGAATGAAAAAAATGAAATTATTCCTGCCGGAGCTGAAAGCTGGACTAAATCAGACGATGGGAAAGTATGGACATTTAAAATTAGACAAGGGATGAAATGGTCAAATGGAGATCCAGTTACAGCTAAAGACTATTACAACGGTATAAAAAGAGGAATTGAACCAAAAACAGCCTCTGAATACGCATTTCTTGCCTATTATATTGAAAATGCGGAAGATTATAATACTGGAAAATTAAAAGATTTTGGAAAAGTTGGGATAAAGGCAAAGGATGACTACACACTTGAATTTACATTGTCACAACCTGCACCATTCTTCTTAAAAACGTTAATTATGCCAATTTATTTTCCAGTTAATGAAAAAGCATTGGCTGCCAACGGAGATGGATATGCAACTGAAGCTAACAAGTCTATCTATAATGGACCGTTTATAATGGAAAAATGGGTACACAACAACAAAGTTGTCATGAAAAAGAATCCTAATTACTGGAATGCTAAAAATATAAAAATTGATACACTTACAGGTTTAATTGTAACTGACTTTGAAGCCGCTACAAACCTTTTTGAAAAATAGAGAATTGGATTTGACAAAAATTTCTGTGGAAAAAATGGCAAATTATGAAGGAAAACCTGAATTGCACAAATTCCCTAATGGAAGAGTTTACTATTTAGGATTTAACACTTCAAATCCTGTGTTGAAAAATCAAAAGGTAAGAGAGGCATTATCTCTTGCAATTGATAGAAAAGAACTTGTAAGCAGTATTTTAAATGGAGCCTGGAATTGTAGGTTCTGGAATTGTTTCAAATGGAACAAATTTGGGGAAAAAAAGGCGACTTTAGGGAAGAAGTTTGGAGACTTATTTGCTGGATTTGCAAAAGTTAATGCAAAGCAGTTGTTTGATGAAGGGCTGAAGGAACTTAAAATGACGCCTGCACAAGTTAAACTGCATCTTTTGGTAGATGAAAATGGAACTGGTAAAAAAAGGAAAGTTTGAATTTTACCAATCTCAATGGAAGGATAAATTGGGAATTGATGTGGATGTGGAAGTTCTTACTAAAAAAAGAAAGAATTGCACGTGCAAAAAGCCTGGAGACTTTGAAATTGTAAGATATGCTTGGGGACCTGATTATGCAGACCCTATGACTTATTTGGAAATTTTTCCATTCAAAGGCAAAAGGATATTAACTTTGCTAAATATTCAAATCCTGAGTATGACAGATTAGTTGACTTGGCTAAAGTTAATCAAGATAATAAAACTAGAATGGATGCGATGAAAAAAAGCGGAAAAAAATTATTAGCAGATAACTTTACATATTCAACACTTTATTATGAAGTGGGAGTTTATTTGATAAATCCTAAATTAAAGGGAGTTGTAATACGTTCAGTTGGAGATTCTATCGACTTTTATAATGCATCTCATAACAAAAATACTTTTTAATTTTTGTCAAATTTATTTGACAAAAAGAAAGGATGGATGTAAATATGAAAAAAATATTATTGATATTTACAATATTGCTGGCTTTTTGTGATTTCATGTGGAAAAAGCAGCGATTCTGAAACATTGAAACTTAATTTGAAGGAGGAGGGAAAAATCTTATGATCCGCAGCCTTTGCAAATGATTCTACTGGAGAATTTGTGGATTCGCTTGTTACTGAAACATTGACAAGACAGTCGGATGATGGAAAATCTCTTCCTGGAGTGGCTGAAAAATGGGAACATAATGCAGATTCAACAGTCTGGACATTCCATTTGAGAAAAAATGCGAAATGGAGTAACGGGGATCCGATTACAGCAAAGGACTTTAGAGATGGCTGGGTTAGAGCGCTAGATCCTAAGACAGCTGGAGAATATGCAGATAAATTGTTTTATATAAAAAAATGCTGAACAATTTAATGCTGGAAAAAAATTAAAGATGAAAAATCAATTGGGGATAAAAAGTTATTGATGATTACACATTGCAAGTAACATTAAACAATCCTCTTACATATTTTTGATTCAATTGTAAGAATTCAAACTTATGCTCCGCTAAATAAAAAAAGTTCTATGAAAAAGTGGGAGATAAATATATGACATCTCCTGAAACTTCGATTTCATCTGGTGTTTATGTAATAAAAATCTTGGACAAGAGATTCTGAAATTGTATTTGAAAAAAATGAAAAATTACTGGAACAAGGATAATATTAAATTAAAATATGTAAAAAAATGTTATTTATAAATGATCCATCTGCCAGTGTAAATGCCTTTTAAAAAAATAAAGAAATTGATTCTACAAATATTTCAATAGAACAAGCGAAGGAATTTAAAAAAATGATAAACGTAAAAATTCTTACAAAAAGATGGTTCAGTATGGTATATGACATACAATATGAAAAAAATAAAGTGCTTATGAACAAAAAAATTAGACAGGCATTGTCGCTTGCTGTAGATAGGGAAAAAAATTGATTACAGATGTGCTTTGACAATACAGGAGAAGTCTGCATATACTTATACAACAAAAAGGTGTTGGAATAATCGGTGTTTCAAAAAGACTTTTTCTGAAGAAGCAGGAAAAAAATTTTTCCCGGCTTATAATCCGCAAAAAGGCAAAACAATTATTGGCTGAAGGATTAAAGGAGCCTAGGATTACAAAAAAATTACCTGAATTGACAATGATTTTTAATGATTCTGGAAATAATAAAGTTATTTCTGAATATATTCAAGAAAGTTTGAGAATAAACTTAGGAGTAAATATTAATATTGAAGGAATGACATTCCAATCAAGATTGGATAAAATGCAACATAGAGATTATGAAATTGCTCTACTGGATATAATGGAGATTATAACGATGCTATAACTTATTTAGACAGATTCTTGACAAAGGATGGAAATAACTATTCAGATTATTCAAATCCACGTTATGATGAGCCTTTGTTAAAAAAAGTTAAAAAGTTCTGGAAACCAGCAAGAAAGAGTAAAAAGACATGATTGAAATGGAAAAAAATAATTGCTGAAGATATGCCTGTGGGATTGCTTTACTATAGACAAAAATACTAAAGCCTGTTAAATCCAAGAGTTCATAATATTGTGTTTAGCCCAATAGGAAAAGACTTTGTGCTGGATAATACTTATATAAAATAATCAAAAAAAATTTTTTATAGAGGAAGGGAAGTTGTTATGAAAAAGATAATAATTTTATTGGCAATGTTAATTTTTGCCATTTCCTGTGGAAAGAATGGTGGAAGCGGAAATACGTTTACGTTGAATTTGACGGACGAGCCAAAATCCATTGATCCACAGCTTTCAACGGATGTTTTAGGAGGAACGGTTGATGACCTGATAACTGAAGGACTTACTAAAAGAGGAAAAGATGGTACGTTTGTGGCAGGACTTGCGAAAAGCTGGGATAAATCAGCTGACGGGCTAAAATGGACATTTCATCTAAGAGATGGAATAAAATGGAGCAATGGAGATCCGATTACAGCACAAGACTTTAAAAATGGATGGTTACGTGCATTAAATCCTCAAACTGCTTCACAGTATTCGTATATGCTTTATCCAATAAAAAATGCTGAAAAATATAATAAAAAGGCAGTTTCAGCTGAAAAAGTCGGAATAAAAGTTATTAATGACAAAACTTTGGAAGTGGAATTGGAAGCTCCTGTTCCGTATTTTGACAGTTTAGTTGCATTTAAGACATATATGCCGTTAAATCAGAAGTTCTTTGACAAAACAGGTGACAGCTTTACTTTACAGAAAGTTTAATAAAACTATGTCTTCTGGAGCGTATACAATGGAAAAATGGACACATGGCTCAGAAATAGTGTTTAAGAAAAATCCTAATTACTGGGATGCGGATAATGTAAAAGTTGAAAATATTGTCTATAAAATAATTCCTGATAATAATTCTGCATTAAATGCATTTAATAACAAGGAAGTAGATGTAACTTCAATTACATCTGAACAGGCAAAAGGATTTAAGGACAATCCAAAAATGGTTTCAAAAAATGATGGTTCAGTATGGTATTTGCTATTTAATTTTAACAACAAGACTTTGGCAAACTTAAAAGTAAGAAAAGCGCTTCTTATGGCAATTGACAGAGAAGGACTGATAAATAATGTATTAAACGGATATGGAACTGCGGCAAAAACATTTGTTCCAAAAGGAATTGGAATAACAGGAAAAGATGGAAAAGACTTTACAGAATTTGTTCCTACATCAACACTTGGATATAATCCTCAAGCAGTTTAAAAAAATTATTACTGAAGGATTAAAGGAAGCTGGACAGGCTAGTTTTCCAAAAATGTCTATGCTGATTAATGAAAGTGGAAATAATAAGGTTATTGCCGAATATATTCAAGAACAATTGAGAAAAAATTTGAATATTCAACTGGATCTGGAAATAATGACTGCTCAGGAAAGATTTTCAAGAATGTCTCAAAAGGACTTTGATATGGTATTTGCTGGATGGTCTGGAGATTATCCTGATGCAATTACATATTTAGATTTATTTGAATCAACTGGTGGAAATAATAATGGTTCGTATAAAAAACCCTGAATATGATAGCGCTAGTTAAAAACTGTTAGAAGCACAGCCGATCAAAATGTAAGAATTCCTGCACTTGTAAAAAAATTGAAGGAATAATTGCGCAAGATTTACCAGTAGGTGTGCTTTTTCCACAGAGAAAAAAACAATATCTTGTTGATAAAAAAAGTAAAAGGGCTTGAATTTACACCAATTGGTGGAGAATATTATTTCGGAAACTTGTCATTGAAATAGTGGCTGGAAAAAAATTCTTTTAATTTAAAGTGAGGAGGAAATGTATTAATGAAAAAAATATTTCTAATATTGACATTGCTGGTATTTGCACTTTCGTGTGGAAAAAAAGGAGGAAACGGGAGTACATTTACTTTAAATATAGTTACAGAGCCATCATCAATTGATCCGCAACTAACCACGGATATTCCTGGAGGAACTGTTGATGAATTGATTTTGGAAGGGCTTTTAAGAAAAGACAAAAACTGGAAAAATCTGTACTGGAATTGCCGAAAAAAATGGGAAAAATCAAAAGATGGACTTGTGTGGACATTTCATCTAAGAGATGGAGTTAAATGGAGCAATGGCGACCCTGTAACTGCAAATGACTTTAAGGCAGGATGGATTCGTGGATTGAATCCTGATACAGCAGGAAGTAATGCAAGCATGTTATTTGTAATAAAAAAATGGAGAAAAAAATATAATGCTAAAAAAAGTTTCAGAAAAATGAAGTTGGAATAAAAGTTATTGATGATAAAACTTTACAAGTAACTTTGGAATCGCCTATTCCGTACTTTTGATGATTTAGTTACATTTAAATCATTCATGCCATTAAATCAAAAAGTTCTATAACAAAGCAAAGGATAAATACTTTACAGAAGTCTGAATATACAATTTCAAATGGTCCTTACACTTTGGAAAAAAATGGACTCATGACTCAGAGTTAAAAATTTAAGAAAAAAATCCTAATTACTGGGATGCAGGCAATGTAAAAACTGATAATGTTGAATTAAAAAAATAATTGCAACTGATTCACCTGTTAATGCCTTTTAAGAATAAGGAAGTTGATGTAACAGCGGTAACTTTCGAGCAAAGTCTAAGGAATTTGCAGGAAAACCAGAACTTGTAAAAAGCAAATGATGGTGGAATCTATTATTTATTGTTTAATACAAAAAGAAAAATGTATTTAAAAAAATGCAAAAAGTAAGACGTGCAATAACTATGGCAATAAATAAGGAAGAACTTGTAAATAAAGTGCTGGAAGGATCTGAAAAATTAACTAAGACATTTACTCCATCTGGAATTGGATTAAACGGAGTTTCAAAAGATTTTCCAGCGGAAGTAGTAACTGACCAGCCTAAATTTAACGTAGCAGAAGCTAAAAAATTGCTTGCAGAAGGACTTAAGGAAGAAGGGCTATCAGAACTTCCAAGATTTGAAATTTTATTTAACGATACAGGAAGCAGAAAAGCTATTGCAGAATATATTCAAGAAAGTTTGAGAAATAACTTGGGTGCAAATGTTGAATTAGATATGGTAAGCGGTAAGGAACGTATTGAAAGAACTAAGAAGAGAGATTATCAAATTTCATTGCAAAACTGGACTGGAGATTTCCTAGATCCAATTACATATTTAGATCTATTTGACAGTACAAATGCAAACAACCGTGGAGATTTCAAAAACGTAAAATATGATGAATTGACTAAAACTGTAAAAAGTTCTGCTGATCCAAAAGTAAGAGTTCCAGCAATGATTGAAATGGAAAAACTTATTTCAGAAGAACAACCAGTTACAATCTTATTCCAAAAACAAAAAAACTTTATTTAGTAAATCCAAAAGTTAAAAAAATTTGGGATTTGTGTCAATTGGTGGAGAATTCTTTATTAGAGATGTTGTAATGAACTAGTTTCAATTAAAACAAAAAAATTTAAGAACAATATTTTATATTCCCCATTTAAATAGCAGATTTTTTTACAAGGGATCAAGACCTCTTGCCAGTAAATAAACAAAAATATAATTTCTGTTTTTTTAAATGGGGTTTAATATTATTAAATTAAAAAAATAAAAAAAGGAAATGTAATTTTATGAAAAAAATAAGTTTGTCCTGCTGGACAGAGATGGTGTTATAAATGTGGAAAAAAATCGTATTTGCATAAAAATTGAAGATTTTGAATATGAAAAAAATGTGGTGGAAGGACTTTTTAAAAATTGCGGGATTTGGGATATAAATTTGCGATTATAACGAATCAGGCAGGAATTGCGAGAGGATATTATACGAAAGAGGATTATTTAAAAATTACAAAAATTTTATTGAAGATGATTTAATGAAAAAAAGGGATAAAAAAATTGAAAAAGTCTTACTTTTGTCCGCATCATCCAAATGTTACTGGAAAAATATGGAATAGAATGTAATTGCCGGAAGCCAAATACGGGGAATTTTTGAACTGGCGATAGAGGAGTTTGATATTAATGTTAAAAATTCTTTTATGATTGGGGATAAAATAACTGATTTGATTCCTGCCAAAAAAATTGGGGATTATGCCTGTCCTGGTAAAAAAACTGGATATGGTTTGAAGAGTTTGGAAGAACTTGGGGGAACAGGATTAGATCCGATGGTTGTGGACGATATTCTAGATTTTGCAGACAATATCGAAAAAAATATAAATAAAAAAATAATATATACTGAACCCTGTTTAAAAATAGAACTGCTAAAAAAATTATATAAATCTAGGGTTTGAGTAAAATAGTCATAATTTTTGAATTCAGTTTTAAAAGCAGTTTTACTATAAATTTACGTTTGAATAACAGATTTAACGTGAATTTTTAGCAAGGGGTCAAAGCCCCTTGTTTTTTTTATCTATTTAAAATTTCTTCAGTTTTTTTCTTACATCTTTTTTTCCCTTGAAACAACATGATGTATTTTTATTTCTTCTAACTTATCAATAATTCTTTTATTTTTCTTCTCTGGAAAAAAATTTTTTTACTGATAGAAAAAAATTTCATAGATCCTTCAAAAACTTCTGATGGACTTTGTTAAATAAAGCCGTTTTCTAAAAAAAGGAGGCTTTCTGACAATATCATCAAAGTCAATAAATGCAATCTTCCCGCTATTTTTTTGTCTATAAAAAAAGTTTCCCAAACTAAAGTCCATGTGATAGTATCCCTTTTCAAAAAAATTTTTTTTTCAAATTTATACCATAAGTCAATTGTCTTATATGTAAAGTCTCAAAAATCATCCTTTCCCACAAGATAATCATAATAGGATATAAAAATTTCCATTAAATGTTTTATTTATATTTTTCCAAGACAGTTTCTATCTTTATATGAAGCGGCATATATTTTATAACTTTATACTTCGTTATTTTCATAAAGTTCAGTTCTGGAAAAATCCCTTTTCCAAATATTTTTGAAACCTTTAAGGAATTTTTTTCCCCTTTTCTCTTGTAAATCCAAAAAAATCTTCAAAAGCCTTTTTTTATTTTTTTATATTCATAAGTTTTATAAAAAAATAATTTTTTTCATTATCTGTATTTAAATTTTTTTACTTTCCTGCATTTTTTTATTTTTTTTCCTTTAATTTTATTTTCTTTATTAATTCTAGCATATCTTATTTTTTTTATTTCAATCGTAGCATATCAAATTTTTTTTAGAAATAAATAAAGCAAAAATAATTAATTTGAAATTAGGTATTTTTTTGTTGCACTCAAGTGAATTTAGTACGAGGAATAGTATTTTTTTGTAGAATATTTTTTTATTTTGGTTTGTAATATAGTTTTATTATTTAATTTTTTTATAATTTTTTTAACCTCCCAAAAAAACAGATAAATATAAATTTTTTTCAAAAAAATTGATATTGACAATACATTTTATTGAGGTATACTAAAAAAATATGAAATAAAAAAATTTCAATTTAGGCAGTTGTAAAAAGTAAATGAATTTATAATAAAGTCTTTTTTTGTCAGAAAAACGGAGGAAACACGAAAAAAATTGAATTACAGAGATACTATATTTATTTAAATTTTTTGATTTTTACAAATGGCTAAAAAATTTTAATTTGGAAGGAGAAAGCAGAAATGATTAATTTAATCGTAGCAACTCATGGAAAAATGTCGGAGGAAACTGTTAATCTTACAAAAATGGTTTTAGGAGAAAGTGAACAGCTGGATTTTGTCACTTTTGTGCCTGGAGAAGGACCTGAAGATTTGATAAAAAAATATCAGGACATTATTGCAAAATATAACAGCGAAGGAACATTATTTTTGGTGGATTTATTTGGTGGAAGTCCATACAATGCAGCGTGCCGTGTAGTTGCCGAAACAAAAAATACTGATGTAATAACAGGGGTTAATGTGCCTATGTTACTAGAAGTATTAGATGCTAGAGAAGAAACAGACGATGTTGCAGAATTAGTTCAAATTGCAAAAAATTCTGGAATTAACGGAATTAAGATTTTCAGTGAATTATTCGTTGATAATTCTGATGATGAAGATGAAGATTTGGATGAATTGGATTTATAAAAAGTTTACTAAACATTTATAAATTAAAAATATAAAAATAAATGTGAAAAATTTTTTTACACACTCGAAAAAAACAAAAATTTTAAAAAAATTAAGTAAAAAAATATAAAAAAATAAAAAAAGAAGGGAGCGTTACTGCAAACTAAATTAAAAATAAAAAAATAATTACAGAGTTTTCAGTAGCGGGAAATAGAATTATGGAATTAGTTTTAACAAGAATAGACTCAAGATTAATACACGGACAAGTTGCGACTTCATGGGTAAAAGCAACTAAACCTGAAGCAATTTTTGCGGTAAATGACGATGTGGCAGAAGATAAAATTAGAAAATCACTTTTATTACAAGTGGCACCTGAAGGAGTAAAATCATTTGTAATACCTGTTGAAAAAGCAATCGCAGTTTACAAAAACCCTAAATATGCTAAAACAAAAGTAATGCTGCTTGTTACTTGTCCAGCTGATGTAGTTAGATTAATCGAAGGTGGAGTTGACATTAAAACAGTCAATGTTGGAGGAATGACTTTTAAAGAAGGAGACAAATTAATTTCAAAAGCAGTTGCAATTAATAAAGATGATTTGGAAGCATTCAACAAATTAAGATCTATGGGAGTAGAACTTGATATGAGACAATTAGTAACTTCTGCAAAAGAAGATATTAATTCTAAACTAGATTCTATTTCATTTGACTAATAAAAAATATCAGGGAATATAAAATTTCCTGATTTATTTAGTAAAATTGAAAATCATTGTAAAGTATAAAAACTCAAAATTGTAGGAGGGCTAAAAAATGAATGTTGTTCAGTTAATTTTACTGGTATTGGTAGCAGCAATAACAGGAATGGGAAGCGTACTTGATGAAAGACAGACTCACCGTCCATTAGTGGCGTGTACTTTAGTCGGTCTTGTACTAGGAGATTTAAAAACAGGAATTATCTTAGGTGGTTCGCTTGAAATGATAGCACTTGGATGGATGAATGTCGGAGCGGCAATGGCACCAGATGCAGCGCTAGCAAGTGTAATTTCAGCGATATTAGTAATAGTAGGTAAACAGTCAATTGGAGAAGGAATCGCAGTTGCAGTACCGATTGCAGCGGCAGGACAAGTTCTTACAATTTTCGTTAGAACAATAACAGTATTCTTTCAACATAAAGCGGATGATTTTGCAGAACATGCTAATTTTAAAGGCATTGAGATGTGTCACCTTGCAGGATTGGCTTTACAAGCGTTAAGAGTTGCGATACCAGCACTTCTAGTTGGTCTGATTGCGGGAACAAGTGCTGTAGAAGGAGCATTACATGCAATTCCTGAAGTAATTACTAGAGGATTGCAAATTGCAGGAGGATTTATCGTAGTTGTTGGGTATGCGATGGTTATAAATATGATGGAAGCAAAAAGTTTTTGATGCTATTTTTTTCTTCTTAGGATTCGTAATAGCAGCATTTACAGAATTTAACTTAGTTGGTTTTAGGTATTTTGGGATTATGTCTTGCAATCTTGTACATTCAATTAAATCCTAAATATCACGCTTCTATTGCTTTTGCCAAGTGGTGGAAAATGATGGCGGTGGAGCCTGGGATTACAGAAGAAGTCTGACGATGAATTGGAAGGACTATAGGAGGTAAAAAAATGGCAGAAAAATAATGTAGAAAAATTAACTGATAAAGATTTGAAAAAGCATGTATTGGAGATCTCACTACTTTATTAGGTTCTTTCAACTTTGAAAGAATGCAGTCAATGGGATTTTGTGTAACAATGATTCCTGCAATAAAAAGACTTTATTCTAAAAAAAGAAGATCAAGCAGCTGCATTAAAAAAAGACATTTGGAATTCTTTAATACTCAACCTTGGATTGGTTCAACTATAATGGGTGTTACGGCTGCGATGGAACAGGAAAAAGCAAATGGAGTAGACATTGATGACGCAACTATAAGTGGTATTAAAGTAGGGCTTATGGGACCACTTGCTGGAGTTGGAGATCCAATTTTCTGGGGAACATTAAGACCAGTTTTAGCGGCACTTGGAGCTTCACTAGCTATTGCTGGAGGAAATTTATTAGGTCCATTGATTTTCTTCATTGGAATAAATATCGCAAGAGTTTTGACTAGATGGTATGGATTAAAATATGGTTATGAAAAAGGTACTGAAATCGTTGGGGATATGGAAGGTGGAGTTATTCAAAAATTAACTCAAGGTGCTTCTATATTAGGGCTTTTCGTAATGGGAGCCTTGGTTTCTAAATGGACTTCAATAAATGTTCCATTGGTATTGTCTAAGTATACTGATTCAACAGGAAAAGAAGTTGTAACTACTGTTCAAAGTATTTTAGATTCATTATTACCTGGATTATTAGCATTATTATTAACATTTGGATGTATGCACTTATTGAAGAGAAAAGTAAATGCTATCTGGATAATTTTTGGCTTCTTTGCAATAGGAATAATCGGATTCTGGTTAGGAATTTTGGCATAATATGTTTAAGAAAATGATTTCAAAAGTGGAAAAATTTGTGAAGGTTCCGCCAAAGGAAGGATATATTAAAAATAGTTCTATTTTAGTTACAGGACTTATGATTATTGGAATGATCTTATATCCATTTACAAAAGGTTATGGAACAATAATAGCTTTAGCAGCGGCTCTAATTGTTATGGTTGGGCAAAAGTTGCTTATAAAACAGGCTAAGAATGATTTTCGTGATATGTATTACGCTAAAGATATGTATTTGAAAACTAAAAATACTGAATATTTGGACTTTATTACAGCTCGTTCTAAACAAATGATTAATGATGTAAAAAGTTTTTATCAGATAGGGCGAAAAAAAGAAATAGCAGAACTTCAGAAGTTTGTTGAAAAAAATATAAAAAAAGTAATTTTTGTAATTATTGAAAAATATAAATTATAATTTAACAAAAGATAGCAAGAAGTCTCCGACTTCTATAAGTGGGAGATGAATTGCTTTTTTTATTGAAAAAAAGGATATATCCATGATACAATTTTTTTGTATGAAATATCGAAGAGAAGTTATAAATAATAAAAATTTCTAAAGAAATAATTAGAAATAATATTCAAAAATCAAAAAGGAGGTGTAATTTTATAAAAATATAATTTAGCATTCAAATACAGGATTTATCCAAATAAGGAACAAGAATTATTGATAAATAAGACTTTTTGGATGTGTTCGTTTTGTTTACAATACGATTTTTGTATACTGCGAATAAATTTTATGAAGAAACTGGGAAAAAAATAAAAATAATTACACCTGCCAGTTTGAAAAGTGAAAACCAATTTTTGAAAGAAGTAGACAGTTTGGCACTTTCAAATGCTCAATTAAATGTAAGGCGATCGTTTACAAATTTTTTTCAAAAAGAGAGCGAAGTTTCCAAAGTTTAAATCTAAAAAAAGAATAATGTTAAAAAGTTATACGACAAATTGTGTGAATAATTCAATACGAATTGAGGAAAAACAAATATTTGGTTTTACCAAAATTGAAAAAGAATAAAATTAAAAATATCATAGAGAAATACCGAAGGATTACAAGATAAAAATCAGTAACATTGACAAACAGTAATGGAAATTACTATGTTTCTGTTTTGACAGAATTTGAAAAAGAAATTCAAAAAAATGTCAAGTAATGATAAAGTGATTGGACTTGATTTTTTTCGATGTCTGAATTATTTGTCAGTTCTGAAAACCAAAGGGCTGATTATCCAAGATATTTTTAAGATGTTGGAAGAAGAATTGAAAAATTACAGAAATCATTATCGAGAAAAAGTGAAATTTTCTAAAAAAATTGGTATAAGCAAAAAAATCAAAAAAATATCAAAAATTGCATGGATATATTAAAAATTGTCGAAGAGATTTTTTACATAAATTATCGAAAAATTTGTCTAAAGCGTATAATGCTGTGGTTGTTGAAGATTTGAATATGAAAGGGATGAGCCAGGCATTAAATTTTTGGGAAAAAGTGTAGGAGATAATGGATGGGGAATGTTTTTTTGAAAAATGCTTGAGTATAAGTTGATGTTTTTTTAGGGAAACAATTTTTTTGAAGATAGATAAGTGGTTTCCATCGTCGAAAACTTGCAGTAAATGTGGAAACGTTAAAGAGGAACTGAAATTATCATAAAGAAGTTATAAATGTGAGTGCTGTGGAATTGAGATTGATAGGGATTATAATGCAGCACTGAATATAAGAGATGTTGGAAAAAGAAATGTTGAAATATTAGGAAATAAAAAAACAGGGCAGGAACTGCCCAAAGAGCCTTGGTAAATATATTTGGCTAGCAAAAAGCAGATACTTCCCAAGAAGCTCTCGCTTATAAAAAGTGGGAGTAGTTCACATATTTTAGAATACCTGATTAAAGGGTATTCTTTTTTTCTTTTTAGAAATGAAATAAAAAAATTTAAACTTTTTTTATATTTAAAGTATGATATAATTAAAATATAAATTTTTATGGGAAAAAAATATTGAGATAGTAAAATAAATAGGAGGAAAAAAATGTTAGAAAAAAATTAGCACACTTGAGAGAAGAAGTGTTAGAAAAAAACTTGATAAAGTTGGAAATCTTGAGGAATTGAATGAATTGAGAGTAAAAAAATCCTAGGGAAAAAAAGGGGAATTTACGGCGATAATGAAGGAAATGGGAAATATCGCTGCTGAGAAAAGAGCTGAGTTTGGAAAAACTACGAATGAAATAAAAAAATGTGTTGTTGGCGAAATTTGATGAAACTACAACTGGCTTGAAGGAAATTGCTAAACAGGAAAGATTGAAAAAAATGAGACAATAGATGTGACTTTGCCGGGAAGAAAAAGTCTAATGTTGGATCGCTTCATCCACTTACTAAAACAGTTATGGAAATTAAAGATATTGTTTCTTCTATGGGATTTGACATTGTTGATGGACCTGAAGTTGAGTATGTAAAATATAATTTTGATGCATTAAATATTCCGAAAACACATCCATCGAGGGAAATTACTGATACATTCTATATTAAAGAAAATGAAGTTGTATTGAGAACGCAAACTTCTGGAATGCAAATTAGATACATGGAAGACAGAAAACCACCATTTAGAATGATTTCGATTGGAAAAGTTTACCGTCCAGATTACGATGTATCGCATACACCAATGTTTCACCAAATGGAAGGACTTATGGTTGGAGAAAATGTTTCTTTTGCTAATTTTAAAGCGATTTTGGAAAATATTGTAAAGAAAATATTTGGAGAAGACAGAAGAGTAAGATTTAGACCACACTTTTTCCCATTTACAGAACCTTCTGCAGAAATGGACGTAGAATGTGGAGTTTGTAAAGGTGAAGGATGTAGAGTTTGTAAAGGGACAGGATGGCTTGAAATTCTTGGAAGTGGAATGGTAAATCCAAAAAGTGCTTTCAGGTGTTGGAATTGATCCACAAAAAAATATCAAGGATTCGCATTCGGATTGGGACTTGAAAGAATTACAATGTTAAAAATATGGAATTGATGATTTGAGGGCATTTTTTTGAAAAATGATGAGAGGTTTTTTTGAATCAATTTTAGGATTTTTTTGAAATAAAAAAATATTTAGACAAAAATAGGAAAAATTAAATTACTTAAAAATACAGATTTTTTTATTTCGACTTTTGATAGACTAAGTATTTTTTTATATTAGGAGAAAAAAATGACTGATAAAGACATAAGAAAAAAATTTATAAGAATTTTTTTAACAGAAAAAAAGTTGAATCCTCAAGAAAAAGATACATCATGTATACTTATATGGGCTCTAATATTAGGAGGTTTTAGTTATTGGCTATCAATCCATTTATCAAATTTAATTAAATTTAGTACTAAATCTTTAATTAAATTTGATTGGTTTAAAAAAATTTTTACAAAAAAGTATCACCATATTTACAAGTGAAATTAGAAAACGATAATATAAGATTATATTCTTTCTTCTATAATTTATCTTCTAAATTATTATTATGGATTATTATCTTTGTTTTATTGTCTCATCTATTATGTTTAAAAAAAGAATGATTGATAAACGAAATGATAAAAATAAGACAAAAAGAATAGTAATGAAGAATTTCTGAGTTATCTTTATGAAGAAAAATGAAATAAACTCTGTGATTAACTCAATAAATAAAAATTAACGAATCTAAAAAAATAACATAGTTAAAGATATTGAAGAAATATTAAGTTTGTTATTTAAAAAAACATTAATATACCATTTTCAATAGTGTTTGGTTCAGAGCTTTTATTACATTTTTTTATTTTTTTCAAAAATATGAATCCATTTCTACAGACAGACTTTCTTTTTATAATGTTGTTTTTTTCATAATATTAATATTTTTTTGAAGTAGAAAAAGAGAAAGAATCAAATAAAAAAACTAAAAAAATTATTTAGAAGAATATTGCATTCAAAAAAATACATTAGATAAATTTTTTTGAGTAATAAAAAAATAATCACTTAACTATTAATTCTATATCGAAATCAAAATATAAAAAAATTTAAAAGAAGAACTCAAAAAACTAGAATACTTTTTATAAAAAAAGATAAATTAATAATTTTTTTATAAAAAGTAGAATACTTAGAAGTTTATTTAAAAAAAGAAAAAGAAATCGAAATAGATGTAGAAAAATATAGAAAATGAAAGTAAACTTGAAAAATATAGATTATATATATGATGATAAAGAAAAAAAGTATAGCACTAATTGTAAAAAAATAACAGAATAAATATGAAAAAAATTATTTCGAGAGGTTAAAAATGAAAAAAATGAATTAGAAATAAAAAAATTGATGATGAATTTGCCAAAAAAAGTTTATGATGAAATTTGGGCTGAATATAAAAAAACTGCACAAACAAAGACTTTTTGCAAAAAAATTACATTGACGGAAGATGAACTAAAAAAATAACAGATAGTAAAGTTATGGGATTACCCTATGTTCCGATAGGAAAAAAATTCCAGAAACGTCCGATGGAAATGAAATGTTTTTTTGATTGCACAGATTAATTGTGAAAAATTTGAGAGGATTGAAGGATTTTTCCCAAAAAAAGGAATTTTACAATTTTTTTGTAGCTAACGATAGTCTTATGGGGGCTTGATTTGGGGGCAAACTGTTCAAAAATGGATTTAGAGTGATTTATCATGAAGAAATTGGAAAAATTTTTACAATACAGAAAAAGTTAAAAGATATTTATAATCCACAAAAATTTGAAGAATATGGTGTTACAGAAGATAATCAAAGTTATAAAATGAATTTTTGAATTACACACCGAAAAAAAGAAAAAAATTTGAAGATTTTTTTGAAGATATATTTGACAAAATTTGTGAAGAGAAAAGTTTAGACCCAACACAAGAATTGAAACTTTATGAAAAGTTGCAGAACTTAATAGATTATTCAGATGATTATCATTCACAATGTGATGGTTTTTCATATTTTACACAGGAAGATCCAAGAAAATATGAGGAAAAAAATACCAAAAAAATATGATACATTGCTGTTTCAAACTGACAGTGAACATGATAAAACCAAAGGAAAATGGAAAGTTTGTATCGGAGATGCTGGTGTAATAAACTTTTTTTATAAATCGTGAAAAGTTGAAAAAAACAAAGACTTTACAGAAATTCTCTACAATTGGGATTGTTATTAAATAAAAAAAGTTATCCACATTATTGTGGAAAAAGACATAATTTATAAATTAAAGAAAGGAGAGTGTGATAATCTATAAATTGAGAATTTATAGGTTTGTCATACAAAAATAGAATGCTAATTTCGTTAAACTGGTTAAAGCAATATATAGATTTAGATGGAATAGAAATAAATGAAATGGAAAATGCCTTGACTATGATTGGTCAGGAAGTAGAAAAAATCGAGGTTTTAGGGGAGAATTTAGAAAATGTTGTAACAGCGCAAATTATTGAAAAAGAAATGCACCCTGATTCTGACCACTTGACAATTTGTAAAGTTGATAATGGGAAAGAAATTTTACAAATCGTGTGTGGAGCACCTAATCATAAGGCTGGAGACAAAGTTGTGTTGGCACAAGTTGGGGCAAAATTAGCTCCAGATTTTGTTATTAAAAAAGGTAAAATTAGAGGTGTAGAATCGAATGGAATGTTGTGTTCTGAAGAAGAATTAAACATTGGGAAAGATTCGGATGGAATTATGATTTTGCCTGAAGATACGCCTGTTGGAGTGCCTATGAAAGAGTATTTAGGAATTAACGATACAGTTTTTGAATTGGAAATCACTCCAAATCGTCCTGATTGTTTGTCGCATATTGGGATTGCAAGAGAATTAGGGGCCTATTACAATAAAGAGGTTAAATATCCAAGTTTTGTGATAAATTCAGAAAGTTCTGAAAAAACGGCTGATAACATTTCGGTTGAAATTGAAGACAGTAATTTGGCGAAAAGATATGTGGCTAGAATAATTAAAAAAATGTTACAGTTAAAGAAAGTCCAAAAATGGTTAAAAAGAAAGAGTAGAATCTATTGGAATTAGAAGTATTAACAACATCGTAGATAGCTTCAAATTTCATAATGATGGAATTGAATCAACCAAATCATACTTTTGATTTGGATAAAAATTGAAGGTGGAAAAATTGTTGTGAGAGCGGGACATGAAAATGAAAAATTGGTTACGCTTGATGAGCAAGAAAGAGAATTGAATAGCGATGATATCGTAATTTCTGATGGTGTGAAAGCCGTTGCACTTGGTGGAGTAATGGGTGGACAAAATTCAGAAATTACTGAAAATACAAAAAATATTTTGTTGGAAGTAGCAAACTTCAATTCACAAAATGTTAGAAAAACTTCAAGAAGATTGACATTATTTAGTGAATCTTCATACAGATTTGAAAGAAGAGTCGATGAGGAAAATGCAATTAATGTGATAAATAGACTTGCAAACATCATTCAAGAAGTGGCAGGTGGAGAAATTTTAGAAGGAGCAGTTGACAATTATCCTGTTCCATATAAGAAAAAAACAGCTACATTAAACTTTGAGAGATTGAACCGTTTTGTTGGGAAAAATATTCCACGTGAAACAGTTATCGGAATTTTGACTAGACTTGAGATTGAGGTTGTAGATAATGGGGAAACATTGACATTGACTGCACCTGCTTACCGTGATGACCTGGAAAATCGAGCAAGATTACTTTGAAGAAGTTATTAGAATGTATGGTTTTGATAATATTGAAAATATTTTACCAAAATTGGATATTAGTGAAAAAAACCAGTTATTGACACAACAAAAACTTTCTACACAAGTGAAATTGATTGCGGCAAATGCTGGGCTTAAAGAAGTTATTAATTACAGTTTTGTACCAAAAGATGCGATGGAAAAAATTAAATACACAAGCGTTGAAAGAGAAAATTTAATTGATTTATTGAGACCAATTACAGAAGATTTTGTAACATTGCGTCCAACATTGCTTTATAAACTTTTGTTAAAAAAATGCTAAAGAAAAATATGAATAGAAATGCTACAAATATTAGATTTTTTTGAAGTTAGTAGAACTTTTGTGAAAGCGGAAGAATTGGCGAAGGAAGAAGTAAAATTGGGAATAATTTTGGCTGGAGAAAAATAATAAGACATTGTGGAATCCAAAAACCAGTCCCTTATGATTTTTTTATGACTTAAAAAGGAATTGTGGAAGAAATTTTCACACAATTAAAAATTCAATAATTATATGATAAAAACGTTCTGAACAAAGTCAATACCATCCAGGTCGTTCAGTTGATGTATTTGTTGGTCGTGAATTGATTGGAAGCTTTCGGGGAAATTCATCCAGACGTATTGGAAAAACTTTGATTTAGGAAAAAAACATCAGTTTTAGTTGGAGAATTTAACATTGACTTGATTCAAAAAATATATTGGTAAGAAAAATTAAATATCAAGGAATTGTAAAAATATCCATCTGTTCCAAGAGATTTTGCGTTCGTTATGAGAGAAGATATTTTAGTTGGAGATGTTTTAAAAACTATTCAAAAAGTTGATAAAAAGATTGAAAAAGTGGAATTATTTGATATTTATCAAGGTGCAGGAGTGTTGCCAGGAATGAAGAGTGTGGCAATTAGTGTAATCCTGAGAGATAAAAACAAAACACTTGAAGAAAAGGAAATTGTTGATATTTCAAATAAAATCGTGGCTAAAGTTGAGAAAGATTATGGAGCGGTTTTGAGAAAGTAGAAGATAGAATTCAATTTTAAGATTGCTAAGTATCGGATTAAAAAAATGAAACAAAAAGGGGGAAATTGAGGTGTTAAAAATTGTAACTTTGCCATTTAATGAGAGGACAGAAGAATTTGAGCAAGGGAAGCTGGAAAGGATATTAGGAAATGTCCAGATTGTGAAGTATCAGGCTGAGCTAGTGAAAATTGAGGGGAAATATTACTGGACGGCTTTTGTTGAATATGAAAAGGTGGAGAATATAGATAAAAAAATTTAGAGAAAAAAATAATTTTTTTCAAAATAGAAGAGATATTAAAGAGGTTAACAAAAAAATCATGAAGAATATCTTTCAGAGGAAGAAAGTCTGAACTGTATAAGATTTTTGAAGGAATGGAGAGCTGGAGAAGCACAAATGCTGGGCTATCCACCTTACATCGTTGCTTCAAATCAGCTTTTTAGTTGACATAATAAAGGCAAATCCTAAAACTGTTGAAGAACTTTCGCAAATAAGGGGAATGGGGAAACGGAAGGTTAGAGATTACGGGGAGGAGCTTTTTGCTGATTTTGGAGAATTTTTACGATATGAAAAAGTTGATAGTAAAAAAATAAAAAGATATATTGAATTTTTTTATTAAATAGTAGTATAATACAATTAAGAAATCCAACAGGAAGATTATCGAAAATAGTAAAAAAAGATTCTGTTCAATTAATAAGCAGAATCTTTTTTTAGTTACTACTCAACAAGTTCCCAATCTACTGAATCTAAATTTTTGATAACCATTACCATTAAAAAGATATTTTAACAATTCCCTTAGTTCCTCTAAATAATCCATTTCCCATAAAAAGGAGGTACAGGTCCAAAATGGAATATTTTACCAGAGCTTAAACTTTTACATCTGTGAGCGTCAAGGACTTTACATCTTTCAATATATCTTGAAAAAAACTCAAAATGCTTAATAAAAAGAAACTTGCTAGAATAATTTTTTTCATAAAAAAACACCTCTTTATAATAATTTTTTTTAATTAATATTCATATTTTTAAAGTACTAGTCTTTTGAATTTTATTAGAATTATATAATATAAAAAAAGACCCTATTTGTAATGAATAGAGCCTTTTTTTATTAATTATTTATCCTTTTTACCGCATAAACCACAACCGCAAAAAGCAATTATAACTATAATTACCATAAAAAGTCCACTTAATATCATCGAAAAAAATATTCATCAAATTTCGATTTTCTCGATTTTTTTAATACATAAAAATAGATAGAACAAAAAGAGCATAAAATACATAAAAATATTTACAATAGCAAATATATGTGACACTGTATAATGCACTTTAAAAAATGCAATAAATTGGCTTAAAATTGGAATTAAGCTCATAATTAATGCAATTTTACTAACTTTTTGATGTTGTTCCTTGTCTGAAAGAAAAACGCTTTTTTCAGTTGTTTTTTTGATTACTTCATTGTTCCTGAACCTCCCACGACTAAAGTCGCAGGGTTCTAAAATCTTTAAAAATCTTTAAAAATTTTCCAAGAAGTTTGATAGTCCTATGCTATCCTTATTCTTTTAGGTGTGTTCAGTTCACCTCTATTGTATAGGACGCTTAAGTCCACAACTTTACTTTTTCTTAGAATATTTAATGCTCCATTACAATCCGCATTTATGATTTTACCTGTGCTTGTTTGATATAGTCCTCTTTTTATCCTTTTTCCACTGAATATATATTCTTGTAGATTTTTCTTTATCATATATTGGAATTTCATCTCCATCAAAGAAACTTGCTTTTGATGTATAACTTTCTTCTTGCAGTTTAAATTCTATTCCATATAGTTTACATAGATATATTAATTTATCTCTTAATTTTTCCATATGGTATATTTACAAAATTTTTGATTATTTATACTTCCTATATTTGATTTTTCTTTTGAAAAATTCTCGTTATATCCTAGAACTATTCTTCCTATATCATTATTAAGACAATAATTTACAATTATTCTTGCCGCTTTTGAAAGATAATCATTTATACGATTATTTCTCTTTCTAGTTATTTTCTTTTGTCTTAATGTTATATGCTCTATCTTTTGCTTATCTTTTTATGCTTTGTAATTTTGCATTTATCTTGTTATAGTATTGATTTATTGATTTTAATTTTCTACCATCTATTATGAATGAAGCTCCAGTATTTGTAACACAAGTGCAAAGATTATCTATACCTAAATCAATTCCTAGTACATTTTTCTTTATTTAATTCCCTTTGAACTTCTTCTACCTCATAAATGTATTGAATTTCAAAGTACCTAGAATGTTGTTTGGGTATTATTCTAATCTCTTTTTATTTTCTTGTTTTTTTAATACTGGTGGTAGTTTTACTGCGATTTCCTTATGTGTCTTTCTAAATGAATTTGAATAAGGAACTATCAGCATACCATCTTTTAATCTAACAAAACCTATAACAAGAGTAGTAAAAACCATCTTTAGCAAGATATTTAGGTAATTTTATATCTTTAAAATTATATTGACCATTCCTAGCAAGTTTTAAAAAGTCCAAAAAAATGATTTGAAACTTCCGTCTACTTCTTTTTAGAATTTGCTGAGTCATGTTAGAATTTAACTTCTTATAGTTCTCACTATTTTTTTAAGCATTTTATAGTTTTCATTATAACTTAAATACTTTTTTTATTTTTTTAAAAATAATACTGTCTAATCTTATATATAAACTTCATTAGTTAAGTTCTTGGCTATATGAGATAAATATTTTAAATTCCTAAACTCATTTTTACTAAGATGTTTTTACCTGTTGTTTTAATGTTAAATACATATATAATCACCTCCCTTTCATCAGAGATATTATACCGTATATTCTACATTTTATCTATTAAAAAGTAATATTTTTTAAATATTTTTAAAGTTTTTAAAACCCCACAACAGTGGGAAGCGTCGTTCACATAAATATGCTACCATTTATGCAGTTCTCTTATGAACTTCTTGTTATCTCTAACAAGCACAGACTATATCTTATCCATATCCTATTTCAAGGACTTAGGCGAAACCACTTCCAATACCAATCGCTTGTATTGTACTCCCCTCACGAGGGATAGTCGTTGAACTTTCCTTTTCAGGCTTAGCTGCTGATTGTCTATTATCATAATGTTTAGGATTTAACCTTGCACCATCTAGTATATTTTTTCTGCTTTCGCCACCATCACACTTATACCATATATTATTACCTAGGTATTATGTTGTGGTTATACTAGCTTTAAGAGTTCCCAGCAGTTCAGTTTCTTTGTTGCACGGTTTTGCTCCGTGTCTACATACAAGTTTCCCTATATGCTTACTAAAATTTTCGTACAATTCATCTCATTCCTTGCGTCGCGAGTGTTCTTGTACTATTTAATAAAAATCATCCTCTCATTATTTTTTTATTAAATTTTGTTTCTTCCTTTTCTATATTCATATATTACCACATCAACCTTACAGCAACATTTTCGCTACTTTACATTTACCTTACTTTTTGGAAAATTGGGAAGTTAGGAGTGATTTTTGTGATATAATGATTTATGGATTTTAGTGATAATTGGAGGAAGTTTGAAATGGTTGAAAAATATTTGAGAGATAAATGTATTTTAATTGTGGATGATGAGCAGGAAATTTTGAATATGGTTGTGTCGATTTTGGCAGATGGAGGTTATGAAAATACAAGGACTGCTAGAAGTGTGAAAGAGGCTTTGAAATGTGTTGAAGAAAAGAAACCTGATTTTGCGATATTGGATGTGATGCTTCCAGATGGGAATGGTTTTGAGTTGCTTGAAAAGTTGAGAAAGGACAGCGATTATCCGATTTTATTTTTAACAGCACGAGGGGAGGATGAGGATAAATTTAAAGGATTTGGATTGGGAGCGGACGATTATATTGTAAAACCTTTTTTGCCAAAAGAACTTTTGTTTAGGATTACGGCAATTTTGCGACGGACTTACAAGGAAGAGAATTTTATTGTGAACTTAAATGGCTGTCAGATTGATTTTTCACGGGGAGAAATTGTAAAAGATGGGGAAAAATTTTCCTTAACTGCAAAGGAATACGAGCTACTAAAAACTTTATACAGAAATGCTGGACGAATTGTAACGATTGATTCGCTATGTGAAAGTCTATTTGGGGAGAAAAATGCTTATGTTTACTCAAATTCTTTGATGACTCATATTAGACGGATTAGGGAAAAAAATTGAGAAAAGAGCCGTCACATCCAGTTTCTCTCATAACAATGAAAGGATTAGGTTATAAATTAATCGTGGAGGGAAAAATAGCATGAAAAAAATATATTAAAACTTATACGCCGTTTTGTAATAACAATAATATTAAGCATATTTTTTTGCTTCTATTTTTTTAAATATTTTTTTGTTTGAATTTATATTTTTCAAATATTCGACAGATGATTCTCCTTCAGATAAAAACTTTTGAAATAGCGAAAATGATAAAATTTAAAGACAGAAAAATATTTTTTTGCCAGATAAAGAAATTTCCAATTTGAAAAAAAGCAAAAATATTTGGGCAATTGTGATTGACAATGATTCTAAAAAAAGTGATATGGCAAACAGAAAACTTGCCAAGCGAGATTCCAAAAAGAATATTCGGTATTCGATATAGCACTATTTTCACACGCTTACATAAAAAGGCTATCCAGTTTTTACAGCAAAAAAATTAGAAATGATTTACTTGTATTAGGATATCCAAAAAGACAGTTACTGGAAATATTCCACAGCTACCTGGAACTATCGTTTAATTCAAAAATGTTCCTAATTTTTTTCTTACATTTTTTTAATATCCAATATATTCTTTTGTATTTTTGATTTACATTTTTTTCAAATTCAAAAACTTTTTAAAAATCAGTAAATCCAATAATAAAAAGGTATACAGGATTTGCCAAAAGATAATCCAGTAAATATAGATGAAAAAGGCGTTTTATCCGAACTTGCAAAAAGTATAAATAAAACTTCTGAAATTTTGCAAAATCAAAGAGAACAACTGCGAAATAAAGATACGGCACGAGCAAACTGGATTGCAGGAGTTTCCCACGACATTCGTACTCCATTGTCAATGATAATGGGCTATGCAAGTCAATTAAAAACATCTTCAAATTTATCAGAAGAAATGGCAAAAAAACTTTCTGTTATTTTGAAACAAAGTGAGCGTATAAAAAATTTGATAAATGATTTGAATCTTGCTTCAAAATTAGAATATAATATGCAGCCTCTTGAGAAGAAAAAAAGAAAAATGCAGTTGCAGTCGTTCGGCAAGTTATTGTTGATTTTTTTGAATATGGATATTGACGAGAAATTTCCGATAGAATGGAAGACGAAAAGTGAATTTGTATCCTGCTTTGTTAATGTTGACAAAAATTTGATAAAACGAGCTTTGGCGAATTTAATTCAAAATAGTATTAATCACAATGAAAAATGGTTGCACAATTTATGTTTCAGTAAAAAGAAGATGAAAAAAATTGTATAATTTGTGTTGAAGATAATGGAATAGGAGTTTCTGATAAAAGAGCTAGAAAAAGCTCAATAATACGCCACATTATATGGTTTGTGACAAAAAATACGACAGAACAGCAGCACGGTTTAGGGCTTCTTATTGTAAAACAAATTATGGATGTCCATAATGGAAAAATTGAGATGAAACATAGTGAATATGGGGGATTTAAGGTTGTTTTTACAGATTCCTGAAATGTGAAGGGATTTTTTTCTTTTTATAATCTTGTAAATAATTGGATAAAAACAGTATAATATAAAAAAATACAAAATAATTATATTTATTGACTTGAGGGAAAAAAATGAGGAAAAAAATTTGTGATTTTTTTGAATGGAGAGTATAAATATTCGCAGGAATTTATGGATAGATTGGTTTCAGAAGAAGCGATTTGCTTTTTGTGCTGATGGTGGAGCGAATTTTGCGTTTCGGTATGGGAAGATTCCTGAAATGATTATTGGGGATTTGGATTCGATTGAGAAAAAAAGTTTTGGAATATTATAAAAAGTAAAAAAATGTTTTGATAAAAAAATTTCCACGAGATAAGGATTTTACTGATTTTGAGTTGATTTTAGAAGAAATTAATAAAATTTCAGAAAAATGAGGATTTTGTTGAGAAGATATTTGTCGTTGGAGGGCTTGGAAATAGGCTAGATATGACTTTGAGTAATTTATTTTTTTGATGGAAAAGTATAAAAAAATATTGTGTTTTTTTATTGGAAGATGAAGAAATTTTTTTATGTAGAAAAACCGTTTGCCTTGAAGAATAAAAAGAACTTTGAATTTTCGATTGTTCCGATTAGTGAAAAATGTGGAAAAGTTGACGCTTAAGGGGTTTAAGTTTGAGACTGATGGGATTGATGTGAAAAGGGAGAGTTCTAGGCTTGTGAGTAATGTGATTTGTGAAAATGAGGCAAGTGTTGAATTTGAAAGTGGGAAATTGATTGTAATTTTGAAAAAAATAAAAAAATTTATTTGTTAAAAAAATTTTTGGTGATTTTGAAAGCAACAAAAAAATTGGAAGTAATAAAAAAAGGAAGTGCATAAATATTGAAAAAAAGTTTAGGATTGAGAAGGAACATCAGAGAATGAAAATTTCCCAGTATTTGCGAGAAGTGCAGAATTATTCGGGGAGAAGTTTGAGAAATGTGGAAGTTTTTTTGAATGGGAAGCAAGTTAGGCTTACGAAAAAATTGCCGTCGCATGGAAATTTGAGGGTTGTAGAGAAGAAGAAAGGGACTGATATTAAGCCAATTAAATTGCCGATTGATATTGTGTTTGAAGATGAAGATATTTTGGTTGTGAATAAGGAGCCGTTTTTGTTGACACATCCGACACAGAAAAAGGTTGATTTTACTTTGGCAAATGGGATTGTGAATCATTTTTTGGAAAAATATGGCGAAGTGAGAGTGCCACGATTTTACAACAGGCTCGATATGAATACATCTGGGCTGATTATTATTGCGAAAAACAGTTTTGCACAGGCATTTTTGCAAAATTTTTCGATTTTTGAGAAAAAATATTTGGCGATTGTGAATGGAATTATTGATGATGAGGAAATTTGTAGAATTAAAAATGAATTGGCAAAAGATGGGGAAAATCATAAAATTCAGGATTTTGAGAAAGAAAATTTGAAAGCTGAAGTTGAAAAAAAGTTAATTTTGGAGAAATGAAAAAAATATGATGAAATTGAGAAAATTGAAAAATAATTCAAATTTTGAAAAATAAAGATAACAAAAATTGGAGAAAAATATAAATTTTGACAGTAAAAAAAGAAAATAATAATTTAAATCTGGAAAGTAAAAAGCAATTTTGAAAAATATAAATTTTAAAAATAAATAAAAAAATATAGATTTTTGACAGCAAAAAAATACAAAAATATAATTTAAATTTGAAAGATAAAAATGATTTTAATAATGAAATTTTGGAAAAAAATGGAACAAATAAAATAATTATCGAAAGACGGATTTTTTTCGAGATGGCGATAATTTGGAGAGAATTATTGACGAGAGAGGTCAGTATGCGAAAACGGCTGTAAAAAGTGTTGAAAAACTTATCCTGAAAAAAATGTGACGCTTGTGGAATGTGAGACTTTTTACAGGAAGAACACATCAAATTCGTGTGCATTTGAAATCAATTGGGCATACAATTGTTGGGGATGAGCTTTTATGGAAATGGCTTAAATAAAGAGCTTTGGGATAAATAGACAATTTTTACATGCTTACAAGGTAAAAATTTACACATCCTGCGAGTAAAGAGGAAGTTGAATTGGAAATACCTATTTTTAATGATATGAAAGACTTTTTAGAAAAAAATAATTTTTTTATTAGTTGAGATAAATAATTTTACAGAATAACGATAGATAAAGAATAATTAAAAATTAAAGAAAGGAGAAAAAAATGAAAAAAATTTAATTTTTTTCTGTTGATTTAATAAACGACAACATTTTTGAAATCACTACTGATTTTTTCAATACCAATTTTAGTGTCAAATATTTTTCAGCAACTTTACAATATGGCGGACATTGCTATTGTTGGACACACTTTAGGAGACAATTCACTTGCAGCAATTGGGGCCTCAGCAGCAATTTTTGAGCTAATTTTCGGTTTTGCGCTTGGAATTGGGAATGGACTTAGTATGGTTGCAGCGAGAAGTTACGGAGCGAATAATAAAAATCTTTTGAAAAAAATCGGTTGCAGGTTCGATTGTTATTGGACTTATGGTAACAATTGCCGTGATGATTTTATCAAGATTTATTTTAATGCCGTTGCTAAAAATTTTACATACACCTGAAAATATCATAAATGAAGCATTTGAATACATAAATATTATAACAATGTTCATAGGAGTAACTTTTTCCTATAACTTGTCATCAGGACTTTTGAGAGCAATCGGAAACAGTTTTATGTCACTTGTATTTTTAGTAATTGCCTCAATTTTGAATATTTTTCTTGATATTTATTTCATAACTTCCCTAAAAATGGGAATTGGTGGTGCAGCAGTCGCAACTGTTATCGCACAAGCAATATCTGTAATTTTAAGCGTAATTTACATTTACATAAAAGAGCCGATTTTAATCCCAAGAAAAAAACATTTCCGATTCGACGCAAAATTATACAGAGAATTGCTCGGACAAGGAATTTCAATGGGATTAATGATTGCAATTGTATTAACAGGATCACTAATTTTACAATACGCAATAAATGGATTTGGTTATTTAATCATCGCTGGACACACTTCGGCAAGAAAATTAATGGGATTTTGCAACATTCCACTAACAACAATGGCACTTGCACTAGCAACCTTCGTTTCTCAAAATAAAGGAGCCGACAGAGTCGACAGAATACGAAAAGGAGTATTTTACGCAAACCTGATGGACATCTTTTTTGCAATAGGAATCACAATTTTCGTTTACCTATTTTCAAAAAATATGATTCACCTAATGTCTGGCTCAAACTCCAAAGTAGTCCTCTACAACGGTTCAACCTACCTAAAAATCGCCTCCCCATTTTTCACAATATTAGGCGTTTTATTCAACTTAAGATACGCTCTACAAAGGCTCTAGGAGAAAAAAAGTAATCCCTCTAGTTTCCAGTATAATTGAATTTTTTTGGAAAAAAATAATTTTTCGTAATTTTTTTATCGTGCCAAAGTTGGGGTATTTTTGGTGTGATGATTTGCGAGCCACTTATTTGGATTGTGATGACTGGGCAGTTGGCTTGGGCGTTTTATGGGAATGAGTATATTAGGGAAAAAAACTGGAATAATAAAAAAACAGGGCATTGTTAAAATGATGTCCTGTTTTTTTATAATTTATGAAAAAAATTAATTTGTTATAAGACTGCAAAGTTTCTTGGTATCTGAAATACGATATAGATCCATTTTAGGTCTATTTTTTTATCAAACGAATAAGATAATTTGTAATCTGAAAAAAACTTGTGTTTTATCATTTAAGTTTGTAAAAATAGATAGAATTTTCATTTTCTTTTACTTCGTAATCTAATTGTGAAAGTTCAAGCGAAACTTTTCCTGTTTTTTTAATGCTGCACGATTATCCAATATGCTAACTGAAATAGACGGCTTGCCATTTTCATTTAAGAATTTTACATAAGTAAGACCTTTAAAAAAATTTTTGTCAACAGAATAAGGACATCTCCAAACTTTAGAAGATATTTGGTCAATGTTAGCAGAAAAAAACTTAAACTGTAAATTAACAAAGAAAAATAAAAAAATATAATTTTTTTCATAAAAATCACTCCTAAATAACAATTTTTCGTATATTTTATAATATTTTTTTAGGAAAAATCAACAATAAAAAAACTAATATTTAAAAATTTCACATTATTTTTTTAGAACTAAACGCATTTTGAAAAAAATCCATCGGATAAGTTAAATTCAAAAAGTTTCACGGCTGATGTAACCGACAGTTTTGTCGCTTTCGTAAAGTTGAATGAGAAAAATCTGCCATTTCTTCGGATGTATGATAGTTTGGATAAGATTTATCATAATCAAAATTAATTTTACCAGTTGCGACATTTCCAAAGTTAGTTTTGGTTGCAGCGAGTGCTAGGACTTTTGCTTTTAATTGTGCGTTGTTTTGCTTTAATTCTAGTGCGAGTCCTTCTGTGAAGGCGTTTACGTAAAATTTTGTGGCACAGTAGACAATTCCGTTCGGGACGATTGTGTAGCCTCCTGCTGAGGAGATATTGATTAATTGAGATCCTTTTTCGTTGTGGTAATCTTGGACGTATAAGGAAGATAACAAAGTTAATGCTTCTACATTGAGATGAAGCATATCTGAAATTTTATTTAAAGGCTGCTCTTTTACATCACCATACATTCCAAAACCTGCATTGTTTATTAAAGTTTCAATGTGATAATTGTTCACTTTTGAATATAGTTCAGGGATTTTACCGACATCAGTTAAGTCAAAATCTATTACAATAATGTCCAAATTAGGATTTTTCTTCAAAATTTCGCTTTTTAGATTTTCTAGTAAATTATTTCTTCGTGCAATCAGAATAAGATTTTTATTTCTTTCTGCAAATTTTAGAGCCACAGCCTTTCCTATTCCCGAACTTGCTCCTGTTATAACAGTATATTTTGTTTTCATAGTTATTACCTCCATAAATTTGATAAATAAAGGATAACAGTTAGAGTATAGTATAAGTCAAGAGTTTTTTTGAAATATTTTCCAAAATTAAAGTTTTTTAATAATTTTTGCAGGTGTCCCAGCTACAATCACATTATCAGGCACATTTTTTGTAACAGTTGAATTTGCTGCAACGACTGAATTTTCTCCAATAGTTACTCCCGCTAAAACTGTAGATCCAGACCCAATCCAAGCATTTTTTTCTTTATAATAATTTCTCCAGTCGTAAGTCCTCTTCTTTTGCTTGGTTCTAAAAATATGATTTACAGTGAGCAGTGAAACTTTAGGTCCAATAAGCACATCATCTTCAATTGTAATTCCTCCTAAATCAACAAATATTGCTTCTTTATTCACAAAAAAATATTTTTTTCCAAAAAGAAATATGTTTTCCAAAGTCAGTTTGAAATGGTAAAGAAACTGTAACGGATTTATTAATTGATTTACCAGTTATTTTTTTCAAGATACTCTAATTTTTTTCTTCATTTGTTTTATATCCATTATTCATTTCAGCAATCAATTTTTTTCATTTTCCCCTTTGGCGATGTGAATTTCTTTAAAAAGTTCATCATCTTTCAAAATTTCTTTTACTTTTTTTAATTTTTTTCTAATAAAGTTTCCATTTTTTTCCTCCAAAAATTTTTTTCTTTAAGTTGTTTTTTTATTTTACATATTTAGTATAATATAAAAACAATAAAAAAATATCTAATATTTATAACTAATGTTTATATATTAGTTTTAGTTATAGTAAAAAAAGGAGACAAAAAAATGGAATTAAGAGTTTTAAAAATATTTTTTTAGTTGTGGCAACAGAAAGAAATATTTCTAATGCAGCTAAAATTCTTTATGTTTCACAGCCAGCACTTTCAAAGCAATTAAAAAAATTTGGAAGAAGAATTGGGTGTTACACTTTTTAAAAGAGGGAATCGGAATATTACTTTAACAGAAGATGGTGTTTATTTTTTTTAACAAAAAAGCAAAAGAAATTTTAGCATTAGTTGATACGGCAGTTGCCAACTTGACACAAGAAGATATTGTTGGAGGAGAGATAAATATTGGTGCAGGTGAGAGTGCTCAAATGGGACATATTTTTAAGATTATTAATGATATGATGATTGATTATCCAAATATAAAAACAAATGTTACTAGTGGAAATGCAGACGAAATACTTTTTAAAAACTGGATAATGGAACTTTAGATTTTGCAATTACATTTGGGTTTGTGGATAAAAAGTAAATATGAGCATTTGAGTTTGCCCTGGTGTGATAAATGGGGATTGCTTGTAAGAAAGGATAATTTTCTTGCAAAAAAAGACTATATTTTGTCCAAAGATTTAGAAAAATATTCCTTTAATTATTTCAAAACAAACAAATGTGGATAATTTTTTTAGATGGCTGGATAGGAAAAAGTATAGAAAATTTTAATGTTGTAGGTACTTTTAACTTACTTTATAATGCATCATTAATGGCAAAAGCAAAAATATTGGAAGCGTTCTATGCTTTGATGGAATAATAAATACGAGTGAAAGCAATTTGAAATTTATTCCATTAAAACCGGAGCTTGAAACAGAGATGAGCATTATTTGGAAAAAAATCAAACTTTATCAAATGTTTCAAAAAAATTTTTTTAGAAAAATTTGAAAAATATACATTTCTAATTATAACTAAAAAAATTATAGTTATATATAAATTAGAAGTATTTGAAATAGTTAAAAAAATGATGTACAATTCACTTGTGAAAAAAACGAAAAGAAATAAAATATCAAAACAAAGGAATGTGATAACAATATTAAGAAAAAGATTATTAATAACTACAATATTAGGAATAATGAGTATAGGAGGAAATATTATGGCAATACCTGCAATTAAACAAGTGAAAGATTCGAGTATAAAATTAGAACAAAAATGGGATAAAATTTTCCCGGAAAGTAATAAAGTTGAGCATACGAAAGTTATGTTTAAAAATCGTTATGGAATAACTCTGGTTGGGGATTTGTATGTTCCAAAAAATATTGGAAATCAAAAACTATCCGCAATAGCAATTTCAGGTCCATTTGGAGCAGTTAAAGAGCAATCATCAGGACTATATGCTCAGACATTGGCAGAAAGAGGATTTGTAACATTAGCGTTTGATGGTTCATATACAGGAGAAAGTGGAGGACAGCCAAGAAATGTTCCATCACCTGAAATTAATACAGAAGATTTTAGTGCGGCAGTTGATTTCTTAGGAACACAATCATTTATTGATAGAGATAAAATCGGAATTTTAGGAATTTGCGGTTGGGGAGGATTTGCTTTAAATGCGGCAATTTCAGATACTCGTATTAAAGCAGTTGCAACTTCTACTATGTACGATATGACAAGAGTTTCTGCAAAAGGTTACAACGATTCAGTTGATGCAGAAGGAAGATATAATTTGAAAAAAGAAATGAATGAAGCTAGATGGAAAGCCGTTGAAAATAATTATTCTGATGTAGTACCACCTGTTAATTTAAGACAAGATCAAATAACAAAAGATACACCAAAATTTGTTGCTGATTACTCAGATTATTACACAACAAAAAGAGGATTCCACCCTCGTTCAGTAAATTCAAATCCAAATGGTGGTTGGACAACAACTGGAATGTTACCATTAATTAATATGCCAATTTTACAATATGCTTCTGAAATGAGAACGCCTACTTTAATAGTTCACGGAGAAAATGCTCACTCAAGATACTTCTCAGAAGATGCCTATAAAGCATTAGGAAATAAAAATAAGGAATTATACATTGTAAAAGGTGCATCTCATACTGATTTATATGATGGTGGAAAAAAATCATGTAATTCCATTTGATAAATTTGAAAGTTTCTTTAAAAAAATAATTTGAAATAAAAATGATGAATTTAGGCTATTGTATTTTTGCAGTAGTCTTTTTGTTGTATAATAGTTTTATAAATTGTTTTTTTGAAAGGGGAACTAAGAATAATGCAAATAAAGGAATTTTCAGAAAAAAACAGGCTTAACTCCATATACAATAAGGTTTTATGAAAAAAAGGACCTGTTTCGTGTAAAAAGAGACGAAAAGAATAGAAGAATATATGATGAAACTGATATTGAATGGATAAAAAAATGTTAAAAAAAGATTAAAAAGACATGGGAATGAAATTGAGTGAAATTAAGAAATATTCATATTTGCGATATGAAGGGAACGGAACGATAAAAAGAAAGAATGAAAAATTTTGACAAATCATAAAAAAATATATAAACATAGAAATTGAAAAAGTGGCAAAAAAACATTTACAAAAATCTTGATGATAAACTTGAGATTTATGAAAATTATTTAAAAAGTATTTTTGAAAAAAATAAAAAAAGGTCATAAATATATAGAAATTAAGGAGAAAATATGCTTGCAGACACAAATATAACTTGGGGATTTGTCTTGTTATCCCCTTTTATAATTCCAATATTAATTTTATTAACTTTCTGGTTTTTTTGTTTCAAAACGAAAGTTTAATTTTCTTATCGCATTTACAATTTTATCATTATTATTTGTTATATATCTCCGTTTCCCTTATGACACAGTTAATCGTAACAGCGAACTTAAAAATATCAAAAAAATTTTTTTGATAAAGAGAACTTTAAAGCTCAGATTCGGAACATGAAGTTTATAAACTTGTAGATAAGACAAAAACCTGAGGATTTAATTTTGTATTTAGATGGATTATCTAAAATTAATAATAATTGGATTGGCTATATTGAGGAAACAGATTCTTATAAAGGAAAAATATGGTATCAAACCAGAAACATATTTTTTTGATTAACGGTAATAAGATTGAGTATAACTTAGATGAGAAAAACTTTAGAAAAAAAGATTAGGTTTAAAAAGAAATAAAATTACAGGATGCTGAGTATTTTGTTGATAAATTTGGGAGTAAAAAAAGAAATCTTATATCAATATCAATTAGATAAAAACAGGAGATTTAGATGAAAATATTTCTTTAAATTCGGAATTAAGTAAAAAAATTAGAAACAAAGTATAAGAAAGATAAGGTATTTTTATTTGACATTTTGGAGTGGAATGTTATTTTTTTAGAAATTGTTTATTTGATTTTTGAAAAAAATAGAAAAAAACGGAGTTTAAGATAATACAGAAAAATATGCTTATTTTAGTAGAGCGAACATATTGCTTGCCGGTAAGCATATTTTTTTATTTGCTATATTCTTTCCATTAAAAATAATATAGTTGTTATAATTCCGTTTAATAAATGCTCCTGCTCCCTTGTAAAAAAATAAAAAAAGAATGAAATTGGTAAATATATTTTTGAGAAAAAAATTTCATATAGAAAAAAATAAATTTTATGTGATAAAAATATGAGTAATTTTAAGTTTGTAAAAGTAGTTTTTTTCTGAAGTAAAGAGATCTTGGTTTTTTTATAAAGATAAAAAAAGAATTATGTTACTGAATATATCTGCTGTATTTATTGGAATTTTTTTAGACTTTTACAAATGATTATAAAAAAATAAAAAGAAGGAGAAAAAAAGGATGGAAAAAAATGAAGATAAAGTTATGTCGAAAGTAAAAAAAGCTTTTTTAGTATTAGTTTTATTTACAGTAATTTACTTTTTTTCTTTCAGAAAACAATATATCCGATATTAGCACTTTTGTTCTGGCTGATTTTTTTGCGATGCCGTTAGCAGGCGCAATTATTAATTCTCTAGAAATTTTAAATCTTCCAGAAATAGTTATTAATATTATTGGTATTGTAATTTCAGGAATTGCTTTGATAATTGTGCTTATACTTATATTTTACTTGGGATATTTGTGCAGTAAATTTTTGAAAAAAATAAACAAAACTGTATTAGGTGGTGCAATGATAGCAATTTTGATTTATTTTGTATATAAAAATTTTTACAGAAACAGATGAGAGTACAGCAATGTTTGCGCCAACAGCACGGGAAATACATATTTTTTTGTACAGCATCACATATTTTTTTTATACAATCAGGGGTATTTTATAGCGACAAAGTTAATAAAATATTAGATAGAATAAAAATTTAAAAGAAAAAAATAAATAAAAAAAGGAGAAGAAAAATGAAAAAAATACAGATAAACTTGTGACGAAACAGGATAATCCTTTAGGATTAATTTTATTTTCAATAATTTATTTTTTTAGTTCAGGAGGGATATATCCAGCATTAGCATATTTATTTTGGTTTGTTTCTGCATTATTTTCTACAGCACTTTTTTTTTGCAGCTCCAGAATATATTTTTGAAGATTTTTTTGTAATTGTGTTTTCGGTGATTTGCTTGATAATAATATTGGGAATTATGTATTTTTTTAGGATATTTGTGCAAAGGATTTTTTTGAAAAAAATGAATAAAAAAAGGCATTAATTTGGATAATGATTGCAATATTGGTTTATTTTTGTGTTTAGAGTTTATTTTTGAAAAATAAAAAAATAGTTCGTTGATGTCTTATTTGACAAATGGGAAAAAAATATATTTTGTATAATGTCACATATTTCATTTTGTAATTGGAGCATTTTATAGCGACAAAGTTAAGGAAATTTTAGGCAGTATAAAATTTAAAAAGAAAAATAGTTATTATTTTTTTATAAATCCAATTTGTTTTATGGCATTTTTATCTGCTATACTTAATTTTAGTAGAAACAGATAGTTTGTTTATAAATAAATTGGAAATTTTTTTATAAATTAAAAAAATAGGAGTATAGTTTATGAAAAGAAAACACAAAAATATAATGTTGCTTGGGACAGGTTCTAATGTGGGAAAAAGTATAATTAATGCGGGGTTTTGCAGAATATTTTATCAGGACGGGTATAGCGTGGTACCGTTTAAGTCGCAGAATATGGCTTTGAACTCATTTATTACAAGGGATGGAAAAGAGATGGGAAGAGCTCAGGTGGTGCAGGCTGAAGCCGCTAATATTGAGCCACAGGCATTTATGAATCCGATTTTGCTAAAGCCTACGACAGATAGAAAATCGCAAGTTATTGTAAATGGGAAAGTTTACAAAAATATGGATGCGAGGGAATATTTTGCTTATAAGCATAATTTGAAAAAGGATATAATGGCAGCATATAATCACATAAGGGATAACTTTGATATTTGCGTGCTGGAAGGGGCAGGAAGCCCTGCAGAGATTAACTTGAAGAAAGATGACATTGTAAACACAGGGATGGCAGAAATGGCTGATTCGCCTGCTATTCTAGTTGCCGATATTGACAGAGGTGGTGTTTTTGCGGCAATTTACGGGACGATTATGCTGCTTGAAGAAAGTGAGAGAAAACGGATAAAAGGTGTAATTATAAATAAATTTAGGGGAGATAAAAGCCTTTTGACTCCTGGAATTGAGATGATTGAAGAACTGACAAATGTGCCTGTTCTGGGAGTAGTGCCATTTGTTCCGCTTGGAATTGAGGAGGAGGACAGTCTGGGGATTGACAAGTATAATGTGAAAAAAGAAGGGAAAATTCGGATTTCGGTTATTAAACTAAAGCATATATCGAATTTTACAGATATTGATCCACTTAGCCATTATAACGATGTTTCCTTGAAATACGTTACAAAAAGTTCTGAACTCGGAGATGAGGACATTATTATTATTCCTGGTTCAAAAAATACTGTGGAAGACATGAAGGACTTAATTGATAAAAATATAAGCAGGGAAATTATAAGGCTTGCAAAAAAAGGAACAATAGTATTTGGAATTTGTGGCGGTTTTCAAATAATGGGACAAAAAATAATGGATCCTCAAAATATTGAATCTAATCTAAAAGAAATTTCAGGCTTAGATTTACTTGACATGGAAACTGTTATGGAAACGGCAAAAAAACAACAACACAGTATGAAAAATAAAATAAAAAATGCCGATGGAGTGCTAAGCGGAATGGAAGGCATTGAAATAAAAGGCTATGAAATACATCAAGGCTACAGTTATCCTGTAAATGAAGAAAAAATCGAAATAAAGTGCATTTTTGACGATGAAAAGTTAAAAGGTGCTGTGAAAGGCAATGTTGTCGGAACGTATATTCACGGAATATTTGACAATTCTGAATTTACAAATCATTTTCTGAACAAAGCAAGAAAACTTAAAGGGCTGGATAAAGTCGATGAAAACTTTAGTTTCAAAGAATATAAAAACAGGGAATATGATAAATTGGCACAAATTTTGAGGGAAAATGTCGATATTGATAAGGTTTATGAAATAATGGGGATGGAACAGAAAACAAAATAGGTTAAGAGGGATAGTGTCCAGAATTTTGTATAAACTAATAGATGAATCCAGTAAATTCAGTACTTTTGCTATTTTATTTATGCAAAAAAATTTTTTTACACTTTCAAATTCATTGTTAAAAATGGAGTTTAGGAAAAAAACTGTCTTAATAAAAAAACTGCACCTTTTTATGTTGTATATAATTTTTGGGGTGCAGTTAAGTTAATAATTTGTGTCTATTTCTTAATGAGAATAGTAATAGTATTCACAATTGTTCTTTTTAGCGCCATTACATTCTTCTTCATATCCAACTACATCTGGTGTTGAACATCTGATTAAAGTCAATCCAAGTAAGCCTATAATTAATATTTTTAAATATTTTGTTCATAAAAAAATCTCTCCTAACTATTATTTTTGGTTAATTGTTTAATAATCTTCATACGTACAGATTCTTCCAGTTCCAAGCATACCTGTATTTGATCCGCTGCAACCTGTAAATCTTTTGTTTTCATAAGGTGTTTTACGGCACTCTTTCTTACGTCCATTTCTATCTAAAAGACAATGCGGTCTCTCAATTGAGGTTTTTCCTGTTCTGGTATCATATTCCCTACCTGTCATAACGTCATCTCTTTTAACTTCTGCCCAAAATTTTGGACTAAACAATTCACAACTTGTAACTGTTAATCCCAGTAAAATTAAAGCCAAAATTTTAAATATTTTGTTCATAAAAATCTCTCCTAACTATTATTTTGGTTAATTGTTTAATAATCTTTATATGTACAGATTCTTCCCATTATATCTCTCTCTGAGCCGCTACAACCTGTAAATCTTTTATTTTCATAAGGGGTTTTTCGACATTCTTTCATATGTCCATTTTCATCTACAAGGCAATGTGGTCTTGAATTTGTGGTTTTTCTAGTGTACCTGTCATACTCTCTACCTGTCATATCATCTTCTCTTTTAAGTCTTTGCCATTCTCTTGGATCCAGCAATTCACAGCCTGTTATTGTTAATCCCAGCAAAAATTAAAGCCAAAAATTTTTAAATACTACTTTCATAGACTTTCAACTCCTTTAATTTAGTTTATTTTATTTGTTGCTATTATACCTTATCTTCTAAAGATTGTGATTTAAATCACGTTTGTTTTTTTGTGTTTTTGCATAATTTAATTTTGAGCGTTGCACAGTACTATTTCTGCTTAAATAATGAATATTTATAAATATTCAAATATATGTTTGATTTTAAAAAGATTTGTAAGGTAAAAATGAAATGAGAGATTGTATAAAAAAATGATTTTTTTTAAAAAAAGGAGGGAAAAAAATGGATTTTTCATGGTGGAAATATTTATAAAAATATTTAGGGAAAAAAATATAAAAAGAAATACTGGATTACAGTTCAAATATTAATCCTTACGGAGTGCCTGAGAGCCTAAAGCAGAAGATTGCTGAAAATATTGGGATTCTTGAGAAGTATCCTGACCCTGATTATGTGGAATTGCGTGAAAAATTGGCTCAGCTGAATAAAGTTGAACTGGAAAATATTGTGCTGGGAAATGGTGCAACAGAAGCTATATTTTTTTGTTCATAAAAGTAATAAAGCCCGAAAAAAGTGCTGATTGTGTCGCCTACTTTTTGGTGAATATGAAAGGGCAGTAAGAGCGTGCAAAAATTCTGAAAGTCAGAAAATTGAAATTGAATATTTTGAATTAGAAGAAAAAGATGAGTTTAATCTTAATATTGGGAAATTAAAAAAGGAACTTGAGAAAAAATATGATTTGGTAATAATTTGCAATCCGAATAATCCGACTGGAAAATTTTTGAAAATGGCTGAAACAGAGGAAATTCTGAGAGAATGCAATAGATATGATACGAAATTGTTTGTGGATGAGGCATTTATCGAATTTTTTTAGAGGATGGACTAAAGGAAAGTATTGTAAATAGCAGGAAAAAAATAAGAAAAATTTGTTTGTAACTCGTGCATTTACAAAATTTTTTGCAATTCCAGGACTACGATTGGGATATGGAATTTATTTTGACAAAAGTTTGGAAAAAAAAATCACTGAAAAAAAAGAGCCGTGGAGCGTGAATAATATTGCTGAAATGGCTGGAATAACGGTGCTTGATGATACAGAATATATCGAAAAAGACATTAAACTGGATAACAGAAGAAAAAAATATATGTATGAAAAAAACTGGATGAAATTTCAGGAATAAAAGCCTTATAAAACAGAAGTAAACTTTATTTGTGTAAAAAAATAAAGGATGAATTGATTTCTAAAGGGCTGAATGTGAAAAAAAGTTGAGGGAAAAAAATGATGGAAGAAGGAATTTTAATAAGAGATGCATCCAATTTTAAATTTTTTTGGATGAAAAGATTTTTTTAGGCTGGCAATTAAGGATAGAAGGAGTAACGACAGAGTTATTGAGGCTTTGAAAAAATTTTTAGAATAGAAGATAGGCAATTGTAAAAAGTAAGTTAACTAATATCATAAGGGGGCAAGTTCCTTTGTTAGAGAGTGTAAAAAAAGAAAAAAATTAAAAAAATTTTAGAATACTGTATTTATCAGAATTTTTTTAGACTTTTACAAATAGTTAGAATAAAAAAAGAAAGGAATGTTATTTATGAAGAGGAAATTATTGTTTATTTTATCATTGTTTTTAATTTTCTCAATTTTTTCTTTTGGGGAAAATTTTCCTGAAAAGGCAAAAAATATAGATGGATTCATTCCAAAAGGCTGGAAAACTGTTCTTTCGGCTAAAGGAGATTTAAATAATGATAAGTCTTTGAAGATGTTGCCATCATTATCGAAAAAAACTGATAAGGCAAATATTGTAAAAAAACGAGAATCTTGGCTCTGAATATTTAAACTTAAATCCAAGAATACTTTTGGTTTTATTCAAGCAAAAAAATGGAAGCTATATTTTGGCAGGCAAGAATGATAAAGGTTTTATCAAAAGCGAAGGAAATAAGGAAAGTCCAGCTCTTATGGATACTTTAGACAGCATTAGCATAAAAAATAATATTTTAAAAATTAAACTTAATTATTTTTTTTGAGTGCGGGAAGCTGGTCTGTAACACAAAAATACCTACACTTTTTTAGATTTCAAAACCAAAAAGCTTTTGAACTTATTGGATTTGACAATAATTCATTTATGAGAAATTCTGGCGACCAAGAGAAACTTAGCATTAATTTTTCAACTAACAAAGTAAAAATCATTGCTGGCGGAAATATTTTTGATGAAAAGGCAAATAAACCTAAGGAGGAATGGAAAACTGTTAATATTAAGAAAAAATATGTGTTAGATGAGATGACAAGCGATATAGTCGGTGAGATTATGAAATATATTTATTAGTATTTTTAAATGGGGAATTCTTATGACTTATAAGATCTTCCCTATTATTTTATTTTTGTTATAATCAATATTAAATTGAATTGACAAAAAAATGGAAAAAGTTAATAGAATGTAAGTAGGCAACAATTTACGGGGCAGAAGGAGTATAAAAATTTAGATGAATAATTTATTTAATCAAAAAAATACTGGCTAAAAAAGCTGAAGAAGAAGTGGATTTGAGTAGACATAATTTATCCGAAAGAAGAAAAGCATTGGATAAGTGGATAAATAACCTTGAAAATGGTGTTCTTGACAATTCAAAGGAAGAGGAATTTCAAGGGGAATTTTTATACGATATATTTACAACTGTTTTAAGGGCTGTGAATAAGTCGGATGGTGAAAAAGAGTGGAATCTTGAGAGGGAAACGAAAACTAAAATGGATGGTCAGAAGGCTGATGGAGTTTTAGGATTTTTTGATGTGGAAGGAAAGAAAGATGTAAGGGCTGTAATTGAATTGAAAGGAGCAAAAGTTTCCCTTGATGTAAGACAAAAAAGAGCTGGGGATACTAGGACTCCCGTGGAACAAGCATTTAACTATGCTCCAAAATACGGAAAGAACTGTCAATGGGTTATAGTTTCAAACTATAAGGAAATACGGCTTTACAGGTCAAATGATATGACAGAATATCAAGTGTTTTTTTCTTGAAAAAAATTAAAAAGATGATTTAGAATTTAAGAAATTTATTTACATTCTTTCATTTTATGCTTTGGTAGGAACTGAAAAGAAAAAAAGGCAAAAAATAATAGAACTTTCTGAAGAGTATCAGAAAAAAATCAAACTGAAATTGAGAAAAAAAGTTTTATAATGAATACAAAACTATTAGATTACATATATTTGAAAAATATGCGAAAAAAATAAGCCTGCAGAAAAATGAAAATATCATAATTGAAAAAGTTCAAAAAAATTATTGGATAGGTTTTTTTGTTTATTTGTTTTTGTGAAGATAAAGGATTGCTTCCAAATGGGATTTTTTTACAAAACTTTGGAAAAAAAGGTAAAAAAACTTTGGAGATATTTTTTTGAAGTTTTTTTAAAATGCTTTGTACTGGATAAATTTAGGGAATGCAAGAAAAAAATATTGCTCATTTTAACGGAGGATTGTTTAAAAAAATGATGATGTTTTTAGATGGACTTTATGTAGATAATGAAGTTTTTGAAGAAATGCGAAAAAAATTTCTGAATATGATTTTTGATTCTGAACTGAATGAAAAATATATTAGGGCATATTTTTGAGCAATCTGTAAGCGATATAGAGGAATTGAAAAAAATCTGTATCAGGAGAAGAATTTGACAGCAAGAAGAGCAAAAGAAAAAAGCTGGAATTTTTTTACACGCCAAAAATATATAACAAAATATATTGTGGAAAAATTCTATAAAAAAACTGGCTTGATGATAAGAGAAAAGAACTTGGAGAAGATGAACTCCCTGAACTTACTGAAAAAAAGATTTTTGAAATAAAAATATGCGAGTAAAAAAAGTGATAAAAAGAATTTATAGTGAGAATTTTTAAAAAAACATATAGATTTCTGGACAAAAATACAGAGAAGCCTGTAAAAAAATATAAAAAAATCGTAGATCCTGCTTGTGGAAGTGGAGCATTTTTTTAATCACGGCTTTTTGAATATTTATTAAATTATAATAATTATTTAAACGATAAAATTTTTTTGACTTAACTGGAACAAAAGATTTATTTTCAGATACGACAAGAGAAATTTTTACAAAAATAATATTTTTTTGGAGTGGATTTGAATAAGGAAAGTGTGGAAATTACGAAATTATCATTGTGGCTAAAAAAACTGCTGATAAGAATAAAAACATTAGCTTCACTTGAAAAATAATATAAAATGTGGAAATTCATTGATTGATGATGCTGAAATTGCTGGAGAATTAGCATTTGATTGGGAGAAGGAGTTTCCGCAAGTGTTTGAAAAATGGTGGATTTGATATTGTTGTGGGGAATCCGCCTTATGTTGATATAAAGTCATTAAATTCAGTAGAAGTAAAAATATTATTTTTAAAAGATTTTTTTGACAACAGAAAAATAGAGTAAATCTTTATTCTATTTTTTTATAGAAAAAGGAATAGAAATATTATCAAAAAAATGGTATTTTTATCTTTCATAAATCCTAATTCTATGTTAGTAAATGATTCCTACGCTAAATTAAGAGATTTAATATTTTTCTAAAAATAACTCATATAGTAAAACTGCCAGATAATATATTTGAAGAAGCAAAAGTAGAAACAATAATTTTTTTGAAATAAAAAAATTCTGAAAAATAAAAATAAATGTAGTTGATGTAATAAAAATACAATAAAAAGTGAAAAAAATTGTGAGTATAGATGAAAAATAAGATAATAAAAAAATTTATAAAAAGTGATTGGGATACAGAGAAAAAAACATTTTAATATATATATTTCAAAAAAAGAAAAAGAAATATTAAATAAAATTGAAAATGAGAATTTAAAATTGGAAGATATAGCGGATTTTACATTAGGAATAACACCTTATGACAAGTATAGAGGACATGATGAAGAAACAATAAAGAAAAAGGTTATTTCATTCTGATACAAAAAAATAGATTCTACTTATAAACCTTTAATAACAGGTGAAAAATATTCAAAGATATTTTATTGATAATAAAAATAAAAAGAATATATAAAAATATGGTGAGTGGTTGGGTGCTAAAAAGAGAAGAACGTTTTTTTAATGAACCTAGAATATTAATAAGACAAATAATTTCAGGTAAACCACCAAGAATTTATGCAGGTTATACTGAAGAGAGTCTTTATTTTACTCAAATAGGATTTGGAATAATTTCTAAAAAAAGAAAGTATTAATAATAAATATATTCTTGTTATTCTAAATTCATTATTAATGAATTTTTATCATAAGTACATGTATTTAGATTTAGAAAAAGATTTATTCCAAAAAAATTTTAATAAATTAATTGTAAAAAAATTGCCAATAAGAGAAATTTCACTTGAAGCACAACAGCCCTTTATCGAAAAAAAGTCTAATAAAATGTTGTTTTTAAATAAAAAAATCTTCAAGAGTTATCCCAAAAATTCCAAAGATTATTAACCAGAAAATTTGAATTAGAAAAATTATCCACAAAATTACAAGATTGGTATTTACTTGAATTTTCTGAATTTGTAAAAAGAATTGAAAAAAATCGAAAAATAAAAATTATTTTTTTAAAAAAAGAAGAGATGGAATGGGAAGAAATCTTTTTGGAAAAAAAGGAAGAAGTCTGATAAAGTAAAAAAATGAGATTGAAATGACAGATAAAGAAATTGATAGGATGGTTTATGAGTTGTATGGGTTGAGTGAGGAAGAAATAAAAAAATTGTTGAGGAGAATTAAGTTTTTTTGATTTTTAAAAAGACACTAATGTTATAATTTTCAATAAAAAAATAAATGGAGGAAAAATATGTATTTAAAGAGTTTAGAAATAAAAAAATTTTTAGAAAAATTTGGAGATAAAAAAATAATGTTGTGGAGTTTATAAATTCTCAAGATATTTCTGAAAAATAATGAGATTAACATACTCAAAAATACGACTTTAATTATTGGGAAAAAAATAATTCAGGAAAAAAACAACAATAATAGAAGCGTTAGAGGCCTTAGTAAATGATAATTTTTTTAGGTTCGGATTTTAATTTTTTTATTTAAAAAAATTATTCGAAGGTTATAAAAAAATGAGAATCAAAAATAATCAATTTCCTGAAATAGAGTTTAGATTAATAATAAATTTGGAAAAAAATGAAAATGATGATATAACAAATTTAGTTCCATTGATGACTTTAGAAGACTTAGATGATACAGAAATAGAGTTAAAAAAATTAAAAATTGTTTTGAAAGAATCACAAGAGTTTTTTTAGGAATAATGAATAAAGAAATATCAGAACCAGAAAAACTTTTTTTAAAAAAATTATAGAACAAATGAATAAAAATAGGGTACGAAACAAGATTTTTATAGAAATGATGATATTGAAATAGAAAAATTTTAAATTGGATAAATTAATAAATGTTGTTTCTATTAAAGCAAATAATGTTTCGGATAAAAAAATAGTTTAAAAAAATGCATTTAATAAAAATAATTAGTTATCGTTTTAATGAAAAAACATCCTAAATCAAGTAAGTATTTTCCAAACAAAGAAAAAAAGTAGAAAAATAAATTTGATGAGTTAAATAAAAAAATTTGACAGAAACTATTACTGACGGACAAACAAATAATATTAATGATATATTATCAAGTGTAATTTCTCAAAGTCTAATTTAAAGATTTTTTTGAATTCTAATTTGTCTTTAGATAAAGCATTGAACAATTTAGTTAATTATCAATATCTTGATAGAGAAATTCCTATTCCAGAAAAATCAATTTGGATTGGGATATACAAATCTTGTTATGATTATTGCTAATTTAATTGACTATATTGATAAAAAAATGAAGGGGATATGTCAAATAGTAAAAATTAATTTAATATGTATTGAGGAACCTGAAACATATATGCACCCACAAATGCAAGAATTATTCATAAAATATATAAATGATGCGATAAATAATTTATTGTTAAAAAGAAGACAAAAAAATCTGAATAGTCAACTAGTTATATCAACACATTCATCACATATTTTGAATAGTAAAATTCATAGTGGAGATGGATTTGATAATATAAATTATGTAACTTTTAAAAAAACAATGAGTCGAGGATAATTATTTTTAAAAAGATGAAAAAAATAACTCCGAAGAAATTAGAAACGAATAAAAAAATGGAATGTTTAAAATTTATAAAAAAACATATAAAATTTAAAGTTTCGGAATTGTTTTTTTCAGATGCAGTTATTTTTGGTTGAAGGGGATACAGAATATAATTTGTTACCGTTGTATATAGAAGAATATGACTATTTAAAACAAAAAAATACATAACAATATTTAATATAGGTGGAGCATACGGACATTTGTATAAAGAATTATTTGAACTGATAGAATTACCAGTTTTAATAATAACAGATTTGGATATTAAACGAAAAAGAATAGAGGGAAAAAAATGGGAAGAAAAAAATGATATAAGTCAAATAGAAAAAAATTGAAAAAAATATGCAATCAACTAATATCACTTTAAAAATTTTTTTTAATAAAAAAATAATGAGAAGATTGTTGATATAATTAAGGAAGAATATATAAAGAATAAAAAAATATAATTGTATGTTACCAGAATAAAAATTTATGGATATTATCCTACAAGTTTTGAAGAAGCATTTATATTAACTAATTTTTGATAATAAGATATTAAATAAAGTACTTAAAAAAATATTTTTACAAAGAACTTATTCAAGAATAGTCAAGAATGATTACGAAAAATAATAAAAAAATTCTTATGAATGGCAATTTAGAATAGGAGAAAAATAACAAAAAAACAGAATTAGCGAACGAATTATTTTTATCATATTGTAACAGATGATAAGAATAATAAAAATTCCTGAATTACCAGAGTATATAAAGAAAGGGTTAGATCAATTAGAAAAAAATTACTTAAAGAAAAATGGTGAAATAAAAAAATGTTATCAAAAAAATAAATAATAAGAATCTATTAAAAGAAAAAGGAATTTTTAGAAAAGTTATTTCAAAAATATATCTGAAAAATAAAAAGTACACTTTTTTTAATGCAGGAGCAGGTGCAGGGAAAAACTTATTCTCTAATTGAATGCTTAAAATATGTTATAAGAGAAGAAGGAAGAAATTTAGAGAATAAAAAAACAAAAAAAGTAATATGTATAACTTATACAAATGTTGCAACAAATGAAATAAAAAAGAAAGATTGGGAAATACTAATCTTATTTTTAGTTTCAACAATTCACGAAAAGAATTTGGAGTTTGATAAATAATAAACTTTATCAATCTAAGTTAGTAGAAATTCATTTTGAATATATTAAAGAGAAGATAAAAAGAAGAAAAATGAAAAAAATTGCAGAAGAATAAAAAAATATTTGTTGTATAATGAAGATTATATCAATAAAACTGTATCGAAAAACTAATATAAAAAAATACAATTTCTGAATAAAGATAATTTTGAAGAAGAATTAAAAAAAGAAAAATATTACGGATAAAAATCTTTTTTTGATATGAAAGTTACAAATTTTTAAAGAAATTTATAAAAAAACTAAAAAAATATCTAGACTTGAAAAATTGTCTAAAAAAATAGAAAAATAAAGAACATAAAAAAATGTAGAATATACACCTTTATTTAATTTTTGATGTATTACATAAAATGAAAAATAAGTCATGATACCTTATTAGAATACGGATATAGAATGATAGAAAAAAATTTGACCTATTAAAGCAAATAATAATTGATAAATATCCTTATATTTTTTTATAGATGAGTATCAAGATACTAATGAAAAAGTAGTTAAAATAATGAATTTATTAGATGAATATTCAAAAAAATTAATCACAAATTTTATGTCGGATATTTTGGAGATTATGTACAGAATATTTATAATAGTGGAGTAGGTGAATTAATAGAAGAACTGCATACTGATTTAGATAATATCTATAAAAAAATATAATAGAAGATCTGCTAAAAAAATTATTGAAGTTGCAAATAAAATTAAAAAAAGAATGAATTTCCTCAAGAATCTATATATGAAGATAGTGACGGTGGAACAATAGAGTTTTTTTCTGGAAAAAGAAGAAAAAAATAAAAAAACTTTTTAGAAAAAAAGTAGAGATAGAATGGAATATAACACAAGATAGTCCTTTACATTGTTTTTATATTAACAAACAAGTTAATTGCAGAATATTCTGGTTTTCGAGATATTTATGATTTTTTTATAAAAAGTGACTATTATAAAAAGAATTATAACCAATTAACGTCAGAATTATTTTCAAATGATATGATAAAAATTAGGAATGATTCCTAGTTTATTTTTTTAAAAATTATTAAATTTTTTTACATGATTTACAAAATGAAAAAAACTTTTTTTAACAGATATTTTTTTAATAAAGTTTATAGAGAAAAAAAGTTTAAAATCAATTAAGAAACTTAAAAAAATTATTGTTAAAAATTAGAAACAGTAAAAAAAGAAACTTTAAACGACTATTTAGAAAAAAATATTTGAATTATATAATAAAAAAATGAAAAATATAGATTACAAAAAAATAGTAAGAAATGTATTTCAAATTGAAAAACGTGTCTTTAGAAAAATATAAAAAAATATATTATTCAAGAACTCTTTGATGATGAATATGAAAGAAATATAGATGAAGTTGAAAAAAATTTTTTTAAAAAATTAATATAAGTCAATATTTTAATTGGTACAAATATTTAATGGAAGAAAAAAAGGAGAAAAAAATATTATCATACGTATCATGGAACTAAAGGAAGAGAGTTTGAAAAATGTTGTTATAATAATGAAAAAAATTCTTTTTGGAGGAAATAATAAAGATTTTTTTCTCTAATTTTTTTAAAAAATTACAATTTAGAATTGAAGAAACAAGATTTAAAAAAATATAATGAAGCAAGGAATTTATTGTATGTTTCTGTAACTAGGGCAATTAAAAAAATCTTAAAATATTTTTACACAGATGACGTTTCAAAAATTTTCTGAAAATATAAAAAGAAATATTTGGAGATATAAAAAAATTCAATAATTTATAAGAAAGGAGCGATTACAAATGAAAATAAAAAAATATTCACATAAAAAGAATACAACGGACTTGAAAAAAATTAGATATAAATTTTGAGTCAGAAGGAAAAGTTTTGGATTTGATAGTTCTGGCTGGGATTAATGGGAGTGGAAAAAAACTAGAGTTTTGGAAAGTATTCGTTATTGGTTTGAAATGTTTAGAAGCAAAAGCTGTTAATGTAGAATTATTTTATGAAGAGAATGAAAGAGAAGTGTTGGAAAGTCTTATGAATAGTGAAAGATTGACAGAAACTGAAAAAAAGAATTGCAAAAAGATATTGAATTTACAGATTGTTTGAGAAATATAAAAATTTTATAATGATGATTGTAAAAATAATAAATTTGAAAAATAAAAAAATTCAAAAAAATAATAAGCAGAAGTTTTGAAAAAGTTAAAAAAATATTTCCAAAAATTAATTTATGTTCCAACGGAGATTAATTTTGAGGAAATTAAGAAAGCGCAAACTAATTTGAAGAAAGAATATAGTTTTATTAATATCGTAGATTCATACGAAATTAAGGATATCCCATCCTATATTGCAACACGGATTTCAAAAGTTGCGAATGAAGAAGAAAATTTGACGATGGGACAAGTTAGAAAAAAAGTTTTTGCGGAAATTAATGGGATTTTTGAAATTTTGGAGTTGGATGTGAAACTTTCAGAAATATCAAAAGATGAGAATAGTATGCCAATTTTTTTACTGATTCTAGCGGAAAAAAAATTGGAATAAATGAGCTTTCTTCTGGGGAAAAGCAGTTATTTTTACGGACTTTGGCGATAAAAATGCTGGAGCCTGAAAATTCCACAATTATGATTGATGAGCCTGAATTGTCGTTACATCCGAAATGGCAGCAAAAAATTGTTGATGTTTATAGAAAAATTGGTAGAAATAATCAGATTATTTTGGCAACTCATTCGCCACATATTTTTAGGAAGTGTGGAAAAAGAGAATATAATTTTATTGGAAAAAAATAAAAAATGGAATTGTAGAAGTTAAAACGGGAGATGAATTTGGAAATTCATATGGACAGACTACAGGAAGAATACTTGAAGATATAATGGGATTAGAAACAGATAGAAATCCTAGTGTGAATAATTTGCTTACTTTGGTAAAAAGAAATGGTTAAAAATGATAATTATGAGAATTCTGAGTTATTGAACATGTGAAGCCGAAAGATAAATTTCCTGCACTAAAAAGAATTTCTTTTTAGAAAATTTAAAAATCTGCAACTGAAAAAAATAAATAAAAAAACGGAGAGAAAAAAATGAATGAAAATTTAGTAAAAAAATTTTTTTATATTCTAAGTTTTAGTTATAAAAAAATTTGAGTTTGGAGGAAAGGGAAAAGTTTGTAAAAAGAAGGGTATAGACATATTTTGGGGGAGTATTTGGAAAAAAAGGGTTATAAAAAGGGTATGTGGCTATTGAAACTTGCCTTAGGGTAGAGCTTTATCTGGATGTTAGCAGGGAATTTGAAATTGAGAGGTTAAAGAGAGAGTTTAGGGTTGAGAAGATGAAGGACTATGAAGGGACTGAGGCGGTGCATTATTTACTGCGGGTTATTTGTGGGCTAGATTCGATAATAAAGGGGGAAGATCAGATTCTTGTGCAGCTTAAAAAGGCTTATTTTGAGGCTCTTGACAAGGAGACTACATCTTCATTCTTGAATATAATATTTAATCAGGCGATAGAAACTGGGAAGAGATTTAGGGCAGAAAGCAGGATAAATGAGAAAAATATTTCACTGGATTCGATTGCTGTGAAATTTATAAAGACAAAGTTTGAAAGTCTTGAAGATAAAAAGGTATTTGTAATTGGAGTGGGAGATTTGAGCCAGTCGATTCTTGCGCTTCTTCACAAAATGAATAATTGTCATTTGACGATGACAAATAGGAGCTTGAAAAAAATCCATTGAGTTGCAAAAAAGTGTTTCCAGATGTCCAAACGGCGGAATTTAGTGAAAAAAATATAATATTATAAAAAAATATGGATATTGTGATAAGTGCCACTTCTGCACCGCATTTGATAATTGAAAAAGGCTAAAAATTGAGGATATTTTAAATGATGGAAAGAAAAAGGTTTTTTTCTTGATTTGGCAGTTCCTAGAGATATTGAAATTAGTATTGGAGAATTTGAGAATGTTTCCTTTATCATTTGGAGGATATTTGGGATGAATATAATAAAAATGTGGAAAAAAACGAGATGAAATTGTGGAAAAAGTATTTTTTTACATTATTGAGGACCAGTTGAAAAAAATAGCGGAAAAAAACTTGAAAAAAAGAAGAAAAATATACAAATCAGAAAAAAATATCGAGATGGGTGAAAATGGATGAAATCAAATAAAAATAATTATTGGAACGAGAGGGAGCATTTTTGGCACTTGCACAGGCAGAAAAAGGTGAAGGAAATGCTGATTGAAAAAAATATGATGAATTAAGGGAAAAATGAGGATTTTTTTTGAAATTGAAGGATTTGATAAAAGGAAATCGCTGGAAATAGAACTGAAAGTCATAGTTACAAAGGGGGACAAGGACTTGCGTGATTTTACAAAAATAAAGGGAACGACACAAAAGGACTTGTTTGTGAAGGAAATCGAAAAGGAAATGCTGGAAAATAAAATAGATTTGGCGGTGCATTCGTTAAAGGACATGCCGCAGAATACTCCAGAAGGGCTTTTGAATGCGTGTTTTCCAATGAGGGAAGACAACCGTGATGCGCTTGTTTCAAAAAATGGAAAAAAATTAAAAGAACTTGATAAAAATTCTGTAATCGGGACAGGAAGCGTAAGACGGGAAAAGGAGCTTTTGAATTTGCGAAATGATGTAAAAATAAAAGCAATTCGTGGAAATATTCACACAAGACTTAAAAAACTTGATGATGGGGAATATGATGCGATTGTGCTGGCTGCGGCTGGATTAAAGAGAGTTGGACTGGAAAGCCGAATTACTGAATATTTTGATACAGATTCTTTTATGCCTGCACCAGGACAAGGAATTTTGTGTATTCAATGCAGGGAAAATGATAATAAAATACGGCATCTTCTGGAAATTATAAATGATGATGAGGTTACAATGATGTGTGAAAGTCTGAAAGGGAATTTTCAAAAAAATTTTTTGATGGAGGCTGCCATACTCCGATAGGCTGTTCATCGGTTATTGAAGGGGATACATTAAAATTAAAGGGAATGTTTAATGATAATGGAAGCAGAATGCTTAAAGAAGTTGAAGGAAATAAGGAAAATCCGAAGGAAATTGCACAAAAATTGGCTGAAGAAATAAAAAAGGAGCTGAAAAATGAGAAAAGGTAAAGTTTATATTGCGGGAGCAGGCTGTGGAGATGAAGGGCTTATAACTTTAAAATTGAAAAAGGTGATAGAAAAAAAGCTGACTGCATTGTTTACGACAGGCTTGTAAATAAAAATATCTTACAGTATGCAAAGTCTGATGCAGAACGGATTTATATGGGAAAAGAAAATACGGCTGGAGGGAAATTGCAGGCGGAAATAAATAAAAAACTTGTGGAAAAAGGGAAAGAGGGACTTTTAGTATTGAGATTAAAGGGAGGAGATCCTTTTTGTATTTGGGCGAGGTGGAGAGGAAATAGAGGCATTAGTCGCTGAAAAATATTGAATTTGAGGTAATTCCAGGGATAACTTCTTCAATTGCTGTGCCGGGCTTATGCTGGAATCCCTGTAACTCATAGAGGAATTAATACTTCATTTCATGTATTCACTGGACATACGCAATTTAATGGAACAGAGCCTTGATTTCCCAGTTATTGCAAAATTGAAGGAACTTTAGTTTTTTTAATGGGATTAAGCAATCTTAAAAAAATAGCAGAAAAACTTGATAAATAATGGAAAAGATCCGAAAAACACCTGTTGTGATAATAAAAAGATGGAACTACGACAAGACAGAAAAACTTATATAGGAACATTGGAAACAATAGTAAATACAGTAAAAAGAGCATAATGTAAAAATCGCCTGCCATCATTTTGATTGGGGAAGTGGTGAATTTACGTGAAAAAAATGAAATGGTTTGAGAATAAGCCGTTATTTGGGAAAAAAATATTCTTGTTACGAGAAATAGGGGAAAAACAGGGAAATATTTCAAATAAGATAAATGAACTTAGCGGACAGGCTTTTGAGCCTTCCATTTATTAATATAGAGTATATTGATTTTTGAAATGCCTGATTTGAAGGGATACAGTACCCTTTTTATTTAACAGCATAAATTCTGTTATTGGATTTATGAGAAAAAGTAAAGGATATTCGTGCTTTTAGGAAATGTTAAAAATAGGTGTCGTAGGAGAAAAAAACGGCAGAAGAAATTGAGAAATATAAAAATCATTCCAGATTTTTTTATCCAAAAAGAATATACGGTAGAAAGACTGGCTAGCGAAAGTGTGAATTTTACTAAGGAAGGGGAAAAAAATATTATTTATAGTATCTGACATTTCTCCAGTAAATGAAAAAAATATTCAGATTTATACAACCGAAATTATGAAAAAAACTTGTAGTGTATAAAACTCAGAAAGTTGAAGTGGAAAAGGAAAAAGCAGAAAAATACATAAAAGAAAGCGACATTTTAATGTTTTTAAGCTCATCAACCTTTAAAGCCTTTGCTGACAGCATAAACTTGAGTGAAAATGAGGAAATAAAAGAAATTTTGAAAAAAATAAGGTTATTGCTTCGATTGGGCCTGTTACTACGAGAACTATTGAAAAAAATATGGGGTGAAAGTTGGGATAGAAGGGGGAAAATATACTGAAAATGGGCTGTTTCAAGAAATATTGCAATATGTTGCATTCAAATAGAGAATCAGATTTTAGGGTATGGAGGTAAAGTTCTTTGTTGTCAAATGAAGGATCTAAAAATTTTATATAAACAAAGAAATAAAAAAACTGCTCTTTTTATCTGATTTATATTCAAGATTTTTTTAGAGCAGTTTATATTTTTTTATCTACCAAATTGTTCTTGTTCTAGTTGTTGTTGTTTTTTTTGTTGTAAAAATACGTTGTTGTTCAATAGCATTTGGAGTTTTTGCAAGAGTTACTGATACTCTGATGTTTTTTTCCATTTCTAGATATAGTTAATTTTACAGATTGTCCGACTTTTTTTAGCGGCTATTTCTCCAACGAAGGCCCCTGCGGAATTTACTTCCTTTCCATCAACTGCTGTGATAATGTCATTTTTTTGTGATTCCTGCTGCTGCTGGACCATTTGGAACAGTACCTGCTATAAATACTCCGTTTGAAGATTTTTAAGTTAAGGGCTTTTTACTTTATCTGCATCTCAAATTTCCTAAGTATATACCAATATATGGTTTTTCAAATTTACCAGTTGCGATAATTGAATCTTTTACAGTCGTTACCAAATTTGCTGGAATTGCAAATCCGATTCCTACACTTCCTCCGCTTTGTGAATAAATTGCAGTATTGACTCCAATAACTTTTCCTGTAATGTCAATTAACGGACCTCCACTATTTCCTTGGTTAATAGCGGCATCAGTTTGAATAAAGTTTTCAATTTCTTCGATTCCAAGTGAACTACGTCCAGCTGCACTTACGATTCCGACAGTCATTGAATCATTTAATCCTAATGGATTTCCAAAGGCGATTGACCATTGTCCAATTTGAACTTGATCTGAATTTGCAAATTCTAACGGTTTAAATGTTTCATTTGAATCTATCTTCAATACGGCAATGTCAACTTCAGGCGAAGTTCCCACAAGTTTTGTACGATATTCACGTCCATTTGAGAATTTTACATAAATTTCATCTGCACCGTCAATAACGTGATTGTTTGTAACAACATATCCATCTTTTGAAACTACAAACCCTGAACCGAGCGAACCAGACTCACGTTTTTCCTGTCCTCCAGAACGTCCATATAACAATTCTTCCAAAGGATTGTAAGTATTTACCGTAACAGTTTTTTTTGTTCTAATATTTACGATTGAATCTTTAACGCTGTTATGCACACCTACAAAGGCATCTTGTGTTTGCGCTGCATTTTTTTAGTATATTTTTTTCAGTTCTTCTGGAGAAACTGTTTTTTTGCTGTTCTGTTGTGCTATTTGCACTTTCTGAATTATTTCCAGTCTTATTAGAGCAAACTTTTAAAACTAAAAAAATAACATTGAAAAGCAAAGCAAATTTTTTTATTTTCTTTTTTTTATGAAATTCATTTTTTTCATATATAATTACCTCGTTTCTATTCTTTATACTAAACCCTATTTTTAAAAAAACAGTAAATATATTTATTTTTCTTGCAAGGGTCAAAAATTCCTTGTTAAGTAAAAATTTTTGTAATAAATCCATTATTCTAATGGGAAATAGTATTAGTTCCTGTCTAAAGGATTGGGTATATTTTAGTGAATAAAAGTTTTTTTTATCCTTATGATTTTTTTATTTGAATTTCATTTATTAGCAATATTTTTTTGCAATTTTATAAACTCCATTTGCCTATCTTGTTTTTTTCTTCTATAATATGTTATCCTATATTTAGAAAAAAATTAAAAAAATATACAAATAAATAACTGTAAAAAGTAAAAAGTTATAAAAAAATTTAAAAAAATACTGAATTAATAAGATTTCAAGGACTTTTACAAATAAATATAAAAAAATAAGGAGAAAAAAATTAATAATGTTTAATAATTTAGGAGACAGATTTAAAGATATATTTAAAAAAAGTCAGCGGCCAGGGAAGTTGACTGAAAATAATATGAAGGATGCTTTGAGGGAAGTTCGGTTGGCATTGCTTGAAGCGGATGTAAATTATGGCGTAGCTAAGAATTTTGTGGCAAAAATTAGGGAAAAAGCTCTTGGAGAGCAGGTTATTAGCGGAGTTAATCCAACACAGCAATTCATTAAAATTGTAAATGATGAGTTGGTAGAAGTGCTGGGAGGTTCAAATGTTTCAATTACTAAAGCTGAAAAAAATCCTACAATTGTAATGCTTTCTGGGCTTCAAGGGGCTGGGAAAACTACATTTTCTGGAAAATTGGCTAAACATCTGAAATCAAAAGGGGAAAAGCCGTTTTTAATTGGAGCGGATGTTTATAGACCTGCTGCTAAAAAGCAATTAAAGGTATTGGGAGAGCAAGTGAAAGTTCCAGTATTTACAATTGATGAGAGTACGGATGCATTGGAAATTGTAAAACAGGGAATAGAGGCTTCAAAGGCGGAGCATGCTACTTATGTAATTATTGATACGGCAGGAAGGCTGCATATTGATGAGCAGCTTATGCATGAATTGCAGGATATAAAGGATAGTTTTAACCCAAATGAGATTTTACTTGTCGTTGATGGAATGACTGGGCAAGATGCGGTTAATGTGGCAAAGGAATTTAATGAACAGCTTGATATTACTGGGGTTGTACTTACGAAACTGGATGGAGATACTCGTGGTGGGGCAGCCCTTTCAGTAAAGGAAGTTGCAGGAAAGCCAATTAAGTTCATAAGTGAAGGGGAAAAAAACTGGATGACATCGCACCGTTTCATCCTGACAGGCTTGCTTCACGTATTCTTGAATGGGGGATGTCGTTTCACTTGTGGAAAAGGCACAGGAAGCTATTGATGAAAAAGAAGCCAAGAAAATGGAGGAAAAAGTTTAGAAAAAAATCAGTTTGACTTTGAAGATTTTCTAAAGCAGTTTAAAAATGATAAGAAAAAAATGGGATCAATTGCTGGAATTATGAAAATGATACCAGGAGTTGACTCAAGCATGATTGACATGGGAATGGCTGAAAAGGAAATGAAAAAAAGTTGAAGCGATTATTTTTCTCAATGACAGTTCAGGAAAGACGTGATCCGAAACTTCTAAAAAAATGGAAGCCGTAAAATGAGAATTGCTAAAGGAAGCGGAGTTCAAGTAAACGATGTAAATAAATTAATAAAGCAGTTTGAGCAAATGAAGCAGATGATGAAAATGTTCAATAGTGGCGGTATTCCAGTGACTTGGCGGAGGATTTATGAAGGGCAGAAGAAAAATAAAATTAATATTTTATAAAAACAAGAAAGGTGGAATTAATGATGAAAAAAATTAATTTTAGCATTGTTTATTATTTTTGGGACACTTTCATTTTCAGCTTTTGACAAAGTTGTAGTTGGAATTATTAATGACAATTATGAAAGTCCAGTAATATCAGGAACTTTAAATAGAGGAGGACTTGCCAATTTAATTTTTTTGAATGAAAAAGGATGGGGATTTTGCAAAAACAAATGTATCAAAAATCTTTCAGGTGCAGATAAAATTGAATTTATTATAGAAAAAAAGATGAATCAGCACTTCTTAGCCTTTTGAAAGTATTTGAAAAAAAGAAAAATATAAAGGTCAGATGGAGATAACAGAAGTGGCATCTTCAGAAAAATAAAAAAATATACGTCAAATTTCTGAAAAAAATAACTGGACTTATAATGTTTATCCTTTCGCACGTGAAATATCAGGAACTGTAAAAAAATTTCAGGAAATGATATGAGCAAAGGGGAATTTATAGAAGGTCTGTTTCAAGATGCAAAAATCAAGATTAAAAATAATTTTATGAAAAATTTAACAATATTTAGCAAGAAGTCTCCTTCTCCTATAAGTGGGAGATGAATTGCAGAATATACTTTTGAAATAACAGCTCTTATATAGTATAATATTCATAGTCAGGGCAGGGACTGCCCGAAGAGCTTTGGTAAATATATTTGGCTAGCAAAAAGCAGATACTTCCTGGGAAAGCTCCCTCTTCTACAAGTGGGAGTAGTTCACATTAAAGGCATGAAAAAATTTCAATGCCTTTTTTTATAAAAAAATATTAATTTGAAGGGAAGGAAAAAGAAATGAAAAAGTTTATTTTAGTAACAAGTTTTGGAACATCACATAGGGATACACGGGAAAAAATGCCTTGATTTGATTCAAAGGGAAGTGGAGGAAAAAAATACGGGAGTGAAAAACGTGGAAAGAGCCTTTATACCTCAAGAATTATAAGACGAATAATAGAAAAAAATGAAGGGATTCACATATTTGATCAGAAGGAAGGGCTGAAAGCCTTGAAAGATAGAGGATTTGAAAAAAATAATAACAATGTCTTTGCATATTTTAGATGGAATTGAATATTCAAAAACTTGATGACAAGTTTGGAAAAAAATATCAAAAGCCACTTTTGGCAGATGACAAGGATTTAAAAAATTGTAAACAATAAAGAATTTAATGATTTTGAGGGAAACGATGCTATTGTGTTTATGGGACATGGAACTGAAAAATGCTGCAGATTGCATATATCAAAAAAATTGCAGGATGAGTATTTAAAAAGCTGGAAAAAGATAACATTTTCATAGCCACTGTTGAAGGGAAAGTGACTATTAAAGATATTGTTGAAAAAAATGAAGGGAAAAAGGTTTTAGAAATATATTATTAAAAACCACTTATGATAGTAAATGGAGATCATGCAAAAAAATGATATGTCTTCTGATAAAAAAAGGATTCATGGAAGACAATACTAAAAAAATGAAGGTTATAAAGTAACATCTGTTCTAAAAAGGAATGGGAGAATACAAGTTTATTCGAGAAATGTTTATGGATAAGCTGAAAGATGTCTATATTTGTCGTGGTACAATACATATGTGACAAAAAAGAAGAAAAAAAGAAAGGTTTCTGATATAATGTAAGCCGACCAAAACTACATAAGGAGAAACCTTTCTATGAATAGTATATCAGAAGAGTACCGTGTTCGTCAACGGGCAGTTGAGTATGCAATAAAAACATAACAATAATTCAAAGGCGGCATTAAAATATAAAACGTCAAGACAGCAGATTAAGCGATGGCGTGACAGATATGACGGGACAGTGCAGTCACTGATGCCAAAAAGCAGAAGACCTAAAAGTCATCCAAATCAACATACTCAGGAAGAAATAGATTTAATTATGAAAAAATACAGGAGATTTTCATATGAAGGACTGGCACAGGTATATACCGAAAGTCTAGAAAAACTGGGATACAGCCGTTCTTATGGAACTATGTGCAAAAATAATAAGAAAAAAATTAGGGATAATAAAGTCTCAAAAAGCCTAAAAAGGCTTTTACAAAAAGCACAAAAAAAGTGAAGCAGGCTACATATCCTGGCGAAAAGGTTCAGATAGACATAAAATATGTTCCAAGAGAATGCATATGTTTTGGAATGAATGACCAAAATTACTATCAGATAACGGCAATAGATGAGTATACAAAAAAGAGGGTATTAAGAATAGTGGATGAAAAAAGTACATACCAGACTACAAAATTTCTAGAAACGCTTGAAGCGGAGCCTGGGCTTTAAAAATAGAAAAAATACAAAGTGATAACGGCAGGGAGTTTACGAATGCGGAAAATGGCAAAAAGACACTATTTGAGTTAAAGCTGGAAGAACAGGGATAGAATACATGAGAACAAGACTGTATTCGCCGTGGCAGAATGGGAAAGTGGAAAGGAGCCACAGGCTAGACAGCAATTATTATTTAGGAAAAAGATTTAGAGGTCTAGAAGAATTAAGAAGGTCAGTAAAAAGATATTGCAGCAGATACAATAATATATCAAGAAAAGTATTAAATTTTAAAAAGTCCAAATGAAATGCTGAAAGAATACAGGACAAACAATTAGGCTAAGACATTAGTAAGATAACTTTTCTATTTATTTTTAAAGTTTTTGTAACAAATGTTTGACAACTATACACATTTAAAGGCTGGACAGGGAAAAACAGTATTGCAGTATAGGAAAGAAAAAGAATAAATATTAAAAATACGTCATAATTTGGCATATTTTTTTCGTTGCAAAATGAAACGAAAAATGGAACGAAAAAGCTTTTTCGTTGTTTATAAGTAAAGTAAATTTATTTTTTTAATAATCAAAAAAAGATGTACTTATGAATATATTGAATAATTTTTTTAGAGGAAGCGAATGCCTCCTCTACTTATCAAAAAAATTGTATTACAAATCATTAACTAGCTTTTGATTATGTAAATATCAATAATATTTTCAAGTTTATCATAACTTTTTGAAAAATATTTTTAGTTAAATGTAGCCTAAAGTTTCGCTTAACCTTTAAGGATTAATTTAAAAAAATTTATATTTGAAACCAGAATTAAAAACTTGAGTATAATGATGTCCTGTGTGCAAATGAAATAACTCGCCAGTAATTTGTACTTTTTTTCCTACAACATCTTTTATCGAATAAAGAAATTGTTTCATTTCCCATTAATTGAATTTCCTGCACATTTCTTTCAGTCGGGCTATCTTCAGTATTTCCAATTACTGTAATAGGTGTACTTAATCTTAATAAGAACACATTTGCTACTGAATTATCTGGGTTTTGATATTTTCTTCTGGTAATTGTTCCAACTAGTTTAACAGAAGAACCGTAATAGTATTGTGACTGGTTAGGAGTTATAATGGCAGGTTGTTGTTCTTGCACTTTTTCTTGAGTATTATTTTTTCTCTGTTTCATTCTTGCAATATTGGCATCTGAAACAGTATCACTTTCTACTACTAATTTCCAGCTGCCATTAATATTTTCAAAGGCTAAGTATGAAGGGTATTCTTTTGTTTCCTTTCTTGTAGACACTTCTTTAACAAATCTTGCTAGCATTTTGTTATCAGAAAGTTGTGTAACTATGATGTTGCCAACTATTCTTTGACTATAAACAGGATTTTTTTGAAAAAACCTTTTTTGATCTGCAATGTAATAATCTCTGGAAATTAAAGACTGATAATAATCAATTTTTATCTCCTAATATTTTTTTCTAAAGTACCAAAGTCAGCATTATTAGAAGTCTGCATTCCATATAACAACCATATTCTTTATTTCCTCTTCAATACTTCTTTTCTTTGTTAATTTTTTTCTATATTTTCATTGTTAGTCTTTTTATATTTTCATTATTATCACTAATATTCTTCGAATTAGCCAAATTCTCTGAATTATCAACATTTCCGTTTTTTTCACATGATAATAGTAATAAAAAAATATTATGAAAAAAACATAATTTTTTTCATTTTATTAATCCTCCTTATTTTTTTATAATATAGTTATTTGTAAAAGTTTAAAAAAATTATATATTTTTAATATTATTATAGCTTATAAAATGAAAAAAATGATATAGTTAATTGAATTTATTTTATATTATCATAAATTGAAATATAATTATGACATTTTACCAATTTTTTTAGGCTCTATAATATATATGGGGGTGGAAAAAGAAATAAAAAAACAGTAGATTGATTTTATCTAAATCTTTTACTGTTTTTTTAGTTTTTTTGAATTTTTAAAAAAATTATAGGCTCTAAAAAAATATGAAAAAAATAATTATCACAATAATAAATATCAAAGGGTTTATTTTATAAGCACGGTAAAAATTACCCTTTATCAATTGTATAAATGCCGTTGTTAAACCTTCACTCCAATAACGAATATGTAATGGTTTTAAAAACAAATCCAATTGGTGACGGTATTTTTAAAAATAATATCTTATAGAAATTATAAATACAAGTGATATGTACAAAAATAAGATTGTTTTTTTATGATAATTAAATAATAATTTAAAGTATTTTTTTCATTATATTGAAAAATTTTTAAATAAAAATCAGAGTATTAGTTACGCTTTAAAACTAGATTTACTATAGACGCTTTTTATTTGAGAGTGCAAGTAATATTTTCTGAGAATTCATTTTTAATGGATTAAAAAAAGAAGTAAAATTGGGATTTTTCTTGGACTACGTTTTTTTGGATGGCTTGTACCTTTTATTTAGAGGAGATAAAAAGAAGTGCTGTTTCATTTTTTTAATATTTGGATTTATAGCGTTAATTTTTAGCATTATTTACTGCATTATTTGCATTAATTATTTATAATTTAATAATTGCATGGCATTATAATCAAATATACGCAAAAATTTTTTTAATTGAAAATGGATGGAAACCAGAAACTGAAATAGATAGAGAATTATTAGTTTCAAAAAGGTGTGGCTACTTCCAGACGATATTAAAAATTTAAATAATACTAAACTCTATTTGAAAAAAATAGAAATTATATTTTTACTTATTTTCTGTCAAGGAGTTTTTGTTCTTTTGCTAAAGAGAAGTTTTTAATATAAACCTATTTAAATCGAACTGTTTTTATCAAATAAAACAGAAGTAATTGTTTCTTAAGCATATTAAAATTATGGGCTATGTCACTGTACATAATTTTTTTATATTGAATTGAAATCTAGTGAATATGGGGAAAAGAATAATAGAAATTCCCCGTTTCTTTAATTATCTTTTTTTAATTCTATGGAATTTAGCATTATCTATAACTACTAGAACACTCTTTTTTTAATTTTTTTCAATATCTCTAAAAAAATATCTCTAAATCATTCTTCCAAAAAAATTTACTTTTCATTGTTTCCTTTTATTTTTGTCTATTTTTTTCTTGTGTGTCCTAATTTTTTTAGTGCCACCTTTATTATTTCCTTTTCATAGCAAAAAAATCTTTTTGCTATTTTACGGATGCATTTATCTGCTTTTTTTAATTTTTTTCATATATTGATTAAGTTTTTTTCAGGATCAAGCACTTAAATTTTCTTTTTTTGTTTTCTTGATGAAAGATGCTCCCTAAGCTTTTATCAATTCGTATAATGTGCTGGAACTTATGTTGAATTGAAGTAATGTTTTTTTGTTTTTTTCCATTTTCACAATAAAGATTTAATAATCTTTTTCATATGTCATGATATAATTATACTATATTTTTCAGATATTTTTTTTATGTAAATTTTTACTATATATTTGTTATTTTAATAAAAAAATAACATAAAAATATTATGAATATTTTGATTAAATTTATATTTATTTGATATTTAGTAAGTTAAATTTAAAAAAATTTAGATGTAATAAAAAAATTTTTTTAAGTAGTCTACTATGTGTTCTAGAAATATTTGTAATTTGTTTTTAACTAATTCAAAAATATTTAGTTATTATCTGATAGTTTTCCAAAAAGCTGTACCCAAGATATTCCATAATAACCATCTTCATAATTAACTCCAACGCCAATTTCTGTGTAATTTGGATTTAAGATATTAGCCCTATGACCAGGACTATTCATCCAGCTTTCCATTACAGCGATAGGGCTTATTTGACCAGCAGCAATATTTTCACCTACATAAGATGATGGATATCCAACATTTTGTACTGCTGTAAGATAACTGCTCCCATTGGGTCTTGTATGGCTGAATTTCTGTGTAAGTTCACTAGCTCTAATAGCTGCTGCTGCAAAAAGTTTATTAGATATAGAAAGTGGATGAATTCTCTTTTTAGTTCTTTTTCTATATTAATAAGTCTTACGACTTCCATTTCAAAAATTTAGACTATTATTTGTGTAAGTATTTGTATTTGATACAGAATTATTAGTATTTGTCTTGTTTGGGCTATTATCATTTTTTTATATCTATTATTACTGTGCCGTTGATCGTTAGAATTTATCCAATTTTTTTAAAAGCCTTTTAAAAATTTTTGTCTCTATGTTTCGCCCATCCTGCATTTGCATTAATTGAAATCAAACTTAAAAATTCCAATTATTAAAATTTGATATTTTATTTTACGCATTGTTCTCTTCCTTTCTTTTTTTCACAATAGGTAAGCGTTTTGTTTTATAATAACAGTTTCTGAATAGGTATATTTAGTTCTATTATAGCATAAACAAACATTAAATAAAAACTTTTATTTTTTTGTAAAAAAATTGGCTCTTTGTCAAGTATGGAGTAGAAAAAGTTCGATAACCTTAAGAGATTCTAAAGTCTGAATAAACTTTTTAAGGTTGTCGAATTTTTTTATCCTATAATGTACTGCACCCAAAAATCTTGGACACAAGATTGAGGTGCAGTTTTTTTATCATATTATTCTTAATAATATTAATTTTGAAAAACTATCTTGAGTTTTTTTTATCTTGTCGTAATATATTATACAATCTATGATGAGAAAAAAATTAACCAGCATTATAAATTAGCCAAGTTGCCCATGCTTTCAAGTACTTTTCTGTAGTTGAATCAAGTCTTTTAGCATTTCTAGATTTTAATAAGATATTTAATTCGTTTTCTGAAAGTACTTGATAACTTTTTTTTCTTTCATATCTTTTTCCTTTTTTTATTTCTATACCTGGATGTGCTCCAAAAAAATGTATTATCGAAACTGTATGAAACAGCTACAGGTATATTTTCTTCTTTTCTAGTTTTTTTGCGTATATTTTCTTGTTATTCTATGAGTTAGGATAGGATAACCTTCCTTATCGTAAGATTTCGTTTCATCAAAAGGTATATAGGCTATTTTATAATTTTTTTCCAACTGGAAGAATACTGATAAAAATAATACTTCTTCTCCCATTCAATAGATGAATCATCTGGAGTTATTCCAAGGAACCATTCTTTTTGATTTGAAATGTAAAATTGAGCATTTGGTGATAAAAAAATTTTTAGTTTCATTTGATGATAAAAAAAGTTCAGTTTCATTTCCAGACTGTTTCTGCAAAAAAACAAAAACTTCCTAAGATAAATATTAGCATTAAAATAATTTTTTTCATAATTAATCTCCTTTTATTTGAATTTGATTACTAGTATTATACTTTAAAAAAACTTTGTATTCACTTATAATATTATTTGAATGGTTGATAGTTTGATAATTGCAAAATGGTATTATTAATATTATTGAGATTATTGATTACAATAAAACTATAAATCACATTTTAAAACTTAAAAATAAAAAAATGTATTAGAACAAACAGGTGTAAATTAATTAAAAAAAGATACATCTGTGCAGATTATAATATCTAATTCTAAAGTTTTGAAAGTATTAAAAAAACCAGAAGAGTTTAAACAAAAGAAAACATTTGCTAAATCAAGAATAATAAGTATAATAAAGAAAATCCAGTTAATCGTGTTTAAAAGGGAAATCATCTTTTTTCCGCTAAATAAACCAAACATTTTTTTCTCCTTCTTACTAGGGCGTGTCTTAAAACTTGAAATAGGCAATATTTTTAATAATTATGAAAGTATATACTAAGAGATTGAAAGATTGAAAGATAGTCATCATTTTGTTACAATAGAAGAAAAACACAGGAGTGTCGTGGTACAATACATATGTGACAAAAAAAGAAGAAAAAAAGAAAGGTTTCTGATATAATGTAAGCCGACCAAAAACTACATAAGGAGAAACCTTTCTATGAATAGTATATCAGAAGAGTACTGTGTTCGTCAACGGGCAGTTGAGTATGCAATAAAACATAACAATAATTCAAAGGCGGCATTAAAATATAAAACGTCAAGACAGCAGATTAAGCGATGGCGTGACAGATATGACGGGACAGTGCAGTCACTGATGCCAAAAAGCAGAAGACCTAAAAGTCATCCAAATCAACATACTCAGGAAGAAATAGATTTAATTATGAAAAAATACAGGAGATTTTCATATGAAGGACTGGCACAGGTATATACCGAAGCTAGAAAAACTGGGATACAGCCGTTCTTATGGAACTATGTGCAAAAATAATAAGAAAAAAATTAGGGATAATAAGCCCAAAAAGCCTTTAAAAAGGCTTTTACAAAAGCACAAAAAAAGTGAAGCAGGCTACATATCCTGGCGAAAAGGTTCAGATAGACATAAAATATGTTCCAAGAGAATGCATATGTTTTGGAATGAATGACCAGAATTACTATCAGATAACGGCAATAGATGAGTATACAAGAAAGAGGATATTAAGAATAGTGGATGAAAAAAAGTACATACCAGACTACAAAATTTCTAGAAACGCTTGAAGCGGAGCCTGGGCTTTAAAAATAGAAAAAAATACAAAGTGATAACGGCAGGGAGTTTACGAATGCGGAAAAATGGCAAAAAGACACTATTTGAGCTAAAAGCTGGAAGAACTAGGGATAGAATACATGACAACAAGACCGTATTCGCCATGGCAGAACGGAAAAGTGGAAAGGAGCCACAGGCTAGACAGCAATTATTATTTAGGAAAAAAAGATTTAGAAGTCTGGAAGAATTAAGAAGGTCAGTAAAAAAAGATATTGCAGCAGATACAATAATATATCAAGAAAAAGTATTAAATTTTAAAAAGTCCAAATGAAATGCTGAAAGAATATAGGACAAACAATTAGGCTAAGACATTAGTAAGATAACTTTTCTATTTATTTTTTTAAAGTTTTTTTGTAACAAATGTTTGACAACTATACATGGATAAGTCTGAAAGATGTCTATATTTACTTTGACAAATGTAGAAAAAAAGTTATATAATATTTATAGAGAATAATAGGTGTTTTGCAAACTTAATAAGGAAATCGGTTGAAATCCGATACAGCCCCCACTACTGTGAAACTGACGAAAGCGTGATAACCACTGAGATTGAAGGGATCTTGGGAAGGAAGTGAGTAGGTTGAAGTTAGTCAGGAGACTTGCCTAATATTGATATATTATAGATTTTCTGGGAAGGGGAAATTTGATATACATCAGTAAATGAATCAATGGTGATTTGTTCCATTAGCACATAGTGAATGTACGACGTTAGTACAAATATTGTTTTGATGGGATTTGACGTGTATTAAATTCGGCTTTTAGCTGATTTTTTTTTGGATTGCTTAAAACTAAATAAAAGTTTTGGAAGGAGAAAAAAATGAAAAAGAGAACATTATTATTTTTAGTTTTAACCAGTATGCTTTTAATAGGTGTAAACGGGTTTTCAATGCATATTATGGAAGGATTTCTACCGTTAAATTGGGTTATTGTATGGTTTGTTGTGTGTATTCCGTTTTGGATTTTGGGGATAAAAAAACTTCAAACTGTTTCTAAAGGGAGTGTTAAGGATAAAATGACACTTGCATTGGCAGGAGCATTTATTTTTGTGTTGTCGGCGTTGAAAATTCCGTCAGTTACAGGGAGTTCGTCACATCCGACTGGAGTAGGACTTTCAACTATTTTATATGGACCATTTGTAACTTCAATTTTAGGGACAATTGTATTGATATTTCAAGCTGGATTGTTGGCTCATGGAGGGTTTACGACTCTTGGGGCGAATACTGCTTCAATGGCGATTGCTGGACCAATTGTTTCGTACTTGATTTATAAAGGACTTGCTAAGAAGAATAGAGCAGTTGCAATATTTTTGGCAGCAGCAATAGGGGATCTTGCAACTTATGTTGTTACATCTTTTCAGTTGGCACTTGCGTATCCATCGCCTGAAGGTGGAGTACTTGCTTCATTTATTAAATTTGGAATGGTATTTGCAGTAACTCAAATTCCACTTGCTATAATTGAAGGATTGCTTACAAATGTTGTAATGAATATACTTGACAAATATGAAGTAAAAGGGGTGGAAGAATAATGGATAAGAATAAAAATAAAAGTGTTTTTAAAAAGAATATTATTTTATTAAATAAAGCAAGAACACTTGCGACTTTAGTCGTAAGATGAATTGCACAAAAATTTTAGTAAGCATATAGGGAAACTTGTATGTAGACACGGAGCAAAACCGTGCAACAAAGAAACTGAATTGCTGGGAACTCTTAAAGCTGGTATAACCACAACATAATACCTAAATTAGAAAATGGTATAAGTGTGATGGTGGCGAAAGCAGAAAAAATATACTAGATGGTGCAAGGTTAAATCCTAAACATTGAGCCGTACATATAGAAAGGAATATAATAGACAATCAGCAGCTAAGCCTGAAAAGGAAAGTTCAACGACTATCCCTCGTGAGGGGAGTACAATACAAGCAATTGGTATTGGAAGTAGTTTCGCCTAAGGTGCCAAAATACACTATGGATAAGATATAGTCTGTGCTTGTTAGAGATAACAAGAAGTTCATAAGATATAAAATCTTTGGGAACTGCATAAGTAGTAGCGAACTTATGTGAACGACACTTCCCACTGTTGTGGGGTTTTAAAAACTTTAAAAATATTTAAAAATAAATAAAAAATATTACTTTTTGATAGTTAAAATGTAGAATATATAGTATAATATCTCTGATGAAAAGGAGGTGATTATATATGTATTTAACATTAAAACAACAGGTAAAAACATCTTAGTAAAAAAAGAGTTTAGGAATTTAAAAATATTTATCTCATATAGCCAAGAACTTAACTAATGAAGTCTATATATAATGTTAGACAACACTATTTTCAAAAATAAAAAAATATTTAAGTTATAATGAAAAACTATAAAATGCTTAAAAAAACAGTGAGAATTACAAGAAATTAAATTCTAATATGGCTCAGCAAATTCTAAAAGAAGTAGATGGAAGTTTTCAAATCGTTTTTTTGGACTTTTAAAAACTTGCTAAAAATGGTCAATACGATAATAAAAAAATAAAAATTACCTAAATATCTTGATAAAGATGGTTTTTACAACTCTTGTTATAGGTTTTGTAAGATTAAAAAGATGATATTCTGATAGTTCCTTATTCAAATTCATTTAGAAAGACACATAAGGAAATCGTAATAAAAGCTACCACCAGTATTAAAAAAGACAGGAAGATAAAAGAGATTAGAATAATACCAAAACAATATTCTAGGTACTTTGAAATTCAATATACTTATGAGGTAGAAGAAGTTCAAAGGGAATTAAATAAAGAAAAATGCACTAGGAATTGATTTAGGTATAGATAATCTTTGTACTTGTGTTACAAATTCTGGATCTTCATTCATAATAGATGGTAGAAAAATTAAAAATCAATAAATCAATACTATAATAAGACAAATGCAAAAATTACAAAGTATAAAAAGATAAGCAAAAGATTGAGCGAACGACATTAAGGCAAAAGAGAATAAACTAGAAAGAGAAATAATCGTATAAATGATTATCTTTCAAAAGCGGCAAGAATAATTGTAAATTATTGTCTTAATAATGATATAGGACAAATAGTTCTAGGATATAACGAGGATTTTCAAAGAAAAATCAAATATAGGAAGTGTAAATAATCAAAAATTTTGTAAATATACCATATGGAAAAATTAAGAGATAAATTAATATACCTATGTAAACTATATGGAATAGAATTTAAACTGCAAGAAGAGAGTTATACATCAAAAAGCAAGTTTCTTTTGATGGAGATGAAATCTCGATATATGATAAAGAAAAATCAAAAAAAGAATATATATTCAGTGGAAAAAAAGGATAAAAAGAGGACTGTATCAAACAAGAGCAGGTAAACTCATAAATGCAGATTGTAATGGAGCATTAAACATATTAAGGAAAAGTAAAGTTGTGGATTTAAGTATCCTATACAATAGAGGTGAACTGGACACGCCTAAAAGAATAAGGATAGCATAGGACTATCAAACTTCTTAGAAAATTTTTGAATATTTTTAAAGATTTTAGAACCCTGTGACTTTAGTCGTGGGAGGTTCAGTGGTTTTAATACTTTTGATAGGTGTCGTACCATTACTTCTCGTAAAAATCTGAATTTGGTGGTTCAGATGACAAGGGAGAAGAAATGATTAAAACGATAAAACCTGATTACAAGCCTTGGGCTAAAAATTTAATAGAATTGCCTGGAGAGGAAACTGAAAGTTTACTTTTTGCGTTACAAGCAGCATTAGGTGCAGGAATTGTAGGATATGTTTTAGGATATTTCAAAGGTGAAAGAAAAAATGCTAATAGATAAAAATATCATATACGAATCCCATAAAAAAATATTAATCCTGGAATAAAATTTACGTTGTCAATGGTGACATTAGTATTTTTTTGCTTTTACACAGGGAAGTAAAGTAGTATTTATTTTTTTAATCTTATACTATTTAACTTTACTTCTTTCTATTTGTAGTAAAAAGTGAAAGTGAAAGATTTACTAAAAGCTGAATTTTGTTCCAGCTTTTATTTATTTTAACAACTGTAATTTCATTATGGCTAATAAAGGCGGATATTTGGACATTTTTGTTACGTTCATTTTCGTCAATATCAGTAATTTATTTTCTTATTTGCTCAACACCAGTTGTAGATTTAGACTATATATTTGAAAAAAATGAGATTTCCAAAAAAATTTTTAGAGAAATGTTTTTTTGTTGATTTATAGATATATTTTTGTTGTTTGAGAATAAGGAAAGACTCAAAAAAATGCACAGGAAGTAAGACTTGGGATACAGTAGTTTTAAAAATGGGATGAAATCATTTTCCAATGTTAGTGGTAGCTGATATTAAAAAAACATATTACTATAATCTTAATTCTATAAAGGCTGTAGAATCAAGACTGGGAAAGGAATTTATCTTTTCTCATAGAAAATACAAAAAAATTGGATTTGAAACTATTTTTGTAATAATAATAGTTGCAATAAATTTATATTTGGTGGTAAAATAAAATGCTTAAACTTGAAAAATATAACTTTTTCGTATGATAATGAAACAGAAGCGTTAAAAAAATGTGACTTTGAATATTGAAAAAGGAAAGAAAAACATTATTTCTTGGGGAAAAATGGCTCAGGAAAAATCAACTTTATTTTTTTAATAATGAATGGACTCTTGAAGGCACAAAAAGGAGACATTTATTTTGAGGGGAAGAAGGTTAAACATAAAAAAAAGAATTTGGAGGAATTGAGAAGAAAAGTTGGAATAATTTTTCAAGATCCTGAAATACAGATTTTTGCTCCGTTAGTTTTTCAAGAAGTGGCTTATGGACCTGAAAATCTTGGATATTCTGAGGAAAAAAGTAGAAGAAAATGTTAATAGAGCAATGAAGGAAATCAATATTGAGGAGTTGAGGGACAGACCTTGTCATCATTTGAGTTATGGTCAGAAAAAACGGGTTTCAATAGCGGCAATTACAGCAATGGAGCCAGAATTGTTGATTCTAGATGAACCTACAGCTTGGTTAGATTCGAAAAATACAAAAAGAGTTTCTGAAATTTTAGATAATTTTTCTAAAGCTGGGAAAACACTTGTAGTTTCGACACACGATACAGATTTTGCATATGAATTTGCTGACTATATTTATGTTCTTGATAAAGGGAAAATTGTAAGACAAGGTAGTAGAGACGAAGTTTTTGAGGATTTTGAATTTTTGAAAAAATTAAATTTGAATGTTCCAAATATTTTGAAAATTAAAAGTTATCTTAAGTATAGAAATCTTGATGAAAATGATTATTGTAAATTTTTGGAGGAAAAAAATTTGCTATGAAAAAAATATTAATATCAGGAACGATGAGCGGAAGCGGAAAAACTACAGTAAGTAGCATTTTGATGTCTGCATTAGAAAATGTGGCTCCTTTTAAAGTGGGACCAGATTACATTGATCCGACTCATCATGAGGTATTTACAGGACATCATTCACACAATTTGGATATTTTTATGACAGGTGAGGATGCTGTGAGACAGATATTTGAGATGTATTCGCAAGGCAGGGATATTTCTATTGTTGAAGGTGTTATGGGACTTTATGATGGAATTGGGAACGAAAAGGACAATTTTAGCACGGCTCATTTAGCAAGAGTACTTGATATTCCCGTAATTTTAGTTGTGAATGCTAAAGCGATTTCAACAAGTATTGCGGCAGAAGTTCTTGGGTTTAAGATGTTTGATGAACGAGTGAATATAAAAGGTGTGATTCTTAACAATGTTTCTTCACAAAAATTGTATGAGAGCTTGAAGGAAGCAGTTGAAAAATATACAGGAATTGAGTGTTTAGGCTACATTCCTAGAAATGAGCAACTTGCTACAGAGAGCCGGCATTTAGGCTTGAAACAGGCTTTTGAAGAGGATAATGCACAAAAACAGGAGTTATTTAAGGAAATCGCACAAAATTGCTTGAATTTGGAGCGGATAAAAGAAATTGCACAAGAATTTGAGTCAAGTCGAAATATGGAAAATTATGCGAAAATAGGATATCTAAAAGATAAATTTAAAGGAAAAAGAGTAGCGATTGCAAGAGATGAAGCGTTCTCGTTTTACTATGAAGCAAACATTGATTTGATGAAATTTTGTGGAGTGGAAATAGTTGAGTTTAGTCCAACTCGAGATAAAAAACTTCCTGAAAATATAGATTTTATCTACTTTGGTGGAGGTTATCCTGAATTATTTGCAAAAGAGTTAAGTGAAAAATATTTCGATGAAAAAAATAGTATTGTTGAAGCGTGTAAAAATGGCGTGAGAATATTTGCAGAATGTGGTGGATTTATGTATTTAGCAAAAAAATTACATTTATTAAATGGTGAAATTTTTGATATGTGTGGAATTTTTGATATTGAAATTGGGATGAGAAAACGCTTTAAATATTGGAAGATTTGGGTATATCAATATTGAAACTGCAAATGGGATAAAACTTGCGAGGACATGAATTTCATTATTCGGAAATTTTGGAAAAATAATGAAGTGAGTGGAAAATGATTCGGAAGGCTATTTTTTTATAATATTTACAAGAATAATGGGAAAGAATGGAAATGTGGATATATGAAAAAAATAATGCGATAGCTGGGTATCCGCATATTCATTTTTTTATTCGAATGTGGAGTTTCTTGAGTTTTTTTGTTGGATGTGAAAAGAGATTAAGAAGTTTTTGAAGTGAAATTTTAAAGATTTTTATCAAAAGATAGCAAGAAGTTTCTGTCTTCTACAATTGGGAGTATTTCACGATTGTTGAAAAAAATGAGAAATTTTTTTGATTTTTGAAAAAAATAATGAATTAGAAGTATGAAAATGATAAAAAAAGAAAGGAGAGTGTGGTAGTTATTATCGCACAATGAAATATGTCATATATTAAAGATCCGAAATCAATAGAAGTGAGAAGTTTTGAAATAATAACTGAAGGATTGGCTGGGAAGGCTGATCATTTTAGTGAGGAAGAGCAATTGATTGTGAAAAGATTGATTCATACGACGGGAGATTTTGATTAAAAATGGTTGTACACTCGTGACGTAAAAAGTGAGTTAAACCGAAAAGTATAGTCAGCATATATAGAAATATGTATGTAGAGGTAGCAACTTAAAAGAAGTTATCTAATACTGCTCGAATTGCTGGGAATCCCTAAAACTAGTATAACTACAACATAACATCTAAAAATAAGATGTAAGTGTGAATGTGGCGAAAGCAGAAAAAATATACTAGATGATATAAGGTTAAACCCTAAGTGTTGAGATAATGGGCAATCAGCAGCCAAGACCGAAAGGTAAGGTTCAACGACTATTCCTCCTGAGGGAAGTACACCAGAGCTGGTGGAAGTGGGCAGACCCAAACAGGCAGAGCTGTGGGATAAGATATAGTCTGTGCTTAATAGAAATATTAAGAAGTTCATAAGAGAACTGCATAGGTGGTAGCGTACTTATGTGAACGACAACCTCTAAAACGACTGAGTCAGTTTTTAGGTTCATATATTTAGAAAAAATTTTACTTTTTTTCATTTACTTATAGTATAAAAAAATAGTATACTATATATAAGTAAATGGAGGTGAAATCACATGGAAAAAGCATATAAGTTCAGATTTTATCCAACTAAAACTCAAATAGAAAAGTTAAACTGTACTTTTGGCTGTGTAAGATATGTCTATAACCATTTTTTTAAGTTTAAAAACAGGAATTATATAACAAAGAGAAAAAAATCTATGTCATATAATCAATGTAGCAAAGCACTAACAGTTTTAAAGCAAGAAAAACAGATGGTTAAAAGATGTGGATAAATTTTTCTTTACAAAAATTCTTTAAAGGATTTAGATAAGGCGTATAAAAAAACTTCTTTAGTGGAAATGGCTATCCAAAGTTTAAATCTAAGAAAGGTAATAGAAAAATCATACAGAACCAATTATACAAATAATAATATAGAGTTTTTAGATAAGTGGATAAAAAGTACCTAAATTAGGAAAAACTAAAAAAATAAGAGATAAGATGAAGCCACAAGGAAGAATAATAAATGCAACAATAACACAAGCACCTAGCGGAAAATATTATATATCTCTATGCTGTACAGATATGGAAGTAAAAAAGTTAGAACATACAAATAAAAATGTTGGAATAGATTTAGGTGTAAAGAACTTTGCGATTACCAGTGATGAAACCTTAATAGAAAATCCAAAATATTTACAGAAATCTTTGAAAAAAACTACTTTTGTATCAAAGAAAACTGTCACGAAAATCAAAGGGCAGTTCAAATAGAAATAAGGCTAGAATAAAAGTAGCGAAATGTTATGAAAAAGTAGCGAATCAAAGAAAAGATTTTTTGCAAAAATTATCGATAGAGCTAATAAGAAGATATGATATTATCTGCATGGAAGACTTACAAATAAAAAAATATGATAAAAAAATCATAGATTAGCAAGAAGTATTTCAGATGTATCATGGAGCGAATTTAATAGAATGCTAGAATATAAAGCAAAATGGCATGGAAGAACAATAGTAAGAGTGGATAAATTTTTGCAAGCAGTCAAATATGTAATTATTGTGGGTGTAAGAATGAAGAAGTAAAGGATTTAAACATAAGGGGATGGACTTGTCCAGTATGTGAAACTGTACATAATAGAGATATAAATGCAGCAAGAAACATACTAAAAGAAGGATTAAGGATATTGGAAAAAAGTGTTTAAATAAATATATGAACCGTAGGAACTACGGGGATAACTTGGTAAATATATGTGGCTAGTAAAAGCACATACTTCCCAAGAATCTTGTGACTTTAGTCATGGAGGTTCAGTATGTAAACATTGTTGAATTTCAAAATAATCCGATTGAATCGGCAAAAGAAGCGTTAGAAGCTGGAAATTGCAGAATTTATTGCGATACAAATATGATTGTTAATGGACTGAATAAAAATGGATTGAAAAAATTTGGTGCTGAGGCGTATTGCTTGGTGGCGGATCCAGATGTGGCGAAAGAAGCGAAAGAAAGAGGAATTACACGTTCAATGGTTGGATTGGAAAGAGCATTAAAGGATCCTCAAACGAAAATTTTTCTAATTGGAAATGCACCGACAGCATTGTTCACATTACTTGAAAAAATGGATAAAGAAGGAGAAAATGTTCCAAAAATTGATAGTTGGAGTGCCAGTTGGATTTGTGGGATGTCCTGAATCGAAAGCTGAGCTTTTCAAAATACGATGTTCCATTTATTAGAACAAATGGGACAAAAAGGTGGAAGCACAGTTGCAGTTGGTGTAATGCACGGAATCCTTTTATCAAATGTACGAAAGGGATAAATATTTTAATAATTAATCACAATTTTATGTGAAAAATTAATTAGTGAATTTAATAATATCTGAAAAACTTATTTCAATTTTTTTATATTTTATTTTTTTCATAACGGAAGATAACGTAAATTATTGATTTAAGTACTTTCAGATATATTTTAATACAATTTTGGAGAAATAAAAAAATGGAAAAATTATGTATATTTTAACGGTAGAAAATCTGCGATATGGTTATACTACTGGGAGTTCAGCAACGGCAGCGACTAAAGCAGCATTGTTACTTTTGCTGGGGAAAGTCGAAAAAATCGAAGAAGTTGAAATAGACGTTCCAGCAGGTGAGAGAATAAAAATTGGGATTAAATCTTTTGAAAAGACGAAGGATTATGCGACGGCGACTGTTGTGAAAGATGGGGGAGATGACCCTGATGCGACACATGGTTTGGAGATTGTTTCAAAAGTGAGTTTTAGAAAAGATAATAAAATCAATATTTTTGGAGGAAAAGGAGTTGGAAAAGTTACAAAAGTTGGGCTTCCTGTAGAAATTGGAAAATCAGCAATTAATCCAACACCAATGAAAATGTTGACAAGTATTGTTGAGGAGTTTCTTCCAGAGGGAAAAGGAGTTGATGTTGAAATCAGTGTGCCTTTGGGTGAGGAAGCTGCTAAAAAAACAATGAATGCAAAGTTAGGGATTATCGGTGGAATCTCGATTCTTGGAACAATGGGAATTGTGCGACCAATGTCTGAAGAGTCATGGAAAGCCTCTTTGGCAATAGAATTGAAACAAAATTTAACATATTTTAATACAAAGACAGCGATTTTTCTTTTTGGAAATCGTGGAAAAATGTTTTTGAGCAAGGAATTCCCTAAAAGAGCTGAAGAAGGGGTTGTAATCAGTAACTTTGTTGGATATATGTTTGACAAAGCCTGTGAATATGAAGTTAAGAAAGTTTATTTTATTGGTGAATTGGGAAAATTTGTAAAAGTGGCAGGAGGAATTTTTCATACACACAGTCGAGTTTCTGATGCAAAAATGGAAATTTTAGCTGCAAATGCTTTATTAGTTGGCGAAAAGTTGGAAAATGTTTACAAAATTTTAGATTCGAATACGACTGAAGAAGCTTCTGGATATATTGAAAAAAAGGAAGTTTTCAATTTACTAGCTGAAAAGGCAAAGCAAAAATGTGAAGAACATTGCAGAAAAAATGGCTGGGACTTGGAAGTAGAAACATTGATTTTATCAGCTGAGAAAAAAGTTATTGGACAAAGTAAGGACTTTTTTAAAGAGTTCTAGTTTTTTATTTGTAAAAAAACAATAAAAATTATAGTTTTTGAAAAGAGGAAAAATGGAAAAAATACAAATTTTAGGGCTTGGGCCTGGAAATTTAGATTACACATTACCAATTGTTTTGAAGAAAATTAAGGAATCGGAAGTAATTGTCGGTGGAAAGCGGCATATTGAAAGTTTGGGAGAGTATGCGGAGAATAAGGAATATTGCTATATTTCAGCTGATTTGCAAAAAGTTCTGGATTTCATAAATGAGAATCGAAATAAAAAGATTTCTGTGATTGTGTCTGGAGATACTGGATTTTACAGTCTTCTAACTTTTATGAAAAAATATTTTGAAAGTGAAGAGCTAGAAGTTGTGCCAGGAATTTCATCAGTTCAATATATGTTTGCGAAAATTTCAGAATATTGGTATGATGCTTGTATTGCCAGTGTTCATGGGAAGGAATTCGATTTTGTGGAAAAATTGAATGAGTATGAAAAAAATTGGATTATTGACTGATTTTTAAAGAAAATACGCTGCAAAAAAATTGCTCAAAAAAATTGTTAGAAAATAATTTTTGAGAATGTGAAAAATTTTTTTGTTGGGGAAAAATTTGTCTTATGAAAATGAAAAAAATTTATCGTTTTAAGGCAAAAAGAGTTGGCAAATTATGAAGAGAAATTTGGAATGAATGTTGTGATTTTGAAAAAAATAAAAAAAGGTTAAAAAGTTTTTGTAATAAAAAAATAAGGTTTTTTTAACAAAAATAAAAATTAAATGTAAGAAGTGGAGAGAAAATGTATCATATAAAAGATAAAGACTTTATTCGTGGAAAAAGTTCCAATGACAAAGGAAGAAATAAGAGCGGTGAGTATTGCGAAAATGGAAATTTCTGATGAAGATGTGTGTATTGATATAGGTGGTGGAACAGGCTCTGTAAGTATTGAAATGGCTAGATTTGCTAAAAATGGGCATGTTTACACGATTGAGCAAAAAAAGGAAGCCGTTGATTTAATAAAAACAAAATATGGAAAAAAATTTGGGATAAAAAAATATGACTGTAATTTCTGGAAAAGCACCAGAAGATTTACCACAAGGAATAACTTTTGATAAAGTGTTTATCGGTGGTTCAGGTGGAAATTTATCAGAAATTATCAATTATTCTTATGAAAAATTTAAAAAGAAGGCGGAATAATCGCTTTGAACTTCATCGTTTTAGAAAAACACATTTGAAGCACTTGAATACTTGAAAAAAATCAAAGTTTGAGGATATTGATATTTCTCAAATAATTGTAGCAAAAAAATAGAAAAGTGAAGGATTTTAACATGATGATGTCAGAAAATCCGATTTATGTGATTTCTGCGAGAAAATAATATATTATTAAAAAAACACTTGCAACATATTAAAAGGTGTTTTTTTATAACATAAAAAAATATTATTTCAAAAATTTTAAATAAATAAACACGGAAGAATATTGTGAATCCTATTAGGGGTGTAAAAATTTTTTTATGTAAATCTCTAAATATTGTATAGTAAAAATAACTACATAATATTTGGAGGTTTTTTTGCTATAATTAAAAAAATTATAAATATTTTGTATATCAAATATGGTATAATATTAAAAAGTGATTTTATGAAATGTGATTGACAAATAGTTGTAAAATTGATAAGATTTTTTTGATTTTAGAAAAAGGAGGGAGCTATGAAATTTGAAATTAAATGGAAAAGAGCTTTATGAAAAAAATTGGAGAAGCAGATGGTTTTAGAATATTAGTCGATAAATTATGGCCTCGAGGGTTAAAAAAAGGAAGATACGAAAAATCGATTATTGGGCAAAAAAATTATTACTCCATCGAAGGAATTGAGACAAAATTATCATAAAGGAATTATCGATTTTGAAAAATTTTTTTCTGAAAAAAATATAGAAAAGAATTGGAAGAAAATTCGGATTTTGAGGAATTTGAGGGTATAATATTGGAAGAGTTGAAAAAGGGAAATGTGACAATGGTTTATGCGAGTAGAACTCCAGAATTGAGCCATATTCCTGTATTAAAGGAATTTATTGAGGAAAAAGTTAGGAAAAATAGTTGAAATTTAAAAAAAGTATTTTTGAGTGGTGGATAGGAAAAGTTTGAAAAATAAAGAAGTTAAATAAAAAAATGAGTAAATTTTTTTAGTAAGATAAACAGGAGAATAAAAAAAGAAAGGAAAGTGAAATATGAAAAAAAGGTAAATTTTATGGTATTGGAGTTGGAGTGGGAGATCCTGAAAATATAACGGTTAAAGCGACAAAAAAATTGCACGAGGTGGATGTAATTGTATTGCCTGAGGCGAAAAGTGGGGAAGGAAGCACGGCTTTTAATATTGTAAAAGAATATTTAAAACCTGGTGTAGAGCAAATGTTTTTTTGGAGTTTCCGATGATAAAAAGATGTGGAAGCGAGAAAAGTTTTTAGAAAAAATAATGCTGATAAAATAAGTGAAGAACTTGAAAAAGGGAAAAATGTGGCATTTTTGACAATTGGAGATCCGATGACTTATAGCACATATACTTATGTTTTGGAGCATATTGCAGATGATGTAGAAGTAGAGACGATTGCTGGAATAACTTCGTTTAATAGCATTGCAGCTAGATTGAATGTGCCTTTGATGATTGGCGATGAAGATTTGAAAGTGGTATCTGTCAATCGAAAAAAACTGATATTTACAAGGAAATTGAAAAATAATGATAATTTAGTTTTAATGAAAAATAAGCAGAAATTTTGAGAAAAATTAAAAAGGCGATAATTGAAACAGGAAATAAAGAAAAATGCTGTAATTGTTTCAGATTGCGGGAAAGAAAATGAAGTTGTTTATTGGGATATTGAGAGTGTGGAGGAAGTTCCTTATTTTTTTCGACGATGATATTGAAAAAAATCAGGGTTTTAGGAATTAAATTTAAGTATTAAGGAGAATGGAATTATTATGAAAAAAATTTTATTTATTTTGTCATTTATAGTGGCAATTCAAGGAATGGCAGAAACGATTGTAAAAAGGAACTTACGATACCAAAAAAAGAAGAGATATGTAGAATTGAGTCAAGATTTTGTCAAAGAAATTAAATTAGATTATATATTGCCAAGTGATAAAAAAAGATTTGGTGACTTACAAAAACTGAAAAATTTTTGATATTGTAGTAAAAAAAGTGATTTGTTGGAATTATAATAAAAAAATAGAGATAAAAAAAGAAAAAAATATAAAAAGATAGTATTTCGGATAAAGATAAAAAAATTGGATTATGTTCGTAATTATATTGCTGAATTGGTGGAGAGCAACAGGGCAGTTATTTATGAAAGAAAAACAAAAAAGAAATAAAAAAATATTGTAAAGATAAAAATATAATAATAATACTTATTATGATGCTGGAAGAGGTTCAAATTACGATGGTTATAAATTTTATACAGATAAAAAGTTTGTCACAGGAAATCATGAAATTTGATATTATAACACAATTCGGAATTGCTATTCACAGCAGTTTGGGAGATAATCCATATAATAGGAATTGACAGAAAAGGAAAAAGAATACAGAGAAAAAAATGGAAATCATTTTGAAGAATTAAAGGCACTGTATAAGAAAAGCGGTTCAAAATCCGAATATGGAACAAAAAAATTAGTTATTAGTAAAAAAATATTTGATAAGTTATTTTTTTGAAATTAATATAAATGGGGGAGAAAAATGAATAAAATTGAAAAAAAGGAATTGAGAGTAGTATGGTTTATTTGCAAATCAAAAAAATTGATGGAAAATGCGAGAAAAATAGGTGTCTGTAAAGATTAATAATATTCTTGTGCAGACTTATTGGGAAGTTGGGAAAAATTATTATAGAAGATGAGCAGGAAAAATAATGAGAGAGCGGAATATGTGAAAAAAACTTTTAAAAAGAATTGTCGAAAAAAATTGACAAAAAGAGCACGGAAAGGGATTTTCAAAAATCAAATTTATTTAATATGAGAAAAATTTTATTTGAAATATCAAAAAATTCCATACAGTATCTGGTTATCTTGAAAATGGGAAAGTCTGGGAAGTATTTTTTTAAGAAGGATAAAAAAATATATTTGAATACAGAAATATCAGTAAGTTTTGAAATAAATGAAATATTATAAAAAAATATAAAAAAAGAAAGAGGTAATTTTATGAAAAAAAGTATATTTTATAGGAGCCGGACCTGGAGATCCTGAATTAATAACAGTAAAAGGACAAAGAATTGTAAAGGAAGCAGATGTCATAATTTATGCGGGCTCACTTGTGCCAAGAGAAGTTATTGAATGTCATAAAGAAGGGGCGGAAGTTTATAATTCTGCTTCAATGAACTTAGATGAAGTAATGGAAGTTACGATAAAAGCTCAGAAAAATGGGAAATTGGTTGCAAGAGTTCATACTGGGGATCCGAGCATTTATGGTGCAATAAGGGAACAAATGGATATTTTGGATGAATACGGAATCGAGTATGAAGTTGTGCCAGGAGTGAGTTCGTTTGTAGCTGCTGCGGCTGCAATAAAAAAAGAGTTCACATTGCCTGATGTGAGTCAAACAATAATTTGTACAAGACTAGAAGGAAGAACACCTGTCCCTGAAACAGAAAGTCTAGAAAGCCTTGCTTCACATAAATGTTCGATGGCAATATTCCTATCTGTACAAATGATTGATGAAGTTGTAAAAAGACTATTAAAACATTACGAGAAAACAACTCCAATTGCAATTGTCCAAAGAGCCACTTGGGATGATCAAAAAAATTATTATGGGAACATTGGAAAATATTGCTCAAAAAGTGAAAGATGAAAAAATTACAAAAACAGCACAAATTTTAGTTGGAAACTTTATGGGGGATGAATATTCTAAATCTAAACTTTATGATAAGACATTTTCGCATGAGTTTAGAAGAGGGATTAAAGAATAAAAAAATATAAAAAAATTTTTGATAAAGTAAGAAAAATAAGGAGAATTTTAGATGAAAAAAATTATTATTAATCGTATTGTTTACATTTTCGTTACAAATTTTTTTGGACAAGGTTATGAAGTGACGAAGGGGAAAAAAATGTTACATTGTCTGCAGAACAGATTGAGATGGAAAAATAAAAAGATTGAAGAAAAGATAAAGTATTATATAAATAGAGGTTTTAAAGAGTACTTATCAACATTTTCAGAAGCAGAAAAATGCTATGAAAAAAATCAAAAAAATAATAAATCAGAAGATATTTATCTTTATAAAAACTTTCTTAGAAGCTTTTATTCACAGATGTTTGATCTTATGGCTGAAAAATACTAAAATAGAAGTAAAAAGTATAAAAGTATTTATCAAATTCAAAAAGCAATTGTAAAATGTGAAATAAAAAAATACCTTCATTTGATAAATTGGACGATTTAAGTGAAGAGGAAATTGAAAAAAATTTGGCAGAGAAATATAATTCTGATAAGTTAAAAAAATATGAATGAAAAGGAAATGGCTGCAGAATTTTTTTGATATATATGACAGATTTAATGAAAAAAAGAATTAAAAAGAAAAATTCGTCTTATGAAATTACTAAAAAAAGTATTACTTTTGAAAAAAAGGAAATGATTGGAAATCAAAGGAATATGAGGAAATGTTTAAATAAAAATAATATAATTTTGACAATCCTTTTTAAGAAGGAGTCTGGATAAGATTTATAGTTATTATAATGTTACATGTTGTGATAATTTTAATCGAACAATTCTAGAAAAATAATATAAAATAAAAAGAGGACTTACTTGGTGGTTAGTCCTCTTTTTGCTATTCCATTGTTTCTTTATTTTAAAAATAATATCATGTAATATTTAAAAATTTCAATATTAAAAATTTTTCTAACACTATTCTAAATCAACATAACTATATGGTATAATATTTTATAAATAAAAATAAAAAAAGGAGATAAAAAGTGATTACAACATTATGTTATTTAGAAAAAGATGAAAAAAATATCTAATGCTACACAGAACTAAAAAAAGAAAAATGATATAAATAAAGGAAAATGGCTAGGAATTGGCGGAAAATTGGAAGCTGGCGAAATACCTGAAGAGTGTTTAAAAAGAGAAGTTCAAGAGGAAACTGGCTACAAATTGAATAGTTATGAATTTCGTGGACTTGTGATTTTTAATTACAACAACGATGAGCCACTATTTATGTATCTTTATACAAGTTCGGATTTTTTTCAGGAAATCAGCATGAATGTGATGAAGGCAACTTAAAATGGATTCCCAAAAAAGAAATTTTTGATTTAAAATTGTGGGAAGGCGACAAAATATTTTTAGAATTATTATTTAAAAATACGCCATTTTTTTATTTGACTTTAAATTATGAAAAACGATAATTTATTGAGTCTCAAAAATTAGAATTTAAAGAAAAAAATATAGTTGTTTTGAAGTTTTTGTTCCAGAAAAATTATGTGGAAAAAAATTGTGGAAAAACTTACAAAAAAATACAATCTTTTGACAGAAGGCTTTTTATGCAGATGTTTATTCTACAATTGATGGAATTGGACATTGGAAAAACTTTTGGAAGGAGGGAATCCTTTTGATGGAGAAGTTGGAAAAATCCAGTATTGCCAATGAAAAAAATTATGAAATTTAGAGTGAAAAAGATTTTCAAGAGTTAGCGTATTATTTGATTAAGGAGGTTCATCCTTATGAAACGCCTGTGATTAATGTATTTGAGATGGAAGTGTAGAAAATTTTAGGAAGGGTTGAAAAAAATATGAAGAAGAATTTTATTAAAATGTTTGTTTTGATATTTTTTTAATTAGTAATTTGATTTTTTTCAGAAAAATAAAAAAATTAAATGAAAATTACGGAATAGAAGATGGAGAAGTTTATTACATAAATAGAAAAAAATTGAGGGAGCTGATGCAAAGACTTTTTGAAGTTTTTTTGAAGATGGTGAGTATGCAAAAAGATAAGAATAATGTTTATTATGAAGAAAATGTTCTTAATGAAGCAGATCCTAAAAAGTTTTAAATTATTGACAAAAAAATTAGTTACGGATTAAGTAAAGATAAAAAAATAATCTTTATTTTTTTGGGGGAATAAGGTAGATAATATAGATGTAAAAAAACTCTTGAAATAATGACAGATGAATTTTTCAATTTATTTAAAAAGATAAAAACGGAGTGTATATTTTATTTTCATATAATGGAGGAGTTCCTGTCGATTTAGATAATGTGATAATGTCTTCAAAAAAATTTTTAAAAAAATGTTGACAAACAAACTTTTCAACTAATTGGTGGAGGGTATTCAAAAGATAAAAAAATAGTGTTTATTATATTGGTAAAAAAATAGATGGAGTAGTTCCCAAAAACGTTAAAAATTTTTAAAAGATTATATTTTTTTATAGATGGAAAAAAATGTGTATCTTTATGGAGAAAAAAAGAGGATATAGATTTACAAACATTAAAAATTTTTTTGATGATGATTCCAGTTATTTTTTTGACAAAAAAATAATATTTATTTTCAAGGAGATAAACTGGAAAAATGCTGATTTTGAAAAGTTTTAAAAATAATGGAATCAAATTTTTTTCAAAAAGATAAAAAAATAATGTTTATGAAGGAAATGAAAAAAATAGATGGAGCAGACGCAAAAAACTTTTGAAGTAATTGATGTTTATGCAGGATTTGCGAGAGACAAAAATTATTTGTATCATTCAAAATGAAAGAATAAAAAAATTCCGATCCGTATACTTTTGAAAGAGTAAATGAACATTTAGTAAGAGATAAAAAAATCAATTTTTATTCTAATGACGGAACAGTTTTGAATGTGGATGGAAAAAAACTTTTTCAAATAGTAAAAGATTATGAAAAAGATTATTTTATGTATGCAAAAAGATAAAAAAATAAAGCATATTATATAAATTTTGTGGCTGGAAAAAGATGAAATGGTAAAAAGAGTTAAAAGGATTAAATCCTAAAAAAATTTTAAAGTGCTAAATCGTTATTATACAAAAAGACGATAAAAAAAGTTTATTTTAGTAAAGAATATGCGGATATACAAGAACTTCAAAATGTAGATGTGAAATCATTTGAAGCGTTGCATTTTGAAAAATATAGAGAATAAAGATGATTTTGGAAAAGATAAGAATAATGTTTATTTGTTTGGTCTTGAATTAAAAAGATGTAAAAACCTGAAAAAAATTTCAAGTTATGAAAGAGCCAATAACGGAAAAAAATTATATATGTTCGAGATGAAAAATAATTTGTTCGTAATTTTTTTATGATTATTTTTTTCAGGATTTAATTTTGTAGAGCCTAAAAAAATTGAAAAATATAGATTTTAAAAACACTCAAGTGGAAATCGGCAAGAGAACTGGAAGATAAAAATGGAAAAAATATTGCGAACGGCAGCGTAATTGATGAAGATAAAATAGAAATTAAATTTATAAAAAAATAAAAAGGAGAAAAACTTTATGAAAAAAATTAATTTATGCAATTACAATTTTTTTAGCAACAAGTTTAGGAGCAAATGCATACACGCTTAGGGAATCTGTTCAGGAAACGCTTTCAAAAAGGGGAGTAAAACAAAGTATAATTGATGAAACATCAGAATTCTTGTTGTATTCAAAAAGGTGGAATGTCGATTATTCCACAAAAAAATGAAATCAGTAGTTTGATTAATAAAGCAGAAAAGTTATTAAAAAAAGGATAAAAAAATAATATTCAAATTAAACAATATTTGATTTCAATATATTCAATAAAAAGGTGATACGCAAAGTGTTTTAAAAAGCCTAAAAAAAGTTGCTTGAAGAAAATTTGAAAGAAAAAGATATTACCGATTTTGAATCTTGGAGCATGAGTGGATTTTATTATTATCAAATCGGAGAAAAGAAAAAAAGCACAAGAATATTTTTGATAAAATTAAGGAAAAAAATATAAGGACAGACCGGCTGTTTATAAATTGATAGAGATCGTTCTTACAGATATTGATTTATTGAGTAAAAAGTAAAAAAATTTAGTGATACTGTTGAGGATTTGGCAACAAATGAAAAAGGATTTGGAAGAAATTGAAAAAAATTCTAAGAAGCAAGTTGAAAAATCTTAAAATTGTAGAAGATTTTTTTCAATCTGAACAAAAATAAAAAGAGAATTTGGTGTTGTAGATGAACTTGTTTATAATTTTAATTTTTTTGATTCATGCTTTAAAAAAATTTATGAATTAATGGAAGAAAAATTCGAAAGAATCCAAAGGACTTGATTTGAAAAACTAGAGAAGAAATAAAAAAATTATTATTTAAAAAAATATTGCAAATAATGAAAAAAATGACAAAAGATGTGATAAGATATAATATTGTACCAGAAAGTACATATTTGTTGCTAATAACAGTGGTAACTTCAATTGATGAAGAAGAAGGAAAACAATTTGTAAATGAACTAGAAAAAAACTAAACTTTATAAAAATAATGAAAGAATTAGAAAAAAATAATCTAATTATTAAAAAAATATAAGAGTTATTTTGAAATATTATTTTAAAAATTTTCGAATAAATTTAACAAAAAAAGGAGAAAAAAATGAGAACAGCAGTATATTGCGTAAGTAAAAACGGATACGAAACATGTTTAAAAAAATAAGAAATAATGTTTATAAAAAAATTTACATATTTATGTGTCACAAAGAGTGGCAAATATGCTCAATCTTGAAAGTGAAAATATGGAAAATCTGTTTGTGATAAATGAGCGAGTACCAATTTTATTAGAAAAAACATTTGATAAATATGATTTACATATTTTCGTTGCAGCAACTGGAGCAGTTGTGAGAATTATTGAAGGAAAATTTAAAAAGCAAGGACACAGACCCAGACTGTTATTACAGTTGATGACCACGCTAATTTTGTGATTTCACTGCTTTCAGGACATCTTGGCGGTGCAAATGAAGAATGTAAAAAAATTGCAAATGGAATCGGAGCAATCCCAGTAATTACAACGGCTTCTGATGTTGGTGGAAAAATTGCAGTTGACACATTGTCACAAAAAATTAAAGCAAAATTGGAAAGTTTGGACGATGCCAAGAGAGTGACTTCGCTTATCGTAAATGGAGAAAAATGTGAGCATTCATTTGCCAAAAAAATATTGTAGAAAAATAATAAAAAAATTGTGCTGGAGCAATAATTATTTCAAACAGAAAAAAATATCGAAATTTCTAAAATTATTCCCAAAAAAATATCATTCTCGGAATTGGCTGTAAAAAGAAATACACCAAAAGAAAAAAATCATCGAAAAAAATAAATTATGTAATGGAAACTCAAAAATTTAGAAATGGACTCGATAAAAAAAGCCGCATCCGCTTGGGTAAAATCTGATGAAATTGGACTTTTAGAAGCAATGACGGAATTAAATATTCCAATAGAATTTTTTTGAAAAAGAAAAAAATTTTGGAAGTAGAAGATTTAGTCGAAGAGCGTTCAGAATTTGTAAAAAAATCAAATCGGAGTGTACGGCGTTTCCGAGCCTTGTGCGTACTTAAACTTCGAGCAGAAAAAGGTAGTTTTTTTAGTGAAAAAAAGTTAAGATGGAAGGGATTACAATTTCGATTTTTTTGAAGAGGAAATGTAGAATAAAAATTTAAATTTAGTAGTCTTAATAACGAAAGAAAAAAATTCAGCAAGATTTATTAAAAAGTAGGTGTGAAACAAGGGATAACTGATGAAACCGTGAAATTGGATAAGAAATTTGCAGAAGAATTTGTAGTAGAAAAATGAAGATGTGAAACTGAAAAAAATTTATATTAGATTTTTTTGGAAGATATTTTTTTTCGAGTAAATTTTTTTCAGAAAAAGACGATAAAAGTTGAGAGAAAAAAATTTATTTTCTATATTTTGAAAAAAATATGCTATAATTTTCGACAAAGAAAAAAATAAAAAGATAAGGTGAGGAGAGTTTATGAAAAAAATTATTATTTATATTGATGTTGGCAGTAATGGGAAATGCACTTGCAGGGACGACAGTGCAAAAAAATCGGAATACATCAATGAATATGGTATCAGGAAGTGAGAAAAAGTAAAATTGAAAAATGCCTTTCAAAAAAAGATATGGAAAAATATTAAGAAGATGGTTGAAAAATCAGACTTTAGCGGAAGTGATTAAATATTCTTTTAGTAATAATGCAGATTTATTATTTGACAAAGATTATAAAATTAGTGATTTAAGTAAAAAAAGATATTGGAAAAAAATTTTTCTAAAGGATGTTCTGATATTTATTTGAAAAAAATATGAAATTAAGATTTGCTGTTAAAAAAATATTAAATCTATTGATAATAAAAAAATGTTGAAGTAGTGTATGATGTAAAAATGAAGGATTTTCGATAAGGCATTGAGGGAACAGAAAAAAATTTTTGAAGAAAAATGTTAGGACTAATGTTTTAAAGAAATCAGGTTATAAAAAGTGAAGATGAAATAGAAGTTTTAATGGTAAAAAAATGGAAATGAATCAGAAAAAGTACGGATTTATAACATTATGGTAGATGAGATTTTGGATATTATGGGAAAAAGCCTTGGAAAAATACAAGTTTAGAAACAGTAATTTCAGCAAATGAAAAAGCAGTATTGACTGAAGTAAACGGACAATGGGAATTAAGTGAACTAAAGTAAAAAAATTTAATTTATTAAAAAAACTTTTTTTGAAAAATATGGTATAATATTAATAGAAAAAAATAAAAAAATATTAAGGAGAAGAGCATGAAAAAAATTATTATTTTTTTAATTATGATGATTGTTGCAGGAAATGCTTTTTACAGCAGGAACACAGGCAAATGAGGATATGGCAATAAAAAAAGAGCACTTCAAAAGCAGGCTGAATTCATTTTTTTCTTCACAATTGTAAATGAAGGAATAAGAGATAATGAAAGAAATCTTGAAAAGGAAGCATACAGCAAATTGTTTAAAAAAGGATTATATTATCAGTAATTCTTTGAAAAGAGAGATTGTGGAAAAAAATATGCAAGGGAAATTTCAAGAATTACAGCAGATGAAACAAAGTTAAAATTTGATGTGAAACAAATAGATTATCTTTCAAATGGTGAGGCAGAAGTAGTTTATGATATAAAAATCCAAAAAGTTTGAAAAAGTGTTCCAGATATGCTGGAAGTAGATGATCAAACAGAAAGAAGAATTTTAGAAAGAGCCAAGATGACCGAAAGTGAATTAGAAGCAATTATGAAGGAAAGAGGAAATGAGCCTGCTAAACGAAATTATTATAATGTTGCAATTGAAGAAAGAATAAACATGTATGAAAAAAAGAAGTTTAAGAAAGTTACTGATGAAGAGGTAATATTACAAGATTTGCCAGCATTGATGGTAAAAAGTAGATGGAAAAATGGGAATCAGAGAATTTGGAAAAAGGCGCTAAAAGGAATTAAAGAATAAAGAAGTTTTTTTCCATATATTTCAGTTTTTGAAAAATTACATAGTAGGAATGATCGTTTGATAAGAGATTTTGATGTGTCATTTTTACTATGTTTTTTTATATTTTTTTTCTACGCTTGATTATACAATACACCGATATTAAAAATATTGAAAAAAATTATAAAAAAAGTGTTGACAAAAATCAATTTTTTGTATAATAATTAATGTCCGTAAAGGATAAAAAAATATGAAGATGTTGTTGGGCTGTCGCCAAGCGGTAAGGCACTGGACTTTGACTCCAGCATGCAATGGTTCGAATCCATTCAGCCCAGCCATTTTAAAAAAATTAAATTATGATATTATATATACTACTAGGGTTTAGTAGTTTTTTTTGCTTAAAAAAATTATAATTTAATATTTATTTTTTTGATTTTCTTGAATATAAGTATTTTAAAACAAAAACTATAAAATTTATTAATTTTTTTGCCGTTGAAAATTCAAAAAAATGTGGTATACTCAAAATGTAAGAAATAATATATATTAATATATATTAAAAATTTTTTTAGGAGGTATTATTAAAAATGGCAGTTAAAGTAGCAATTAATGGATTTGGAAGAATCGGAAGATTAGCATTAAGATTAATGTCAGAACAAACAGACAAATTTGAAGTAGTGGCAATTAATGATTTAACAGATGCTAAAATGTTAGCACACTTATTCAAATACGATTCATCTCAAGGAAGATTCAATGGAACTATTGAAGTTAAAGAAGGAGCTTTCGTAGTAAATGGAAAAGAAGTTAAAACTTTTGCAGAACCTAACCCTGAAAACTTACCTTGGGGAGATTTAGGTGTTGATGTAGTGTTAGAAGCTACAGGATTCTTTGCAACTAAAGAAAAAGCTGAATTACACGTTAAAGCAGGAGCTAAAAAAGTAGTTATTACTGCACCTGGTGGAAACGACGTTAAAACAGTAGTTTACAACGTAAACCACGAAATCTTAGATGGTTCAGAAACAGTTATTTCAGGAGCTTCTTGTACAACTAACTGTTTAGCACCAATGGCTAAAGCATTAAATGATAACTTTGGAGTTGTAACTGGAACAATGACAACTATCCATGCTTACACAGGAGATCAAAATACATTAGATGCACCACACAGAAAAGGTGACTTAAGAAGAGCGAGAGCTGCGGCTGTAAATATCGTACCTAACTCAACTGGAGCCTGCAAAAAGCAATTGGATTAGTAGTACCTGAATTAAACGGAAAAATTAGATGGAGCCTGCTCAAAGAGTACCTGTTCCAACTGGTTCATTAACTGAATTAGTATCTATCTTAAACAAAAAAGTAACTGTTGATGAAGTAAATGCAGCTATGAAAGCAGCATCTAACGAATCATTCGGATACACTGAAGAACAATTAGTTTCTTCTGACATCGTTGGAATTCACTTTGGATCATTATTTGATGCAACTCAAACTAAAAATTGTTCAAAAACGGAGATACTCAATTAGTTAAAAACAGTATCTTGGTATGACAACGAAATGTCTTATACTTCTCAATTAATCAGAACTTTAGGATACTTCGCAAGCAAAAATTGCTAAATAATTGATTTAATTAAATTCTAAAAAAAGATCAACTTTAGGAAATCGGCTAGAAATAGTCGGTTTTCTTTTTTTATTATTTTAAATTTTCTTTTTAAAAAAATCAATTTATATTTTGTAAAAATATGTGTTATACTATAGTGAAATTATTTAAAGTAAAAAAAGTTTTTAAATCTGGAGAAAAGATGAAAAAAATATAGAAAAATATGAAAAAAATTTTTACGATACAATTTCAGAAAAAGTATGATTTTATTTTCTCGCTTTCAGATGTTCAAAAAATTTTTTTTAAAAAAATATGTCAGTGGAAAAAAAGTTCTTGATGTTGGAGCGGCAACAGGAAATTTGTCAAAATTTTTTTAAAGAATGAAAAAAATTTGAAGTGACTTCGATTGACATAAATGAAAAAAACTTATTGAGCAGGCTGGAAAAAAAGGGAATAGATGTAAAAAAATCTGGATATGCTGAAAAATTGATGAATTGGGAAAAATTTGATACAATAATAAATGTTGGGAATACGTTGCCACATTTAAATAATAAGGATGAGATTTTTTTGTTTTTGAAAAAAAGGCTTATTTGCAGTTGGAAAAATGGTGGGAAACTAATTATTCAGCTAATAAATTTTTTTATAAATTTTTTTGAAAAATCAAGAATTTGAATCTAATTTTTTTAGGAAGTTTACCATTAATTCAGAATGAAAAATGTTAAATTTGAACGTTTTTTTACTATAAAAAAATTTAAATAATAATGTGATTTTTTTAAAACTATTTTGGATGAAAAAAATTTGAAAAATGAAGAAATTTTAGTTAGTGTTAATTATTTTGATTTTATGGACTTTTTTTAAGAAATTAAATATAGATGATGTGAAGGTGTTTGATGATTTTAATGAAGCAGAATTTATTTTGGAAAAAAATCACAGCCATTGATATTTGTAATTACAAAAAGTCTAATATTATTTTTTTAAAATGAAGTTTAGTATAAAAAAATAATGTAAATAAATTTAGGAAATTGTAAAAGTAATAAAGATTGAATAATGGCAGTATATAATAATCATAAGTGGGGGAAGAAGTTTTATCAGGAGTGGAGAAAAAGCAAGAAAAACCAAAAAAATACTGCGTTTATTGTAATTTTTAGAATTTTACAAATGACTAAAGAAATATAAAGAAAGGAGTGTATGGTATTTTATATAATTATTTATATATTTATCATACAAAAAAATGATGAAATCTTTTACAAATTTTATAAAAGTTGCTTTGATTGAGCGCCGCTTTTAAATAAAAATGATAGGAATATTTCTTATTTCAATGTTTCCTGTAATTGAATTGCGTGGGGCGATACCAGTTGGGGCGGCTATTGGGTTGCCTTTGGTATTTGAATATGATTGTTTCTATTGTGGGGAATATGCTTCCTGTGCCATTTATTCTCTTGTTTTCGGTAAAGTTTTTTGAATTTATGAAAAAGCGGAATATTTTGGTAAAATTTATTGAAAAAATAGAAAATCGGGCTAAAAAACGTAGTGAAGGGCTTGCAACAGGGGAGTTTATTGGACTTATGCTGTTTGTGGCAGTTCCATTTCCTGGGACAGGTGCTTGGACAGGTGCATTGATTGCGGCTTTGCTTCAGTTTGAGAGAAAAAAATCGTTTTTTTATATTGGATTGGGAGTAATAATAGCTGCTGCAGTAATGACTATGGCATCTTATGGAGTAATAAGCATTTTTGCGCCAAAACATTAAAAAATTTTAAATAGGCTGTTGAAAAATAAATATTTTTGTGGTAAAATGACTTAAAGTTAAATATTATTAAGGGAATGTTTTGGTTTCGACAGGATAAAAAAAGATTATTATCGGCAAGTAAGCGGGAGCTTTTAAAAATCCATTTTAAAAATAATCGGAAACGATAATTACGCATTAGCCCTGCCCTAAGATAGCGGCTCATCTCTTTTGGGAACGCCATTTTCTCATTAGATGATGTCATTTTTAATGGCTTACCTAAATGTATGATTATGTCATTTAGGGAAATTCTATAATCTCGCCTTTAGACTTTTGTCTGTTTAATATCTAACGGTTAAAGCGTTAAATAGACTAAACTTGTAGAAGATAGTAATGACTTTCTATTTTGGACACGGGTTCGATTCCCGTCATTTCCACCAAAAACAGAAAAATAAAAAAAGTAAAAATTTTTAGATAGATTAAAAAGAAGCGGGTCATTAGGCTCGTTTTTTTCTTTAATTAGAAATAGGAGATTTTAGTAAAAAATGAAAAAGAGGTATTGGAAAAATCACATAGTAAAAATCATATTAATTGGGGAACATTCTGTCGTTTATGGCTATCCTGCCATTGCTATTCCATTAAAAATTGAGATTGAATGTACAATAGAAGAGGCAAAAAGCAATTTTTTTATGATGAAACAGATACACTTTCAGTCGCAATTTTTTTACTGCATTAAAAATATTTAAAAAAAGAAAATGAAAAAAATAAAATACAAAAATAACTTCTCAAATTCCTCAAAAAAACGTGGAATGGGCTCTTCAGCAGCAGTTAGCATTGCGGCAATTCGTGCAATATTTAACTATTTTGGAGAAAAATTTAGAAGATGAATTATTGGAAAAAAATTAGTGAATACGGCAGAAATTGTGGCTCATAAAACTCCAAGCGGGCTGGATGCAAAAAAACTTGCCTTAGCGATAAGGCTATAAGATTTGTAAAAAAATAAGGGATTTTCATACATTGACTTAAATCTTGATGCATATCTTGTAATTGCAGATACAGGCATTTATGGAAATACTGGTGAAGCGATTCAAAATGTGAAAAAAATTTAGGAGATAAAAGTCTGAACTTTCCTTGAAAAAAATTAGGCAGATTGACAGATGAAATGACTAGAATTTTTAACTGGAAATATTGAAAAATAAAGAAAAAAATAAGAAGAGAAAAAAATTAGTAAAATTGGGGAAATTATGACAGCAGCAAATATAGAACTTGGAAAAATTGAATATAACTATTGAAAAAGACAGAGTTATTTGTAAAAACGGCGATTGAAAAATGGAGCAAACTGGAGCAAAAAAATTTCTGGTGGCGGTTTGGGAGGCTGTGTAATTGCACTTGCCGAAAAATTTGGAAATTATGGAAAAAAAGTAAAAAAATGGATTTACAAAATGTGGGGCAGAAAAATATTTGGGTGGAAAAAAATTTAATATTTAAAAAAATTTAACGAAAAAAATAAAGGAGAAAAAAATGGTAAAAAGTCAAATCTTATGCTAATATCGCAATTGTAAAAATACTGGGGGAAAAAAAGATGCAGAAAAAAATGATACCCTGCCACAAGCAGTATTTCCCTTTACTCTTAATGATATGTTCACAGAAACAGAAATGGAATTTATAAAGGATGAGGATATTAAAATTGCTGTTGAAAAAGGAAATGAAAAAAATGGAAATTGTAAAGATAAATTTTCAAATATGACAGATTTATTTTATTTAAACGGAGAATTACAGGACAAGGTGCATACGGAAAAAGATTAGCAAGGTTGTGGATTTGTTTAGGGAAAATAGGAATCAGAAGGTAAAAATTTCTACAACAAATAATATGCCGACAGCTGCGGGACTTTCTTCCAGTTCGAGTGGACTATCAGCTGTAATAAAGGCTTGTAATGAGCTTTTTGGAAAAAATTATGCACAATCTGAACTTGCACAGATTTCAAAAATTTGATCTGGCTCTTCTTCGAGAAGTTTTTTTGGACCAATTGCGGCTTGGGACAAAGATACTGGGGAAATTTATGAAGTTAAGACAGATTTAAAATTAGCGATGATTGTGCTTGTGCTAAATGAAAATAAAAAGAAAATTTCAAGTCGAAATGGAATGGAGCTTTGTGCTAAAACTTCGACGTATTTTTGATGAATGGGTAAAACAGTCTGAAATTGATTTTATAAATATGAAAAAAATATCTTGCTGAAAAATGATTTTTGAAAAAAGTGGGAACTTTAACAGAAGAAAAATGCCCTTAGAATGCACAAGACAACTGAAACTGCAAATCCGCTGTTTTTCATATTTTAATGAAAAAAACTTACGAAGCAATGGATTTTGTAAAAAATTTGAGAAATAATGGGGAGAAATGCTATTTTACGATGGATGCTGGACCCTAATGTGAAGGTGCTTTGTCTAGAAGAGGATTTGGAAAAAAATTGGCAGAAATTTTTTTGGGCAGAAATATAAGATTATTGTAAGTAAAACTGTTAAATTATGATTTTGGAAAGGTTTTTTTGAATAATGAGGGTAAATTAAGAAAAATTTGACATAATTACAGATATATTATTTGGAATTGCGACAATAATTTTAACTGGCAAGAGCACATTTTCAATGTTGATGCCTGCGGTTGCTGGATTAATTGTTTGTGTGATGACCTATATTTTTTTCTTAAAAAAAGAAAAAAACTGATGAAAAAAAGGAGGATAGATTGTGGGATATAAAAAAATACTAGATGAAAAAAAGTGTCAAATATTATTGCTGCTGGGGAAGTTGTGGAAAAATCCAAACTTCGATGATTAAGGAGATGATTGAAAATTCACTGGATGCGAAGGCTACAATGATAAAAATTGAAGTTTTCAAATCTGGAACTGATGTTAAAGTAAGTGATAACGGAATTGGGATGGATAAGGATGATACGCTTTTGTCAGTTGAGCGGCATGCCACTTCTAAGATTAAGGAAAAGGAGGATGTCTTTAATTTAAGCACCTATGGCTTTCGTGGAGAAGTCTCTGTCATCTATTGCAGCGGTGTCTAAAGCTTTTCACGATTACTACACGTTCTGAAAACAGTCCTGCGGGGTATAGAATTGGCTGTTATGGTGGGGTTGTGAGAAAGTTTGAGGAAGTTTCAAGAAATGTTGGGACAGAAATGGAAGTCAGGGATTTATTTTACAATACGCCTGCTAGGAGAAAATTTTTGAGAAAGATGTCAACAGAGTATGGAAAAATTAGGGATATTGTGCTAAAGGAGGCGCTTTCCAATAGTAATGTGGCATTTTCGCTTGAATTAGACGGGAAAAGTACGATAAAGACAAGCGGGAAAGGGATTGAGAATACAATTCTTGAATTATTTGGGAAATCTGTTTTGAGGAATTTGAAAAAATTTGAGTATGGATATTTGGGAAATGTGGAAATTTTACGAAGTTCAAAGGATTTTATGTTTACTTTTGTAAATAATCGGTATGTGAAGTCAGCAACCATTGAGAGAGCTGTTATAGATGGCTATTACACTAAGTTAATGAAGGGGAAAATATCCTTTTGCTATTATTTTTTTTATAATGCTGATCCAAAGGAAATAGATGTGAATGTTCATCCATCTAAAAAAATAGTAAAATTTTCAAATGATAAAAATTGTTTATAATGAGATAAAAATCAGCAATTGACGACTTTTTTTTATTATAATGACAGGGAAAAACTGGCAGCCTAATATTGATTTAATAAAGAAAAAAATATTAATATTAATGAAAAATGTCGCTGTGGAAAAAGGATGATTTGTTTTCTGATGACATTTTAAAGGGGGAAAAATCAGAAAAATTTTTAAGTTTAGAAACTTTTGACGGGAAAAGAAAAATAGTGAGAAATTGGAAGGAGAAAAATGGGTTTACAGGAGGTAATCTTGAGAAAAAAATGATAAAAAAATAGAGAATCTTCTGGTATTTCTGAAAGTCTAAGCAGTGGTAATTTTTTTTAATGATGAAAAAGAGAATAGCAATAAAAAAAGAATGATTCGAGTCTTGATGAAATTTGGAAAAATGAATGGGAATTTAAATGAAATTGTGGAAAACAATGTGGAAAAACTTGCAAAATGTTGAAAAATTCTAATTTGGTAAAGAGCGATAAAGATAAGAGAAATTGGGATGAAAAAGAGTAATTTTTAGAAATTATGAAAAAAATTTAGTGGAGAAAAAAATTCTAATGGTATAAATGAAAATACTGAAAATGAATATTATAAAGTTGGGACATTTGAAAAGCACATTGGGAAGCAGGTTCATTATGATATTTTTGGGACAAATTTTTGATACGTATATTTTAGTGCGGAAGGATGAGGAACTGGAAATCTATGATCAGCACATTATTCATGAAAGAATTTTTGTATGAAGAATTAAAAAGATAAGTTTTATAATAAAAAAATTGAGTCACAGCATTTGCTGTTACCGCTGAAAATGGAAGTTACGGTAATTGAAAAAAATATTATTTTTTTGAAAAATATTGATGTTTTTTTCAAAAATTTTGGATTTGATATTGATGAATTTGCTGAAAATGAAATTGTTATCCGTGCCGTGCCTGCCTTTGATTTTTAGGGATAGTATTGAAAAATGTGTTTTTACAGACTTTTTGCTGGATTTAAAAAAATGAAGTGGAAATAAAAAGATTTAAGAGAAAAATATCATTATTTCAATGTCGTGTAAAGGAGCGATAAAGGCTGGGCAGAAGTCTGGATATATCTGAAATGCAGAATATGGTGAGAAGGATTCATGAAGTTGGGAAATATACGTGTCCCCACGGCAGACCAATTATTGTAAAATTGTCTAAAAAAATGATTTGGATAAAAATGTTTGGAAGAAAAAAATAATGGTAAAATTAGTAAAAAAATGAAAAAAACTTTTGACAATAAGGGAAAAAAATATGATAAGAATTAATGTAGTGTGTATTGGAAAAAAATAAAGGAAAAAGTATATAAAAGAGGGAATAAATTTGAATTTTCAAAAAAAGGTTATCAAAAATATACAAAACTTGAAATTATTGAACTGGCTGAAGAGGATGATAACAAAGGGATTGAAAATGCAATAAATTCTGAAACTGAAAGAATAATAAATGTTATTTCAAAAAAATTATTCATATAATATTTTGCTTGATTTAAAGGGAAAAAAATGCTGACTTCAGAAGAAATGGCAGATAAAATTGAAAAAAATTTCAATAACAAACAGTGAAATTAATTTTCATAATCGGCGGTTCAAATGGAGTTAATGATAATTTGCGGGAAATTGCAGATTTTAGATTGTGTTTTTTTCAAAAATGACATTTCCACATCAGCCTTATGCGGTTAATTTTGTCAGAGCAAATATATAGATGGATTTCAATTAATAATAATATAAAAATATCATAAATAATGGAGGGAAGTTATGTATTCTGCTGGGGAAGAATTTGAAAAAAACTAATAGCGAAGGGGATGTTGAAGAATATACGTGTCTTTCAAATATTACGGTAGGAGATAAGGAATATTTAGTTTGTGATAGTGAAACTGGGGAAAAGAAGGTTTTTTACTATGACAGTATTGAAGAGGAACTGTATGATTTAGATGAAGATGAGGAAGATCAGGTGCTGGAAATCTGGAATGATGAATATTACGGCTCTGACAAGGATTATATGTACTGGAATGAAGATTTTGGCGAGTATGATAAAAAAATGAGAATGTAGATGGAGAATTTGATGAAAGTAATTTTGATCCATTGAATGATGATGAAAATGAATTTTTTGAGAATGAAGAAGAAGCTGATGATGAAGATTTGTCAGAATTTTTTTAGATGATTTTTTTAGATGATGAAAATGAATAGGTTTATTTTATAATTTTCAATTCTCTAAAATAATAAAAAAATAAAAAAATAAGGAATAAAATGAAAATAAAAAAATAAAAAGTCTGGATAATTTTAATCAGAATTATGAAAAATTATTTGAGTCTGAAAAAAAGTATTGGAACAGGAAGAAAAAAAGAATATCATTATAGTGATGAGTATGGAAACTGTAAAATCATTGATAAAGGTAATTCCATTGAAATTTACTGATATGGTGAAATCAATTCCAGACAAATTTTTTTCAAAGTGATAAAAAAATACGCCATTTATTTATATTACAAAAACAGTTTTCGAGGGAAATACAAAAATTTTTTTACAAAAAAATTCAAAAAAAGAAAATGGAAAAAAATGATGCTGGAATATGATATAATACATAATAATGAAGTGATAAACAGTATAAATTTAGAATTTCAATTTATTAAATAGTGCAAGAACGCTCGCGACTTTAGTCGTGGGAGGTTCAGAAAAAAAGCAGAAAGGAAAAAGTGAATGAGTAATCAAAACCAGAATGATAATGGTATTATAAAAAGAAAAAAATTGAAAAAAAGTAGCAGAACTAAAGGAAATTGGAATAGAACCTTACGGAAGAAAATATGAAAAAGTGAATGATATTGCTGAAATAAATCAATATGATGAAACTTGCGATAAAGTATTTAAAACAGCAGGAAGAATCATCGCTTTCAGAAGAATGGGTAAAAATGGATTTGGTAAGATTCAAGATCCAACTGGTCAAATTCAGTATTATGTGAAAAAAGAAGAAGTTGGAGAAGATCAATATGAAATTTATAAAAAAATGGGACTTGGAGATTTTTATTGGGCTTGAAGGACATTTATTTAGAACTAAGACTGGGGAATTAACTTTGAGAGTAGATTCTTTTGAAGTATTATCTAAAAATGTTCGTCCACTTCCAGAAAAATTCCATGGATTAACTAACGTTGAAACTAGATATAGACAAAGATACGTTGACTTGGTAATGAATAGAGAAGTTATGGAAACTATGAAAAAAAGATTCCAAGTTATTAGATTTTTTAGAAGCTATTTAGAAAAAAAAGGATTTACGGAAGTTGAAACTCCAATGATGCACCCAATCGCAGGTGGAGCAACTGCAAGACCATTTGTTACGCACCACAATGCATTAGATATGGAATTATTCTTAAGAATCGCACCTGAATTATACTTAAAAAAAGATTATTAGTTGGTGGATTTGAAAAAGTATTTGAAATTAATAGAAGTTTTAGAAATGAAGGAATTTCTGTAAAAACATAATCCTGAATTTACAATGATGGAATTGTACCAAGCGTATGCTGATTTTAATGATATGATGGACTTGACAGAAGACTTAATTTCTACTTTTAACTTTCGAGTTACATGGAAAAATATGAAATTGAATATGAAGATAAAACTATTAATTTAGCTAAACCTTGGAGAAGAGTAACAATGAAAGAAGTCTGTAAAAAGAAGCAACTGGATTTGATTTTGATTCAATTTTCAAGTGATGAAGAAGTTTATTGAAAAAGCGAAAGAATTTGGAATTCCTTTTAGAAAAAGATAAAACATATACAAAAATTTGGAATTTTAAATTTATTCTTTTGAAGAAAAAAGTGGAAGAAACATTAATTAATCCAACATTCATAACAGAATATCCAAAAAGAAATTTCTCCACTTTCAAAAAAATCAAAAAAAGGTGAAACTGAATGGGTTGACAGATTTGAATTATTCATTTCAGGAAGAGAATTTGCAAACGCATATTCAGAATTAAACGATCCAAGAGATCAAAAAAGAAAGATTCGAAGAACAAGTTAAATTGAAAGAAGCAGGAGACGATGAAGCACAAGGAATGGATTTAGATTACATTAGAGCCTTAGAATACGGAATGCCACCTGCAGGAGGATTAGGAATTGGAATTGATAGATTAGTTATGTTACAAACTAATTCAGCATCAATCAGAGACGTAATCTTGTTCCCAACATTAAGAAAAAGAAGACATCGAATTATAATTTTTTTAAATAAATTTATTAATCAAAAAAATAAAAATATAATCATGAAATTAGTTGTGAAAAATCTAGAAAAAAATAGGCAATCTCAGAAGCAGAGAGTGTCTATTTTTTTATAAAAAAATTTTAAAAAAATGAGAAAAAAATTAAAAAGTTCTCATTTTTTTCTTTAATCTTTATATGATACTATTACAATGTAACAAAGGAACAGCAATTACAAATACAAAAAATGCAAAGGAGGATTATGAAAAAAATAAATTCTTAACAGTAGCATTGTTAGGTTGTTTGGTATTAGGTTCTTTGAGTTTTGCTGGAAGTAAAGATTATAAAAAAATCAAATTTCAGCCATAAAAAAAGTTCTTATAAAAGATCAAAAAAATAACCCCAGCAAGAGTCTAAACAAATAGCATTAGCAAAAAGTTCCAGGTGCAACATTGAGAAATATTAAGGATTTTGAATTTTGATGAAGATTCTTATGAAGGAGAAATTCATTATAGAGGTTACACTTATGAATTTGAAATCGATGCGTATACTGGAAGAATTACAGATTGGGACGTAGATAGAGATTAGAAAAATAAAGAGTTTTATGAAGAAAAAGGTCAAAGGTAAAAAAAGGAGTAAAGGTTACACAGGAATTTGTATACAAAAAATGAAGTAACAAAAAGTAAAAAAAGGATAGGATTTTTTTGGTCGAATCCGAACTATGAAGAAAAAAAGTTTTTTTAAGTTAAGTCGATATCGATAAAAAAAGGAGTTTAGAAGGCATTATTGCCCTAAAAGAAAAAAAGTTGTTTATTAGATAGATTAGGTAAAAAAAGGATAAAGTCTAAAGAAAAATTAGATGTGTTTTTGAAGAAAAAAAGGTCGTTATGTATAGAAAAAAAGTTGGGAAGTTAAAGTACAGAGGTTTTGTTTTAAGGAGAAATTGGAAAAAAAGGTTGAGAAGAAATATAGTTTTGAAAGAAGTTATTTTTGCGGGTCAGATGTCTTGCAAAAATGCTTCTTTTTTTAGTTATAGCAGTTATTATGAGAAAAAAATAAAAATAATAAAAAAAGGTGCTATGAAAACACCTTCTTAAATTTTTTTGGAGAAAAATCAACTTGTGAAAAATTGATTTATCTTAGTTATATATAAATATAGCTAAAATCATATTTATTTGTCTTTTGTGAATAATTATTTTTTTAAAAATATTTTCACAGACATAGTTTTATGTGAACTACTCCCACTTGTAGAAGAGGGAGCTTCTTGGGAAGTATCTGCTTTTGCTAGCCAAATATATTTACTAGTCTCTTCGGGCAGTCCCTGCCCTGACTATGAATATTATGCTATATAAGAGCTGTTATTTCAAAGCTATATTCTGCAATTCATCTTCCACTTGTAGAAGAAGGAGACTTCTGCTAAATATTGTTAAAAATTCCTTTTGGATTTGTTCAACCCATGCGTCAATTCTTTCATCTGTCAATTCAGATTGATTAACTTCATCTAGAGCAAGTCCCAAAAATTCTCCATCTTTTGCTGCTCTTGATTCGCTGAATTCATATCCTTCTGTTGAAGTTTTTCCAATGATTGTTGCACCAGTTTTTTGAATTTCCTCATCAATGATGGCAATTCCATCCATAAATGTATCAGAGAAAGTTCCTTGATCCCCACTTCCGAAATATCCTACTTTTTTACCGCTTAAATCTTTGCTTGCCAAATCATCAAGAACTGCTGCCCAGTCATCTTGCAAGTCTCCAAATCCCCAAGTAGAAGTACCTAAAAGAAGTACATCATAATCTTCCAATTTATCCTCATTTCCATCAATATTAAAAAAACTTCTGCCCCATCAATTTTTTTTCTGCAATTTTATGAGCAATATCTTCAGTTACTCCTGTTGTTGATCCGAAAAAAATTCCTACTTTTGCCATTTTAATCCTCCATGTTTATTAGTTTAGTTTTAAATATGCTTTTTGCACATTTATCTGCTTTTTGTATTTTTTTGGATAATCCTATCCTAATTTTTTTATTTCAAATCAAAGAAATGAAGTAAATTTTTTTCATATAGAAAATATACCATATTTTACTTTTGATTGTCAAATTTTTTTGTATTTGAATATTTTTAATAAATAATAGACCTGTTCGATAACTATACAAACTTAGAATTTAATAAAAATAAATATCTTGAAGCAAGGGGTCTTGACCCCTTGTATAGATAAAAAAACTTAGGTTATCGAACATATCTAATATAAAAAAACTGTAAAAAAATCTGTTAAATATGCCACATATAGTAGTCTTCCTCTGTTTTTGGAATGATTCTAGCTGGAATCCCTACTGCTACTGCATTATCTGGAACATCCTTTAAAACAACTGAATTTGCTCCAATTTTCACATTATTTCCAATCACAATATTTCCTAGCAGTTTTGCTCCTGTTCCAACTGTGACGTTATTTTTTAATGTGGGATGTCTCTTAGTTTTGGAAGAGCTTACTCCGCCTAGAGTTACACCATGATAGATGACGCAGTTATCGCCTATTTCAGCAGTTTCTCCAACTACGATTCCCATTCCGTGGTCAAAAAAATACTTTTTTTTCCTAATTTTGCTCCTGGATGAATTTCTATTCCTGTAAAAAATCGTGAAATTTGAGAAATCAGCCGTGCACAAAAATATAATTTATGCTTTTGAAAAAAATGGGCAATTTTGTGATTAATAACCGCATGTAGAGATGGATAGAGAAAAACTTCTATTTTATATCTGACAGCTGGGTCTTTTTCCGCTATATTGTTTATTTCGCTTACTAACCATTTAAAAAAATAATAATCACACTCCTTAAAATTTATATATGAATTATATAATAAAAACTGTTTTTAAAAACAACATTTTATTGCATATTTTACTTTTTTTGTTAAATTTATAAAGGTTAAATAGTGTATAATATCTGAGTTCGGCTCTAAAGCAGTTTTTACTATAATTCTATTTCATAAAAAGTATGAAAAATATGAAAACAGGCAATTCATCCCGTTATTTTTATGTAAAAGTCAGAGAATCCTTGCCCAAGTTAGTTAAGTTTTATTAATTATAAACTGTTTCTGAATGCTTCAATTGATAAGTATTTTTCTCCACCATCTGGTAAAATTGCTACAACTTTTTTTACCTTTTCCTAATTTTTTTTAAACTACTTCATAGCTTTGCTGCAATTGCACTTCCAGAAGAAATTCCGATAAATAGTCCGTTTTCCTTTGAAGCTCTTGTTGCAAATTCTACCGCTTGTTCATTAGTTACCTTTATAATTTCATCTACAAGGCTGGCATCATAGTTTCCAGGTACAAATCCTGCTCCAAGTCCTTGTTGGAAGTGTTTTCCAGGTTGTTCTCCTGATAATACTGCAGAAGTTGCGGGTTCAACAGCAAATACTTTAACTCCTTGTCTTTCTTCCTTTAATCTTTTTTTCCAACTCCTGATAAAGTTCCAGCAGTTCCGACACCTGATATGAAAGCATCAATTTGAGGGAAATCATCTAAAATTTCTTTTGCAGTTGTTTCATAGTGTTTTGCAGGGTTTGCAGGGTTTTCAAATTGTTGAGGCAAGAAATATCCATTTTCAGCTGCTAATTTTTCAGCTTCAGCAATTGCCCCTTTCATACCTTTTGCCCCTTCAGTTAATATTAATTCAGCTCCATAGGCTGCTAAAATACTTCTTCTTTCCACGCTCATTGAATCAGGCATTACAATTACCACTTTATAACCTTTTTGCTTTTACCGATTAATGCAAGTGCGATACCAGTATTTCCAGAAGTAGGTTCAACAATTGTTCCACCTGGTTTCAATTTTCCTTCTTTTTCAGCTGCTTCTATCATTCCAAGAGCCGCTCTATCCTTTACACTTCCACCAATATTATATTTTTTTCAAGTTTTACATAAATATCAGCGATATTTTTCATCATTTAAGAATTTTAATTTCACCACAGGCGTATTTCCAATTAAGTCTAAGATATTTTTCGTAAATCATTATAAATTACCTCCATATTTAAATATATTTAATTTTTTTGTTTTATTAATTTGTATCTACAATTATTATAGCACTAATTTTTTTAAAAATCAATAGAAAAAAATATAAATATTTTTAAAAATTTTCTCTGATTCAAAAATTTTTTTAAGTTATAGTAAATATGTTTTGTAATTTAAATTTAACAATAGCAAGGGTATCTTCCCTTGCTAAATGTATCTGCTTAAGTAAAAAAATAATATTAATTTTACAAGTTCATATCATCAACATTATCCAAATATTCCTTAATTTTTGGAATTACAATAGCCAATGTCCCTTCTTCAAACGGATTTTTCAAATTAGCTGATTTCATAAGTTCAAAGAATGGCTTGCTTCCTCCAAGTTTACATAAATTCAAATAATCTTGCCATGCTTTTTTTCTCTGTTTTCTCTTGATTTTTATCCAAAAATTGGAAGGCACATACTTGAGCTAGAGTATAGTCGATGTAATAAAATGGAGAGCTAAAAAAATATGGCCTTGTCTAAACCAGAAAAATTCCATTTTTTAATTCTTCGACTTCTCCGTAATCTCTTGTTGGTAAATATTTTTTTTCTATTTCAATCCATTTTTCACGACGTTCTTTTGGTGTAGCTTCTGGGTTTTCATACACCCAATGTTGAAATTCATCGACAGTTACTCCATAAGGAATGAATAAAAGAGCTTCTGATAAATGAATAAATTTATATTTATCAGTATCATTTTCAAAAAACAATTCCATCCATGGCCAAGTTAAAAATTCCATACTCATCGAGTGGATTTCACAAGCCTCATAAGATGGCCATAAGTATTCAGGAACTTCAAATCCACGGCTTTGGTAAACTTGGAAAGCATGTCCGCTTCATGCGTCAAAACATCAATATCGTGTGAAGTTCCATTAAAATTGGCAAAAATAAATGGTGCCTTGTGTTCTGGAATGTAAGTGCAGTATCCGCCGCTCATTTTCCCCTTTTTAGAAAGCAAGTCAAGCAAATTATTTTCAGTCATAAATGTAAAAAATTCATCAGTTTCCTTCGATAATTCCTTGTACATTGTCTTCCCGTTATTTAAAAATCCATTCAGGTGACCCATGCGGATCAGCATTTCCAGAATTAAATTTTATAGCTTCATCATAAAATTTAAGTTTGTCCACTCCAAGTCTTTTCCCTTGTCTTTCACGAAGTTCAGTATGTAGCGGCACAATATTTTCAAGCACTTGCTTTCTGTAGCCTTCTACCATTTTTGCATCATATTCAAGTCTTGATAATTGTTTATATCCAAATTCCACAAAAATTTTTTTATATCCCATCTTTTGAGCCATTCTAGTTCTGACTTTTTACAAGCGAATCATAAATATTATCAAATTCATCTTGATTTTCAGAAAAAAACTGAGCAACTTTTTTTAGCCGCCTCAATTCTTACATTTCTGTCTTTTTGACTGTGTATAAGGAACCATTTGTGACAAATTAGCTCTTTTTCCATCAAAAATCTATTTTTTTGCACTGGCAATTAATTTTGAATATTTACTAGATAATCTGTTTTCTTCTTGAGCATCTGGAATAATTTCAGGTGAAAAATGTTTTTCAATGTATTTTCTGCCAAATCAAATAAAAAAATTTTTCCATATTTTTTTGGATAAGTTCATCTTTAAATTTTTGAATTTACAAGAGCCTTATAAAAAGTCATTCGTAAATCCAAAAAGAATAGGGCTGATTTCATCCATATACTCATTTTTCCTTATCGTAAAACTCATCATTTGTGTCAATGCTATGACGAACTGAAACAAGTGTCTGCATAGTTTCAATATGATTTCTCAGTTTTATAATTTCATCAAATGCATTAACTTGTCCTTCTACATTTTCAGCCTTTTTCAAAAACTTTTTATAAAGTCTCTGAAAAATTCTTTTTTTATTTTTTTTCCAAATCCAAATGTTCATATTTGTATTCATTAAATTTCATATTTTATATTCTCCCTTCAGTTTTTTTCTAGTTTAATTATATCATAAAAAAATGGAAATTAAGTATATTTTTATATTTTCAGTTTCAAAGATTTACTCTATGATTCTCAAACATCAAATTTATATTTTTTTTGATAATTTATTGTTATAGTTTAAATTTTTTTAAACTTAATTTTTTTAAAGTTGTATTACTATAGTTTAAGTTTTATGTTCAGGAGGGCAAAAATGAGAACAATGAATAAAAAAATATGAGTATATCTAAATGTATGGATATTTGGCTAAAAAAATGAGCATAATTATATAAAAGGAATCGACTTACTTTCTTTATTTGACAATTATTGAAAAATCATTTGAAAAACGTATTTTTAAAAAAAGAAAGGTTAGTACAATTTCAAATAAGGATTTTTCAGTCTTTCGTTTTAGACAAGTTAAGTTGCGGAAGATTGGATGGCAAAGGAGGGCTGTCAAAAAAACTGTAAAAAGATATGACAGTTGTATTAAAGTCTGTGCTGACATTTGCGATAAAGCATAAAAATTATAGACAGGATGGAATTTGAATTTAAAAATTCCTAAGAGAGAAAACTAAAGAAGTTGAAGTGTTTAATTTTGAAGAGAGAAGAAAAATTTGCAAGTATGTGAAAAAAATAATCTGTGTAATCAGACACTGGGAATACTTATTTGTATATGCACTGGGCTTAGAATAGGAGAAATATGTGCATTAAAGTGGGAGGATGTGGATTTAAAGACGGAAGTCATTAATATCAATCATACGATTCAAAGAATATATATCAGTACAGCCTAAAAAGAGCAAAGTCATCATTTCTTCACCAAAAAAACAGAAAGTCTCAAGACGTAAAAATTCCTATTGCCTCTGAATTAATGCCTTTATTGCAGCAGTTTAAATCTAACAGTGATTTTTTTACGTTATTTCTGGCGAGAAAAAAATATATTGAGCCAAGAACTTATAGAAAAATTTTTTTCAAGAAGATGTTAAATATTTTAAAAATTTCAAAAGCCTGAAATTTCATTCGCTAAGACACACTTTTGCAACACATGCTTTATTGAAAAATGGCATAGATTACAAGACTGTATCTGAAATTTTAGGACATGCCTCTATTGGAATAACTTTAAATTTATACGTTCATCCTGATTTAAAGCACAAAAAAAGAATGTCTGAACAAAAATTTTTTTAATAATTTGGTAAAAAGAATTTTAAAAATCCAATTTATGAAAAATGGTTAAATAAAAAAATAATTAAAAATAAAAAAATAAAAACTAAGACTTGTAGCAGTACAAACTTTTTAAATAATGGTAAAATTATTTTTTTATTTATTAATTCAAAAAAATTTTTTTTGAAGGTTGGTTTACTTGAATTTGGGAATAAAATGTGATATACTCATACTGTAATTATTTGTAAATTATAGCAGTTTTTATTTTTTTAATAAAAAGGTAAAAAAATATTAAAAATTTTGTGCAGGAACAAGGTATTATTGTTCCTGTTTTAAGGTAAAATTACTATAATGCCGAAATATTTACGGTTTATTACCGTGATTTTTAGATCAACGGCTGTTAAGTGAGGATGAACTATGAAATTAAATAAAGATATTCGGATACGTATACTTTTATATACTTATTTTTATATATTATTTACAGTTTTTTTACTAGATAAATATAATTATGTAGCAAAGTATCTGACCAATTTTATATTTATCCTGTTCATATTTATAAAAATTTATATTCGGACAACTTTTGATTTCTATGCAGAACGTTTTAGATATAAGGACGTATTTATAACATTGGGAATTGATGTGATATTTTTCAGTTGTGCTATATGCTTTCTGGAAGCAGTTTAATATTTTTTTATATCTATTTGTTAATTTTTATTCCAAGTAATTTTCAGAAAAAAATAGTATGCTCCATTTATATGAAAAAAAGCAAAAATGTGCTGATATTTGGTTCAAATCATATAAGGAATAATGTTCAGGAAGATATTATCAATACTCTTGACTACAATTATGTTGGATACATTTCAAAACAATAAAAAGCGGGGCAACAAAATATTTAATTGGAAATTATGACCAGATGGAAGAAATTATATCTAAAAAAAGGAAATTGATGTATTGGTAATTGTAAAGGATATAAAAAAAGTCCTGATTTTAAAAAAATATTTGAAACGAATTTTTTTGATTTGAAGATTAACGGACTGAAAAATAATAAATTATGAAGAATTTAACGAAGATATTCAAAAATAGATATAAATCAGATAAATGAAGAATGGCTTTTACAGTCAAATGGATTTGATATTTTAAGTAACGAGATGCAGAAAAAAATATGAAACGTGGAATGGATTTAATTCTTGCACTAACTCTAATGGTGCTTCTGTCACCACTTGCATTAATTACTGCAATAATTATTAAGATGGAATCTAAAGGACCAGTCATATTCAAGCAGACCAGAATAGGCGAAAACATGAAACCCTTCAGAGTCTATAAGTTCAGAAGCATGAGAATACACGATCCAAAAAAATATTCAAAGTACACGCTGGACAACGATACAAGGGTTACAAAATTTGGAAAGTTCATGAGAAAGACAAGGATTGACGAACTTCCTCAACTCTGGAACATCCTGAAAGGGACAATGAGCTTCATAGGCCCGCGTCCAGAATGGGATATTTTAGCAAAAGACTATGCTGAAAAGATAAGCCATTACAACTTGAGACACCTTATAAAGCCAGGAATAACAGGCTGGGCACAGGTAATGTTTCCCTATGGGGAAAGCCTGGAGGATGCGAAGAGGAAGTCTTTGAGTATGATTTGTACTATTTGAAGCTATCAAGATCTTATACTCGATGTACTTATTATTATGAAGACAGTTAAAAGCTGTCTTATTTGGAAAAGGGAAATAAACTAATTTAAGGAGAATTCTTATGAAGGGAATTATTTTAGCTGGAGGCAGCGGAACTAGATTATATCCGCTTACAAAGTCTATTTCCAAGCAAATTCTGCCTGTTTATGATAAACCTATGATTTATTATCCTCTGTCTGTTCTTATGCTTGCAAATATAAAAAGATATCTTAATAATTTCTACACCAAGGGATATTTTGCTATTTGAAAGACTTCTTGGAAATGGAAAGCAAATAGGTATAAATATCGAATATAAAGTTCAAGAAAAAGCCAAACGGAATTGCTGAATGTTTTTTTGATTGGAAAAAGAGTTTATTGGTAATGATAATGTAGCTCTAATTTTGGGAGATAATATATTTTTATGGAAATGGATTTTCAAAAGTTCTTGAAGATTCTGTTGATTATTTTGAAAAATTTTAAAGGGGAAAAAAATCAAACAATGCTGGTGCAATGATATTCGGATATCCAGTGAAAAAAATCCTGAAGATTATGGTGTTGTTGAGTTTGATGAAAAATAATAAAAGTAATTTCATTAGAAGAAAAAAACCAGTGGATCCTAAATCAAGTTTCGCAGTGCTAGGATTATATTTTTTTATGATAATACAGTTATTAAAAAAAGTTTGAAATGTTAAAAGCCGTCAGATCGAAATGAACTTGAAATAACGTCTATTAATGAATTTTTATTTATCTTGCGATAAACTAAAAAGTAAAAAAACTCTTGGACGCGGAATGAGCCTGGTTTGACACAGGAACACCAAAAGGACTGATGGAAGCGGCAAATTTTGTGGAAGTTTATTCAAAATAGGCAAGGATTTTACATCGCCTGTCTTGAGGAAATTTCCTATACAAAAAGGATGGATATCAAAAAGGAGAATTTGCTGAAATAATAGAAAAAAATTGAAAAAAATGTGATTATAAAAAAATATTTAGAAAGTTTATTGCTATTATCTATTTAAATAGCAAATTTAAAAATTATAAACTATATTAATTAAAAATAAAAAAAGGAGGAATAGTATTGACTTCTGTAGTAATAATGGCTGGTGGAAAAGGTGAAAGATTTTGGCCAAAAAGTAGAATAAATTTACCAAAAACAATTTTTTTATCCTTGACAGATGACGGGAAATCTATGATACAGCATACTGTTGAAAGAGTAAAAAAATCTTGTAGATATTGAAAAATATCTATGTAGTTACAAATGAAATGTACAAAAAAATCTGGTTTCAGAACATATTCCAGATATACCTGAAGCAAACATTATTATTGAACCTGCTGCAAAAAAATACAGCACCTTGTATCGGACTTGCTGCAGTTCATATCGCCAAAAAAAGATATAAATTCAAAAATGATAATTTTACCTTCAGATCATCTGATTAAATTTAACGAAATCTTTATTGATACATTAAAAACAAATTTTTAGATGTAGTGGAAAAAGATGATAATTTAGCAACAATAGGAATTACTCCAAATTATCCTGAAACAGGATATGGATACATTAATTTTTAAAAAAAGGTGAAAAAAATTTAAAAAAATAAAAGCAAATGTCTATGAAGTTTTTAAGTTTTGTTGAAAAACCAAATTTGGAAAAAAAGTCTAAAGAATATTTAGCAAGTGGACAATATTTATGGAATAGTGGAATGTTTGTGTGGAAAAACTTCAACTATTTTGAAAAAAACTTTAAAGAATACCTTCCAGAAATATTTGATGGTTTACAAAAAAATTGGAGAATCAATAAATACAGAAAAAAATATGAAAAATACATTAAAAGAAGTATTCTCAAATCTTCCATCAGAATCTATAGATTATGGAATTATGGAAAAAGCAGACAACATTTACGTAATTCCAGGAAACTTTGGATGGGATGACGTTGGAGCTGGCTTTCACTTGAAAGAATCAACAAGACAAATCAAGATGGAAATGTTATAAAAGGAAATGTAATAAGTATAAAGACTAAAAAACTCAATAATTCAGGGTAATGAAAAAAATTGATTGCGACAATTGGATTAGAGAATATTGTAGTAGTGGATACTAAAGATGCAATTTTGATCTGCAATAAAGAAAAATACACAAGAAGTAAAAAGAAGTAATAAATAATTTAAAAAAATATGTAATAGAACAAAAATATCTTTAAATAATAAATAAAGAGGAGAAATAATGAATAAAAAAAGAGTTTTTAATAACAGGTGCGTCAGGTTTTATTGGACAATTTGTATTAAGAGAAATAGTTAAAAAAATGAAAAACTGGATTTTTTTACTATAGACACTAGAGAAATTCCAAATATTGATACTAAAAAAACAAGAATTAGTTTCACTTTTGGATAAGGAGAAATTAACAGAAGTAATAAAGAAATATAGTCCTGATATTGTTGTACATTTAGCGGCAATTGCATCGGTTACTCATGAAAATATAGGTGAGATTTATAATGTGAATGTACAAGGGACAGAAAAATTTATTAGAAATTATTCATGATTATTGTAATAAGGATACCAGAGTAATTTTAGCAAGTACAGCAGGAGTTTATGGAAATCAAGAAGTAGAAAGATATAAAGAAGATTTACCTTATAATCCAGTTAATAACTATTCATATAGTAAAAATGATTACGGAATATATAGGGAAAAAAGTACAGAGATAAATTAGAGGTAGTAGTTATACGACCATTTAATATTATAGGAGTTGGTCAAAGTGAAAAAAATTTTTTTGATTCCGAAATTAGTGGAACATTTTGCAAATAGAAAGGAAAAAAATTATCAGTAGGAAATATATCGTCTTTTAGAGATTATGTAGATGTTGAATACTGTGCAGAAGTTATAATAGAATTAATATTAAGAGAAAAAAATAAATTTTAGTATTCTTAATATTTGTTCAGGAATCCCTGACAAGTGGTGAAATGGTAATACAATTACTTCAAGAAATAACATCATTTAAAACCTGAAATTGAAATTTCAGAGGATTTTTGTTAGAAGAAATGAAGTTTGGAGAATGATAGGGGATACGACAAGACTATCAAAAATTTATGAATGGTAAAAAAATCTCAAAGTGTAAAAAGATGTATTATTAAAAAAATGTTAGATTGTTATAAAAAAACAAATAAATTCAGGAGGATAAAATTTTATGAAAAGAGCATTGATAACAGGAATAACAGGACAGGATGGATCATACTTAGCAGAGTTATTATTGGAAAAAAAGGATATGAAGTATATGGATTAATTAGAAGAAAAAGTGTAATTACTTTTTGGAAATATAGAACATAGAAAAGATGAAATAAAAATTTATATATGCGGATATGACTGATTTAGTTTCGTTGGTAAATGCAATGAAAATATCTCAAGCTGATGAAGTGTATAACTTAGCAGCACAGTCATTTGTTGGAACGTCTTGGGAACAACCAGGAGCAACAGTTGATATTGATGGAATAGGTGCATTAAACATGCTGGAAGCAATTAGAACAGTAAAACCTGAAGCAAGATTTTATCAGGCATCTACAAGTGAAATGTTTGGACTAGTTCAAGCAATTCCTCAAAATGAAGACACACCTTTTTATCCTAGAAGTCCGTATGGAGTTGCAAAATTATATGGTCACTGGATAACTAAAAATTACAGAGAAAGTTATGATATGTATGCATGTTCAGGAATACTGTTTAACCACGAATCTGAAAGAAGAGGAAAAGAATTTGTTACTAGAAAAATTACAGATGCAGTAGCTAGAATAAAATTAGGTGTACAGGATGTATTGGAACTTGGAAACCTGGATGCAAAAAGAGACTGGGGACATGCAAAAGATTATGTAAAAGCAATGTGGCTGATGCTTCAGCAAGATAAAGCGGATGACTATGTAATTGCAACAAATGAAACTAGAACAGTTAGGGAATTTGTGGAAAGAGCTTTCAAATATGTGGATATTGACATTGTTTGGGAAGGTCAGGATGTTAATGAAATAGGTAAGGACTCTAAAACAGGAAAAATAGTAGTAAAAGTAAATCCTAAATTCTTTAGACCTGCAGAAGTTGATATCTTAATTGGAAATCCAGCAAAAGCTGAAGCTGCATTAGGATGGAAAAGAGAAATATCATTTATTGAATTAGTTGAAAGAATGGTAAAAAAATGATTTAGAATTAGTTGGAAAAAGAAATAAAAATTGAATAGTTATTAGTTTTTTTGTGATAGATAATTAAGGTGAAATGGAGGAGTATATAAAGTGTCAGTTTGGATGGATTTGACAAATACAATGCGTACTTGGAAAGGAGGATGCGTTGGAATTGTAAGAGCTGAATTGGAAATAGCTAAAAATTTAAAAAAAGAGAATCCGGAAATTCGTTTTTGTGTAAGTGAAGAGATAGGATTTTCTGAAATAAAAATCAGAAGAATTAGAGTGGCTTTGGAATTCTGACAGTGTATCAGATGCATATATTAAGCATTTTAACAGAAATAATAGAAGTGCTGATTTTGAAATACCGGAAGGATTAAAAAAAGCAATAAATACTTCGCCAGCTAGAATAGAAAGAGTAAGAATTTTAAAAAAACTTGTGCATTCTAAATTACACGGTATAAAAAAACTAGTAGCAATGCTTATCACGAATTCAATTTACATACCATTAAAAAGTAATTTCAAAAATTTAGAAATGAAGTTCGTAATAAGTTATTTTATAAAAAAAGAAAAACTATGAATTTATTCATCCTTTTAAAGAGAATGATATAATTTTTTTCTTGTGGTTGGTATACAAGTAATAAAGAATATCAATATTCAAGATTAAAGTCATCATTAGGAAATATAAAAATTAATTTATTTAGTTTATGATTTAGTATTAGTAAAAAAAGGATTAAAAACATTTATATGATGGTCAAAAAAATCTTTTTCAAAAATATTTGACATGGATTTCTACTAATTGTGATTATATTTTTTTATGGTGGAGAGACTGCTAAAAAAAGATGCAGAAGAGTTTTTTTAAGGAAAAATAAATTACCTATAAAAAGAAGGGTTCCCTGTAAAATTTGGTTCTAATATAATAAAAAAATGCTAATAGTTGCTCAAAAAGAGGATGTTTTAAAGAAATATAACATATCAGATGAGTATATTTTAGCAGTAGGTTCGATAGATCCTAAGAAGAATTATATGACGATATATAGGGCATATAAATTAATGTTACAATCATTGCCTAAAAGAAAAAAATACCACAATTGGTAATTGTTGGAGGACATCCAACTGGAATAACAGGAGAGTTTATAGGAAATGATACGGAATTATATGGAAAAAAATAATTTTAATAACACCATCAGATGAAGAATTAGATGTTATTTATAGAAATTGTAAATTTACTATATTACCAACTGTTTATGAAGGGTGGAGTTTGACATTACCTGAATCTTTAAGTTATGGAAAGTTTTGTTTATGTTCAGATGTACCTCCTTTAAGAGAAATAGCAGGTGAATTAACAGATTATGTCGAAACAATGGATTCAGTAGAATGGATGAATAAAAATATTGTATTATAATGAGAATGAAGATGTATTAAAAATCTTATTCTGAAAAAAATAGAAAAAAATTGGAAATCAATAACTTGGAAAGATTGTGGTCAAAAAAAGTAAATGAGTATTTATTACAAATAGCTAATAAAAATTTAGAATATAATGGGAAAAATTTATTATGATTTGACTTTTAATCTGGCATTCAATTTTTTTCAAAAATCTAATGTAAGTGGGATATTAAGAACACAATTACAATTACTAAAAAAATTTGATTAGAGAAATAGAAAAATATAGAATATATTGTTCTCCTAGATGATAAGTATGTTGTTTTAGATAAATATTCAATAAATCAATTATTTTCTAGTAAATCTATAGAAGAAGGGTTTAAAGAATTAGGTCATCAAATTGAATGGTTAACAACTCAAAAAAAATCATCAGCAATTTATGAGAAGAAAAGAATGTTATCACGAAACGAAAAAAATTTGGAGAAGTAATATGGTTGATGATTAGTTTATTTCCTTCAAAAAAATTCAAAAAAATGATGGTAAAACATATAAATAAAATAAAAAGAAAAAAAGGGATACAAATAAAAAAATAAACTACTTACTTCCTTTTAAGAAAGAAGATATATTTTTTTACAGTAGGAGTAGGATATAATGAACACATTTATGAGGTAATAGAAGATTCTAAAAAGAAAAAAATCAATTTAAATTTTTTTCAATTGATTTATGATTTTTACTCCAACTATTGTTCCACAAACACATAAGGAAGAAACTAAGAAGTTCTATAAAGTATTTTTTTAGATAGAACTTACAAAGTCTTAGTGATGTAGTATTTTATGGTGGAAAAAAACAAAGCTATGTTAGATGGTATGAAATATGTCAAGGACAACAATCTTCCAGAAAGAGAAGGGATACCTGTAAAATTTGGAAGTGATGTTACAGTAAAAATCAAATTTAGATGATAAAAAAATTAAGAGATAAAGTATTTGAAAAAAATATGATATTGATAAATCTTATATTATGGCAGTTGGTTCTATAGAAGCAAGAAAAAAATCATGATATACTATATCAGGCATATTTAGAATTAATGAAAAACAACTGAAGACTTACCTCAAAATGATTTTCTGCGGATATCCTGGATGGAAAAACTGAAGAACTGTTAGAGAGATTAGAAAGAGATGAAAGAATAAAAAAATAAAAATAATTATAATAACTCCAGATGACACAGAATTAGAAATTTTATAAAAAAATAGTTTATTTACAGTATTAAATTTAGTTTATATGAAGGTTGGAGTTTAACCCTGCCTGAAAGTTTAAATTATGGGAAGTTTTGTATTGCTTCAGATGTCGCACCTCTTAAAGAGATAGGTGGAGATTTTATTGATTATGCAAAATCCTTATAATGCAAAAGGAATGGGCAGAGAAAAATATTATATTATTATAGAAATTTAGATAAATTAGAAGAAAAAAATAAAAAAATATAGAAGAAAAATTGGAAATCCATTACATGGGAAGAATGTTCTAAAAAAATGTAGCAAAGGAATTAAAAAAATATTAGGGTGTATCAATTTAAAATGATATTAAAAAGGAGTAAAGGAAATTATGCAGATGATAAAAAAATATTTATAAGTTTCTGTCTAGGAATATTAGTACTAATAATGTTATCATTTTTTTATTAAAAATTAAATCCTCAGACTAAATTAGCAGGAGTTTTTTTATTCCAAATGAGAAACCAAAACTAGAGAAAAAAAGTTTATTTTATCTGGTAAATATCAATTTGAATACGATAAATGGTTTTCTGATAATTTTTCCATTCCGTAGCTATATAGTAAAAAGATATGACCAAATTTTTGTATTCTTTTTAAAAAGTGAATTTAATGGAATACAAAAGGGGAAAAAAATAAAGACTTACATGGTACAATGTGGATAGATGGTTATTTAATTAATGAGTATGATAAAACTGTAGTTGATGAGTATTTAAATAACATTGATTTTATTAATCAGTACCTAAAAATCAAAAAAATAAAAAGATTAATTTATATAATTTCTCCAAATAAAGCAGAAGTTCATAAAAAAACATTACCGTTTAAGTACAAGTTAATAGATAAAGTTGTAAAAAAATAAATCTGGATTAAGAAAAATATATTGTCAATTTCTTAGATAAAACAGAAATTTTTTTAATTTTGATACAACTTCGTTAATGGAGACAAAAAGAAAAAGAAAATGAAAGAATGTTTCCTAAAGGCGGAATACACTGGAACCAATTAGGAGCTTCTTATACTCTTGTAGATTTATTTGAAAAAAATGAATAATTCTGGAATACGAATACCAAAAAGTTTCAATAAAAAAATGTAACATATTCAAATGTTCCAACTTCTGATGAAGCAGATTACAAAGACTTGTTAAATGTATATAAGTCTTTTAATGACAGTCCTTATCCAGTAGCAGAATTAGAGTATACTGGAATAGATGAAAGAAAATATAATGTATTTGGAATGACAACAAGTTATACAAATATGATTGTAGAGCAATTTTTTTAGATACGGGATGCCTTTTCAAAGATTTAAACGTCTTTATTATAATCAACTTCATTCGGAATTATATTATAATAATGGTGTTATTTCAGGTGAAAGATGGCTACCAGGATACAGATGGATCAAGTAAATTATCAAGAAATACTAGATTCTTATGATATATTAATAATAGAACATAATGCAGGAGAACTTCCGCAAGCGCATATAGAATTTGTAAAAAAATTTTTGCTAATTATTTAAAAAAATATTCAAAATTAAATTTTGAGAAAGGAGTTGAATAATGGTTTTTTTGCATCACCTATTTTTTTATTTTTTTATTTTTTTACCAATAACATTATTAGGATATTATTTAATCCATCCTAAATTTAGGAATTTTTTTGGTTATTTTTTTGATGTCTTTTATATTTTTATGCTTGGGGTGGTTTTGTCTTATGCTTTTAATTTTACTTTTTTTCAACATTAATGAATTATCTTTTTGGAATACTAATTGATAAATCAAAAAGAAAAAAATATAAAAAAAGTATATTAATTTTATCAATAGTCTATAATTTGGGAATTTTAGGATTTTTTTAAATATTTTTTTCATTTATTCTTTATAATATACAGGGAACGATTAGAATATTTATTCCTCAATTTAGTATGGAAATTCCTAAAAATTTCATTGCCAATTGAATTTCGTTTTTACATTCCAAATAATGTCTTATGTGATAGATTTATATAGAAAAAGAAATTCGTTTACAAAAAGAGTTTTTCTTAATTTAGGACTTTATATTATGCTATTTCCTCAATTAATTGCAGGACCTATAGTAAGATATATTGACATAGAAAAAGAAATTTATGAAAGAAAAAGTTGATATAGATAAATTCTATATTGGTTTAAAACGATTTGTTCTAGGTCTTGGAAAAAAAGTATTAATAGCAAATGCAATGGGAAGTTGGGCTGATTATGCATTTACAATTTCCTTGGATAAATTAAGTACACCGTTAGCATGGCTGGGAATTTTTGGATATACGATGCAGATATATTTTGATTTTTTTCTGCTTATTCAGATATGGCTATTGGATTAGGAAAAATGTTTGGATTTGACTTTTTAGAAAACTTTAATTACCCATATATTTCTCAAAATATCCAAGAATTTTGGAGAAGATGGCATATGTCCTTATCAGGATGGTTTAGAGATTATCTTTATATACCTCTTGGCGGGAATAGAAAAGGTAAAAAGAAAGCATATATAAATAGTTTTATTGTTTTCTTCTGTACAGGATTATGGCATGGAGCAAACTTTTTGGAATTTTATATTTTGGGGGATTATTTCACGGAATGTTTTTTTAATTATTGAGAAAAATAGGATTTGGGGATATTTTTAAAAAAAGGATTCCAAGAATTTTTTTAGACACATATACACATTATTAGTAGTAATTATAGGGTGGGTATTTTTTTAGGGCTGAAACTTTCACTATGGCACTAAGATATTTGAGACAACTATTTATTTTTTTGATTTTAATAAACTAGAATATTTTTTTCTTAGGATTAGATAATTGGAAAAATTTTTTTATGGGATTGTGTGCTATAATTTTTTTCTTTGCCTAGTATACAGTTTGCCAAGAAGTATTTAACAAATAATATAAAAAGAAAGTTTTTTTTATATGAGTTAAGCAGTATGCTATTATATACTATGCTATTCTTAATTTCTATATGTTTTATTACAGGATCTCAGCTTTTTAATCCTTTTTATATATTTTTAGATTTTAAATTTTATTAAGTCAAAAAAAGAAGGGAATTAATTTAAATGAGAGTATTGAAAGAAATATATAATTATAGACAGATGATTTACAGTTTGGTTAATAAAGAGTCTCAAAGTAAGATACAAAGGATCTATTTTTAGGTTTTTTTCTGGACATTTTTAAATCCGTTACTACAATTGATAATTTATACAATTGTATTTTTCTGTTATTTTGAAATCCAGTATAAAAAAATTTCCATATCTATCTATTTGTAGGACTTGTTCCGTGGATTTTTTTTACAACATGTATTCAAGCAGGTTCTGTTAGTATAGTAGCGAATAAAGATTTAGTGAAAAAAATTTATTTTCCTAGAATAGTATTACCTATAGCTACTGTAAATGCAGCATTTATGAATATGATTTATACAATGATAGTAGTTATTATAACAGTATTTTTTTAGTGAAGTTGGATTGAGTTGGTATATTTTATTATTACCAATTATTATGATTTTTACAATATATAATGGTCTTGGGAATCACGTTTATATTTGCTGCATTGAATGTATTTTTTTAGAGATTTAGAATATATTCTGAATATAGTTTTTGATGGCTTGGTTTTTATATGACACCTATTGTTTACTCAATAGATATGGTTCCTACAGAATATAGAGGAATATTTTTTTAATAAATCCAATGACAAGTATTATAATGTTCTACAGAGAAATTTTATATTATAAGAAAGTCTCCAGATTTTTTTCATTTTTTTGGAAATATTGTGTTATATAGTATAATTATGATATTTATTGGGTATTTTGTATTTGAAAGATTACAAAAAGAGTTTTTGCGGAGGAACTATAATGAAGGAAATGGCTATAAGTATAGAAAAATGTTAAAAAGAGTTTTAAAAATTTATAAGGATAAAGGATTTACATTAAAAAGAAAGAGTATTATTTTTTTTAAGAGTAGAAATGCATATGTTAAAAAAACAATATTCTTAAAGGAATATCTTTTAATATAGAAAAAAAGGAGATATTTTTAGGTATAGTTGGAAAAAAATGGTTCTGGAAAAAAAGTACTCTATTGAAATTAATTACAAGAATTATTTATCCTGATTCAGGAAGTATAAAAAAATCAATGGAAAGGTATCCAGTTTAATAGAACTTGGAGCAGGATTTCATCCAGATATGACAGGGAGAGAAAAATATTTATATAAATGCTTCTATATATGGATTAACAAAAAAAGGAAATAGACTCTAAGTTAGATACAATCATTAAATTTTCAGAATTAGAAGAATTTATAGATAGTCCAATTAGGACATATTCTTCTGGAATGTATATGAGGTTGGCTTTTTTTCAGTAGCAATTAATGTCGAAGCAGAAATTCTTTTTAATAGATGAAATATTATCAGTTGGAGATGCGAGTTTTCAAGCAAAAATGTTTTAAAAAAATGCAAGAATTAAAGGATAGTGGCATAACTATAGTTATAGTATCTCATGATTTACATACAATGAAGGAATTATGTAATAAGGTAATCTGGATAGAATCTGGTAAAAATCAAGGAAAGTGGAGATGCAGAGACTGTAATTTCAAAAATATTTAAATGAAATTATGAATAGTTAAAGAATAATGCAATAGTCTTAATAGAATAAAAAAATAAAAGTATGAAAAATAGATGTAATATAAAGTTTAGATACTTTTGGAATTTTCAAAAAGTATCTTAAGGAGATTAGAATGAATCAAAAAAAGATAAAAAAATAGATAATTTTATAATAATAGGTATATTTTTTTAATGTTTATTCCTTTTTGGATTTTTAAGATTTAAAAACATTTCCAATGCCTCCTGATTTAGCAAATTTTATGTTGAGATCAGAAGATATTGTTTCAGGTAATTTTTTAACAGGGTGGTTTTTTTAACGGGATTAACATGTGGAACAGATATAATATTTTATGTAATAGGATATTTATTTTTTTTGGATTATCTGAAAAAAGGTTATGTAATTGCACATAGTTTAATATTTATTTCCTTTTTAATAGTAGGAGTATTATTATTAAAAAAGAAAAAAAGACAAAGTGGAAAGATATATTGTTATTTTTTTGTTTATAGTTGGATTTCCCAAATTTATTAGATATTATAAATTATACTATTCATACAGGAGCTGTTATTTTTTTGGATTATTAGGTCTTTTTACCAATAAATTTTTTTAAATGAAAAATTCGTATAAAAAGTCTTATCTTTTTTTGTATAATATTATCTTTTTCATTTGGAGTTTCAAGTGATCCTTTAATTTTTATTTGTTAGTGTATTACCGATCTTAGTTTATTCAAGTTATATACTTTTATATAACTATGTGAATTATCAAAAAGAAAGAATTGGATAAAAAAACATAAAATTATTATAGTAATATCAATTTTTTTGCCATTTTTTTTAGGTGTTTTGATGGAAAAAAATTATATTTTGCTATTGGAAAAAGCAAATAAAAATAGTTATCTTAAATTTCAAAAAAATTTAATACATTAGAAGATTTTTCTTTTTAAAAAGATACCACTATATATTGAAAGTGTAATGAAAAATATCAGATACTTACTTTTTTTCAGATAATATAATATCTTTAAATCACTTTAATACATTTTTTTAGAATGATAATTTTATTAATTGGAGTGTATTATATTGTTTTTAAACATAAGTTTGTGGTTAAAAAAAGCAAAAAAGTGATTATATTTCAACAATATTAGGAATGGGATTTATACTACTTTCATTAATGTTTCTTATATCAGAAAAATGTTAATCAATTGGGACATTCTCGTTATATTAATTTTTTTATAGTTTTTGGTATTATTATAGTGAGAAATATTCAAAAATTTTTTTCTTCTGATAAATTAAAAAAATGATAGGATATTTATTCTTTTAGTATTATTTTTCTATTTTTTTAGTATTAAATTTAGTAATTTGGAAATTAAAAAGAAAAAAATACATTTGATGAGCATAAGAAAAATTGTTGATGTTTTTACAACAAAAATGAGTTAAAAATATGGTTTTGCTAGTTTTTATGATGCTTCACTTATAACGGTAAAAAAAGTAAAGGTAAGATAAGAATGGGTTCAGTTATTTATAATTCAAATAACGAAATATCAAATTGGAATTGGGATACTAAATTAGATAACTACAAAAAAATACAAATTTTGTAGTCTTAGATAATAAAGATCCTTTTGGTATCAATGAAGCAACAGTTTTACAACAATTTGGTAGACCTATTAAAGAGATAAAAAGTCTTAGGAACTAATAAAAATAGTATTTATTTATGATAAAGATATATCAAAAGCCTTTATTAATTTGAAAGAAATAAGCGTTACTGAAGAAGAACAACTGAAAAAAAGAAAAATCAATCAAAGTAGGGGAGAGTATTAAATGAAAAATAATAATACCAATGACAGGTTATGGTTCAAGATTCGTAGCAGCTGGATACAAGGATTTAAAACCGTTTATAAAAAGTTCAAGGAAAAATCAATGATTGAATGGATTATAAAAGGAATGTATCCAACTGAAAAGGATTTTTTATTTGTTTGTAGAAAAGAACATTTAGATAAAGATTCAGAGATGAGAAAAAAAGACTTCTAGAATTAGCACCTGAAGGAGAGATTTTTGAAGTGGATAATTGGGTAAAAAAAGGACCTGTATATGATGTATTACGTGCATCAGAGAAAATAGACAATAGCGAACAATGTATAATAAATTATTGTGATTTTTATATGTCTTGGGATTTTGAAAAAAATTTAAACAGGAAGTAACAAGTCGAGGAAGTGAAGGAGTCTGTTCCTTGTTATACGGGATTTCACCCTAACTTACTTCCTGAAAAAAATTATTATGCATCATGTCTTACAGATGAAAAATGATGATTTAATAGAAATTAGAGAAAAGTATTCTTTTGAAAAAAAGATAAACAGAAGGCTAAACATTCTCCAGGAGTTTATTATTTTAAAACAGGAGAAATATTGAAAAAATATTGTCAAAAACTAGTTGAAAGTGAAGAACAGGCTATAAATGGAGAATTTTATGCAAGTCTTCCATACAACTTTATGGTGAAGGATGGATTAAAAGTATGGATTCCTGTAAATGTAAAGAAATTTTGTCAATGGGGAACTCCTGAAGATTTAAAAGAATATCTTTTCTGGACAGAAACAGTGAAAGGGATGGTGAAGTAAATGAAAATATTAATCCCAATGGCAGGAGCAGGAAAAAGATTTTCAGATGAAGGGTATAAATTAAGTAAACCTGTTATACCTACAATAGATAGAAGAACTGGAAAAAGAGTATCCAATGGTAGTTTGTGCTACATTAGATTTACCAGGATTAGAAACTGATGGAAACAATCTTATATATGTGGATAGAGATTTTCATAAAAAAGATGGTGTTGAAGACAAAATAAAAGAATTTTTTCCAAAAGCAACATTTATAACAGTTGATAAATTAACAGAAGGACAGGCATGTACTTGTTTATTGGCAAAAAGAAAAAAATAGATAATAATGAAGAACTACTAATTGCTGGTTGTGATAATGGAATGATTATTGATCAAAAATAAATTTGAAAAAAATGAAAAAAAGGAATGTGATGCATTAGTTTTTACATATAGAAACAATGAAAGTTTGTTTTTAACAAATCCAAATGCTTATGGATGGGTTAAAGTAAATGATAAAGATGAAATAACAGGGTTATCAATAAAAAAAGCTATATCAGATACTCCAATGAATGATCATGCAATAGTGGCAACTTTTTTTGGTTTAAAGAGGGAAGTATATTTGTAAAAAAAGTGCGGAAAAAAATGATAGAGGAAAATGATAGAATAAACAATGAATTTTATGTTGATAGTGTTGTATCACATTTATTAGAATTAGGGTATACTGCAAAAGTTTTTGAAATAGATAGATATATTGGATGGGGGACTCCAAAAAGATTATGAAGAATATCAGAATACTATAAAAATATTGGAAAGAGTTTGTGGAAGAAGATAAGAATTATTTGGGAGAATAATACAATGAATGAAATAAAAAAATTTAATAAAGTTATCTAAATATGCAGGAATGCGAGAAGACATAATACAGGCAGGTGGAGGAAATACATCTGTAAAAAAATCAATGATGAAACAATGTTTATAAAAATCTTCTGGATATCGACTTTTCAGAAATGGAAGAAAAATGTAGGTTATTCTAAAGTAAATTATAAAAAAATTGTAGATTATTTTAAAAAGTCATTTGGAAATAAAGCGGAGTGATGAGAAGGAATTATTAGAAAAATACTTTAATTCAAGGGAAAAAGACCTTCAATTGAAACTTTTTTTACATTCTATAACGGAAAAAAATATACATTACATACACATCCTTTGTTAATTAATGTTTTTTTACTTCAAGAAAAAAATGGCATGAAAGAATTAAAATCTATGTTTCCTAATAGTTTGATAATAGACTATCAAACACCTGGAATTTTTTTAGTTTAAGGAATTTTTTTGATAAATTTTCAAAATTAGAAAAATCCTCAAAAAAAGCAAATATAGTTTTTTTAAAAAAATCATGGATTAATAGTAAGTGGTAAAAAAATATGGATGAAGTTATCGAATTACATGAAAGTATTTTTAGAAACATTAGAAAATAAGTTGAAAGTTAATATGCAGGCATATAAAAAAATTCAACATTTTTTTATTTAAAAAAACTAGAAAAATTTTATAGAAAAATAATATTGTTTATTTGTGTGAAAAATAGTAGAATTAAAAAAATTTTTATAGAAAAATAATAGTATAAAAAGATGTTAATTATTGTTTTTTTCTCCTGATAGTTTAATTTATTGTAACAAAAAAATATTATTATTGAATAAAGATGATGATATGTTAGAAGTTATTAAGAGTCATAATTTAAAAATATGGTAATTTTAATGTTGTATACTTTGAAAATGAACTTTATATAGTTGCACCGAATGTAAAAAAAGCGAAAGAGATAGAAAGTGTATTGAGTTTTAATTTACAAGTACTTAAATTGAATAAAAAAATGATGAAATGGATTTTTTTAACTGAAGAAGAACAAAAATTTTCTTTTTAAATTGGGATTCTGAAAAAGTATAGAAAGAATCTTTAGTAAGGAGTTAGTTGTGAAAAAAATAAAAAAATTTGAGATGTTTATTATTACAGTGTTGATTTTAAAAAGTAATTGTAATGGGACTTTTTTTCATCAGATTATCAAAACGACTTATTTATGAAATTTGTATATGGTTTTATTGGAGAAATTAAAAAGGGACAATTTATAAATCCGTATTCGATTTTTTTAAAAAAATGAGGTTAATTTATTTCCTTATCCTCCAACTATGTTTTTTTGATAGAATTTTGGGGAGGAATTTTATCTATAGGAGTAAAAAAATATTTTTTTATAAAAAAATATTTTATTTAAAAATTCCTAGTCTTATATTTGATTTATTGGGATTATATTTTTTTAGTGAAAAATGTTTCCAAATAAAAAGAAAAATATATAGGTGTATTGTATTTTTGCTTCACCAATTATATTTTTATGCAACGTATATGCATGGACAGTTAGACATAATTCCAACAATATTTTTTTATTAGGAGCTTTTATATTTTTTTTAATAAACAAACGAAATGATATAGCTTTTTTCTATAACGCTGGCTTTTAGCATTATCTTCAAAACTTCATATATTAGCAATAATTCCATTATTATATTTATATATCTATAAAAAAAGATGGTTTTGTTAAAGCAACAAAAATATAGGAATATCATTTTTTTATTCACAATATTAATAGTTCTACCATTTTTTTGATATGAAAAGTAATTTTTTTAAAAAATGGTTATAATGAATAAAGAGCAAAAAGGTATGACGAGTATATTTTTTTACAGTATCAAAAATAATAGAATATATTTGTCAATATTAGCAATTATATGTATTTATTTAAAAAGCTTTTTAGTATAAAGAAAAATAAATAAAAAAATTTATTATATAACTTTTTGTGGAGTACTATTTTCTATATTTTTTTAATATTAGTTCTTCCTATGCCAGGATGGTATGTTTGGATTGTACCTTTTATTACAATATTTTTTTGTAAATGTTAGTATGGATAAATATGTAAATATTTATATTTATTTATTTTTGAACATATTATACGGGATATATTTTATATTTGCACATAAAACGACATATACTGATTTATATTTTTTTAAACTATAATTTGAATTTTTTTAAAAAGTTTCAAATGCTGTATTTATAAATATAGTATTTACAATGCTTACAGCAGTATTAACATATACAAGTTATATGATGTATCAATTAGGAATTGCAGAAAGTTTATTTTATAGAAGAAAAAAATAAATCATTTTCTATTGGTATCTCAGGAGACAGTGGTGCAGGAAAAAAGTACATTGATTGAAATGATAAAAAAATATTTTGGTGAAAAAAATATTCTTTTTTTCTTGAAGGTGATGGAGATCATAAATGGGAAAGAGGAGATGAGATGTGGAAACAGTTAACTGCATTGAATCCTAAAAGCCTAATTATATTTATAAACAAGCAGAAGATTTAAATAATTTAAGAAGAAGTCAAAATGTAGTTAGAGTAGAGTATGATCATGATACTGGAAAAATTTACTGAAGAATTTAAAGTGAAATCAAAACCTTATATCGTTCTATGTGGACTTCATGCTTTATATCTTCCCAAAATGCGTAAAAAAATCTTGATTTAAAGATATATATGGATGTTGATGAAAAAAATTAAGAAGATATTGGAAAAATTCAAAGAGATGTGTACCATAGAGGATACAAAAAAAGAAAAAGTTCTAGAAGCAATAGAACAAAGGATGCTAGATGCAATAAAGTATATTTATCCTCAAAAAGAAATATGCAGATATATTGATAAAGTATTTCGATAGTACACTAGAAGATTATACAGTAGAAAAATCATAACATGAAGTTAGATTTGGAAATAACTTTAAATGCAGATATAGATCTTGAAAGTTTCATTTTTGAACTTAGAAAAAAAGGATATTTCAGTGAAACATGACTACGAAGAGGATTTGACAAAAACAAATAATTATTTTTTTAATGGTGATAACTTGAATAATAAAAAAATAGATTTTAGTATTATTGCTGAAAAAGTAATTCCAAATTTAGATGAAATTTTTAAATAAAGATTTGAGTTATATAAATAATCTAAACGGAATAATCGAGATGATTATATTAATTTCGATAAGTCATAAGATGAGAGAGGAGATATTTAATTAATGTTAAAAAAACTATTATATTTGATTTAGATGATACTCTTTATAGTTATAATGATTTAAATGAGCAAGGAATAAAAACAAATTTGTAAATTTACTTGTAAGAGATTAAGTTTAAAAAGAAAAATCAGTTTTATGAAGCATTTAATAAAAGTCTAAAAAGATGTCAAAGAAGAGCTTTGGAGAAAAATGTCGCTTCTTCTCATAATAGACTTCTGTATTGTCAAAAAAACATTAGAAAATTTATAAAAAAATCCCTTTTCTATTTCATTAGAAATGTATGAAGAATATTGGACATATATTTTAGATAATATGAAATTAAATGAAGGTGTATTACAACTTTTAGAATTTTTGTAAAAAAATAAAATAGAAAATAGGAATATGTACAGATTTAACTGTACATATTCAACATAGAAAAAAATTAGAAAAATTAGGAATAGATAAGTTTATAGATGCTATAGTTACAAGTGAAGAAGGGGAGTAGAAAAACCAAATTTTAAAAATATATGATAAAAATTTTAAAGAAGTTAGATGTAATCCCACAAGAAGCATTGTTCATTGGTGATAACTTAAAAAAAGATGTTTTAGGACCAATAGAATATGGTATGAAAGTTTTTTTGGTTTTCTAATGATTATAATAATAAGTGTAGGAGTGTACAAAAATTTTTAGTGAAATATTGAGATTCTAAAAAAATGAAAAAAATTTAAATAGTATTAATAAACAAGAAATTTTGAAATTCCTCGTTGGTGGAGGAACAGCAGTTATTGTAGATTTTTACATATAAGATTTTTTTATGATGTTAGGTTTAGAGAGAACAATAGCGAAAAACATTATCATTTATTTGTGGTTCAATAGTTGGATTTATAATTAATAAATACTGGACTTTTAAAAAGTCCAAAAATTTTCAGATAAAAGAAATTTTAAAATATACAGTTTTGTATATTTTTAACGGCTTTCATTAATTCTCAAGTAAACAAATATACATTATTACTATTTGGAAATGAAATGTTTGCTTTTTTTATGTGCAACAGGAGTTAGTACGATATTAAATTTTTTTAGGACAGAAATTTTTTTGATTTTTTTAGATAAAAAAAGGAGGAAATAGATAATGAAACTTTCAATAATAGTTCCATGTTACAATGAAGAGAAAAAAATATACCTCTAATTCTTGAAAAAATTTAATAGTGTTATTAAAAAAATGAAAAAAATAGAGGTAATTCTTGTAAATAATGGTTCAACAGATAATTCAGCGAAGATATTAGAAAAAGTACTACCGAAATATTTTTTTGCGAGAACAATTTTAGTACCTGTAAATCAAGGATATGGATATGGAATTTTACAAGGATTAAAAAGAAGCAAAGGGAGATTTTTTTAGGATGGACACATGCAGATATGCAAACAGATCCTAAAGATGTGATAAAAAGTTTCATGAAATTTTAGAAAAAGAGAATTGGAATAAAAAAATATTTATGTTAAAGGAAATAGAAAAGGAAGACCATTTTTTTGATCAATTTTTTTACATTTGGAATGTTTATTTTTTTGAAACAATTTTTATGGGGAAAGTTTTATATGATGTAAATGCACAACCAAATATTTTTTTTCAAAAAGAGTTTTTTTCTAACTGGAAAAAAATCCCCGAAAGATTTTTGCTCTTGATTTATATGCTTTATATATGGCTAAAAATAAGTTAAAAAGTTATAAGATTTGATGTTTTGTTTCCTGAAAGAATACATGGACATTCTACTTGGAATACAGGGTTAGCGTCTAAATGGAAATTTATAAAGAGAACAATGGCATTTAGTTTAGAATTGAAAAAAAGGGGTGTAAAAATAGTGGAGTTTATAGCACATAGAATAAATAAAAAAAGAAGAATTAGAAAAGGTATCTAGAGAATATGGAGTTGAGATTGATTTAAGAGATAATATTGATGGGACAATATACATAAATCATGATCCTTTTGTATTAGGTGAAAAATTTTGAAAAATTATTTAAAGGAATATAATCACGGGACAATGATTTTAAATATAAAAAAAGTGAAAGAATAGAATTAAAGATTTTAGAATTACTAAAGAAATATAACATAAAAAAATTATTTTTTTCTTGATTCCTCTTTTCCAATGATAAAAATTATTATCTGATAAGGGAGAAAAAATATTGCTTTTAAGATATTCTGAATATGAAGGGTTAGATACATTAGAGAAAAATGCAAGGAAAAAGTTGATTGGGTGTGGGTAGACTGTTTTACTAAATTACCTATTGATAATAAAAATTTATAGAAAAAAATAAAAGACATGGGATACAAGTTATGTTTAGTATCTCCAGAATTACAAGGACAACCAGAAAAAAATAGAATTATATGCTAAACAGATAAAAAGGTGAAAAAAATAGAATTTGATGCAATTTGTACAAAAAGAATATAATATGAAAAGATGGGGAATAATCTTAAATATAGAATAAATAAAATTTTTTTAATTAAATAAGAAAAAAATATAAACTACTATATTTTAGGAAGAGAGGTTAATTTAATGGGTATAGGTATACTAAAAAAATAATTTTTTTATAATATTAAAAAAAGTAAGTATTTATTTATTTCAATATTTTTTTTATTGATTGGAATAATTATTCCATCAATGATAAACTATAAAAATGGAATCTCGAAAAGAAGAAGTATCTAGATTATATAATTGGAAATTATCTAAAGAATTATCACAAGGAACCGTTTTTTTCAACAAAAAAATATATATTCCAGGGTATATAACAAAATATGGAGTTTTATTTACAACATATGGGAGAGATAACAAAGGAAAAAAATAAAAAGTTGAATTATCACAAGGAACCAAGAAAAAAAGTAGAAATAATAGATATGTCTAAAAATAAAAAGATAATGAAATTAATTTTTTTAATCTTAATTTTTCTTCAATTTAAAAAGGGAGAAGTTTATATTAAAAAAATAGAAGGAGTTGATGGAGAAGTAGGAAATTCAGTATCTGTACATGAAACAGAAGATATTATGTATGGAGAGCTATTTCAAAATGGAGAAAAATACTGAAAAAAATCATTAGTTCAGAGATTAGAATTTTATGAAATAAATTCTATAGTAATAGGACAGATTACATTTTTTTATTTTTGGCGATATTTAGTTATTTTTTTATTTTTTTGAAATTGATAAAAAAATCAGAAAAAAATGATATTAAAAATATATATAGTAACAGACTTTTAATAGCATTCTTTTTAATAAATATAAAAGCTCCTGTATTATCATTTAAGACTGAAAGCTTTATGCAGAAGAGTTTTATGATTTTTTTTATTATGCACGTAAAGGGATTACAGGAAATATTTTTTTAGAATGGAAGGAGGATATTTTCCTCTATTTCATAGATTAATAGCAATTTTAATAGCAAAATTAGGATTAAAATGTTAAATTAACAATTTTTTTGATGTCAAATATAGCAATTTTAATAGTAAGTTTTGATCTTCTGTCTTTACGTTACGTAAATTTGAAAAAAATATGGAGATATTTTTTTTAGATTTACAGTAAGCATTCTATTTGCAGTATTCAATATATTTCCGTATACAGAAACTCATACATTTATAACATTTTCATATATGAATATAATAATGATTTTTTTTATATAAGTTTAATAAACTTTAATGAATTAAAGAAAAAAATTATATATTGTTAATAATATTAACGATTTTATTGTGTATATCAAAAATTAAATTATGTTGCTCTGTTACCTATAGCAATGGGAGTTTTAGTTCTGTTATGGAAAAAAATTAAAAATAAGAGATAAAGGTTTTTCTTATTTCTATAATACTATCTACAATAATTCAGTTAATTTATACATATCAACATACAAAAAAATTGGATAAGATTCGATAATGAACCGCCATTTAGAATAGTTGGAAGACATACTACAGTTTGGTTTCGACCTATAGGAAAAAAATAAAACTAACAGAAATGATAAATACAGGGTTACATCAAATTGTACAACAATTTATAAGTATATTTAACTTTGGAATTGAGCAAAGCCAAAAATATTTTTAAATTTAAATATAATGTTTTTTTAGTCATTTTTTTATGATAGTTATGATATTTTTTTAGTGTACATAAGTATAAAAAAACTAAAAAAAGAAAGAAAGTGTTATAGTATTAAGTTTAATAGGATTAATTTTTAGTAATTCATACTTGAATGTTATATCTAAAGTATGGGGTGGTTCAAATTTATGGTCAACAACTTTTGGAGCAATAAATACAAGACATGCATTACTAACAAGAATACCAATGATTTTTTTATATTAGTATTATTTCCCTTTGTTTTAAAAAAAGAATATATGAAAAAAAGATAGAAAGCAAATAAAAAAATTATATATACTGTCTTAACAGTATTTATAATACTAAGGTATTCTCCAATAATAAATAATAATATTTTTTTAGATATGATGAAGTTCATTCAGATTGGAAAAATATATTCAAAAATTTTACAAAAAAATAAAAAGTTTGGACTCTTCCAATTTATCCATTTTTTTCATAATGGAAAAATCAAAAAGGTTACTACATAGGAAAAAAACAGATAAAAATGGAATATACTTATTTTTTTAGGTGAAAAAAATACTACTTAGATGATTTAAATTCAAAAAGAAGAAATAACGGAAATAGTATTACCAAAAACCACTTAAATTAGAGTATCTGTACACAAAAAGAGTACGGAATTATAATTTTGATAAAAATAAAACTTATAGGATATGATATACAAGGAAACAAAGTATTAGAATTACTGCAACTTAATGATAAAGAGAGAAGTTATATTGGATTTAAAAAAATGATAATCCAAATATAGAGATTTCAAAAAAATTCAATTTATAAATGAAAAATAATAAAAAAAGCATATGTAGTTCCTGAAATTGTAATAGGAACGCCATAAAAAGAAAAAAACAATAGAGGGAAAAGTATGAATAAAAAAACAATAATAATATCCGCTATCAATTTCAATGAAGGTGGACCTTTAACAATCTACAAAGAATGTTTAAAAATGCCTTGAGGAAAAATTTTTCTGGAAGAGTACAAAGTAGTAAACTTTTAGTTCATGATAAAAAAGCTTTTATTTTCAGAATATGAAGGAAAAAAATAGAAATTATTGAATTTAAGGATTCTAAAAAGAAGTTATTTGAAAAAGAATATATTATGAATATTTTTTTATTTTAAGAAGTTGTCAAAAAAATTTAAGCCTTATTTATG